>Ga0194121_10004822_pt1 | contig 19256 bp, 36 predicted proteins | sample TA2MahCa50mmetaG_FD_148609 | JGI IMG/M metagenome (GOLD analysis project Ga0194121, IMG submission 148609) | Freshwater microbial communities from Lake Tanganyika, Tanzania - TA2015020 Mahale Deep Cast 50m | ecosystem: Environmental > Aquatic > Freshwater > Lake | place: Tanzania: Lake...
TAAAGCGTCTTCAATATACATCGCATGATAACCAAGTGTGATGTATTTGAGAACCAAAATTTAAGGCTCTTATACCCCAGGAAGTGGGGGAATTTAAGCCTGTGGACATGGTATAAGACTTACCTCCCAAGTGGAATACAAGCGACTGTGGATGAAGCAGGAAGCCCCGACCCTTTAGGGTCGTGGGTACTTCACTTCATGATGAATATGCTAATGAAATAATGATTGCTCAAGGATCATCCCATAATCATCAAAGATGGCCCGGTGGCTATCACGATCATGTAGTACAATGTTTCCAACTTGCTGAAGATTTATATAAAATGTTAAGTTCATACAACAAAACTATGGACTTTTCATTAGAATCTGCTTTGATTGTTCTCTATTTTCATGATATAGAAAAGATATTTAAATATTCAGATTCAGGAATAAACAAAAGATTGATTGAGTCTAAGGAAGCTTGGTATTTGGGAATATTACCACACAAGTATAAAATAGTGCTTTCTGATACCCAACTAGATGCATTAAAATACATTCATGGTGAAGGCGATGACTATTGTAAGGACAAAAGAGTGATGAGTCCTTTAGCTGCTTTTTGTCATGCAGTCGATACCATGTCTGCCAGAATATTTCATCACACTAAGTTTTTAACCTATTGATTCTTTGATGTATTTCTTCAATTAAGGCAAAAAATTCTTCTTCCAATAAATTTCTTTTCATTTGATTTACAGTAACGTGCAACCATTGAAAGTTAGTTATGTTATTGCCACCACCCCTTGATCTTGGAATAATGTGGTCTAATTCTGCATTATCTCCAATATAGATTTTTCTTCCAGATATGGGGCATACGCCATTTTGTTTGTTGTAAAGTTCTTTTAATTCATTGTGCCTAGTTGTTGTTCCAAATGCATTTGTTGATATCATCTTTAATAAGCAAGTTTCACAGTTTTTGGTTTTACATGGTTGCTCACAATATTGGCATAATCCTTTTGCAACTCTATCTGCTTTTCTTTTTATGCTTCCCAAGTTTGTTCTTGCATTACAAATATTACACATTTTTTTATCTTTTTGTTCTTTTGGATTGCCACAAGATTTACATTGGCCATTTTGCACATAACGCTTTGCTCTTTGCAAAACACGTTTATTATGTATGGCACGGCACTTTAAACAAAAAGGATGCCCATCTTCTACTATGTTTGGGCAACGGGTGCATAGTCCGGCAGCTTTTCTTTCGTGATAACGATTACGATTATATTCATTAGTTGGCATATTTGGAATCCTTACTTTTATATTATAGTTAGAATTCAAAATAATTTTAAATTGATTTTGCTTGCATTTCTCTCATAAGGGCCGGGATCGAAACCATTGCTTTTTCGGTCAATTTTTCGTATTCATTAATGTCTAGAGAGAATATTCTATAGTGATGGCAAATTGGGTTTTGCATTACTTGTGGGTTATAACCTTTTTGCTGAGCTTTCATTGTCATTATAAAGCTATGCCCAATTTGTGGTAATTCTTCAGGGAATGGTCCGACTTCATCCCAACATTCTCTGGTCATTAGCAAACACCATTCTTGAATGAAGTCTACTTTTTGATTCTGCATAAAGTAATTTTGCAGTTCTAAGCCTACCATTCCAGCGTTCTTTGCTGCTGATACGTTAATTAGTAAATCCATCCATCCTGGGTTTAAAACTACGACATCACAATGCATGAAAATTATGTATTTAGCAGCTTTGTTTGCAGCTTTTGCACCTTTATTAGCAGCTTCAGACCAATATAAGTTTTCTTTATTTCTAATGAGTTTGACGTTGCTTTCAATTTCGTCTAAGAAATCTTGGCTTTCTTGACCTGAGCCATTATCAACAATTATTAATTCATAATTACTATTTACAGAGCAAACATCAATACTTTGCAGGCACAGATTTAAATAGTCAGGTTTATTTCGATGAATTATAATTATACTTACGAGGTCTTCGCTACCATCATTTAAATCAAGCGATAATTGTGGAGCATCTTTACCGTCAAGAGGATTATATTTTTCCATTCATTAAGATAGTAATGAAAAAATAAAACCACAGATGTTTTATCTGTGGTTTTATTGACATTGCCGATCCGTTCCTGTCCAGGCCATTCCAAGCCAATCCAATCATAGCCGACACATTCCATTCCAATAATATAATAATAACATATTTTGTTTAATTTTGCTATTGCTTTTATTTTATTTTTTGATTATTATTTTCTAAGATGTTATATGAAAATTACATGAATAGTGATGTTTGGAGAACTAAAAGAATAAAAAGGTTAGAAATTGACAAATATGAGTGTAGATGCTGTGGATTTAAAGAAAATTTAGAAGTTCACCACAAGCCAGATAGTTATAAGAAAATACCTAATGAATCAATAGATGATGATTTGACTACTTTATGTGTTTTTTGTCATGATCTTATCACTAATCGCATTCGTGAAAACAGGTATGCTAAAACTGAAATTTTAACTAAACCTTATACCAATATTTTAAAGGAGACTAATTATGACTGTTCAAACCAACTGGAAAAAATTGAATGTGCGGCTCACCGGCCTTTGCCCACTTTTAGTCCATAATGGGCAATTATCAAATCCTCTTAATGATTTTGTCAAGGAAATTTAAAAAATAACACAAAAGAAGAAGAAAACAGATGCCGATTTAGAAAGGTTGGCTGAATTGGAATTTAAGGGAAGCTTGTACGTAAATGAAGATAAAATTCCAATTTTACCATCTGAAGGCATTGAGGCTATTGTAACAGATGGAGCAAAAAAAAGTAAAGAAGGGAACTTATCTAAAGCAGGAGTTATTTGTACAGAATCGCCTGTTTTGGAATACGATGGCCCTAAAAACCCTGATGGTTTGTGGAAGGATACGAATTTTGTATTTACGGTAGGAGCTAAAGTAAATCGCAATAGAATTAATAGAACACGCCCTATTTTTAGAAAGTGGGCTTGTAATATTAAATTAAACTATAATGATACAATGTGTAATAAAGAACAAGTAATTGGTTGGTTAAAAACTGCTGGAGAACAATGTGGCGCATTTGATTGGCGTCCTAAATTTGGCAGATTCCAGGCAGAAGAAATTAAATGAAATGAAGGATCGGATTGGATTGGCCTGGAGGGTAACGGCACGGATGGGAGTGTAGCGGATCGGAGTGGATATAACCCCAACTATTTTAAATAATAGTTGGGGTTATTTTTATATTGTTTTAATGAATTTTTCCCATTCTTTATTGTGAAAAATAATTGGGGCATGGTTTGTATAAGTAGATGCGTAAGCCATGCAAAAGATTTCTTCTTCGTTTTGGTTTAAGGCATCTATACTTCTATTTGCTTGTTTTAATTTTTCTTTTTGTTCATCAATTGTTTGTTTTAATAGTTTTGCCCATTTCGCCTTTAGGTCATGATTTAAATATGCATAAACTTGGTGAGCTAATTCATGAAGGAAGGTAAAGGAACGAGGATAACGCCAACCACCACTTAGGGTTATGGTTTTTTTCTTTGGGTCAATAATACCTGTATGATCGTTATCTCCTTTTAATGTATTTCCGGCTTGCCATATGAATTTGAATCCTTTTACTAAATCTGCATGGGACTTAGGTATTTTCTTCAGGATTTCATTAGTATCCTTCTTTTCTTCAGATTCAATTAAAAATTCTTTGAAGGTAGTCATCTCTTATATTTATAAGGAGTTTTGATAAATAACTAATAATGAAGAAGAAAACAATTGGCCGTAAGTCATTTCACTTAGAGTTTAAAAATTCAGCACAAAAGATAGCTTGGTCCGCTTTTGAACAGAATGAAATATTATTCCTTTTAGGCGCTCCAGGAACGGGCAAAACACATTTAGCTACTGCTTTTGCTATTAATGAAATTTTATCTAATAAAAAGAGTAGAATTATTATCACAAGACCTGCTGTGGATGCAGGAGAAAAGCTGGGTTTTTTACCTGGAGATGAAAATCAGAAAGTTGCACCATATTTAGAACCAATATTTGATTGTGTTTCCAGATTAGTTGGTTATGACGGTCCACAAAGAGAAATTATAAATAAACGTATGGAAATTTCTCAATTGGCATATATGAAAGGCCGAACTTTTTGTGATGCCATTTGTATTCTCGATGAAGCACAAAATGCTACATATGCACAGCTTAAAATGTATTTAACTCGTCTTGGCGATGACAGTAAAATAATTATTACTGGTGATCCAAAGCAAAGCGATTTACCTGGACAAGTTGCCTTGCTAGAAGTGGTAGAAAGACTAAAAGAGGAAATTGGCATAGGTATTGTTGAATTCAATCATAGTTCTATTGTAAGACACCCTCTTGTTGCTAAGATATTGAAAAGACTTGAAAAATGATTACTTTAACTCAACAATTTGCTTGGCATGTGGCTTCTTATATTTCAGTCGATAAAGAATTTAGCTGGTATGTAGGTGAGGGGCCGCTTTATTGGTATAGGATAGAATGGTGTACTCCTGGTTGCCCGCCTAACGATTGTAATCCAGATGCTACAGAGTGTCAAATAACCCCTAGTGATTGCGTACCTGTAGAAACTCATGATAATCAATTTATTATATGGCACATGATGGCTTCAAGCGTTAGCCATTTATGCGAAAGATTAAATACAGAATGCTGCCAAATACCACCTACAGGAAAGGTTTTTAAAAGCGTCAAAGTATACAATCGACCTGCTTTATGTTGTGATGTAGAAAATTTCCAATATACTGATGAATGGATTGAAGTTGGTTTCTGCGAATGTGAATGTGTAAAATGGGTTGATCCTTATATATGCGGTAATATCGATACTCCTTGTGATCCTGATTCTTGTGCTTCATTCATCCCAAGTATGGCTTTAATAGGACAGACTCAAAAATTTGTAGGAGATGGATTTGCTATTAATGAAATTGCAGTTATGAAACCAAAAGTATCTAAAGTCAATACTAAATTTGGTTCTTTTTCTTCTAACTTTAAATTAAGGCATAATATTAAAATTGATAAAGTTAATTTGTCTAAACAAGTTGAATTAATTTATGATAAGAAAAACACTTGGTCTAATGTTTTGCATTTTAATTTGAATGATTGTAGTTGGCATGTGTCTTTTAGTCTCAGGATAGATGACGGATGCAAATTTGATGTTTGTGTTACCAAAAGAACAAACAAAGATTTGAAAGCTAAAATTTCTATAGACTTCAAGACATATAACTCTATTATTGATGATATATCCTTTAATATTAATACCAATACAAAAATGGTTGCTGTAAAATCTCCATTAACAGTAAGTAATAAATTGTTGTTTGATGATATTGGTTTATTTAAAGGAAATTGGGAAAAAGACCCATATTTAATTTTTGATTTTATGAAAGGATAATATGTTAATTTTGGCAGTCATTTCTTTGATTGTTTCTTTTATTAATCTTATTTTTCTGATAGCTATTTCCAGGCTTTTAGTTTCAAAAGATGAACGAGAAAAAAATAAAGAAGAAGAGGAAAGATTAAAGGAATTAAATAGCAAATCGCTTATTGATTTAGCCACATCTTCGATTGCATATGATCGACCTGTAGGTACTCTTGATAAAGGTTTTTGATCTTTTTTTGCTACTAACTTTACTATATAATATTAACTGAATTTAACTAAAGGAAAACTAAAATGACAACTAAAGAACGAAACGAACTAATTGTTGATAATATATCTTTTGCTGATCGCATAGCATCAATTCAATTTAAAAAAACTCCTAGATGTGTACAACTTGATGAAATAAAATCTGCTGCTTATATGGGCTTGGTTGATGCCGCTTCTAAATATGATGGTTTGAAGCCATTTAAAAATTATGCGCAATTCAGGATATTTGGAGAAATTAAAGATTATTTGAGAAGCCTTTATTGGTTTGGTCGTGAGAAAGTTGAATCACTGCCAAAAGAAATTGTTTGTAAAAATGATCATTTGAATGAAACATTTGAGGATTTGACGGTGCATTTGTCTTCTTATGATAGAAAAATTGTTTATATGTATTTTATTCAAGATAATACGATGCAAGAAATAGCAGATTCTATGCAAATTTCATTGACAAAAGTGTATAATATCTTGAATTCGAGTATTCAGGAAATGCAATATGATTGATTCGAATGTTGTTCAAAGTCTGAAATTTAAATTTGCTCATATTCATCCTTTGGCATTCCATAGATCACTAGAAAGAGCCAAAAGTGTTGGAGACTTGTTTGATATTCTAAGCAGTTTTGATGAAGCTAAGTTTCCTATTATTTGGGATGAAAATGAGCATAAATGGGTGTATACTGATAATCTGTTTCAGTCTAAAGAACCAACTAACTTCCCGCCGAAGGATTTGCCTTGATTTTTGTTGAAATAGCTGCATAATAGCAGCATAGAACGGAGGGAGAAAATGAACAAAGAAGATTCAGTGATGGCTTTATCGCCAAATAAAAAACAAAAAACAAAATCTCTCAATGTAGGAGTCAGAGAATTAAAAAGAACAGATTTATCTCAACTTCTTTGCATAGAAGCACTTAATAGTCAAAAAATTCTTCCTGATGGATCAATTTGGGATCAGAAAGATTTTTTGCGAATATTCCGTAAAATGGACCACGCTGGATTAGTAGCTTATAAAAAGAACTTGAAAATAAATAAAATTCTAGGGTTTCTTCTTTATAATTTTTCTTTACCTAAAATTAAAATAATAACTGTCGTTGTACATCCAGATTTTGAAGGCCAAGGTGTTGGAACTGCACTTGTGTCCTCAATGAAATCTAATTTAAAAAATGGTTTTACAGATTTGGAAATATGCGTAAGAGAAAAGAACATGAAAGCCCAATATTGGTTAAAAAAGCAACAATTCAGGGCAGTGAAAGTAGTTTTTAATTACTTTGATGATGAAGATGCTTTTAAGTTTAGGTATATAAATAATGGAATTGAATGAATCTAATTTTGGCGAAGAAGTTTTTAACTCATCTCAACCTGTCCTAGTTGATTTTTATGGCCAATGGTGCCCTCCTTGTCGCATGTTATCCCCTATTATTGATAAATTAGCAAGTATGGAAGGGGTAAAAGTGGCCAAAGTTGACATAGAAGAAAATCAAAATATCGTAGAGTATTTCAAAATCACATCTATTCCAACCATTATGATTTTCAACAATGGCGAAGTGATCCATCGGTTTTCTGGGGTAAAAAGCGAATCATTTCTCCGAGAATGTTTAGAAAATTTGCTTTAATTTCAGAAAAAAACAGATATAATAGAGCAATGAGTAAACAACTTACATTTCCAAAGCCCACAAAAGTTACCAAAATATATCCAGATGGAAGAGAAGAGAAATTAATCTATGGCCAATATGAAGCTGTGATGATAACAAAAGAAAATAATTGGCCAGTTGACAGACTTAAAATACTCACTCCTCCTACTTGCCCTGTTACATCAGTTAAATGTGAAGATGAGAGCATATTAGTATTTGATGAGCCTTTGTATTTGATTGAGGTATCTGGCTATGGTCCATGATCTATTCTTTCCAAATCTAGAAGGTGTTTGGAAAGAAGTTAATTTGGATGAATGGGCAGAGAAGGAAAACGCAAGTTTATATGATCCTTTTGTGCAAGAAGAATTGATAAAGAAAATTCATAAAGAGTTAAAATGCGATTATAGTTATGGCGGCTATATGGAGTTTAGGGTTCTGAACAGTTAACCTGAATCTTGGAAAAAGTTGGAAAAGGTTTGCAGAAAAACCGCAAAGGAGACTATATTATGGTAGCAACAATGAACACGCAGACCCGCAAAGTGGTACGAGTGACTGCCGACGAGTTTGAACTCGACAACGGGGATACCTTCCCGCACGTCGTTGAGTTCGACGCCGATGAAATCCCGACCGTAGAGGAGTTTCAAGCCACCTACGACCACTGGAGGACCGTGATCGAGAATGAATTGAAAGAATAGTTAAAATGGATAAACTGGTGAATGTCAGCCAAGCAGCCGATATGCTTGGCGTCTCGACCAAGATCATGAGGATCTGGGACAACGAGGGCAAGGTCGAAGCAGTACGCACAGCAGGCGGTCATCGCCGCTACCGTGTCTCCGAGATCGAGAAACTTCAGGGCATCAAGCACGAAGAAGCGAAGAAGCCGGACAAGGAGATCGTGGCTCAGTACAGCCGGGTGTCCAGCCACGAACAGAAAGCCAAGGGCGATCTTGACCGGCAGACCGCACGACTCGCTGAACACTGTGCCAAGAAGGACTATCACGTCGCCCATGTCCTGACGGATGTTGGCTCAGGCATGTCGAGCAACAGGGCGAGGCTGAAGCGGCTGTTTGAGTTGGTCGAGAACCACGAAATCACCAAGGTTGTCATTGAGCATAAAGACCGGCTGAGTCGGTTCAACTTCGGCGTGTACGAGAGGTTCTTCGCCAGTCATGGCGTGAAGATCGAGTGGATGGACAGTGGGCAGAACAAGACCTACGAGCAGGAGTTAGTGGACGACATGATCTCGCTTATGTCAAGTTTCAGTTCTAAAATCTACGGCAAGAGGAGTGCCGAGAACAGGAAGAAGCGGAAACTGGAGAAGTTGGCGGCACTGGCTGGCGGTGTCATCCCGGTTGAGGTTGAGCAAGAAGAGGCGGTTGAAGTGGAAGGTGCGGTGACTTAATACAGTATGATTACTTCATTCAGAAAATGGCTTCAACTGCGAGAAAGCTCGATGTCTCAAACTTATGTCCCCAAGTTTGCCAGCTTGCCTTGGGATTGGGAGGCGATGCAGCGGGCGAAAGTGGTGAACGCACTGTACTACTACCCGAAAGACACCTATGTTGACGGACAGCCGGAACACAATGAGGATTGGCAGTTCAGCATAATCACTTTGCCGAACTTGAAGTCGATCCCGCCAAATGAACTAAGTGCGAAGAACCTTCACAGCGGAAACAAGCCAGATCAAGGGCAGTTTTTGCAGATGTTGAAAAATCCGCAGGCATGGTACGACGATAAGATCAATCAGGTGTACGACGGGATAAAGATGATTGGCAAAACACCGGAAGATTTTGGCGGCAAAGACATTAGAAAGGAGAACAGTGCTACAGGTCGAGCGTCACTACCACAAAGGCAATGATGCCATCGTTGCCCTCTGCAAGACAAGCAAGGAGTTGTACAACAAGTGCAATTTCCTCATGCGTCAAGCATGGTTCGGTGATGCTACGCTCCCAAATATCAACGATCTCGTCGCTGCCGTTAAGGACGAGGACTGCTTCAAGAGCCTGCACAACACGAAGACCGCCAAACAGACGATCCGCAAGTGCCTGAGCGACTGGAGCAACTTCAAGGCAGCACTACGAGCGTGGAGGGCAGACTCGACCTTCAGGAAGCCTAAGCCGCCATACTACAAGAAGGCGATGGCTCAAGTCATCTTCTACAAGGAGACGATACTTGGCGGGCAGAGTGGCAGAGACTTGAATATGATCGTGCCGACTAATCACTGCTTCGCCGTGCCAAGTACAAGGAAGTTCAAGCAGGTGGTCATCACGCCGAAGACCTTCGGGTTCGTGATCGATGTGCAGTATGAAGTGCCAGACCAGCCGAAGAAGACTGGCGAGGGCGTTTGTTGTATAGACATTGGGTTGAACAATCTGGCTACGCTAACCTCAGACCAACACAAACCTATATTGGTCAACGGGCGTATCGTCAAGAGCATCAACCAGTGGTTCAACAAGCACCAGAGCAAGAAGAACAGCCGGAAGCGGTACTGGAGACTGGAAAACTACTTTCATCACGTCAGCAAGTTGATCGTGAGCAAATGTGTCAAGTGTGGCATCGGCAAGATCATCATTGGCAAGAATGACGGCTGGAAGTCAGGTATGAGTCTCGGCAAGAAGACGAACCAGAATTTTCAGTATGTACCGTTTTGGAACTTGATGCAGAAGATCAGGTACAAGGCGGAACTGGCTGGGATCGAGGTTGTGTTCACGGAGGAGGCGTACACCAGTCAGGCGTCGTTCCTTGACCGTGATTCGCTGCCGAAGTACGAGAAAGGCGTCAGCCATGTCTTTTCCGGCAAGCGGGTAGGTCGTGGTCGTTATCGGTCAGCAGATGGTCGTGTCATCAATGCTGACGTGAATGGGTCTGCCAACATCGGCAGGAAAGTAATCAGGGACGAGGAGATAATCCTCCGACTTGATAGGAGCGTTGCCGCAACGCCAGAGCGAGTCAATCCGTTGAAGTTCTTCTGCGTATAACGGCAGGGGGATGGGTTGACTACGCCAAACTTTGTCTTGGGTAAGTTTTTCCAAGTTTCAAGGAACGGTTGTCAGATGACTATCATAGTACAGGTGCGCATTTGGAAATGTATAAAGAATAGCCCGATGGTGTAATAGAAGCATACGAGTCTTTGAAACTCTTGGTTCTGGGGCAGGTCCAGGTCGGGCTACTTAATGTTGCCAGCGTGGTCGATTGGTTAGGCACGGTCTTCATAAGGCCGGTTAAACAGGTTCAATTCCTGTCGCTGGTACTAACCGATTTGTTGTAGGTTCGAATCCTACGGTGGGAGCTTTTATATTTTCCCGCCTAGCTCAATGGTAGAGCAATCGGCTGTGGCCTCATAGTGAAACGGACAATCACATCATGGTCCTAACATGAAATTGGGGGTTCGACTCCTCCTGGGGCTACTGCAATGGTGAAGGCGAAAATGAGGTAATTATGGATAGTGATGAAGAAAATAAATTGTTAGAAAAGCATGGTTGGACTTTAGAATGTAGTCTTCCGCATGAAATTAGGCATGAAGAAACTAATTCATTTGCTTCTGGGATAGCTGCTGACTTTATTGTTGAGTATTATGAAGAATTAGAAAAGCAAAAAAGGAAGAAGAAAAGGAAGGAATAAGGTAAACGCACCCATAGCTCAATTGGATTAGAGCGTTCGTCTTCGAAACGAAAAGGTTGCAGGTTCAAATCCTGCTGGGTGCAATTTGATCTTCCAGAGCAGCACCCTTAAAAGTTCCTCTGGAAGTTGTTTTATCTTGGGAGTTGTAAATGAATGTAACTGTAGAGCAAACTGATACTACGACTGCTGTTTATTTTAAGTTGAAGGATGGCAAATCGCAGCGGACTTTGCAAATTGGCACGGTTGCTAATGTTGATTATGATGCAGCAGGTAGTGTTTTAGGTGTTGAATTGTTGTTGCCTATCATAATAAGAGACAAAATAAGATTTAATATACCTAAGGAAGAATAAAATGGGTTTATTTCTTTGTGATGTTTGTAATCAACAATTGGGTACGCCCCCTCATGTTTGTAATCGTGAAGATATTAAGAAGTATGTGGATGATCTTGAAGAACGTGCTACAACAGCAGAATTTCGGTTAAATGATGTGAAAAATGCAGTGCTTATGGTTTTGGAACAGTTACAGTCTATTGAAGGGGAAGAGGTTACGGTAAAGACTGAGTGGTTAAAGAAGTTATGGGCTGCTGCAAAATGTCAGTGGTATGAAGCTAAGGATGCTTCTGCATTTTTGAAAAGGTACATTGCTTTGCACCGTATTTTGTGTGAAGCTTTTGATTTGTTTAGAACGAAAAAGGGAGAAACATTGTTGTTGAAGTTGAAAAATTTAAGAGAAGCTTGTGATAGTGCAAATAGTTTGTTGGGTTATGAAAAGAATCAAATTGATAAGTTAAGTTTAACACCAGAGGATATAGTTAATTCTGTCTACATAATTTAGGGGGTTCCGATGTTGGTTAAAGATGCTTCTGTAGAGCTTTGGACTTCATTAAAGGATGATTCCAACATTATTAGTGTTGGATGTGATGAAGTTATGAAGCGTCTTTTTATTTATGCAAAGGAACATCGGGCATATGTTATTGAGTTTGAAGGATTTCCAGTAGTCACAAGGATTACTGAAATTCCAGAGTGGGTTACGCTTAATGAACGAACTGTTGAGTGGAACGAAGAACAGACAGATCACTTGCGAAAACAACTTGGCTAATTTTTGCCCTCACCAGCGGATTTCTGGCTAAAACTCTACGAAAGTTTTTTGTTCCGTTCGACTCGGAATGGGGGTATTTATGTTAAGGAGAATTATGGGAAGTGAATTAAGAACAGCAATATGCATGAGTGGTTTACCAAGACAAATAAAAGAAACTTGGAAATCATATGTTGAATTTCTCCATAATAGTTTTCCTAATCCTGATTTGTTTATTTATACTGGAGAAGAATTTGATACACCTGATTTTTTTGATACAATAAAACCAAAGGGATATGTTGTAGAACCACAATATTCAACAATTTTATGGTCTTAAGCGTGTTTGGGAAATGAAAAAGTGTTATGAATGGGTCAACAGAGTTAAATATGATATTGTTATTCGGACCAGACCTGATTTGATTTATTCAAAACCAATTACTCCAGAGATATGTAATTTTGACAAGGGCATGTCTGGAGATAGTTGCACTGAATTTGTTATAGGTCTTGATAAAGATATGGAAAGATACTTTTATATATATGATTGGTTAAATGTAGGGGATGGAAAAAAATATTTAAGAGAAACACCACTCTTTAAAGATGTAAAATATCATTGTGATTATTTAATGGCTTCTTTTATCAGTGGATATTTAAAAGATTCAATATATAGTTTTAAAATTGCTGCTGATCTATTTTGGATTCATGATTATTATCAAATTTATCATAGAAAAGAATGGTATGAGTATGATAAAATGATGGCTAAGTTAGAAAGAGATAAAAATAAAACATAAATATGAATGTAAGATCAATAATAGATTTTGTAGTTGATGAACATGCTAAGACTAAAATATTTGATGTGTGTTATTATCAAACTGTTTGCAGAATGAGATTGGAAGGACATTTTAATTTATTGGCAGCTTTGGCGAACGATGCTACTGGAAACATAGTTGAAATAGGTACTAATATTGGATTGGGAACGATGATTTTAGCTTATGGAGCTAGACTACGACCTCCAGAGGAGTACGAACCAGTAATTTCTTTAGATATAGTTGAAGAAAAGACTGTGTTTTCTAACGAATTAGCAAAAAAACTTGATATGGGCAATGTTTTTTGTCATGTCGGAACATCTCATGATTTGCCAAAATATATAAAAAAGGGTGCTTTGGGATTTGCTTACATTGACGGCGATCACTCTTTTCAAGGATGCTTGGAAGATTTAGAGAATACAGCTTCTTTATTGGGTATATATGGGAAATTACTTTTACATGATTTTCCTATTCCTTTAGATGGTTGGGAAGATAGAGGAAAAGAACATGGCGTAGCTCATGCATGTTATTGTTTTTTAAAAAATCATCCAGAGTTTTCTATGATATATTTGGGAAATGGCCTTGTGATTATGGGCAAATATGCTAATAATAGATGGGATTTTGATAGGGCCATGAAAAGTCTGGAATAAATAAATGCCTAAATCAGAAAAAATAATAACTTTAAATGTTTGTCAGGGAATTGGGGACATTATTTGGGTTTATCAAAAATTTTCGCCTTATTTTGATAGAATTAATTTTAATATTTGCACTATTCCTAACGGCGACCCCAAAATTCAAACTAGAGCGGAAAACTTTCTATATCTTTTACCAAAAGTAGGTTATATTTCCTATAAAGAATTGCTTCATCATCAATATGAAAGATTATGTCATAAAAAATTTCCAATTGATGCGATTATAAAGAGATGGGCAAGAGGAAAAAGACTTTTTGATTATGGTTGTAATTATCCACTCGAAAAAGGCATAAGAATTGAGGATATAGATTCTAAATATCCTATTTCTTATAATCTTGGATTTAATTTCAAGCCTTTTGCTCCTTTAGTTAGAAAAAAATATATAGTTGTTTATATTTCTGGGTCAACAGAGAATCCAGCTGTTATTGAGCAAGGAGCTTGGGATTTAAATAAATGGATGCAATTTGTAGAAGGATTTTATTTAAGATATGACTCTAAGCGGCCTATCGTATTAATTGGAGCTAGTTATGACCAGAAGATTCAAAATGAATTTTCTACTATGCTTTGGGATAAAGGTATTAAAAATGAACTTTATATAGACCTTGATCCTGCACATGTAATATATATAATAAAAAATGCTCAAGCTTATGTTGGTTATCAATCTGGTTTGAGCATTCTTGCTGACTTATTTGATGTAAAACAGGTAATGCTATACTATTCTTGGCTTGAGAAATTAATGTATGCATGGCCTAAGAATAAAAATATTAAATGCAAACGTTATAATGCATTTTTATGGAATACTCCTGTGGAATGTATTATAAATCAACTTCCGTCTAAATTTATTTAATTATGCTTAAAATAATTGAAAAACAAGATAATAAAGTCTATTCATTCGAAGAGTTAGGCCCAGCTACTATTAGACTTTGTTTGCCTTCTGGGATTGGTGATATAAGCTGGATTTATTCTAAAATTCACGCTTTGAAATCAACTTTAGGGCGTGAAGTTCTGGTATATGTAGCAGGTGATGAACCAAAAAGGGGTGGTGATTTTATACAATTGTTGCCTAATGTAAAATGGGGTGGGTATTTGCATGATAGAGATAGCTGGATGGTTCATAGCCAATGTTTGCCTTCTTGTTGGTCTGACAAAATAGGTCTGGGTCCATTCTTATACCCACAGATTCTTAATATTTCTTCTAATATACATCTTGAGATGGCGATGCCTATAAAAGATTGGTTGCCTCAATTACCAATAGACTATCATTATGATATACATGTAAGCAAAGAATGTTCAAATGAAGCGGAAGATATATTGAGCGATATGCCAGACCCTGTTTTTTGTGTTTATGTTTCAAATAGAGATAAAGATAACATAAAAAAAGGCGGTTGGAGTCTTTGGGATAGGGATAATTGGTATTATTTTTTGAGAGAAGTCAAAAAAGAAACAAAAGGTAGTTTTGTTTTTATAGGTGCTGAATATGACAGGGATAAGACAGAAGATATAATGAAGTTGATGAAGAATTATAAAACAAAGGCTGTAATTGGGTATAAATTAGGCACAGCTATATGTTGTATGTCGAAAAGTAGGTATTTTTTCAGTTATCCTAGTGGTTTGGGTATAATTGCAAATGTATTAAGAATTCCAACGTTAATGTTATTGCCCTGGTATATAAAAGAGTTAGAAAATGTATATGCTGACCCGCAGGATATAGCTAATGGGCTTTATAGAGCTTGGGCTTCTCCTAAAATGGAGGATGCATTACATTGGTGGAAAGAAGTAGGTAAAATTCAGGCTGATTTATGAAAGATTTGTTTAAAGATGGTTATGTTGTTTGGAAAGATATATTAAATGAAGATTTTGCTGCTAAGTGTGCTGAAGCTAGTGATGAATTGGCAAAACAGCAGGTCAATTTCTTGGATGTTTTGCCAATTCCGTATGAAGGAATTTTTCTAGAGTTAATTTTGTGGGAGCCTACATGGAATTTGCTTAATAAATATAGATTTGAACCTAGTTTTTATTGTACGGCTTTCATAAACAAAAAGCCTTATGAACCTAAACGTCCCTGGCATCAGGATTGGTGGTATTGGCTTGATCCTATAAGCAGTAGACAAATACCATGTCAACTTGCTGTAATGTATTATTTTAGAGGGGCTACTAAAGAATCAGGATGCTTGAGAGTTATCCCTGGATCACACAGGAGATGGCATAAAGCTCATGAACTTTATGGGGTGGGCGATTATGATGATGAAATTGCAGTAGAAGTAGGCCCTACAGATTTAGTTTTGATGGATGCAAGATTGTTACATTCTACTTATGAAAATAAAACTAATAACAACCGTTTGGGCGTAAATTTATGGCATTTATTGAAAACAAATGAATTCTGCCCTGAATTGCGTGGTTTTTGTGCTAGAAATTCTCCATCCAAAGACATAATCCCTAGTTCTAAATTAATTCCAGATGAAGGCATAGTTTCCTCTATTAAAATTACTGGTGAATCTTATGCTCCAAGGAAAGACTTGCTTTCAGGTTGATTTTTTTTAAATTTAATGTAAAATAATGGCATGTGGGATGAAATTAGACAAGTTGTGCCTTGGCTTTTTGCCTGTCTAGTGATGATAGGAATGCTTATTGGTGGCATTATTCTGGCAATTTACTTTATTTTAGGGTTGATAGGTTAATGAAAATGATATTTGGATTTTGGCGTTGGTATGATAGCCAATTTGAACCTTTAAGGCTTATTTTGTTTTTATTGATACTTATCCCTTGGAGTGTTTTCGCTACTTTTGCAGGATCAATGGAGTTTCCTTTAAGACTAATAATTGGTATTCCATTAAGTTTATTTATGCTTTTTGTTGTTTTATCAAGAATGTATTACTTGTTAAAAGGCGGGCGTGTCTAATGGCTTTTTTGTAGCACTTTGTCCAGCTTTGAAAAGAGCATTGATATCCGTAGCTAAGTTCTTATATGGGTTATATTCGTCTATAGCTTTCTTTAATTCATTGCGAAATAAGGTAACTACTTTTTCTATTTGGTCTTCTGTTATTTCTGGATTTTGGGTATCCACTAGTTTTGGTATTAAATTATGGATTTTATTTTATGAATTACAGGTTTTAAGTCAGCTTTTTCCTGTTGGGGTTGGTTTGGATTAAAAATACTGGTAAAATTATCCTCAAGGAAAGTATTAAAAGTCTTCACTTAATTATATAGAGAATAGTATGGATAAATGGAAAGTAAACAAAGTGGTCAGTGGGGGCCAAACAGGGGCCGATGTTAATGGATTAAAAGCGGCAAAAGCCTTAGGTATAGAAACTGGAGGATGGGCACCAAAGGGTTATTTGACTGAAAAAGGATCAGATTTGAGCTTGAAAGAATTGTATAATCTTCAAGAAACAGAATCTAGTCAATATCCTCCTAGAACTAAGTTGAATGTCTTAGATTCAGATGGTACTATTCGTTTTGCCTTTGATTTTAAGACTGCTGGAGAAAAATGTACCTATAATGCGATAAAATGGTATAGCAAACCACATTTTGATGTAAATTTGAATAAACCTCTTCCTGTAGAAGAAGCTTATAATTGGCTTGTTGAAAATCAAATTAAAATATTGAATGTAGCTGGCAATAGAGAAAGTACACATCCTGGAGTTGGAGAATTGACTGAAAAATATCTTTTGGAGCTATTAAGTTAATCTAGGGATAATGAATAAAATTAGCATTAAAAGTCTTCTCTTAAGAATATGGAAAAAATTTATTGTAAAGTAATAATTAATATGTTATATTGAATTAATGATTGTAGTAGAACGACATTATATAAAAGAAACACCTGAAATGGTACGTCTCTGCACAGAAAGCAAAGAACTTTACAATAAATGTAATTTCTTGGTGTGACAAGCGTGGTTCACTGGAAAACCGTTACCTAATATAAGTTTACTTGTTCAAGAAACACAAAATGAGCATTGCTACAAAAACCTTCATAATACAAAAACAGCTAAACAAACAATACGCAAATGCCTCACAGATTGGTTTAACTTTCTGAAAGCCCTAAAAGCTTACAAAAAAGACCCAATAAATTTCAAAACTAGACCTAAGCCTCCTTATTATAAAGACAAACTAACACAAATTATATTTTATAGTCATACTATCAAAGGTGGAAGGTCTAATAAACCATTAACTCATTTAACACCTACAAACAATCTTTTTTCAATTAAAAGTGAAATTAAGGATTTCAAGCAAATAGTTGTAACTCCTAAGACATTTGGATTCATTGTAGACATTCAATATGAAAAAGAAGTAAAGAAAGAAAAAGTCAGCAAGAATAGGAATATGTGTATAGACATTGGCGTAAATAATTTAGCTGCGATAATTTCAAATCAACTGGATCGTCCCATATTGATTAATGGTCGTATCTTAAAGAGCATCAATAGGTTTTACAACAAGAAATCAAGTAAGAGGAATAGTAGAAAGCGTTATTTCCGTATTGAGAATTACTTTCATCATAGTTCTAAATTTATAATTGATTTATGCATTAAACATAAGATTGGCAAAATCATTATTGGAAAGAATGATGGTTGGAAACAATTCATCAAGATGCGGAAAGAACAGAAACAGAACTTTCAATATATTCCGTTTCATAAGTTCTTGGAGAAGATTAAGTATAAAGCAACATTGGCTGGTATTGAAGTTATCTTTACAGAAGAAGCATATACAAGTAAAGCTAGCTTCTTAGATTATGATCCAATACCAACATATGAAAAAGGTGTTGAACATATTTTCTCTGGAAAGAGGGATAAAGGGATGTATCGGACATTTAGACCTATTCATGCTGATGTTAATGGTTCATTGAATATAGGACGTAAAGTATTCGGAGATAAAGTGTATAAAACTTTCTCTGATAGGAGCATTGCCGCAATGCCAGTACGAATTAATCCTCTAAAAGCTTTCTGTGTATAATTACAGAAATTTGGGTTAATTCTTAAACCTATTTTTATAGGAACGGTTATTAAAATGACACCAGTTGAGACATTGCTTGAGGTTGGAGAATGTGCATTTTGGAAAGGACAAAAAGATAATGAATTTCGTCGTCCTGTAAAAGTTGGCGAATTCTATAATAACTTACCAGAAGAGATTAAAGAAAAGCTGAAGAATTTAAAAAGTGATGATTTAAGGAAAATTAGGTTCGATGCCATTGATTATCAGTGTTGGCCTGGTATTCATCCTCCTGTAATAAAGGAATGTGGAAGATTGGTGTAATTAAAATGAAGTTATTAAAGTTTCACTGTGTATGGAACTTAAGCGAAAGTTGTTTCTCTCTTCAAGCTGGAGAAATTCAATGTAAATTAACACCAGATGAACTAGCAAAATCTATTAAAGATGCTAAACTACAACTTGCTGATGTGTTGAATTATCAGCAGGATTTTGTGATTAATCTTCCAAAGAATAAGGTTGAATTTAAAAAGACATATCCAGAACAGTTTTCGACAGTTGTACTCTATCTGGATAAAGTCTACACAGGATAGAAGCAATTTTATAAGAGGGATAAAGATGTCAACTGATAATTGGGGTGTTTGTCCTAAATGTGCAAAAATTGCCAAAGATAAACATGAAGAAGAAAAAAATGCATTGAAAGAAAAATATGGTAAAGTTTCTCAAAGCGAATATATGAAATTGATTAAAGAATCCAAGAAAAATGACTTTATTCACCGATTTGCGAGCAGGAAGCCCCTACTTTCGTAGAAAGTTTGGTTGTTTAGCGAGCGAAGCGAGCGTTAAGAACAACCAAACCTCTTTAGGGTAGGGGATGAA
>Ga0194121_10004832_pt1 | contig 19228 bp, 18 predicted proteins | sample TA2MahCa50mmetaG_FD_148609 | JGI IMG/M metagenome (GOLD analysis project Ga0194121, IMG submission 148609) | Freshwater microbial communities from Lake Tanganyika, Tanzania - TA2015020 Mahale Deep Cast 50m | ecosystem: Environmental > Aquatic > Freshwater > Lake | place: Tanzania: Lake...
GCGGTCGCAGCCCCTCTCGGGGACACTCGCCGCGATCGCAATTTCCGCAGCATTCTCGCTTCGCCTAGACGCCCAAGGCAGAGGCGCGAAGCAACCCGAGGACACTGCCCTTGCGAATCGTCTTGCTGTTGGTGGTTCGGGTGTCTGGAACTTGGAAGGTGAGTACAAGGGTACCCGCGGTGAGTTTTACAAACTATCGGGGTACTTCGCATACGTCGCGTCCACTCCGTGGAGCAACGACCGAGGAGAGGCCGCGGTGCTGGCGGCGTACCTTGAGCCCCTCGCCGGCGGCGCGGCGACCTGGACTTCGGCCCGGCTTGCCTGTCACTACGGTGGTGCTGGTCCGACGCTCGAGACTAGGTGCCTTGCCGTAGAGGGAGCGAGTCAACTGCTCGACCTGAACTTCGTAGTCAAGTTTCTTCCCGTGAGGGGCGAACGCGTACAAGGCGTCATACGACAGCCGGATGACAAGTCCCCAGAGCGCCGATTCGAGGGGCGGTCGTCGGAGCGAGGAAAGTTTACCCTTGTTCCTCCAGAAGAGTGACAATGTCCGGCAGGGCGCGGTGCTGGCCAAGCCGTCCAACCGCAGTTCTAGAGGATGAAGCGACGTGGGGCTGCCGCCTCCGCCGAGTTGACCTGTTTGAAACGATTGGGCGGATTGGCGAATTGACCGCCCTTCTTGTGCGGCCTGGGTCATCTGCATTCTCCCGCCGCCGTGCTGAGCGAGTCTCCCGCTTAGCAATCCGCGAGCCGTCAGAGAGCGGAGGGTTCGATTCGCCAACGTTCTACGCAGACGATCTCTACCAACACGTTCCCTCGCTCCAGACGCACGCGCTGGTGGGCTCACTGGAGGGGCGCGGCGTGCTGTACGGCTTCCGTCCGCAGTATCGCGGGCAGACTGAGGCGACGTACTCGCTGATTTGGGGCGCGATCCTGCGCGACGGAGTTCGCCCCTGAGTCCACGTGGCAACGCGGACGCGGCCGGCGGTTCCCCGGGGCAGCCGGGCTACCCCAAGGCGCTGATCCTCGCCGGCATGCGCTGCCGGAAGCTCGCGTGGTTGTCGTATCACGACCGCGAGGCGCCTGAGCTTCGCCACGATGCCGATGCGGAGATGCGCATTGCGGAAGGTCGCGTGGTCGGGGCTGAGGCGCGACGGCAGCGTGGTGAGGGCGCGCACGTCGCGCCGGAGCGGACCGTCGCGCAGGCGACGGTCGTGGAACGCACGCGCGCGGCGATGGCCGACGGCGCCGCGCGTATCTATGAAGCAGGACTGAGCGGCGGAGGAGCGGGCGTGCGCGCGGACATCCTGGAGCGCGATCCCGAACGCGCTCCCGGGCGCGCGGATGATGCATGGACGCTCATCGAGGTGAAGTCCTCCAAGTGGCCCGCGAAGGACAACGACCGCGAGAAGAAGTTCGCGCTGCATGTACCCGACGTCGCGATCCAGGCCTGGGCGGCCGATCAGGCCGGTGTTCCGGTGTCATCGGTGCACCTGATGTACCTGAACCCCGACTGCGAACATCCGCGGCTCGAGTCGCTGTTCACGGCGGTGGATGTATCCAGCCGGATCGCGCCGGTCGTGGCGACCATGCCTGAGGCGATGCGCACGCTGCGGGAAACGCTGGAGATGAAGCAGGCACCGCAGGTTGCCGTCGGCGAGCAGTGCGACGATCCGGAGCAGTGTCCGTTCTACGACCGCTGTCACGAGCCGCTTCCTGACCATCACGTCAGCGAGCTGTACTACGCCAAGCGCCACGCGGCGAAGTTCGTGGCGGAAGGCAAGACACTGATTTCACACCTGACCGAGGCGGATGCCCCGACGGCGCCGGCGAAGCGTCAGGTGCGCGCCGTGAAGTCACGGGAGCGCGTGGTCGAACGAGGGTTGTCGGAGAAACTCGCCGCGCTCAAGGCGCCGATCTATCACCTCGACTTCGAGACCGTGCAGCTCGCGGTGCCGCGGTGGCGCGGCTGCCGCCCGCAGGACATGGTGGCAGCGCAGTTCAGCGTGCACAGGGAACTCGGCGACGGCCAGGTCCAGCACCTCCACCATCTCGCGTCGCGAGGCGAGGCGGACCCGCGTCCCGCGCTGATCGCCGCCCTGGTGGACGCCTGCCGCGGCGCCGGAACGATCCTCGTATACTACGAACAGTTCGAGAAGTCGCGGTTGGCCGAGCTGGCCACCTGGTTTCCTGAGCACGCCGCAGATTTGCACGACATTCGCGACCGCATCGTGGACCTGCTGCCGATCGTGCGGGACCACGTGTACGATCCGGCTTTTCACGGTTCGTTCAGTCTCAAGACCGTGCTGCCCGCGCTGGTGCCTGACTTGGGCTATGGCGACCTGGAAATCCAGGAGGGCAGCACGGCCGCTGCGGAGATCTACCGGTTGCTCTTTGCCGCCGAGCTCGACCCCGTTGTTGAAGCTGACCTGCGACGTGACCTGCTGGCATATTGTCAGCGGGACACGGAGGCGATGGTGCGACTCTTGGCGACACTTCGGACACTCGCGGCATGATCGTGCCGAGCATCGTCGCGCCCGTACTCGCGAACTCCGCACAGATGGTCGGATTGTCCGATGTCTGCGTCGCCTGATATCCGGCGCGGAGTCGCGTGGCTCCGCCGCGCGGACCCGGAACTCGGCGAGGTGATCAGGCAGGTTGGGCCCTGCGAATGGACCGGCCGGTCGGAACATACGCATTTCGGCTACGTCCTGCGCTGCATCGTGTATCAGCAGCTGTCCGGCAAGGCCGCCGCGACGATCTTCTCGCGGGTGACCGCGCTGTACGAAGGGCGCGTGCCGACCGAGCAGCAGTTGCTGCGCACGCGCGCCACGAGGCTCCGGGCCGCGGGGCTGAGTGAGCGAAAGGTCGAGTACGCGCGCGAACTCGCCCAGCGATCATCGCGCGGGGAGATTGACCTCCATTCGCTCGGGCGCCGTGATGATGCCGCGGTGATCGAGACGCTGACACAGGTGCGTGGGATCGGCCGTTGGACGGCGCAGATGGTACTCATGTTCCACCTCGGTCGGTTGGATGTATTCCCCGAACTCGACCTCGGGATCCAGAAAGGCGTGCAGCGGCTGCTCGCGTTGCGCCGGTTGCCCACGCCGGAGCGGACGGCGAAGGTCGGCGAGCGCTGGGCCCCGTATCGGTCGATCGCCACCTGGTACCTGTGGCGCAGCCTGGAGCAGCTAGGGTGATCGTCGTTACGGGTGCATCGGGGTTCATCGGGCGCACGGTGTGCGAGGACATCCGCGCGGTCGGGTTGACCGTGTGCACGGTGGGCCGGTCGCAGGCGAGCGATGTCTGCTGGCCCTCCGGCGCGCCGGCGCCGCCGTCACTCGCGGCGGCCTTGGCGAAAAGCACCGGCGTGGTGCACCTCGCGGGCGAATCCATCGGTGCGCGCTGGACCAGCGCGCGCCGCGCGGCAATCCAGGAAAGTCGGGTCGGACGGACCGCTGCGCTGGCATCGGCGATCGTTGCGCACGCGCCGCCGTCGTGCGTGCTCGTCTCCGGGTCGGCGATCGGCTACTACGGCGATCGTGGCGACGAAGTCCTGGATGAGCAATCCGCGCGCGGGGCTGGGTTCCTTGCCGATGTGACCGATGCCTGGGAGGCGGCGGCACAGCTTGCCGTCGGCGCCGGGAGGCGTGTCGTCCTGCTGCGCACGGGGCTCGTACTGGGCTCGGGCGGTGGCGTGCTCGCGAAGATGCGGCTGCCGTTCATCCTCGGCCTCGGCGGGCCGCTTGGAAACGGGCGGCAGTGGATGTCGTGGATCGCGCTGTCCGACCTGGTTCGGGTCGTACATTCCGCGCTCATGGAACCATCCTGGACCGGCGTCATCAATGCGGTCGCACCTGAGCCCATCCGGAACGCGGATTTCACGGCTGCGCTCGCGCGCGCGGTGCGTCGGCCGGCGGTGATTCCCGCGCCGGCGCTCGCACTGCGGCTCGCGTTCGGCCAGATGGCCTCGGAAACACTGCTGGTCAGCCAGCGCGTGCGGTCAGTGCGGTTGTCAGCCCTCGGCTTTCGGCACTCGTGCGCCGAGATCGCGACCGCACTTTCCGCGGCGATCAGCCCGCCCGGCAGCGCATGACCGCGCCGGGCACCGCTCCTCGCGGGTACACGGACTTTCACAACCACCTGATTCCCGGCGTGGATGACGGCGCGCGGGACGAGGAATTCAGTGCCGGCGCCTTGGCGGCGTTCCGGCAGCAGGGTGTGTACGACGTCATCACCACGCCGCATTTCAACGGCGGGCTGACGCTGCAGCCGGAGCGGCTGGCCGCGCGACTCGCGGAACTCGATGCGGGCTGGGAGAAACTCGAGCGAGTCGCAGCTGCCGCCGCCGCCGAGCACCCGTTGCCCGCACTTTTTGCGGGCTCCAGTGCACCAACGGCACGCGTGTTCCGCGGAGCCGAGGTCATGCTCAACGTACCGGATCCCGATCTTTCGGATGCGCGAATCCGGCTGGCGGGTACGCGATTCGTGCTCGTCGAGTTCGCGGGACTGCAGGTCCCGCCGGTGAACGCCGTGTCGGCATTCCGCTTCATCGCGGCGAACGGATGGATCCCCGTGCTCGCGCATCCCGAGCGCTATCGCAACCTCCAGTCCATGCAACAGTTGCGCGAGTTCATGGCGGCTGGGGCGTTGTTACAGGTGAACACCGGTTCGCTTCTCGGCGAGTACGGGCGCACGGCCCAGGCGCGCATCCTGGAGATCCTCGGCGAAGGGCTCGCATCGTTCGCCTGCAGTGACTACCACGCGCGTGGTGAGCCGTCCACGGCGCGATTCGCGGCGCTGTTGCTCGAGGCGGGGTTCGCGGAGCAGGCCACGCTCCTGCTTGCGGAGAACCCAGCGCGGCTGCGTGCGCGGAGTTCGCGCGAGTTCACTACGATTGGCCGGTCATCGCTGCTCGCGTACGGCAGGTGTACTCGGATGCGCTCCGGGGCAGCGCGTGAGCCGCGCCCCTCGCGTGCTGCTCGTGGATCATGCGGGCGTCCTCGGCGGCGCTGAGCTGTCGTTGTTCGACATCGCCGTGTCCATGGGTGAGTCGTGTACCGTGCTCCTGCTCGCGGACGGGCCGTTTCGCGCCAAGCTCGAGTCGGCTGGCGTTGCGGTCCGCGTGGACCCGCTGGGCGATGCCGCACGGCGCGTACGGAAGCAATCGCTCGCGCCTTCGCCTGGCGCGCTGGTGGACATGTGGACGGCCGCCCAGCGGCTGGCCGCCAGCGCGCGCGACTTCGACGTCGTGTACGCGAATACCCAGAAGGCGTTCGTGGTCGCGGCCCTCGCCCCGCTCCGTTGCGCCCTGGTCTGGCACCTGCGCGACATCCTCGGTCCCCCGCATTTCGGCCGCGTGAACTCGCGCGTCGCCACGCTGCTCGCCAATCGCCGGGCGAAGGCGGTGATCGCCAACTCCCAGGCTACCGCGGATGCGTTCGTCGCCGCGGGTGGTGAGCGGCGACTGGTCCAAGTCGTGCACAATGGCATCGAGCCGTCCGGATTCCCGTCACAGGCGCCCGATGCACGCGCCGCCCTGCGTCGGACGCTCGGCGTTCCCGCGTCCGCACCGCTCGCCGTGCATGTCGGGCGGCTGCACCCATGGAAAGGGCAGCAGGTGCTGGTGCAGGCCCTCACCCACGTGCCGGGGCTGCATGCGGCATTCGTGGGTGCCGCGTTGTTCGGCGAGGATGCATTCGCGCGAGAGCTCCGTGAGCTGGCGAGCCGCTACGCTGTCGCGGACCGGGCGCACTTCCTTGGGCATCGCGACGATATCCCCGCACTGCTGGATGCGGCGGATGTCGTCGTGCATTCCTCCGTATTCCCCGAACCGTTCGGTCGCGTGGTGGTGGAAGGCATGCTCGCCGAACGTCCCGTGATCGCCTCCGATGCCGGGGGCGTGCGCGAACTGATCGCAAACGGCGAGACGGGCTGGCTGACCAGGCCGGGCGATGCGGCGGCGCTCGCCGCCGCGCTGCGGATGGTGCTTGCCGATCGCGCGCTGTCGGCCCGGGTCGCGGCGGCCGGCCGCGCGAATGCGCTACGTCAGTTCACGCGCGACGCGATGCTGGCGGGCGTGAAGCAGGTGCTGGCCGCGGCAACAGCGTAAGGCGCGCGTCCCGCCGCCACGCGCGCGCCGCGGCTCAGGCGACGCTCAGCGCCCGGCGAGCCGGAACCCGCCGATCCCCATGACGACGCGGACGTTGCCGCCGACCGGGCCGAGGTCGGGGCCGCCGAACACTTCACGGCCTTCGTACTTCCACTTCGTGCGGTTAGGCGACAGCGGGCTCGAGAAGCGAATTCCGAGCGTGAGCGCGAGCGAACTGGTCTTGTCGCGCGGCAGGAACACGTCAACCGCGAGTCCTGGCTGCACGATCACGTACGATCCGGTCATCTTGCTGAGGGCGCCTGGCGCAGCGATCACTTCGTCGAACGTGGGATCCTGCGTCGTGGGCAGGGACGCACCGCCCCCGCGACTCTTCAATGTCAGCGTAGCGCTGCCGGGCCCGATACCCACATACGGGATCACGTTGACCTTCCACGCCGCAAGCGCGACATAGCCGGCGGTCGCCATGAAGAACGACGTTCGAAGTTCGTTCGTTTTCCCGGACGGACTCGATTCGGAGCCGATATCCGCCGCGTGGAACTCACCGCCCAGCACCAGGCGGTTGTACACGGGGCCGTAGCCGCCGATGCCGACCGAATAGCCGTCGTTGGAGAGCGTGTAGAAGCCGGGCCTTGCCGCGGTGGCCAGGTCGGTGCGCTCGAAATGCGGGTTGAGCCGCGAGACGTCAACGAGCAGCGTGCCGACGCCAATGAAGAGCGTCGAGAACGGCGCCGTCTTCGCCTGGCCTGCGGGCGCTCCTTGCGCGCGCGCCAGACGGCGTGACAGGCGCCGCGAGAAACGCGGCGACGAGTACGGTGAATAGCGGCGCGCGGAGTGCGCACCGGGCGCCCGTCGGGCGGACCGGGAAACTGCGCAACGGCTTTGCGGAGGGTGCGAAGGACAGCTCGATCATGGTAGGTCCGCCGGGAGTCATGAAACGTGGCAGTGAACAACATAGTGACGCACGACGCGCCGACGAAACGACGTGCGAGACTCGAGTCCCGTCACAGCCTTAGGTGTCACCCTTTTCGACAGTTCGTTTGGCTGACCGGACCGCTAATTTTCGCGACAGTAGGCCGCGACGCAGTGCCCCAGATTCAACGTGAGAGCCAGATATGCCGATGGTGAACTTCGAAACGCTTCCCGACGACGCCCGCGTGTGGGTCTTTGCCGCTTCAGCCCCGGTTGACGAGGTGGACGCCAAGAAACTGCTCGCCGCGGTGGACGGGTTCCTCTTTCAGTGGAAGGCGCACGGGCACCCGCTCTCGTGTGCGCGCGACTGGCGCGACGATCGGTTCCTCGCGATCGGCGTGGACCAGCGCACCGAAGGCGCATCCGGATGCTCGATTGACGGGCTGTACCGGACGCTGCAGGGCCTGGAAAAAGCCGTAGGCACGACACTCGTCGCCGGTGGCCGCGTGTTCTTTCGCGATGCGCACGGGTTCGTGCACTGCGTGACCCAACAGGAGTTCGGTGCCATGGGTGCGCGGCGCGAGGTGGACACCTCGACCCACGTGTTCGACACGACGGTGACGACCGCCGGCGGCTACCGCCGCGAGTTCGAGCGGGCGGCGTCCGCCACCTGGCACAAGCAACTGCTCGGCGCCTAGGCCGTTATCGGCGCCGGCGAGGCAGCGCCGCCGGCCGCCTGCTCCCGGCGCAGCATCACGACCGCAGCCGCGTACAGCGCCAGCGCCAGCCAGTTGAGCGCGCTCAGTCCGAGGGCCATCGAGGCGTACTCGAGTACTCCGCCGGCGACGGCACCAAGGATGTTGAACGCCAGCGCACTCGTCGGATTGCGCTGCGCCGCGTAGCTCGCCGAGAAGATGAACGACGCGAACAGGATGGGCAGCCCGACATAGAGCCCGGCCACGAGCCAGCGCAGCACCGGCGACATCGCAACCAGCTGCGCCGGCGGGAGGAGCGCGGAGAGCGCCAGCAGGCCGGCGAGCGTCCCGAGCGCGAGCGGCAGCGACGGCGCGCGCCGGCGGTCGGTCCACACGGCGGCGAACAGGGCGACGGCGAGAATCGAGGCAATTACGGCGGCGTTTACCGACCACGTGGACCCGAACAGCAAGGACAGCGTCGTGATGCCCTTCGTCTCCAGCAGCAGGAACCCCGCCCCGACGAAGAACAGCGGCCAGTTCGGCGAACGCATGCCCTCACGTCCGGCCCCCAGTGTCACGAAGACGGCGCCGAGCACCAGGACCGCGGCGAGCACGACGGTGTAGTGCGCGGGAAGCCGCTGGCTCCGCAGGTACGGGAACGGCCAGTCGTCCGTGGCGAGTCGCAGCTGCATGCGGAGGGGGTCGTCGGGCGCGACCGCCGGTGCGCCGGCCGCTCCGGCGCCCGCGACAAACGTGTAGTTGAAGAGCCAGTCGTCGCCGATGAACGTGTGCGGCGCGGCGCCGAACGCCGCTTCGATGTTCTGGAACAGGCGCGCCGAGATGAACCAGCGGCCCGACAGGTGATACATGACCAGCGAGCCGTCCGGTGCGAGCGCGTCGTGCGCCGAGCGCAGCGACTCCTGCGTGTACACGTAGTTGTCGAGCCGGGCGGAACTCATCCCGCCGAGCAGCGTCTGGCTGTCGAGCGTGCCGAACGTGATCACATCGTACTTGCGCGGCGGCGCACGCAGGAACGCGCGCGCGTCGGTCACGGTGAGGTGCACACGCGGGTCATTGTACGGCCGGAGCGGATGCGAGGCGCGGCCGATCTCGGCGATCGTGGGGTCAATCTCGACCGCGTCAATGTGTTTGGCGCCGAGCGCAAGCAGGATGGCCAGGTCATTCCCCGTACCGGCCCCGACCACGAGCACGGTGTCGAGGCGCTTGACCAGTTGATACGGGCGTTCGTACGCGGCCTTCTGGCGCGCCAGCGCCTCCGATTCCGCCGCACGCGAGAAATCGAGCATCACCTGGTGGAGCGCTCTGTTCACCGAGACGACCGACGATCCCGGCAGTTCGCCCGGTGCGACCGTGATCCGGTAGTACGGCGACCAGCGGTCGTGCTCGCGACTTCCGAGCCAACTCGTGATACCGATTGCGACCACCCACGCGGCTGATGACGCGATCAGGAGCCGGCGTTGGCGCCAGACCAGCACGGCCCACCCGGCACCGGCGATCGCGAACCACGCCACCGGAGGGAGCGACCACTGACTCATGACGGCAAACGAGATCACGCCGAGCAGGCTGCCGCCGAGATCCGCCGCATACGCCGGCAGCGCGCGCCACCCGGCCATCGCGTCGCCGAGTTGCGCGCCAAGTGGGACGAACAGCGCCGTGGTGAGCGTGAACAAGCTGACCACCGCGACTGAGAGCGGCACCGCGAAGCCCTCGACGTCGGTCCGCCCGGCGAACGCCGCTTGCAGGTCGGACAACACCGCGCCGACCGTGGCCGCTTCATCGCGGCAGGGAATGACGATCGAGCAGCCCGGGTTCACGGAGTCGTCCCGTCCGGTACCGGCGTTGGACTCGCCACGGGCGCGTCCGGCGGATCCACGAACCCACAGGCCTTGTGGGCCGAGTCGCAGAACGGCTTGCGTGCCGAGTGACCGCAGCGGCAGAGTGACACGTTGGGCTTGCCGACCGGGCGCGCGATCTCGCGCCCTTCGTGGTCAATCAGCTGGAACTCGCCGGTGACCAGGAGCGAGCCGTTCTTGCGCACCTTGATGACGACCCCGGTTGCCGCCGCGGCGGCGCTCGGCGCCGGGCTGCCAGTGGCGTCGCTCATGCGCGCAGCCAGTCCGCCTGCCAGTCCTTGATCTCCTTCTTGACCTGGTCGCTGCCCGTGAGCTCGCCGGAGAGGCAGCGCTCGACGAGCTTCGGGAGTTCCGCATCGCCGGCGAAGCGCAGCCCAACGAGTTGCCGTGGCGTGAGCTCATTCATCCGGGCGGCCAGCGCGGCCGGGAGCACCTCACGGAGCCGGAGCCGCATCTCGAGCCGGATGACGCGATCCTGCACCCGGAGCGCCATCACCCGCGCCGCAACCGCCAGGATGACGAGCGTGATGGCCAGCACGACCCCCCACCAGGCATTGCGTCCGCCGATCGCCGAGGCGTGACGCCACGCGACGACGAAGTTGGCGGTGAGCAGTGGGAGCGCCACGAAGTGATACATCGGGAAGAAGCGTCGGTGACTCGAATAGGATTGGGCGGTCATGGTCTCTCGAGTGAGCAGGTGGGTATCCGACAATCTACCTTTAGGCATGCGAAAGTCCGTACCCATCGGCCTGGCCGTCGCCGCCCTCGCGGCCTGCCGGGCGGCGCCAACGGATTCCATCGAAGCGACCGGGACCCTGGAAATCCGCGAAGTCGCTGTGAGCGCGACCGTACCCGGCCGCGTGGCGCGGGTGCTGGTGGACGAGGGCGCCACGGTGCGCGCCGGCGACACGATCGCGGTGCTCACGCAGCCCACCCTCGCAGCCGAGACGGACCAGCGGCTCGCCCGTTCGCGCGCGGCACGCGCCGCGGTCCTCGAACTGGAGCAAGGCGCGCGGGCCGAGGAACTCCGCCGTGCCGAAGCCGAGCTTGCCGCCGCTGAAACCGAGGCGGCACGCGCCACGCGGGATGCCGAGCGCTTACGGGCATTGGCGGACCGGCAGGTCGTGAGTGCGCAGCAGTTCGACAACGCCCAATCGCTCGCGACCGCTGCGGCGCGCCGGCGTGATGCCGCGTCGGCGGCGCTGGCCCTCCTTCGCGCCGGGGCGCGTACGGAACGACTGCAGGGTGCCCGCGCCGAGGCGGACGGTGCGTCCGCGGCCGCCGAGGCCGTACGGGCGGCCGCGCGCGACCTCGTCCTCCTGGCGCCGGTCGCGGGCGTCGTGATGACGCGAAACGTGGAGCCGGGCGAAGTCATCGGCGCGGGTCGCGCCGCCGTGACGATCGGCGAGACCGCGCACCAGTGGGTGCGCGTGTTTGTCGGGCAGGAGGTCGTCTCGCGCATCGCGCCGGGCCGCACCGTGCATGCCGTGCTCGACGCGTATCCCGACCGCGAGTTCGCCGGCCGCGTGGCCTCCATCGCGACGCGCGCGGAGTTCACGCCGCGCGTCGCGCTGACCGAACGCGAGCGCGCGGACCTGCTCTTTGCCGTTCGCGTCGAGTTCGCCGACTCGACGGGCATGCTCAAGGCGGGGCTCCCGATCACCGTGCACATCGAACCGGGTGACGCTGGCGTAACCGTCGCCCCCGCGCCGAAGCCGTGACGCATAGGGCCGCGGTGTCCACCGCGGCGGCAGTCGAGACACGCGCGCTCGAGAAGGAGTTCGGCCCGCGCGTCGCCGTCCACTCGCTCGATCTCACCATCAATCGCGGCGAGGTCTTCGGCCTGCTGGGCCCGAACGGTTCGGGCAAGACGACCACGATCCGCATGCTCTGCGGGCTGATGGCGCCGACCGGTGGGAGCGCGTCGGTGGTCGGGTACGACGTCGCGAGCCAGAGCGAACGCGTCCGCGAGCGCATCGGGTACATGTCGCAGCGCTACGGGCTGTACGACGACCTCACGGTCGCCGAGAACCTGCGCTTCTACGCCACCGTGTACGGCCTGCACGGCCGCGCGCGCACCGAACGGCTCGCCGAGCATGCGTCCCAGCTCGGGCTCACGGAGCGCTGGAACCAGCTGGCCGGCACGCTCTCGGGAGGGTGGAAGCAACGCCTCGCACTCGCCTGCGCCACGGCGCACACGCCGGAGATGCTCTTCCTCGACGAGCCGACCGCGGGCGTTGATCCCGCCGCGCGGCGCGAGTTCTGGCGTTCCATCTACGTGCTCGCCGGGCGCGGCACGACGATCCTTGTCACCACGCACTACATGGACGAAGCCGAGCGATGCCAGCGGCTCGCCTTCCTGTCGCGGGGCAAGCTGATCGGGATCGGCACCACGGCCGAGATCACAGCGCAGTTCGGGCAACCAACCATCGAGGACGTGTTCATCGAGTTGCAGCGGCGCGACGAAGGCGCCATCGCGGGCACCATCGCAGGCGCCGCCACGTGAGCCTGATCGCCCGTCTCCGGCGCTCGCGATTCTGGCCCATGCTCTGGAAGGAGTTCATCCAGATGCGGCGGGACCGGCTGACCCTGATCATGATGACGGGCCTCCCGGCGGTGCAGCTGGTCTTGTTCGGGTACGCGATCCAGACCGACGTGCGCCACCTGCCCACGGTCGTGCTCGACGAGTCGCGGACGTCGGACAGCCGGCGCCTGATCGCGACGATCGGGAACACGGGCAACTTCCGCATCGTGGGCGACGTGGCGGACCGCCACGCGCTCCGGAACGAAATCCTCGCCGCGCGCGCCGCCGCGGGGCTCGTGATCCCGGCCGATTACGCGCGCGACCTTCGCGCCGGTCGCACGGCGACGGCGCAGATGATCGTGGATGCCGCCGACCCGCAGGCCAGTGGCGCCGCGATGTCGGGGGCCCAGCTCGCTGCCGCCGCGCTCTCGACGCAGATCATGACCGAGCAAGCGGGCGCCGCGCCGCCGATCGAGATGCGCGTGCGACCGTGGTTCAACCCGGCACAGCGCAGCGCGATCTTCATCGTGCCCGGCGTGATCGGCGTCCTGCTCACCATCACGCTGACACTGATCACGAGTACCGCGATTGTCCGCGAGCGCGAGCGCGGAACGCTGGAACAACTCGTGGTCACGCCGATCGGCAAGACGTCACTGATGCTCGGCAAGCTCATTCCGTTCGTGCTGGTCGGCTACGTCCAGATGAGTGTCGTACTCGGGCTCGGCGTACTGATCTTCAAGGTGCCGATCGTCGGCAGCCTTCCCATGCTCTACGCCATGGCGATCCCGTTCATGGTGGCGAGCCTCGGCGTGGGACTCTTGATTTCCACCGTCGCGAAGAGCCAGGCGCAGGCGATGCAGCTGTCGTTCTTCTTCATGCTGCCGAACATCCTGCTCTCGGGGTACATCTTCCCGCGCGTCGCGATGCCGGACCCCGCGCAGTGGATCGGGCTCGCGTTGCCGCTGACGTATTTCCTGAAGGTGCTGCGCGGCATCCTGCTCAAGGGCGTGTCACTGGCGGATGTCTGGGAACCGACCGTTACGCTGGTCGGGATCGCGATGCTGCTGATCGCGATCAGCGTCCGCCGGTTCCGGAAGACGATCGAGTAGGCGCGGCGCAGGTTGGCGGCAGGCCCGCGCCGTCGAGCGTGGCTACCGCGAACCCGGTGTCCTCGATGCGCCTGAAGTGCGCCGGCAACGGGTAGGCCGGCGCTTCCTTCGCCACGATCGCGCGGATCTCGCGCTGCCTGAGCAAGTCGGCCACGCGCGCGAACTCGCAGGGGTCCGTCAGCGATGCGACAATGCGATCAATCGGGTAGGTCAGCACCGGCGTGTAGGCACGAATGCGCAGCCCCGCGCGCTGCGCCCACTCCGGGTTCCAGTACGCGTTGACCGCGGCTACGCGGTCGCCGTCGCCGAGCCCGGCGCCGCGGAGTCCGTTGGCGACGACTTCCGAGCGTTGCTTCGGTCGCGACAGGCCGCGCCACTCGTGCACGGTGATCGCCGCCTCGACGCGTTGTTGCGTGCCGATGCGATACGCCGTATCTGCCGCGATCAGCGCGGCAGCCGCCAGCAACACGCCGTTGCGCGCACGCGCGCCGAGTCGCGGCAGCGTCAGCAGCGCCGCGACCGCAATACACAGGATGAACGGGACCACGTGCCGCAGCTCCACGTACACGAGCAAGTACTCGAGGATCGGGATGCCGCCGACCATGGCAATGAGTGCGGGCTCGAAGAGTCCAATAGCGGCGCTGTCGCGCCGTGTCCTGAGCGCAGTGACTCCGGCGGCGAGCATTGCGGCGCCGAGTAGCAGCAGGGCGACGCCCGTCAGCGGCGCCCAGATCACCATCGCCTCACGCACATACTCCGCGTTGCGTACGATCGCCCGCGCGGTCTCGCCGAGATCGAGGTATTCGCGCGAGTCGCGGTACCACGGCGACGGATCGTACCAGATCGGCAGCGTCGCCCACGGCGTGGTCTCATCCGTGCCGCACAGCAGCGGCTGCTCGGTCAACACCGGTTCTGCGCGTGCGACGCCGGCCCGCGGGTTCTGCAGGTTGCCGGTGCTCGACATGCACAGCCACTCGACCATTGGCGCGCGGTTCACGTACCAGAGCTGGTTCAGGCGTCCGGTCTCGCCGAACGTGACGCGCCCCGTGTGTCGGCTGAGCGGGATCATCAGCGATACCGCGAGCGCGGCGAACACGGCCCACGAAAGCAGCGGGTCGCGCCATGCGTCTCGCGGTCGCCACGCCATCGCCGTGGCGGCGAGCAGGATCACGCCGGCCACAGGGAAGAGGATCGCCTTCCACCAGTAGCCAAGCCCCAGCAGCGTGCCGAGCCGGAGCCAGTGCGCTTGGCCCAGGCCGAAACGGTGCAGCGCGATCAGTTCACCCACGGCGACGAAGACCACGGCCGCGACGCCGATGTCCGGCGTCATGAGGTGGAGGCCGGTCGCCTGCGACACGAGCATGAAGAACAGTGCCCACGCGATCGCGATCGCCACGGCCGGCGCGTGGCGCACCGTACCCTGCGGCCATTCCGTCTCGGCGAGCGTGACGCGCACGAGGCGGAACCAGGCGAGCGCCGCGAGCATGTACACGACGAATCCCACGGCGCGCGCCGTGAGGTAGTTCGTCGCCGGGTCGGCGCCCGTGAACTTCATGGCGACGCCGAGCAGTCCGGGATACAGCGGACTCCAGTACCCGTTGATCAGCGCGCCGATGCCATCCGTGGCAAATGCGCGCGCCATGTCGAGGTAGCTGACCCCGTCAGGATTCGCGTCCCAGTTGCGGTAGAACCATGCGTCGAGCGCGCCGACAGCCGCTGCGCCCGCAAGCCCGATGCGGTTCCACCGAACCAACCCCGGTGGCGCCACCGTCATCACGCCGGCGTGACGTGCACCGACTGCGCCAGCGCGATCCCTTCCTTCTCGAACCGCGCCAGCGCGCCGACGATGATCGCCTGCCGGATGTCGTGCGCGAGGATGAAATCGGGCCCCTCGATGACCACCGCGGTTTCCACCTCGATGCCGTTCAGCCCGACGGCCATCACGTGCGAGCGCTGCAGCGTCGAACGACCCTCCGCCGCCACGACCTCCGCGATGATCGCGGGCACGCGCTCGAGCTTCGCCGCCAGCGTACGCGGCGCGAGCGTGAACGAGATCACGTAGCGGCGGCCCTCGCGGCGCGAGAGGTTGCGCAGCCGGCTCTTGAGCAGGTCGGCGTTCGAGAACACGACCTCCTCGCCGTTCACGCTGCGCACGCGCGTGGACTTGAGTCCGATGTGCACGACGTTGCCCTCGAACTGGTCCACCGCGATCGCATCGCCCACGACGAACGGCTTGTCGAGCACGATGGACATCGCGGCGAAGAGGTCGCCGAGGATGTTCTGCACGGCCAGCGCGATCGCGATACCGCCGACGCCGAGCCCGGTGAGCAGCGTCTGCACACGGAAGCCGGCGGCCTCGAGCCCGACCAGGACGATCGTCACCCAGACGACCACGCGGCCGGCGTAGCTCAGGGCGCGGGTCGTGGTGCGGTCGAGCCCGTCGTGCCGCGACGAATAGTGCTGCGCCCAGAACTCGATGATCGCCGAGCCGGTGCGGATGGCCTGGATCACGCAGACGACGATCAGGATGCGCTTGATGACGTAGTGCGCGGCATCCGGCAGTGACAGCCAACTCAGTGCCGCGCCGAGCGCGATCAGCAGCACGTAGCGCTTGCGGACGCTGCGGACCGCGGCGATCAGTGCGTCATCGGCGGCGGTTGGCGTACGCGCGGCGATCGCGGCGAGGCGCTGGGTCGCGAAGCGGCGCATCAGGATCACGGCGACCGTCGCGCCCGCCGCCCAGGTCAGTGCGGTGACCCAGTCGCGGATCGTGTTGTCGAGGAGGTACGTGTCGAGCCAGGCGGCCATACCGGTAAGTTTACCGCCCCGCGAACACCCTTCGCTCCGACCGCCCGTTCGGAACCCGACCGGCGAGATGCGTATATATAGTTGTAGCCGCTGAAGCCCCCCGGAGCCCCTCGAGACCCGACATGCTGATCCGCCGCGCGCCCGACCTTAAGTCGTCCGAGATCACGACCGAATCGCAGTACCTCAACCGGCGCGAGTGGATCGCCTCGATGGGCGCACTCGGTGCGGTTACCGCGTTCCCCAGCATCGCCAAGGCACTGGGCGCGTCACCTCAGGGGCAGGACCCGAAGCCGATCGGCACGCCGATGGGCCTCCAGCCCAACGACACGCCGACGCCGTGGGCCGACGTCACGGGCTACAACAACTTCTACGAGTTCGGTACGGGGAAGGAAGATCCGGCCGAGAATGCGCGGGCGTTCAAGCCGCTGCCGTGGACCGTGCGCGTGGAGGGCATGGTCAACAAGCCCGCCGATTACCAGCTCGAGGATTTCCTCAAGCCGCACAAGGTCGAGGATCGCATCTACAGAATGCGCTGCGTCGAGGCCTGGTCCATGGTGATCCCGTGGCGCGGCATCCAGTTGAGCGACGTGCTCAAGCGCGCGGAGCCGACGTCGTCGGCGAAGTTCGTCGAGATGACGACGTTGTTTGACCCGCGGCGGATGCCCGGGCAGAACTCGCGTGTGCTCGATTGGCCGTACGTCGAGGGCCTGCGGTTGGACGAAGCCATGCACCCGCTGACGATGCTCGCGACCGGCGTGTACGGGCGCACGCTGCCCAACCAGAACGGCGCGCCGCTGCGCCTCGTGGTGCCGTGGAAGTACGGATTCAAGGGCGTGAAGTCCATCGTACGCATCCGCCTCGTGGACCGGCAGCCGCGCAACACGTGGAACCTCTCGGCGCCCGAGGAATACGGGTTCTACTCGAACGTAAATCCGGAAGTCGACCACCCGCGCTGGAGCCAGGCGAGCGAGCGAAGGATCGGCGAGTTCCGTCGCCGGCCGACGCTGATGTTCAACGGGTACGCAGATCAAGTGGCGTCGTTGTACTCAGGCATGGATCTGCGGAAGAACTACTGAGAACGGCAACGACGAGTGGTGGGTGGTCGGTGGTCAGTGATCGGTAAAGGTGAACTGCGGGAGCCGCGCTGGTTCGGGCGCGTGCTCGTCGTGCTGCTGTGCGTGCCGGCGGTGCTGGTCATCCTTGGGCTGACGTCGGACATCCTGCGCGGCACGCGGTACTTCGGGTCGGATCCCGTCAAGGAAGGCGAGCACTTCCTCGGCGAGTGGACGCTGCGACTGGTCCTCGCGACGCTCGCGATCACACCACTGCGCCAGCTGACCGGCTGGAACTGGCTCGCGAAGCATCGGCGCACGCTCGGCCTCTTTGCGTTCGCGTACGTGATCCTTCATTGGAGTGCGTACGCGTTCCTCGACGTGCAGCTCAACTGGGCGGACCTCAAGACGGACCTGCTCAAGCGGCCGTACATCTACCTGGGCATGATCGCGTTGACGCTGATGATCCCGATGGCGATCACGTCCACGAAGGCGATGATCCGGCGGCTCGGGCGCAACTGGGCGCGGCTGCATCGCGCGGTCTATGTGGTCGCGATACTCGGCGTGATTCACTTCGGGATGGCGGTGAAGAAGGACCTCACGGAACCGTTCATCTATGGCGCGGTGCTCGCGGCGCTCCTCGGCTGGCGTGTGGTGCGCGCGCTGAAGAACCGCGCGGCGATGGCCCAGTGACACCGGCGGCGCGCAGGCATTCCTGTTTCGCTGTCATTGCGCCCGGGTTCGAGTCGGTCGCGGTGGCGGAGTTGCGCGCGCTCGGCGCGACGGACGCGGTCGCGGAGCCCGGCGGCGTGGCGTTCAGTGCGGATGACGCGCTGTTGCTCACCGTGAATCTCTGGTCGCGCGTGGCGTCGCGCGTGCTCGTGCGGGTCGCGGAGTTCCCGGCGAAGTCGTTCGCGGAGCTCGAGCGGCGAGCGAAAACCGTTCGTTGGAAGGACTGGCTGCCGAGCGGTGCTACAAAAGCGAGCGCGGAGTTTGCGGTGACGTGCAAGAAGTCGCGGCTGTACCACTCCGACGCGATCGCCGAGCGCTTGGGCAAGTGGTGTGGTGCGCCGGTCGGTGGTGATGTGGTCCAGCAGTTCGTGGTGCGCCTGATGCGCGATGTTGTGACGATCAGCGCGGACGCGTCGGGCGAGTTGTTGCACAAGCGTGGGTACCGGTTGGCGACGGCGAAGGCGCCGATGCGCGAGACCATTGCCGCGGGCTGCCTGCTGGCCCTCGGGTACGACGGCACGCAGCCGCTGGCGGATTTCATGTGTGGGGCGGGGACCATCCCGATCGAGGCGGCGCTGATCGCGCAGCGGATCGCCCCCGGGCAGGGCCGCGCGTTCAGTTGCGAGGCGTGGCCCGGGTTTGATCGGAAGGCGGGCGCGAAGGTGCGCGCGGCAGCCGGCGCAGCCGTGCATCAGTCGGGTGCCGCTTCGATCACTGCCGCGGACCGTGACGAAGGCGCGATCGAGGCCACGCGCGCGAACGCGGCGCGGGCCGGCGTTGCGGAGTCGTTGACGATCCTCACGCAGTCGTTCGGCGCCGCGGCGCCGCCTGTCGGTTCATCTGCCGGTTTGATCTTGATCAACCCGCCATACGGCGAGCGCGTGACCGGCGGGCCCGACCTTAGGAACCTGTACGCGCAGATCGGCAACGTGATGTGCGAGCGGTTTGCGGGCTGGCGCCTGGCGATGGTGTCGGCGGACCCGGCGCTCGAGGCGCAGGTGAAGCTGCCGCTCAGCGAAGTGCTGCGGTTTTCGAACGGCGGAATTCGCGTGCGGTTGGTGGCGACGAAGGGGTAGGGGGAGCCGCGGGAGAGACGGCGGACGCGCAGCGTGGCCGCCGTCTCTGGGGTAGGTCAAGCTGAAGAAGAGGTCGCTGACAATTGTTGCGGCGTTGCGCGACCCCATTTCCCGGCAACGAACGTGAAGCGGCGAGCGCTAAACGATTTGCTCACTGGCAGTTGTTGCGCCATATTCGCGTTCATGGTCGTGCGCAAGAGGTATCAGCGATTCGCGGGGCTTGCGCGGTCGAAGCGATAATTGGTGACGACCTAATACTCGTTAGATAGCGTGACGTTCCCCCCGTGCTTTCTCCAGTTCTAGGCTGAGAGCAGGACGGGGGGTGAGGTGGGTGGAG
>Ga0194121_10004833_pt1 | contig 19228 bp, 20 predicted proteins | sample TA2MahCa50mmetaG_FD_148609 | JGI IMG/M metagenome (GOLD analysis project Ga0194121, IMG submission 148609) | Freshwater microbial communities from Lake Tanganyika, Tanzania - TA2015020 Mahale Deep Cast 50m | ecosystem: Environmental > Aquatic > Freshwater > Lake | place: Tanzania: Lake...
TTGAGCTTCTCGGGCCGGTTGTAGGTGATCGTGGCGACGTGCCCGTCGCGCGCGTAGAGGACGGGGGGCTCACTCACGATCGCCGACCTCCTCGAGCGCGTGGTGGGATGGTGGGGGAGTGGCGACGGCGACCGCAGACCGGCGCCGCTGGCGGTGCTCCAGGACCGCACCGACCACCACGTACGACGCGACGGCGTAGGCCCAGCCCACGATCACGTCGAACACGTAGTGCTCGGAGAAGTACACGAGCACGAACGCCATGGCGAGGGTGTACCCCACGAGCACGACGCGCCAGCCCCGCGGCGCGACCCCCCAGAACAAGAGCAGGAACAGCATGGGGTAGGCCGCGTGCAGGCTGGGCAGCGCCCCCACGGGGTTGGAGTACTTCGGGTCGCCCGAGAAGACCTTGGCCAGGAAGTCGAGGCCGATGTGGTCCCAGAGGACGTCGGGCGCCCGGACGGTGGGCGCCAGGGCCCCCTGCTCGCTCGCCATCCACGGTGGGATCGCCGGATACAGCACGTAGGTGGCGAAGCCCGCCAGGCTGCACACCCCGAACGTCCACGCGTAGCGCACGAACCGCGCCCGCGCCCGGAAGTAGACGATCCCACCGACGGTGATCGCGCAGAGGAAGTGGCTCGCGTACACCGCGAGGCACAGATAGTCGTACCAGCGCGGGTCGCGGGGGTGGAAGAGGGCGTCTTGGAGCCGGACGGTCGGCACGGTCCCGAGGCCGATCCACTCGTCGAACCGGATCATCGGCTCGAGGTGGGCGCGGTCGACGAGCCCCGACGCGTTGGCCCGCACCAGGTCGTACACCGCCAGGATCAGGAACAGCGGCAGCCAGTCGTACAGGCCCCGCAGCACCGGCTGCTCGTTGCGCCACCCGGCCAGGAAGATCAGCCCGAGCAGCCACACGAGCACCGCGGGACGGTCCACGCTGCCGGCGGCCACGGCGACCACGAGCGAGACGGCGACGTACCCGCCGATCCACAGTCCCCGACGACTCGATGACACCGCGGGGGAGCGTATCGGAACGGCGTGCGGGCTCCGGTGCACGAATTGCCGGAGGGGTGCGGGGCCCCTCCGGTACCGTCCGGGGCGTGTTCGTGAAGATCTGCGGGATCACCACGGAGGAGGACGCCCTGTTGGCGGTGGCCATGGGCGCCGACGCGATCGGGTTCGTCTTCGCCCCCGGCAGCCCTCGGCAGGTCACTCCGTCGGCCGTGCGCGACATCGTGAAGCGGCTCCCGGCCGACACGATGACCATCGGGGTCTTCCGCGACGAGCGGCCCGAGCGCCTGGTCGAGATCGTCAACAAGATCGGCTTGACCGGTGCGCAGCTCCACGGGCGCGAGCCCATGTCGGAAGCCCGGATGATCCGGCCCCAGGTCCACTTCCTGATCCACGCGTTCCCGGCCGGCGACCCGGCGCTGGCGTCGGCAGGCAACAGCCCGGCCGACGCGATCCTGGTCGACTCGCCCACCCCGGGCTCGGGGCGGGTGTTCGACTGGACCCTCGCCGAAGGCGCGCCCGGCGGCGTCCGGATCATGCTCGCCGGGGGTCTCGACCCCAACAACGTGGCCGAGGCGATCCGGCGGGTGCGGCCCTGGGGCGTCGACGTCAACAGCGGCGTCGAGACGTTCGTCGGCTCGGGTCACAAGGATCCCCGAAAGGTGCGCAACTTCATCGAGGCGGCGCGCGAGGTCGGGGCGGAGGTGGAGGCCGACGGCTGGACGCCCACCCATGGGCCCGATCCCGATCTCGCTCCGTACGACTGGGCCCACGACGACCCGCGATGATGGGGCGGGTGAGGACACCGCGATGACCGACCTCAACGTCCCTGCCCGCGGTCGGCCGGTCGTGCTCGGCGCGCCCGGGCCCGAGCCGACCGTGCGGGGCCGGTTCGAGGACTTCGGCGGCCAGTTCGTGCCCGAGACGCTCATCCCGGCGCTGGAGGAGCTCGAGCGCGAGTTCCGGGCCGCGTGGGCGTCCGACGAGTTCCGAGCCGAGTTCGCCGACCTGCTGACCTCGTACGCGGGCCGGCCCACGCCGATCACCGAGTGTCACAACCTGTCCGAGCGCCTCGGGGTGCGGGTGATCCTCAAGCGCGAGGATCTCACCCACACCGGCTCGCACAAGATCAACAACGTCCTCGGCCAGGCGCTGCTCACGAAGCGCATGGGCAAGCAGCGCGTGATCGCCGAGACCGGCGCGGGCCAGCACGGCGTGGCCACCGCGACCGCGTGCGCGCTCTTCGGGCTCGACTGCACGGTCTTCATGGGTGCGGTCGACGTCGAGCGCCAGGCCCTCAACGTGTGGCGCATGCAGCTGCTCGGCGCCGAGGTCGTCCCGGTGCAGTCGGGGAGCCGCACGCTGAAGGACGCGGTCAACGACGCGCTGCGCGACTGGGTCGCCACCGTCGAGTCGACCCACTACTGCATCGGGTCGGTGGTGGGGCCGCATCCCTACCCGTGGATCGTGCGCGAGTTCCAGCGGGTGGTGGGCGACGAGGCCCGGGCCCAGTGCCTGGCCGCGCTGGGCGCCGACCCCGACGTCGTGGTCGCCTGCGTGGGCGGCGGCTCCAACGCCATCGGCACGTTCACCGGCTTCGTCGACGGCCCGGCCCGGCTCATCGGCGTGGAGGCCGGTGGGCTGGGGATCGAGAGCGGCAGGCACGGCGCCTCCGTCGCCCGCGGGGTGCCCGGCATCCTGCACGGCGCCCGGTCGCTGTTCCTCCAGGACGAGGCAGGGCAGATCCTCGAGGCCCACTCGATCAGCGCGGGGCTCGACTACCCGGGCGTCGGTCCGGAACACGCGGCCCTCGCCGCGATCGGCCGGGCCGAGTACGTCTCGGCCACCGACGACGTCGCACTCGAGGGCTTCCGCCTCCTGTCGGTCTGTGAGGGGATCGTGCCGGCCCTGGAGCCCGCCCACGCGATCGGGTGGCTGGCCCGGGCGGTCGGCGACGAGGTGCCGCTCGGCTCCACCGTCCTGGTCACGCTGTCGGGGCGGGGCGACAAGGACGCCGCACAGGTGGCCGAGATCCTGCGGCAGCGCGACGCGTGAACCTCGAGTCGCACCTGCGGGCCCGCCGGGAGGCCGGGGCCCGGCTCCTCGTCCCGTACGTGACCGGGGGTCTGGGCCACGACTGGACCGACGTGGTCCGGGCGGTGGTCGACGCCGGCGCCGACGCGGTCGAGATCGGCATCCCCTTCTCCGACCCGGTGATGGACGGGCCCACGATCCAGGCGGCGTCGCAGCGCGCCCTCGACGCCGGGGCCACGCCCACGTCGATCCTGGCGGACGCCCGCACCCTCGACGTCGGCATCCCGCTGGCGGTCATGACCTACTGCAACCTCGTCTTCCACGCCGGGTGCGTGCGCTTCGCCGAAGCGCTGCGCGACGCCGGCATCGCCGGCGCGATCCTCCCCGACCTCCCGTTGGGCGAGATCGGGGAGTGGGCCGATGCCGCCGACGCCGCGGACGTCGAGACCGTGATGCTCGCCGCCCCCAACACGACCGACGAGCGCCTCGCGGCGATCTGCGCTCGCTCGCGGGGCTTCGTGTACGGCGTGTCGCTGATGGGCATCACCGGCGAACGGGCGTCGCTGGCCGACAGCGCGACCCGCATCGCCTCCCGGGCGAAGGCGGCGACCGACTTGCCGGTGCTCCTCGGGGTGGGCATCTCCACGCCGGAGCAGGCGGCCGAGGCGAGCACGGTGGCCGACGGCGTGGTGGTGGGCAGCGCGCTCATCGCGCGGCTGCTCGAGGGCGGCGGGCCCGCCGGCGCCCACGAGCTGATCGCGTCGTTCCGCGCCGCGCTCGACGCCTCCGACTGATCGACCGACGCGCCCGAGGCAATCGAGGCGACCCGACCCGGAGGGACCGGATGGACGAGTACGACTTCGACGACGACTGCGACCTCTGCGAGGCGGCCCGGATCACGCCGTGGTTCCACGAGGACGAGGTCTGCTGGATCGCCGAGTGCGAGATCTGCGCAGTGCCCATGGTCGTGTGGCGCGGCCACGGCACCGAGCCACCGGCGGAGGAGCTCACGCACATGCACGAGCGGCTCGCCGAGGTGGTCGTCATGCACTTCACCTACGAGCACTACGTCGACGACAACATGCGCAACATCCCCGACCACTACCACGCCCACGCCCGGCCCCGGGGCGGCTTCTTCGGTCACGGCCTTCGCCGCGGCTGAGGGTCGCCGGTGCGAGCGGCACGGATCGCCCACGTGTCGAGTCGCCGATGGATGCTGATATATTCCCGAATGTGAAGTCGTCAACGAACTTTTGTCCATCGTCGTCCGACGGCCCGATGGCTCCGAACTGCGGTCGATCCACGACCCCAGGGAGGAACCCATGTACCGCACTCGTTCGTTCGCCCGAGCCGCCGCCGCACTTGCCGTCGTCGGTGCGCTCTCGGTGCCCGTCGTCGGCGTCGGGACGGCCGGGGCCCAGAGCTCCGGATCGTCGACGTCGACCAGCGCCGCGGCCAGCAAGACCATCGTCGACATCGCCGCGTCGAACCCGAACTTCAGCACCCTCGTCGCTGCGGTCCAGGCCGCAGGTCTCGCCCCGACGCTCAGCGGCGCCGGGCCGTTCACCGTGTTCGCCCCGACCAACGAGGCGTTCGCCAAGATCCCGAAGGCCGACCTCGACGCGATCCTGGCCGACAAGGCGAAGCTCGCGGCCATCCTGACGTACCACGTCGTCCCGGGTGAGGTGCTGTCGACCGACCTGAAGAAGAAGCAGAAGGTCGAGACGGTCGAGGGCAACAAGGTGCTCATCAAGGTGAGCAAGAAGAAGGGCGCGACGATCGACGGCGCCCAGATCGTGCAGACCGACATCCAGGGCTCGAACGGCGTGATCCACGTGATCGACACCGTGATCCTGCCGCCCGACGACAGCGGCAAGTAGCACCCGGACCGCCCCACCCGGGTGCGCGACGAGGGAGCCCCGCGGGGCTCCCTCGTCCGCGTTCGGGAGCCGTGGCGGCTCAGTAGCCGTACGAGCCGCCGCCCGAGTCGGTGCGCGTCCCTGCCGCGGCGGCCCCCTTCTTGGTGAAGAAGGCGCCCTGCATCCCGGAGCCCCGGTGGAAGCGGCAGTAGAAGACGACCGGGTCGCCCCCCGACACCGCCACGGTGACGGTCTTCTCGGCGCCGGCCGAGAGCTCGACGTCGATGTCCTGGCCTGCGACCGTGAAGGTGTGCGGCGCGGTGCCCGTGTTGCTGACGGTGACCGAGACAGATCCCGCACCGCTCTTCAGGTACGTCTTGTCGAAGGAGAAGTCGTCGGCGTCCACCGCGACGGCGCCGCCCTTGACCTTGCCGACCCCTTCGTTGGTCACCTTGCCGGGAATCGACACGGGCGGCTTCGTTGCTGCCGCGACCGGGAGCGCGCCGACCCCCACGGCCAGAGTCGCGAGCGCGGCGCTCGCGGCGACTGCGCCGAGGCGCACCGCGAGGCGGGGTCGGGGCGACGGGGAACGGGCCATGGGGCCTCCTCCGGTGTGGGCCGGCCGCGGCGCGATCGGCTGGAGGTACTACGGGCGGTCCGGGCGGAGGGATTGCGCGAGTAGCGTTCGACCGCGCGCAATCCCGAATGACGTGAGGGCCGTATCTCCTGTGTGGACCGTCACCGACGAAGCGCTCCTGGCCGGAATGGCGGCCAACGACGCCGAGGCCGCGACCGCCTTCGTCGAGCGGTTCCAGCGGCGCGTCTTCGGGTTGGCGCTCACGATCGTCGGCGAGACCCGCACCGCCGAGGACGCCGCGCAGGAGGCGTTCGCCCGGGCGTGGAAGCACGCGGCCGCGTTCGACGCGCGCCGGGGCAGCGTGGCCACCTGGCTCCTGACCATCACCCGCAACGCTGCGATCGACATGGTGCGGGTCCGTCGGGCGGTCGCGACCCCGCCGGAGACCTTCGCCGCGCTCGACGAGCGCGACTGGGGCGCCGATCCGGCCGACCGCAACCTGATGGCCGACGACGCCCGCCGGCTCCACGCGGCGCTCGCGCGCCTCTCCGACGAGCAGCGGCGCGCGGTGATCCTCGCCGGGCTGTACGGCTACACGGCCCGGGAGGTCGCCGAGCTCGAGGCGATTCCGCTCGGCACGGCCAAGACCCGCATCCGCACCGCGCTGATCCGCCTGCGGGGCATGCTCGTCGACGAGGGGCGGCAGTGAGCGGGGTGGCGCGGTGAGGGCGCTCGACTGTCCCGACGTGCGCGAGCTGCTCCCCGAGTTCGTCTTGGGGGTGCTCGACGGTGACGCACGGGCCGACGTGGTGGCCCACATCGACGGGTGCGGCGCGTGTCGGACCCGGGTGACCGAGCTCTCGGAGACGGCCGACGCGGTGCTCCTCCTCGCGCCCGAGGCCGAGCCGCCGCCCGGCTTCCAGCGCCGGGTGTTGAGCCACGACTTCGAGCGCCGGCGCTCCAACCGGTGGCGCACGGTCAAGATGGTCGGCCTGGTGGCGGCCGCCGCGGCCATCCTCAGCGTCGTCACCGTGCGGGTCATCGACACCGCCCGGTCCGGGTCGGCGGTCGCCGCGGTCGAGACGGTCCCGATGGTGGGCGATGGTGGCACGACCGTCGGCCAGGTCGACGTGGTCGACAACGACGCCTCGGTGGGCCTCGCGCTCACGGTCAACTACGCCCTCGCCGACGGCGCCTACCGGGTGGTCCTGGCGCCGCAGTCGACGCCCCGTGAGGTCCTGGGCACGGTCACGATCGCCGACGGGCGGGGCGCCTGGGCGGGCATCGCCGCGGAGACGCGGGGCCCGGCCGACCTCGAGCTCGTCGCCGACAGCGGCGCCGTGCCCTGCTCGGCCCGGCTTCCCGTGCGCTGAGCCCGGCGGCTCGGGGTGGCTACCCGGGGCGGAGCTGCTCGGTGAAGAATGCGAGCACGCGGTCGAGGGCGTCGCGGGTCGGGTGACCGGGCTCGTCGACGAAGTGCTCGGTGAGCACCGAGTGCGCCCCCCGGGGGATGCCGTGGGGATTCCCCTTTGCGGAGTCGATCTCGACGGCGATGAACCGGTCGCCGAGCACGGCCCGCAGCGTGGCGAACCGCTCGGCCGGCACCGCCGGGTCCTTCGTGAACCGGAGCCCCATCACGCACGCGCCCGCCGCGGCCCGCTGCTTCACCCGCTCGAGGTCGGCGTCGCTCACGCCGAGGGCGCGGCGGCGGGCAGGGCTGACGGGGAACGGCAGCGACGGCTGGCTCAGCACCGGGGCGAGCATCCGATCGTCGACCATCATCCCGAGGGCGAACCCGCCGGTGAAGCACATGCCGACCGCGCCGACGCCCGGACCCCCGCACGCCTCGTGCGCGTCGGCTGCGAGGGCGCGCAGCCAGTCGATCGCCGGGCTGGTCCGGTCGAGGGCCAGCGTCACGAACTCCTTGGCCACGCACCCCGAGGCCAACGACTGCGCGACGTAGCCGGTGCTCATCGGCCGGCCCGGCTCGCCGAACAGCGACGGCATGCGTACGTGGAACCCGGCGTCGACCACGCGCTGACCGAACGCGGCGACGTGAGGGGTGAGGCCGGGCATCTCGTGGATCACGATCACCGCCGGGCCGGTGCCGGCGACGAACACGGCCCGGGTCGTGCCGTCGTGCGTGAACGTCTGCTCGGCGAATCCCTCGAGCGCGGCCATGGTCATCGGGTCACCCCCGTGGTCCTTGTTCTGATGGACTGATGTCGTCGAGCGTTCGGTCGGCGGTCTCCGGGAGCCGGGGCACCACGAACGCCGCGGCGAGCAACGGTGCCACGCCGCAGAGCGCGATCGCGGGACCCAAGCCGCCCACCGCGCCCTTGAGCGAGGTGGCGAGCACCAGCCCGAACGCCGAGCCGGCCACGCCGCACACCAGGAGGAAGCCATTCGACGTGCCGCGTACCTCGGTGGGGAACAGCTCGGTGTCGAGCGCGCCGAGCGCGAGGCCGCCCGCGAGCGCGGCCACGATGGCGATCATCGGCGCGATCCAGAGGAACCAGCCGCCGGTCAGGAAGAAGCTCATCTGGAACGTCGCGGCGATGACGAGACCGACGATCGTCACGGGCCGGCGGCCGCGGCTCTCGGCGAGCCGGCCACCCAGCACGACGCCCAGGATCCCCGGGATCCCGGCGGTGACCGTGCGGAACAGCGCGATCTCGGAGTTGAGGAAGTCGTGCTCGCGGCGCAGGTACCGGTTGGTGAGCTGCGACGACGGTGCGCTGAACACGTTGGCGAGGAAGCCGGCGAGCCCCAGGAGCAGGAACCGGGAGCCGTACTTGCGGTCGAACACCTCGCGCACCCGGCCCCGCTCGACGGCGCGCTGCTCGATCCGCGTGTACCGGGTCGTCTCGCGTAGGTGGGCCCGCATCGTGGGAACGAGCAGGACCACGAGGGCGCTCATGGCGAACGCGATGCGCCAGCCGTCGCGGCCGAGATCGGCCAAGGGGAGGAGCACGACCGACAGGGAGAAGCCGAGTCCGAACGCGAGCCCGAACATCGACAGCGCGAACGCGCGGGCGCCTTCCGGTGCGTCTTCCACGGCTGCGAGGCCGGCGATCACCAGCACCGCGTTGACGAACGACCGGGTGAACAGCTGCGCGCCCGTGAACACGGTGAACGACGGCGCGACGGCGGTGAGCGCGTTTGCCGCGGCCGCGCCGACCACACAGAGGATCAGGGTGCGCCGCCGCCCGAAACGGTCGCTCATGCTCGCGGCCACGAGCGACACGAGGACGCCCACCCGCGAGATCGCGAGCGCCCAGCCGAGGTCCGCGTCGGACTTCGCGAAGGTCTCGGTCACCGCGTCGCCGTACTGGGTGAACAACGCACCGCAGAAGCTCGCCGCCGCGGCGACGACGCAGATCGCGGCGAGTCGGGCCATCTGGTCGCCGGTGAACGCCACCGGGGGCAGGAGAGCGGTGCGGCCCGGCGGGTCGGGCTCCGGTGCGCCGGTGGCGGCCGCGTCGAGCCGCGCCGCCGCGTAGCGCAGCTCGCGGCGGGCGTCGACCCGGCGCAGCAGGTCGACGAACCAGCCGAAGAACGGGACCCGCTGGTCGCTCGTCGCAGTCAGCGTGATGTGCGCGGACCCGGGCGCGTCACCGGGCCGGATCTCGTACGACAGCAACAGGCCCGTGGCACCCACACGACCGTCGAAGGGGAGCAGGTCGGCCGCCATGACCTCGACGGTCGAGGCGTCGGCTGCGAGGACCGATTCGCGCCTCCGCCGCACGTTCGGCATGCTAGGCCCGGAGCGGCCCATAGTGTGAGAGGCCCAGCCCCACCCCTCCAACCCACCCAGTCCCAGGAGGCACACCGTGGCCGAGCTCGCCGTCGGCAAGAAGGCGCCCGCGTTCACCCTGACCGATCAGGACGGCACGAAGGTCAAGCTGTCCGACTACGCCGGCCAGAAGGTCGTGGTCTACTTCTACCCGAAGGCCGACACGTCCGGCTGCACGCAGCAGTCGTGCAACCTGCGCGACGCCATGCCCCAGCTGAAGAAGCTGAAGGCCGCGGTCATCGGGATCAGCCCCGACGCTCCGGCGAAGCAGAAGAAGTTCGACGACAAGTACGCGCTGGGCTTCCCGCTGCTCGCCGACGAGGACCACGCCGTCGCCGAGAAGTACGGCGTGTGGGCCGAGAAGTCGATGTACGGCCGGAAGTACTTCGGCATCGTGCGCTCGGCGTTCGTGATCGACGAAGCGGGCAAGCTCGCCGGCGTCTTCTACAAGGTCAGCCCGAAGGACACCGTCCCGAAGGCCATGGAGGCACTGGCGGGCTGATCGGCGACCGATCCCACCCGCGTCACCCGCGTCACCCGCGCACCCGGGCCAGCGCCTCCAGCGTGAAGTCGCGCACCTCCCGGTCGGACATGGCGCTGGACCGCTCCCAGATCGCACCGAGGTCGTCGCGGTCGATGGCCTCGGTGAGCTGCTGCTGCATCTCCTCGAGCGTGACGCCGACGCTGATGGCCAGGTTCGCCATCGGGAACACGTTGGCGGCGGCCGAGAACACCGTCGCCGCGTCGACCGGGGCCCCCACCACCCAGAGGCACATGCCGGCGATGGCGAGCACGGTGCCCCATTCCTCCCGCGACCCGTGGGCCGCGGACAGGGTGACTGCGCGGACGAGGTCCTCGACCATCTCGTCGATCTGCCCGAGCCGCGCGTGCACCCGGGCGGCGTTGGCCAACGAGTAGCACACGAGCGGCATGCCACCCGGGAGGCGCTCCTCGCCGATGCGCACGGCGTCGTGATAGATCTCGAGCACGCCGACGGGGTCCACCTCCTCCATCGCGTAGCCCTTCACGAGCAGGGCGTAGGCGAGGTCGAAGGGCTGCTCGGCGGCCCGGGCCGCCTCCTCGGCGGCATCGGCCGCGGCGCGTGAGGCCGGGAGATCGCCTCGCCACCGCTCCAGCGCGGCGAGCACCACGTACGAGCGCGTCGCCTGGAGATGATCGCCGGCACTCAGCGCGATCGCGGCGAGCGCGTTCTCCCGCGCTTCTTCGAGGTGGAAGGAGCGCATGTACGTGGCGGCGAGGTTGAGCCGGTGCTGGATGCCGATCTCCACGCCGAGCTCGGCGGCAAGATCGAGCGACGACCTGGCCAGCGTGTAGGCGGCGAGCGGGCTCTCGCCGCGCGAGATCGACCGGTTGGCGGCCGCGGCCATCGCTCGTGGGGCGAGCGGGTGCTCGTGGGCACCCGGGATGGCCAGCGCGGTCTCGATCATCCGGCCGACGCCGCCGGCCTCGCGGAACAGGTACAAGCTCTCGAACGCGAGCCCGAGCTGGAGCGACCGCTCGACGTCGCGTTCGGCCGCCAGCCAGCTGAGGGCGGTGCCCATGTTGCGCGCCTCACGCCGGATGGCGTTGGCGCTGCGGTACGAGCCCTCCGCGCCGAGGGTCGCGGCGAGGCGCGAGTAGTGGTGGGCATGGGCCGTACGGGCCTCGGCGACCGCCCCCGACTCGAGGAGCAGCTCCGCCGCGAACTCGCGCACGGTCTCGAGCATGCGGTAGCGCATCTCGCCCCGCACCTCCTCGGCGAGCATGAGCGACTTGTCGACGAGGGCGTCGAGGTGCTCCCACGCCTCGGCGTCGATCACCGCCTCGGCGGCCGCGATGTCGAACGGGGCGGCGAACACCGACAGTCGGGCGAACGCGTCGCGTTCCTCGGGCTCGAGCAGATCGGCCGACCACGCCAGCGCGCCGCGCAGGGTCTGATGACGGCCCCGGGCCCGGGTGCCGCCGGTGAGCAGGCGGAACCGCTCGTCGAGCCGGTCGAGGATCTGGGCGGGGGTGAGACTGCGCACCCGGGCGGCGGCGAGCTCGATGGCGAGGGGGATCCCGTCGAGCCGGGTGCAGATCTCGCCCACGGCCGTGGCGTTGTCGTCGTCGAGCACGAAGTCGTGGCGGGCGGCCTGGGCCCGCTCCACGAACAGGCGCCCGGCCGCCGACGACCGGATCGCCCGGGCGTCGGCGCCCGCGGGCGGGAGCAGGGTGTTGAGCGCGTAGGTCCGCTCGCCCGCCACGCCGAGGGGCTCGCGGCTGGTCGCCAGCACCACCACCCGGGGGCAGCGGGCGAGGATGTCGTCGACCACCTCGATCACCGGCCCGAGCATGTGCTCGCAGTTGTCGATGACGAGCAGGGCCTTGCGGTCGCGCAGGAACCAGGGAAGCGCCTCTCGGGCCGGTCCCGACCCCGGGGGTACCCCCACTGCGTCGGCCAGCGAGTCGGCGACGAGGGCCTCGTCGGTGACCGAGGCCAGCTCGCACAGCCAGGCGCCGTCGGGGAAGCGGGGGAGGATGGTGGCCGCGACCTGGACCGCGAGCCGGCTCTTGCCCACGCCGCCCACGCCGGTGATCGTCACCACCCGGTGCTCCCGCAGCTCGGTGGCGACGGCGTCGACGTCCTCCTCGCGGCCCACGAAGCTGGTGCGCTGGGCCGGGAGGTTGGTGGGGTAGGCATCCAGGGTCCGCAGCTGCGGGAACTCCGACGGGAGGTCGGGGTGCCGGACCTGGAACACGTGCTCCGTGCGGGCGAGGTCCCGCAGCCGGTGCTCGCCGAGGTCGACGAGGGTCACACCCGGCGGCAGCGAGTCCTCGAGCAGCTGGGCGGTGGTCTGCGAGATGGCGACCTGGCCGCCGTGGGCCGCGGCCGTGATCCGGGCGGCCCGGTTGACCGACTGGCCGTAGTAGTCGCCGTCGCGCAGCTCGGCCTCGCCGCTGTTGAGCCCCATGCGCACGAGGAGCGGGACGGGCGTGGCCCAGTCGGTGTCCTGCAGCCGACGCTGCGCCGCGAGCGCGGCGTCGATCCCGGCCCGGGCGCTGGTGAACGCCGCGTGCACGCCGTCACCGGTCGTCTTGACGATCGCACCGCCGTGATGGTTCACGGCTTCGCGCAGGATCTCGTCGTGACGCGCGAGGGCGTCGCCCATGGTGTCGGGGCACTCCTCCCAGAGGCGGGTGGAGCCCTCGAGATCGGTGAACAGGAACGTGACCGTGCCCGTCGGCAGGTCGGGCGGCGTCGTCACGGGTCGGGCCGGCGGTGGCGGAGGGGAGGTGGGACGGCCGGTCAGTGGACGGCTTCGGAATCCGCGACCCGATCGGCCGCGATGGCGAGCAGCTCCGTCGCGATCGCGGGGTTCTCGTAGAGCATCGTCTGGAACTCCCGCCGGCTGATGACCTGGAGCCGCATCGCGGTCAGGGCGGTCACGGTCGCGGTCCGCGGGCGGTTCGACAGGAGCGCGATCTCACCGAAGTACTCGCCGGGGCCTCGTCGGGCGACGACGCGATCGCCGATCCGGACCTCCGCCTCACCGTCGACCACGATGAAGAACTCGTGCCCGACCTCACCTTCGTGGATGAGCTCCCTGCCGGCCGCGACGTCGACCTCGGTCACGAGGCTCGCGAGCTGCTGGAGGTGCTTCCTGTCGAGCGCGGCGAAGAGTGGGACGCCGGCGAGCCGTTCGTTGATCGAGCCGTGCGGGGTCATCGTTCTCCGGTGCGCCGGTCGGGTCGCTCAGGTCTCTTCGTTCTCGGCGAGGCGGTCCGCCGTCGCCTCGAGGAGCTCGGTGGCGATCCCCGGGTTCTCACTGAGCAGCGTCTGGAACTCGCGGCGGCCGATGACTTCGACCTTCATCGGGGTCGTGGCCGTGACGGTCGCGGTGCGGGGTCGGTTCGCGATCAGGGCGATCTCGCCGAAGTACTCGCCCGGACCCCGGGTCGCGACGACCTTCCCGTCCACCTTCACCTCGGCTTCGCCCTCGAGCACGATGATGAACTCGCTGCCGTGGGCCCCTTCCCGGGTGAGCTCCTTGCCCGCGGCGACGTCGATCTGGGTGGCGAGGCTCGAGATCTGCTTGAGGTGCTTCTTGTCGAGGTTCGCGAACAGCGGCACCTTGGCCAGTCGCTCGTCGATCCACCCGTGCCGGTCCATCGGGTCCCCCTTCGTGGCGTAGTCGGCAGTCTGCCCCATGGAGCGCCGGTCGTGCATTTATTCGGGGGTGGTTTCCACCTCGGTCTGGAGCGCGTCGAGGCCGGCCCGGAGGGTGCTGCTCCCACAGGCGCGTCGAACTCTCGAGATCCGTGAACAACAAGGTGACCGTGCCGGTGGGTAAGTCGGTCATTCGGCGCCCGCTGCTTCCGGGGGAACGGTATCGGAGAACTCCGGGTCGTGTCGGCGACCTACCCGGGCACGATCACCGTGATGCCGAGATCCGGAGCGGCGGCGAGTCGTCGGTCGAGCGTGACGAGCGGGCATCGAAGTCGTCGAGCGAGGGCCACGTACAGCGCGTCCGCTGCCGACACGTTGTGGCGCAGCAACCACGCGTCGTACAGGAGGGCGACGTCGGGGACGCGCTCGACCGGCATCGTGACCAGACGATGGACGGCATCCGCGGCGTCGGGTTCCTCGAGCTCGCCGTTCAGCCAAGCGCGCCGGACGGCCGAGAGCACTTCGGCGTCGAACACTCCGGGAGCGACGACGTCGTGTTCGAGGAGCGCGGCGCCGACCGCCGCCGCCTCTGCCCGACCGAGCAGCAACGAGGCGACGGCCGAGGCGTCAATCACCGCGGACGGCACGGTCGATCTGCTCTTCCCGGAGTCGCCGTTCCTCATGGATCATGTCGACCACCGACTGTCCGAGGGTGACGCGCGGACGGGCCAGCACCTCGGCGAGCCACTGCTCCATGTCGGGTCGCCCCGTCTCGCGGACCAGGACCTCCAGGACGTAGTCGCGCAGGGTCATGCCGCGGGCGTCGGCCCGGCGGCGCAGCTCGGCGTGGAGGTCCTCCGGGACGTTCTTGATCTGGAGGTTGCTCATAGCATGACGATAGCATGCTAATAGCATCCCCGAGCGCCTCAGCCGATGACGCCATCCGCGCGCAGCGCAGCGACCTCCGAGTCGCTCAGGCCGAGGTCGCCCGCGAGCACGGCGTCGGTGTGCTCACCGACCATCGGCGGCATCGTCTCGGGCCCCTCGGCCACCTTCGACATCTTCACCGGGTTGCCGGGCACGAGCACCGGCTCGGGCACGTCGTCGGTGCGGGGCACCTCGACGAGCATGTTGCGCTCGATGATGTGGGGGTCGCCGATCACCTCGGGGGCGGAGAAGCTGGGGCCACAGACCAGGCCCTGGCTGTTCAGCTCGGTGGCCGCTTCGAGCTTGGTCTTGTCGGCCGCCCAGCCCTCGATCGCGGGGCGGATGACGTCGTCGAGGTGCTCGACCCAACCGGCCCGGGTGGCGAGACGCGGGTCGGTGAGCCACTCCTCGTGGCCGATCACCTGGGCCAGGCGCTCGAACTGGTGCTCGCGGCCCACCTGGAGGACGAAGAAGCCGTCGGTGGCGCGGAAGCCGTCCATGATGAGCGAGCCACCCCGGCCGCCCTCCCGCATGCCCATCGACCAGAAGTTGGTGACGAGGTCGGTCATGGCGACCACCGAGTCGAACATGGCGACGTCGACGTACTGGCCCTCGCCGGTGCGGTCGCGGTGGATCAGGGCGCTCAGCACGCCGATCACGCCGAAGATGGCGCTCGAGATGTCGCCCAGGGCGCCCACCGGCGCGGTGACCGGCGGCTGGTCGCCCCACTTGTAGTCGTAGATGCCCGACATCGCCTCGACGATCGGGGCGTACGCGCCCCAGCCGGCGTAGGGAGTGTCGGCGAGGTTCCCGAAGCCCGACACGGAGAGGTAGATGGTCTTCGGGGCCACCGCCGAGACGGCGTCGTAGCCCAGGCCCATCTTCGTCATCGCGCCGCTCTTGAAGTTCTCGGCGAACACGTCGAAGTGGGGCGCGAGGGCGAGGATCAGCTCCTTGCCCTTCGGGTGCTTCAGGTTGACGGTGATGCTGCGCTTGTCGAGGTTGTTGCGCAGGAACGTGGCGCCGGCCTGCTTGCCGTCGGGCTGGGTCATGGCCGGCATCGAGCCCCGGCCCGACTCCCCGGCGCCGGGCGCCTCCACCTTGACGACCTCGGCCCCGAACCGGGCCAGCATCTGGGTGGCGTAGGGGAGGGCCTGCATCTGCTCGATCGCGAGGATCCGAACCCCGTCGAGGGGCTTCCCGTACCCCGCGGCACCTGCGTTCCCGACATCACCAAGCTTCATGCGCCGCACTTTACGGAACGGGCGCGGACGGAGCGAAGCGACGGGAGCAGTCCCGGAAGCGGCCGCGGGGCGCCTTCATCCGGGCGCAGGAGGCCCGGTGCCCGAAACGATCGCGCGCGGCTCGGCGCCCCGCAGCGTTCCGGGACCGATGTACTGACGGAAACGTCAGTTACACTCCGGCGCATGCGTGGGATCATTGCTTCTGCGGGCTATCTGCCCTACCGCCGGCTCGACCGGTCCGACATCTCCAAGTTCCTCGGCACGGGGGGCGGCCGCGGCACGCGGACCGTCGCCTCGTACGACGAGGACACGACCACGATGGGGGTGGAGGCGGGGCGCGTGGCGCTCAAGAACGCCCCCGCCGGCTTCCAGCCCGATCAGCTCTGGTTCGCCACGGTCGACCCGGCCTACCTCGACAAGACCAACGCGACCACGGTGCACGCGGCGCTGCGGCTCGAGTCCGACATCGCCCTCGACTTCGGCGCCGCGGCCCGCTCGGCCGTGCTCGCGCTGAAGACGGCGCTGGCCGGCAGCGGCACCGTGATGGTGGTCTCCTCCGACGTCCGCACCGGTCAGCCCGGTAGCGGCGACGAGGCGAGCGGCGGCGACGGCGCGGCCGCGCTGCTGATCGGCGACGACACCGACGGTCCCGTGATCGCCGAGTACCTCGGCGGCGCCTCGGCGACCGAGGAGTTCATCGACCGCTGGCGGGTGCCGGGCGCGGTGCAGTCAGGCGTCTGGGAGGAGCGCTTCGGCGAGACCCAGTACATCCCCCTCGGCCAGAGTGCGTGGAAGCGTGGCCTCGACGCCGCCGGCGTCGGCGCCGACCAGGTCGACCACCTGATCGTCAGCGGCCTGCACGCCCGGGCGGTCCGTTCGATGGTCGGTCGCCTCGGCGAGGCCAAGGGCAAGGTGGTCGACGATCTGACCGGCACCGTCGGCAACGTCGGTGCCGCGCAGGTGGGCCTGCTCCTCACCGACGTGCTCGAGAAGGCCGAGCCCGGCCAGGTGATCGCGGTGCTGTCGCTGGCCGACGGCGCCGACCTGCTCGTGTTCCGCACCACCGACGCAGTGAAGGCGTACTCGTCGACCCGCACGGTGGCGTCGCAGATCGAGAACGGCGCGTCGCTCGGCTACGGCAAGTTCCTCGCCTGGCGGGGCACCCTCGCCGTCGAGGGTCCCCGCCGCCCACCGCCCAACCGCATCTCGGCGTCGGTGAGCGCCCGCAACCGCGAGTACAAGTACGCGTTCGTCGGCGCGCGCGACCGGTCGAGCGGCGCGCTGCACCTGCCGCCGGCGCGCTACTCCATGGACGGCGACGCGTTCGACGACATGGACGCCGCGCCGATGAGCGAGGTCGAGGGCACGGTCGTGACCTTCACGATCGACCGGATCGCCTACTCGCCCAGCCCCCCGATCGTGTTCGCGGTGGTCGACTTCGACGGGGGCGGGCGGCTCCCGGTGGAGCTGTGCGACCTCGACGCCGACGCGCTCCAGATCGGCGACCGGCTCGAGCTCACGTTCCGTAGGCTGTACACGGCCGACGGGATCCACAACTACTTCTGGAAGGCCAGGCCGGTCCGCTAGCGCCAGCGCAGCAACGTCCGCTCACTCTCCACCGACGGAGGAACGCACACATGGGTTCACACGGGATCAAGGACAAGATCGCGATCATCGCGATGGGCTGCACCGAGTTCGCGGAGCACTGGGACAAGAGCACCGACGACCTCCTCATCGAGTCGAGCAACGAGGCGTTCGAGGTCGCGGGCCTCGGCAAGGACGACATCGACGCCTACTGGGTCGGCACCGCGATGTCGGGCAGCTCGGGTCTCGCCGTGTCGAAGCCGCTGCACCTCCACAACAAGCCCGTCACGCACGTGCAGAACATGTGCGCCACTGGGGGAGAGGCGCTGCGCGGCGCGGCCTACGCGGTCGCGTCGGGTGCGTACGACACCGCGATGGCGATCGGCGTCGAGAAGGTGAAGGACTCCGGCTACCAGGGTCTCTCCGGCGCGAGCCGGGCCCCGATCGACGGCACCGAGCGCCAGCTGACGGCGGCGGCGATGTACGCGATGTGCGTCCCGGCCTACGGCAAGAAGTACGGCGTCGACGACGCCACGATGCGTGAGGTCCTGGCCCACATCTCGTGGAAGAACCACTTCAACGGCGCCCGCAACAGCCGCGCGCAGTTCAAGAAGGAAGTGACCACCGAGACGATCTGCAACTCGCCGCTCATGGCGGGCACGTTGCGGGTGTTCGACTGCTCGGGCGTGGCCGACGGCTCCACCGCGGCGATCGTCTGCCGGGCCGAGGACGCCCACAAGTACACCGACAAGCCGGTGTACGTGAAGGCGATGTCGTTCATCGCCGGCAACGCCTCGGGCAACGCCGACCCCAACTACGACTACACGTACTTCGAGGACATCGGCGCTGCGGTGGAGGACGCCTACAGCCAGGCCGGCATCACCAACCCGCGTGCCCAGATCGCCATGGCCGAGGTGCACGACTGCTTCACCCCGGCCGAGCTGATCATCATGGAGGAGCTCCAGCTCTGCGAGCGCGGCACCGCCTGGAAGGAGGTGCTCGCGGGCACCTTCGACCTCGACGGCGACTTCCCGATCAACCCCGACGGCGGCCTGAAGAGCTTCGGGCACCCGGTCGGGGCGTCGGGCCTCCGCAAGGTCTTCGAGTGCTACACGCAGCTGCGGGGCGAGGCGCCGCCGGAGCGCACGATCAAGACCATCGAGCGGGGCCTGGCCATGACCCAGGACCTCGGCGGCTACCCCGGCGAGATGGTGGCCATGGTCTCGATCTGGGGCCGCGAGCTCGGCTGATCAACCTTTTGGCGTCCTCTGCGCATCCATACGATGCGCAGGGGACGCAAGAAGCTGCGGACTACGCGCCGATGGCGTGGTAGCCGCCGTCGACGTGGACGATCTCACCGGTCGTGGCCGGGAAGAAGTCGCTGAGCAGGGCGACGGTCGCGCGGGCCACGGGCTCGGGGTCCTTCAGGTCCCAGCCCAGCGGCGCCCGCTTCGCCCATGGCTCCTCGAACAGCTCGAAGCCGGGGATGCTCTTCGCGGCGACGGTGCGCAGCGGGCCGGCGGCGACCAGGTTGACCCGCACGTTCTTCGGCCCGAGGTCGCGGGCGAGGTACCGGGCGGTCGACTCGAACGCCGACTTCGCCACTCCCATCCAGTCGTACACCGGCCAGGCCTTGGTGTTGTCGAAGTCGAGGCCGACGATCGACCCGCCGGCTCCCATCAGCGGCAGCGCGGCGACCGCGAGCGACTTCAAGGAGAACGCCGACACCTGCAACGCCACCGCGACGTCCTCCCACGGCGCGTCGAGGAACCCACCGCCGAGGCACGACTCGGGCGCGAACCCGATCGCGTGGACCACGCCGTCGAGCGTGCCCCCGACCCGGTCCGCCAGCGCGGCGAGGTCGTCGGCGTTCGTCACGTCGAGCTCCACCACCTGCGGCTCGGTCGGCAGGCGGCGGGCCGAACGCTGGGTGAGGCTCATGATCCGGCCGAACGACGACAGCACCACCTCGCCACCCTGCTCCTGCGCGCAGCGGGCGATCGAGAACGCGATGGAGTCGGTGTTGAGCACGCCGGTGACGAGCAC
>Ga0194121_10004837_pt1 | contig 19225 bp, 13 predicted proteins | sample TA2MahCa50mmetaG_FD_148609 | JGI IMG/M metagenome (GOLD analysis project Ga0194121, IMG submission 148609) | Freshwater microbial communities from Lake Tanganyika, Tanzania - TA2015020 Mahale Deep Cast 50m | ecosystem: Environmental > Aquatic > Freshwater > Lake | place: Tanzania: Lake...
GCCGAGGTCGAGGGCGGCGCCGCGCGCGAGCCGCGCGCTGCCGGGACGGACCTCGAGGAGGTCGGTGAGCGGCGCGAGCGCGGTCGCGACGGCCGCCGTCGCCGTCGGCCCCACCTCGGAGAAGGTGCGGTCGTAGCCGGCGGCGACGAGCGCGGGGAGGATGCCCGCGTGAACGAGCCCAGCGGAAGTCTCGAACGCGTCGAGCGCGGCGCGGAGCAGCGCCTCCAATTCCTTTGAGACGTCGGTCCACTCGCCGGCGCGCGCGTTGAAGCGCGATAGCTCGCTTCCGGGATCGAAGCGGGTGAGGCGGGCGTGGAGCGCGTGGATCCACTCAGCCGTCGCGGCCAGCTGCTCGCGGGGCGCGACCGCGTACAGCTCGCAGTCGCTGCCGAGCGCCTCGAAGCGGAGCGCAGCCACCCCCTCCACGTGGGCGACGGTATGTGTTTCCGTGCCGATCCGGCACGGATCCGTGCCAACTTGGCACGGAAATACATCACCGCCCCGTCGGGCAGGGCGGGCCGGCCGCCGATGCACCGCCGCGGCCGCCGTGGCGCTAGGAGACGTGGGTGCCGGTGATCGCCGGGAGCTCCGTGGCCCGGACACCGGGCTGGATCTGGATCCGGCCGACGGCCGGCATCGCGACGGCGGTCGGGGACGGCCGCACCACGGGCGGCTGGAGGGGGGCGCGGCTGTTCTTCGGATGCGCCGCGACGTACGCGACCGACGCGAGGAGCGTCGCGACCGTGGCCCCCGTCGCCGCGAGCCGCAGCAGGACGGCCCGGGTCATCCCGCGGCGGCCGGCAGCATCGGCGAGGCCTCGCGTGACACCGGCGACCGCACGAAGGCGAGCCGCTCGAACGACCCCGTGAGGACCTCGCGGGGGTCCACGCCGAGGTGCGCCTCGAGGATCTCCTGGTACACGCTGCGGAGGTCGACCGTGTACTTCTGGTTGCCCGCGCGGTCGAGGTCCTTCAGGCTCGGCTCCTGGCCGTAGAGGCCGCCCTTCACCGGGTCGCCGATGAGGATGACCGGCGCCGCGGAGCCGTGGTCCGTCCCGGCGCTCGCGTTCTCGCGCGGGCGGCGGCCGAACTCGGACCACGTCGCGACCATCACCCGGTCGCTCATCCCGTGGCCGCTGAGGTCCTCGTAGAAGGCGCTCACCGCCGAGTCGAGGTAGGTGAGCAGGCCCTCGTGGCGCGCTTCCTGGGTGAAGTGCGTGTCGAACCCGCCGAGCGTGACGTGCAGGATCTTCGCGCCGCTCCCGCTGACGATGAGCTCGGCCGCGAGCTGCAGCGCCGCGGCGAGCTGGTTCTTGGACGAGATCGGCAGGCGGACGTTGTCGTTGTACTTCGCCTTCGGCACGTATTTGGACGCGGCGGTCTTCAGCTGCGCGACCGTGTCGCGCGCCGTCGCCACGGAGGTGTCGAAGAGCGCGCCGTAGATCCCCGGCGTGCCGGTGTAGAGCGCGCCCGCGGCCCGCTCCATCTCGTCGCCGCCGAGGAACTTGAAGTTCTGCTGTCCGTTGATGACGGTGAGCGTCGCCTGGAGGTCGCGCAGGATGCCGGGCACGCCGGTCGCGCCGCAGGCGCACCCGACGAGCGGGTGGCCGGCGGAGTCGTAGTTCTTCGCGATCGTCTTCCCGAGCCAGCCTTCCATCTGGCGGCGGGTCGGGTCGCCCGTCTCCCACACGCGGATCGAGTCGAAGTGCGATCCGCTCGGCCGCTCGTACCCGACGCCCTGGACGATCGCGACCCTGCCGCGGTCGAAGAGCGACTTGATACCGGGCAGCTTCGCGTTCAGGCCGAACTCGGAGCCGATGGGGAGGGCGCTCTCGGCGGCGCGCGAGAGGCGCGGCCGCAGGTCGCGGTACGCGGGGTCGCTCAGAGGGATGACCGTCTGCAGGCCGTCGTTGCCGCCGGCGAGCTGGATCATCACGAGGACGCGGTCGTTGGAGCGCCCGTCCTTCTTCGCCGCGTAGACCGCGCGCGTGAACACGTCCGGCACCGCGGCGTAGCCCGCCGCGAGGCCCGCGGCGCCGGCGCCGAAGACCAGGCCCGCGCGGAGGAAGTCCCGCCGGGAGACCCTGTTGATGCCGACACCGTCGTTCATCGCGTCACCTCTACTTCAGCTGGAACTCGGCGCAGCACAGGACGACCATCCAGCGCCGCCGATCGTCGTTCACGGCGTTGAGCAGCTCGAGCGTCTGCGGGCTGAGCGTCGAGTCCAGGTACTGCGCGTGCGCGTCGCCCGAGGCCGGCACCTTGCGGGTCATGTTCACGGCCTGCGTCGCGAAGTTGATGCGCGCGAGCATGGTGTTCGACGAGATCCACGACGCGTTCGTCGGCCAGCCGCCCACGCTCGGCGGGTCGAACATGACCTGGCCCATGGCGTCGCCCTGCTGCGGCATCGTCCGCGCGAGCTCCGGGTTGTTCAGCGCCTTCGCCGTCGCGATCATGAAGTCGAGCGGCGAGCGCACCAGTGACCGGTACGCCTTCGGGGACGTGAACTCCGGGCTCGTCAGGACGTCGTGCATGAGGGTCCGCATGTCGTGGCGGCTGCGGCGGAAGCGGTCGGCGAGACGCGCGACGGTGGCGTCTTCGACGTCCGGACTGACGAAGTGGCTGAGGACCTTGCGCGTGATGAAGGGCGCGACGACGTCCTGCTCCACGACGCGGTCGAGGATCGCGTTCGTGTCCCACCTCCGCCGCTCGCCGAGGAAGGTGAGGTCCGGCCCGTTGTAGGCGCGGTTGCGCTCGAAGATCCCGACCTTCACCTTGTCGGCGGTGGGGAGGACCTTGGGCGGAGCGCCGTTCTGCTTGATCGACTGCTCGATCTGCGCGTCGACCATCGCCTGCGTGCGCGGCTCGCGCCACCCGGCGAGGCCGCGCGACGCCGCCTTCACGTCGTCCTCCGCGAACGCGCCGCTGCCCATCGTGTAGAGCTCCATGAGCTCGCGGGCGTAGTTCTCGTTCGGGTTCTGGCCGGTCGACTGCGACAGGTCCAGGTAGCGGAGCATCGCGGGATCGACCGTGACCTCGTAGAGGATCGAGCGCAGGTCGCGCAGGAAGAAGCGCCGCCACGTGAGGTCCTGCCAGTAGAGGTAGGGCGACTGGAGGCCGACCTTGCGGTAGTCGCTCGTGAAGTGGCCGTGCCAGAAGAGCGTCATCACCTCGGCGAACGGGGTCGGCGACTTGATGGCCCAGTCGAGCCACCACTGCTGCAGCTGGCCGGCGTTCAGGCCATTCGTCTGCGAGGCGTTCTCGGCGGCCGGGAACGTCGGCGGCTCCATCGGCGGCGTCTCGATGAGCCGGTCGACGGCGCGCTGGTAGCCGTCCGTGAGCGCGGCCTCGAGCTCGGCGGGGGAGTACCCGAAGCTCGTGCGCCGGAGGAGGTGCGCCACCCTGACCGCCTCGTCGCCGAGCGGGGACACCCAGTCGAGGCCCGAGCGGGTCGCGACGGCCTGCTTCGTCAGCTGCTCCGGCTCGACCTCGACGACCCGCCGGATGCCGAGGAGCCGCGCCGCGGCGACGCCCGCGCCGCCCGCGAGGGCCGCGCCGAGGACCGCCCGCCGGTCGACCGGCGCCAGCCGCCGCTCCTTCCTGGCCTTCGGTCCGGGCCGTTCGTCCACCTGCCTGAAGATACGCACGCCCAGGCGTTTTGGAAGCACCCCGGAGGCCCCGGGAGCCTGTCTTACCGTCTTTTTTCGGCCGTTGCGGCCCGGTGGACGGCGGGCGGTCGGGGTATTGACTCGCAGGCCGGCGGTGAGAAACTGGCCGGTCCCGCGACGTCTGCTACGCTTGACGTCTCTTGAGCTCCCCGCGCCCGTCGTTCCGCGCGCCCGCCGCACGCCGCCACCCCAGCGCATAGCCACGCCTAGGAGGGCTTCATGACCTCGACCCTCGACCGCATCCCCACGTCCTCGCGCGAGCGGATGAACTTCGCGTCTCTGCCGGAGATGCTGCCCCTGCCGAACCTCATCCAGACGCAGATCGACTCCTTCAAGTGGTTCTGCGACGAAGGCCTGCAGGAGCTGTTCAACGAGATCTCGCCGATCCAGGACTTCACCGGCAAGAACCTCGACCTCAAGTTCCTGGACTACGAGTTCCGCGAGCCGAAGTACTCCGAGGAGGAGTGCCGGACCCGGGATCTGACCTACAGCCGCCCGCTGTGGGCGCGCGTCGAGCTGGTCAACAAGGAGACGGGCGAGGTCAACACGCAGGACGTGTTCCTCGGCGACTTCCCGTGGATGACCGACAAGGGCACCTTCGTCATCAACGGCGCCGAGCGCGTCGTCGTCAGCCAGCTCGTCCGGTCGCCCGGCGTGTACTTCACGGCGGTCGACGACCCGATGACGGCCCGCCGGCTCTTCTACGCGAAGCTCATCCCGAACCGCGGCGCGTGGCTCGAGTTCGAGACCTCGAACAAGGACGTCGTCTCGGTGAAGGTCGACCGCAAGCGCAAGCTGCCGGTCACGACCCTCCTGCGCGCCGTCGAGTACTCCTCGAACGAGGAGATCGCTTCGCTCTTCTCTGCGATCGACAACGACCCGGAGCACCAGTACATCGCCTCGACGCTCGAGAAGGACCCGACGACGAACACGAACGAGGGCCTCGTCGAGGTCTACAAGCGCCTGCGCCCGGGCGATCCGCCGACGATCGACAACGCGCGCAACCTCGTCCACTCGCTGTTCTTCAACTTCCGCCGCTACGACCTCGCGAAGGTCGGCCGCTACAAGCTGAACCGGAAGCTCGGCCTCGACCTGCCGATGACCGAGCGCACGATCACGAAGACCGACATCGTCAGGATCGTCGCGCGGATCGTCGAGCTGAACAACGGCAAGGGCAACGCCGACGACATCGACCACCTCGGCAATCGCCGCGTGCGCGCCGTCGGCGAGCTCATCCAGGGCCAGTTCCGCGTCGGCCTGCTCCGCATGGAGCGCGTCGTGCGCGAGCGCATGTCCATCGTGGAGCCGGAGAAGGCGACGCCGAAGGAGCTCATCAACATCCGCCCGGTCGTCGCCTCCATCAAGGAGTTCTTCGGAGGCTCGCAGCTGTCGCAGTTCATGCAGCAGACGAACCCGCTCGACGAGCTCACCCACAAGCGCCGCCTCTCGGCCCTCGGCCCGGGCGGCCTGTCGCGCGAGCGCGCCGGGTTCGACGTGCGTGACGTGCACTACTCGCACTACGGCCGCATCTGCCCGATCGAGACGCCGGAAGGCCCGAACATCGGCCTCATCGGGTCCCTCGCGACGTACGCGCGCGTGAACCCGTACGGGTTCATCGAGTCGCCGTACCGCCGCATCGTCAAGGAGGACGGGAAGGCCCGCGTCTCCGACGAGATCGTGTACCTGACGGCGGACGAGCAGGAGCTCGCGACGATCGTCCAGGCGAACGCGCGCCTCGACGAGAAGGGCTACTTCCTCGACGAGCGCGTCCAGATCCACCGGGGCCCGAAGTACCACGAGGAGTCCCCGCTGAACGCCGACTTCATGGACGTTTCGCCGAAGCAGATCGTCAGCGTGTCGGCGGCGCTCATCCCGTTCCTCGAGCACGACGACGCGAACCGCGCCCTCATGGGCTCGAACATGCAGCGCCAGGCCGTCCCGCTCATCAGCCCCCAGGCCCCGATCGTCGGCACGGGGATCGAGCAGCGCGCCGCGAAGGACTCGGGCCAGGTCGTCCTCGCCAAGAAGGGCGGCACCGTCCGCTCCGTCTCCGCGGCCGAGATCTGGGTCGAGCAGGAGGACGGCGAGGCCACGCGCTACCGCCTCCAGAAGTTCGTGCGCACGAACCAGGGCACGTGCTTCAACCAGCGGCCGGTCGTGCAGGTGGGGGACACCGTCACGGCGGACCAGGTCATCGCGGACTCGTACTCCACCGAGGACGGCGAGCTCGCTCTCGGCCAGAACATCCTCGTCGCGTTCATGCCTTGGGAGGGCGGCAACTACGAGGACGCGATCATCATCAGCGAGAAGCTCGTCGCCGACGACCGCTTCACGTCGATCCACATCGAGAAGTACGAGGCCGAGGCCCGCGACACGAAGCTCGGCCCCGAGGAGATCACCCGCGACATCCCGAACGTCGGTGAGGAGGCCCTCGCCGACCTCGACGAGAACGGCATCGTGTACATCGGCGCGGAGGTCGGCCCGCAGGACATCCTCGTGGGCAAGATCACGCCGAAGGGCGAGACCGAGCTCACCGCCGAGGAGCGCCTCCTGCGCGCGATCTTCGGCGAGAAGGCGCGCGAGGTGAAGGACACCTCGCTGCGGCTGCCGTCGGGCGAGCACGGCAAGGTCGTCGACATCAAGATCTTCAGCCGCGACAACAACGACGAGCTCCCGCCGGGCGTGAACAAGCTCATCCAGGTCGCCGTGGCGCAGAAGCGCAAGATCAGCGTCGGCGACAAGATGGCCGGCCGCCACGGCAACAAGGGCGTGATCGCGAAGATCATGCCGGTCGAGGACATGCCGTTCCTCCCGGACGGCACGCCCGTCGACATCGTGCTGAACCCGCTCGGCGTGCCGAGCCGCATGAACATCGGCCAGGTCCTCGAGACGCACCTCGGCTGGGCGGCGCACGCCCTGAACATGCGCGTCGCGTCGCCCGTCTTCGACGGGGCGCGCGAGGCGAAGATCAAGGACACGCTCCGCAGCGCGGGCCTGCCCGAGGAGGGCAAGGTCGTCCTCCGCGACGGCCGGACCGGCCGCCCGTTCGAGCAGCCGGTCACCGTCGGGTACCTCTACATGCTGAAGCTCCACCACCTCGTCGACGACAAGATCCACGCGCGGTCGACGGGCCCGTACTCGCTCATCACCCAGCAGCCGCTGGGCGGCAAGGCGCAGTTCGGCGGTCAGCGCTTCGGCGAGATGGAGGTGTGGGCGCTCGAGGCGTACGGCGCCGCCTACATCCTCCAGGAGCTGCTCACGGTGAAGTCCGACGACGTCCTCGGCCGCGTCCAGACGTACGAGGCCATCGTGAAGGGCGAGGACATCCAGCCGCCGGGAGTGCCGGAGTCCTTCAAGGTGCTCATCAAGGAGCTCCAGTCGCTGGGCCTCTCGGTCGAGGTGCTCAACGAGCAGGAGCAGGAGATCCGCTTCGTCGAGGCCGACGCGTTCAACACGCCGGACCTCGGCATCAACATCAGCGGTCTCGAGTCGGGGAGCTAAGGGAATGCTCGAAGTCAACGAGTTCAACGCGATCCGCATCTCGCTCGCGTCGCCGGAGCAGATCCGCACCTGGTCGAGCGGCGAGGTCACGAAGCCCGAGACGATCAACTACCGCACGCTGCGGCCGGAGAAGGACGGGCTCTTCGACGAGCGCATCTTCGGCCCGACCCGGGACTGGGAGTGCTACTGCGGGAAGTACAAGCGGATCCGCTACAAGGGGATCATCTGCGACAAGTGCGGCGTCGAGGTGACGCGCGCGAAGGTGCGCCGCGAGCGCATGGGCCACATCCAGCTCGCCGCGCCGGTGTCGCACATCTGGTTCTTCAAGGGCACGCCGAGCCGCCTCGGGATCCTCCTCGACATGTCGCCGCGCAACCTCGAGCGGATCCTCTACTTCGCGCTGTACGTCGTCACGCACATCGACGACCACGCGCGCGAGCGCGCGCTCCAGTCGGTCCAGGAGGAGGCGGAGAGCAAGATCCGCCGCCTCGAGCAGACGATCGGCGACCGCACCGGCGCGATCGAGGCGCGCGCGAGCGCCGAGATCATGCGCATCCGCACGAGCACCGAGCAGCGCGTCCGCCAGCAGGAGGAGCAGCTCTCGAACGACACCGAGGCGCTCACGACCGCGGCCGCCGCGGTGAAAGAGCAGCTCGAAGCGTCGCTCGGGAAGCCGGCCCCCAAGGACATCGTCTTCAAGCCGGCCGACCTGAAGCTCGCCGAGAAGGGCGTGAACGTCACGCGCACGATGCTCAACCAGCTGCAGCGCACGCTGCAGAAGCAGCTCGACGCGCTCGTGAAGCAGGGCCGCGCCGGGGAAGCCGCGACGCGTAAGGAGGCCGACCAGCGCATCGCGGACATCCGCGCGCGCGCCGACCAGGACCTCGCCGTCATCCGGCAGGAGATCTCGCCGGACGTCGCGAAGATCCGTAACGAGGCGAGGACGAAGCAGGACGAGGTCGGTCAGGTGAAGTGGATGCAGATCCTCACCGAGGCCGAGTACCGCGCGTACGCCGACAAGTACCGCTTCTTCCGCGCGCAGATGGGCGCCGAGGCGATCCTCGAGATCATCCGCCAGCTCGACCTCGAGAAGCTCAGCCACTCGCTGCAGGCGGAGATGCGCGGGTCGACCGGCCAGCGCCGCAAGAAGGCCATCAAGCGCCTCCGCCTCATCAAGGCGTTCCTGCGGTCGCGCAGCGCACCGGAGTGGATGATCGTCACGATCCTCCCGGTGATCCCGCCGGACCTGCGCCCGATGGTGCAGCTCGACGGCGGCCGCTTCGCGACGAGCGACCTGAACGACCTGTACCGCCGCGTCATCAACCGGAACAACCGGCTGAAGCGGCTCCTCGAGCTCGGCGCGCCCGAGATCATCATCCGGAACGAGAAGCGCATGCTCCAGGAGGCGGTCGACGCGCTCATGGACAACGGCCGCCGCGGCCGCGCCATCTCGGGCACCGGCAACCACAAGCTGAAGAGCCTGTCGGACATGCTCCGCGGGAAGCAGGGCAGGTTCCGCCAGAACCTCCTCGGCAAGCGCGTCGACTACTCGGGCCGCTCCGTCATCGTCGTCGGCAACGACCTGAAGCTCGGCGAGTGCGGCCTGCCGAAGAAGATGGCGCTCGAGCTGTTCAAGCCGTTCGTCATGCGCCAGCTCGTCGAGCGCGGGCTCGCGCACAACATCAAGAGCGCCAAGCGCTACGTCGAGCGCGTGCACCCCGAGGTATGGGACGTCCTCGAGGACGTCATCAAGGACCACCCGGTCCTCCTCAACCGCGCCCCGACGCTGCACCGCCTCGGCATCCAGGCGTTCATGCCCAAGCTCATCGAGGGCAACGCCATCCAGATCCACCCGCTCGTGTGCGAGGCCTTCGGCGCCGACTTCGACGGCGACCAGATGGCCGTGCACGTGCCGCTCTCCGCCGCGGCCCAGGCCGAGGCGAAGAACCTGATGCTCTCGACGCGCAACCTGCTGAAGCCCGCCGACGGCCAGCCCGTCGTCACGCCGCGGCAGGACATGGTGCTCGGCTGCTACTACCTCACGCTGGACGCGGACCCGAAGAAGACGAAGCGTGCGTTCCGCGACATCAGCGAGGTGCAGTCGGCGTTCGACCTCGACGAGGTCACCTTCCACGACCCGGTGGTCATCGCCGGCGGCGACGGCAAGAGGCCGATCGAGACCACCGTCGGCCGCGTCCTGTTCAACGCGGTGCTCCCCGAGGACATGCGCTTCGTGAACAAGGTCATGGACCGCTCGGCGATCCGTGACGTCGTCGCGCACGTCTACGAGAGGCACAGCAACGACGTCACCGCCGAGGTCGTCGACCAGATCAAGCGCATCGGCTTCATGGCCGCGACGCGCGCGGGCGTCTCCATCGCCATCGACGACGTGGCCATCCCCAAGGACAAGTGGTCACGCATCGAGGAGACCGAAAAGAAGGTCGCCGAGATCGACCGCCAGTTCCAGCGCGGCCTCATCACGGAAGAGGAGCGCTACGACCAGACGGTCAAGCTGTGGACCGAGACGACCGAATCCGTGATCGGCGGCATGATGGACGCGCTCGACGAGCGCGGGTCCGTCTTCATGATGGCCACCTCGGGCGCGCGTGGTAACCCCCGCCAGATGGGCCAGATCGGCGGCATGCGCGGCCTCATCGCCGACCCGCAGGGCCGCATCATCGACCTGCCCATCCGCTCGAACTTCCGCGAGGGCCTGTCGGTCCTCGAGTACTTCATCTCCACGCACGGTGCCCGCAAGGGCCTCGCCGACACTGCCATCCGTACGGCCGACTCGGGCTACCTCACGCGGCGTCTCGTGGACGTCGCGCAGGACGTCATCGTGCGCATGGAGGACTGCGGCAACGAGGACGGGATCTTCGTCCACCGCGTCGACGTGCACAACCCGGAGCCCTTCGCGGACCGGCTGTTCGGCCGCACCGCGGCGATGGACATCGAGGACCCGAAGACGGGCGAGGTCATCGTCACGAAGGGCGACGAGATCGACAAGACAAAGGCGCGCGACATCCAGCGCACGGAGATCGACGGCGTCCGCGTCCGCAGCCCCCTGTCATGCCAGGCGAAGCACGGCATCTGCCGCCTCTGCTACGGCCGCTCCCTCGCGACGGGTCGGCTCGTCGAGAGCGGCGAGGCCGTGGGCATCGTCGCGGCCCAGTCCATCGGTGAGCCGGGCACGCAGCTCACGATGCGTACGTTCCACACCGGCGGCGTCGCCGGCCACGACATCACGATGGGTCTGCCGCGCGTCGAGGAGCTGTTCGAGGCGCGCGTGCCGAAGGGCCTCGCGGTCGTCAGCGAGATCGACGGCATCGCGGAGATCGTCCGCGATCCCGATGGCGCGCGGAAGATCGTCTTGCGCGATATCCAAGACTACACCATCCCCGTTTCGCTCCCGGCGGGCTACACGCTCGCCGTGAAGGACGGCGACGTCGTGACGGCCGGCGACGCGCTCGCCAAGCCGGACAAGCGCGGCAAGGGCAGGACCGACCTCGCGGCGCCCGTCGCCGGCACGGTCACGCTCCGCGACGGCGGCCTCGTCATCGCGATGAAGGACGCCGAGGAGCGCGTCTACGAGGTCGAGCACCAGGCGCGGCTGCGCGTGGAGAACGGCCAGCGGGTGGAGGCCGGCTACTTCCTCACGGAGGGCTCTGCGAACCCGCAGGACATCCTGCGCATCTCGGGCCGCGAGGCGGTGTACCGCTACCTCATCGGCGAGGTGCAGAAGGTGTACCGCAGCCAGGGCGTGACCATCAACGACAAGCACATCGAGATCATCGTCCGGCAGATGCTGCGGAAGGTCCGCGTCGAAGAGCCGGGCGACACGGAGCTCCTGCCGATGGAGCTCTTCGACCGCTTCGAGTTCGAGGAGATCAACGCGCGCACGATCGCCATGGGCGGCGAGCCCGCGACCGCGCAGACGGTGCTCCTCGGCGTCACGAAGGCCTCGCTCTCGACGAGCTCGTTCCTCGCGGCCGCCTCCTTCCAGGAGACGACGCGCGTCCTCACCGAGGCCGCCGTCATGGGCCAGAAGGACCGGCTGCTCGGCCTGAAGGAGAACGTGATCATCGGCAAGCTCATCCCGGCCGGCACCGGCCTGCCCGCCCGCCGCGAGCAGCTCGAGTGGATGCCGAAGCCGAAGCCGCTCTCGGCCATGCTCGGGGGCGACGAGGAGGAGTTGCCCGCCTTGCCTCCGGAGGAGGAGCTCTCGCTCGAGGACCTCGAGGACGAGGACGAAGAGGACGAGGAGACCACGGACATCCTCAACGAAGAGGGCCCGGCCGAGGTCACCGAAGAGAAGGACTAGGGGCCACGACCACCGCCATCGAACGAGAGGCCGCCCGAGAAGGGCGGCCTCTGTCTTGGTACCGCACGGTGAAGATCGTCGCGGCCATGCAGGTCGTGACGCTCATCGGGTTCAACTTCTCGTTCCCGTTCCTGCCGCTGTTCATCCAGGAGCTCGGCGTCACCGACCGCTCCGAGCTCGCGCTCTGGACCGGCATCGCGATCGGCGGGAGCGGTCTCGCGATGGCGGTCGCCTCACCGGTGTGGGGCTTGCTCGCGGACCGCTTCGGCCGCAAGTCCATGCTCGCGCGCTCGCAGGTCTTCGGGCTCGTCGTCCTCGCCGCGCAGGCGTTCGCCGGGAACGTGTGGCACCTCCTCGCCGTGCGCATCGCGAACGGCGCGCTCACCGGCTCGCAGACGGCGAGCACGATGCTCATCGCCGGGATCGCCCCGCGCGAGCGCACCGGCTTCTCGCTCGGCCTCCTCAGCACGGCGGCGCAGGCGGGCAACCTCATCGGCCCCGTGCTCGGCGGGTTCGCCGTGCTCGCGTTCGGCCTGCGCGGCGCGTTCCTCGTCGGCGGGCTGCTCCTCGGCGCGTGCGCGCTCGTCACGCTGATGTTCGTCGACGAGGGCGAGCGCCCGCGCCGCGTCGACCTACCCACGGGCGTGCGCGGCAACGTCCGCGACGTCTTCGTGCCGTTCGCCTGGCGGGGCCTGCGCGGTGTCCTCGTCGCGGGCCCGCTCACGCACCTCATCCTCGCGGGCGGCGCCGCGGTCATGGCCATCTACATCCAGGACCTCGCCCGGCCGCCGTGGCTCGGCCTCGAGCTCGCCGTCGGGCTCGCCTTCGCCGTGAGCGCCGTGTCGGCCGGCGCGGCGATGCCGTTCCTCGGCGGCCGCGCCGACCGCCGCGACCCGCGCCGCCAGCTCATGGCCTCGCTCGCCGTCGTCGCGCTCGCGCAGCTGCCGCAGGTGCTCCTGCCGGACGTGCTCGTGTTCCTCGCGGCGCGCTTCGTGAACGGCATCGGGATCGCGGGCGCGATCTCGGCGGTCTCGGTGCTCACGCGCATGGGCGCGCCGACCGGCGCCGAGGGCCGCGCGTTCGGCGCGCTCGCCTCGGCGCAGAACCTGGGGTGGGGGATCGGGCCGATCCTCGGCTCGGCGGTCGCCGCCGTCGTCGGGATCCCGGCCCTCTACGCGCTCTCCGCCGCGCTCCTCCTCGGCCTGCTCGCGGTGGTGGCCAACGCCCAGGCCTGGTTCCCGGCGCGGCCGCTCAGGGGCGATCTTCCGGCCGTGCGGCCCGCCGGGGCCGACGGCGCGGAGTGACCGCTATCGCGTGAGCAGCACGCCGGCGCTCGCGGTCGCGATGCGGTGCGCGACGTCGGGAGGGAGCTGCGCGAGCCACGACCGCGTGGGGGCGTGCCTGCGCGAGATCCACGCACGCCGACCCGCTGTAGTGGATGCGCGCGTCGAAGAGCGGCACGCGCGCCGCGGCCGGCCTCTCGCTGACCGCCGCATCAGACGAGCTTCGCGCCGAGCGTCCGCTCGAGCTCGCGCAGCGCGCCGCGATGCGCCCCTTCGTCGAAGGAGGTCACGCCGTCGCGCACGACCTCCACGGCGTATCCGAGGTTCCGCGCGTCGGCGGCGGTATAGAGGACGCAGATGTTCGTGCAGTCGCCCACGAGCCGCAGCGTGTCCACCGCGCGCTCACGCAGCGTGATGTCGAGATCCGTCCCGAAGAACCCGGAGTAGCGGCGCTTCGGGATGATGACGTCGCCCTCCGCGGGCGCGACCTCCGGGACGATCTCGGCGCCCTTCGTGCCGACGATGGCGTGCGGCGGGAACATCTGGAACTCGGCGTCGTCCGGAAGGTGCGCATCGGTGAGGTAGACCACCGGCTCGCCGCTCGCGCGGGCGCGCTCGATCTCACTCCGGACGACGGGGATGATCCGGGGCATGCTCGGCCCGCAGTAGAGCGCGCCGCTCTCGTGCGCGAAGTCGTGGATCATGTCGACCACCACGAGCGCGCGTCTCATCCCGCGTCGCCAGCGTCGATCATCTCCCGGCCACCGCAGCTCATATCGGGATGATCCGGATGTCTGCCGTGACCGCGGCTCCGATGGCCCCGACCTCTCCGGCATCCGAGGTCACGACGACGTCTGCGCGGCGGATGGCTCCCTCGGCCACGGCGACGTCGATGATCTCGCTGTGGCGCGCGACCCCGGCAAGCACACCGATGCTCCGTGCCTGCTGCTCCGTCATCGGCTCGACCACGCACATGACCAGGAGCTGCGCCAGGCGCGCCTGGCGCGATCCGCCGCGCCACGCTTGCGCGAGCACGGGTGCGGGCACGGTCGGAACGACCCTGTCCGCAAGGAGCTCCGCGTGGATCGCCCACATGCGACGATCGTTGCGCTCAGCCGCCAGGAGCGCGCTCGTGTCGTAAGTGGCGCCCGGCACTACGCGGACCGGCGTCCACGACGGGCGCTTCGGCCGAACGCCGCATCGATCTTCCCGCGAGCCTCGGCGCGCTCCTCAGCGGTGAGGGGCCCGTTCTCGCGCTCCCAGTCCGCGAGAGCGCGACGGCCCGCGTCGAGCTTCAGCTGCCGCTCTGCCGCCTCGGTCAGCCAGCCGCTGAAGGTCTTCCCATCGCGTGCGGCCTCTTCCTCGATGCGGCGCGCCACGGCGGGCGGGAATGACACCGACCGCTTCGCCCTGATCGGCATGGCCGACATGGTAGCACAGTGGTAGGACAGATGGGGTCGAGTCCACGGCGGGCGATCACGGCCTGACGTAGCGGCGCGCGCGGCCGCGGCCCAGCATCCGCAGCTGCCCCTTGCGCACCAACGCCGCGAGGTCGCCGGCGACGGTGGCCTGCGTCACGCCGAGGCGATCGGCGGCATCCCGGCTCGTCCAGATCGTGCCGCCGAGCGCCTCGCGCAGCAGCGACTCGCGCCGCGCGGCGGCGTCCAGCATCAGCGGGCGCGGCGCTTCCTCGGCCATCGCCGGCTCGCCGATGGCGCGCTCGTCGAGGAGCGGCAGCGCATACGGCTCGGCGTCGGCGCGCGCGCACGCCGCGAGCCAGCGATACGCCCAGTCCTCGGCGAGCTGGCGCGTCTCGGCGAACATCCACGTGACCCTCGGGTGCGCGGCTTGGAGCGCCGCGAGCACGTTCGGCAGCCAGCCCGTCCGCACGCCTCCGCGCTCGCCGGCCTTGAGCGCGTCGCTGTAGCGCCCCTCGACGACGAGCGCCGCGTGCGCGACCTGCTCGAGGTCCGCGAGCTCGAGGCCGAGCCGCCCGGCGATCGCCGAGCGCGCGAGGTCACCGGCCGTCTTGCGCTCGACGGCGGCGGCCACGACGCCTTCGCGCACGAGCGCGTAGTCGCCGGCCGGGAGGGATCGCCGCTCGGTCGTCGCGCCGTGCCCGGCGAAGCGCCACGGGTAGCGCTCGCCGTCGTCGACCGCGACGGTCAGCGGTCCCTCGAACGCGCGGGCCAGCGGCACGCGGATCCCCGGACGGGCCCGGCGCATCGTCGCCTCCGAACGCCAGAACACGAGCGTGCGTCCGGCCTTCTTCGTCCAGACGAAGATCGACCGCCGCAGCCGCGGCCGCCGCAGGACGAGATGCACGGCCGCGCCCGCGCGCCAGCAGGCCTCGACCGGCACCTCCTCGAGGACCTCGGCCTCGGGTGGCCATTCCGGGAGCTGGTGGCAGTACACGTCGGTCGAGCGCGGCCAGCTCTCACGCGCGGCGAGGAAGATCCGCCCCTCGCGCGCCACCGGGAGGCGCAGGAGATACGGCAGCCGGGTCGACGTCGAGTGGTTGCGGCCGATCCAGAAGCGCGACAGCGCGTCTGCGTTCGGGTCCCTCATCGGAAGCGCCACTTCCCTCGGGTCGTCCGTGCGGGGATCTCGATCCGTTGCTCATCGTCCCACAGCCTCGCCGCCTCGTCGATGCCGATCCCGTGCTTCGCCCCGCTCACCAGGCTCTTTGCGGGGTCGAACTCGAGCTCCACGGGGGTACGAGAACCATGCCACTTCGCCTCACCTCCGTGGCCGGCGTGGGGGCGGCGCTCTCCGCTCCGCGCCTACCCCGCGATGCGTGCGGTGACGCGGCCGATGTCGTCGACCGTCACGGCCGTCGGCACGTAGGCCACGCCGTAACGCCGCGCGAGCTCCGGCCGCTTCGAGACGTCCACCGTCACGACCCGCCGGCCCGCGGCGCGCAGGCTCCGCTCGAGCTCGCGGCAGTCCGTGCACAGCGGATGAGTGAACTGGACGACGAGGCCCCCGGAGGCGTCGGTCACGCCGAGCTGCGCGAGGTCCACGCGGTCGAACTGCCGGCGGCTGATGCCGCGGAGCCGCGCGCCGACCTTGTACATCTCGCAGCCGGCGCACAGGCCGGTCACGGCGGCGAGCAGCGCGAGCGCCGCGACGACGATGCCGAGCGCTCCGCCGAGCGTAGCCGCGCCGTAGAGGTACGCGAGCGTCGCTGCGCTCAGGAAGACCGCTCCGACGACGTTCGCGAACCGCGGCGGCCGCGAGTCCTCGATGGGACCCTCGCCGATCCGGGGCTGGACGAGCTCGAAGTAGACGAGGCACGCGAGGCAATAGCGGCGGCCGAACGTCAGGCCGATCGCGAGCTGCGCCGCGAGCAGGCCGAGCAGCGGCCACCACCCCGTGAGGACCGCGAGCAGCGACACGAGTCCGATGACGGTCTGGTTGGCGCGCGGGGCGTACGCGTCGATGACGTCCGTGTCGCGGTAGGGATCGGCCGTGCGCTCGCGCCGGCGCGCCGCGGCGAGGCCTTCTCCCGACCCGCCCGAGATCGCGGGCAGGAGCTGGACCTCGCTTCTGATGGGCGCGGCACGGTCGAGGAAGCGAGCATCCTCGCCGTCGACGAACACGCTCACGAAGTCGCGCCACGACCCGTCGCCTTCGTACACGCGGTCGGCGAGCGCGGGGTAGCGGCGGCGGAGCTCGGTGGCGAGCGACGTCAGGTCCGCGGCTTCGACCTCGACGACCGGGGATCCGTCTGCCAGGGAACGTAGGACCGCCGGCAATCTGAGCTTGGCCATCACGCCACCTCCACCAGGTCTCGTTCGGGCAGGGCCGCATCGAAGGCGTCGAGCCGAGGCGCGACGCGAACGCGGCGCGCTCCGGACGTGTCCACCGCGTCGGGCGTCTTGAACCCGTTGCCGGTGAGGTACACCACCACCACGGCATCGCGAGCCAGCGCGCCCGAGCGCGCGAGCTGCACGAGAGCCGCGACCGTCACGCCACCGGCCGGCTCCACGAAGATCCCCTCGCTGCGTGCGACGCGCAGGATGGCGTCGCGGATCGCGTCGTCGTCCGACGCCACGATGGATGCCTCGGTCGCGCGCGCGAGCGCGAGCGCGGCGTTGCCATCGGCGGGTGCGCCGATCGCCAGCGAGTGGGCGATCGTCCGCGGCGTGCGCACCGGCGCGTAGCGCTCGGCGCCGCTCGCGAAGGCCTCGGCCACCGGGGCGCATCCGGCCGGCTGCGCGCCGAAGATGCGCAGGCGCTGCGGCGCGACGATCCCGAACTCGACGAGCTCGCGCGCGGCCTTGCCGGTGTTCACGTACATCGCGCCCGAGGCGATGGGGATGACGACCGCGTCGGGAAGGCGCCACCCGAGCTGCTCCGCGGCCTCGAACAGCAGCGTCTTCGAGCCCTCGACGTAGTACGGGCGCAACGTGAAGTTGACGAATGCCCAGCGGCGATCTTCGGCCACCTGGGCAACGAGCCGGTTCACTTCGTCGTAGGTGCCATCGACCTCGACGAGCGTCGCCCCGTAGGCGAGCGGCGCGACGAGCTTGGCCGGCTCGACCGTTGACGGCACGAACACGACCGCGCGCAGGCCGTGACGCGCGGCGGCCGCGGCGACCGCGCCCGCGAGGTTGCCCGTGGATGCGCAGGCGATGGTGTCGTAGCCGAACTCCTTCGCCTTCTGCGCCGCGACGGCGACGACGCGGTCCTTGAACGAGAACGAGGGATTCACCGTGTCGTTCTTGAGGTAGAGCCGCGCGAGCCCGAGCTCGGCTCCGAGCCGCCTGGCGTGGACCAGCGGTGTCAGCCCGATGGCCTCGTCGGGGAGTTCGCCGTCGACCGGGAGCAGCGGCGCGTACCGCCAGAGCGATCGGGGGCCGCGCTCTATCGCGATGCGCAATTCCGCAGCGCCCATCGGCGCGTAGACGACCTCGAGCGGACCGAGGCAGGCCGCGCAGGTGTGCAGGTCCTGCGCGGGATAGGTCTGCTGGCATCCACGGCATCGCAGCTGGTAGCGGGACATCGCGTTCTCCCCTCGAGGCGCCGCCGAGAAGGTCCGGGAACGAAAAAGACCGGTCCGACGGACCGGTCCTTGCGTTCGCTCTCATCTTGCGGCTCTCGCCGCCGGACTTGGCACCTTGCCGGCCTACGCCGACAGGTTGTCGGGTTTCACAGGGCCGTCACCCTCCACCCTCTCGATGAGCGCGTATTCAGTTGTGTCTCCGGACAATACCACCGGGGTGCTTGTCAGCCGTCGCTCGCGCGTCTAATGTGTGCAGCCTGATGCGTCGCGTATGCCTTCCGATCCTCATCGTCGAGCTCCCGTGTGGGAGCCGACGCGACTTGGGAGGCGACGACTAGCGCGCGGCAGCAGCAGCGCACAGCGATCCGGAGGCCTCCCAAGAAGGGAGGTCCTCTTCGTTATCGGAGGGAAATTGGCGGAGTACGTCGCGGTGGCGATCGCCGGGCGCGAGCCGGGGCCGGCCGCGGCGTCGCTCGACGGCGCGCTGCCCGGCAAGGTCGCCGGGGTGCGCCGGCGCCCTGCGACGCTCATCGCGCTGATCGAGCCCCGCTCGGGCACGTCGCTCGCCGAGCTGACCGCGGCGGTGCGCCGGGCCGTCGGTCCCGACGAGGACGCCCCCATCTCCATGGGCATCGCGGGGCCGCGCCGCGGATCGGCAGGCGCGCACGCGGCGATGATCGAGGCCGAGCACGCCCTGGCCATCGGCCGCGCGATCCACGGAGACGGCCGCACCACGCACTTCGACGACCTCGGGCCCTACTGCTTCGTCGTCGGTCGGCCCCGCGCGGAGATCCGCGGATTCGTCGAGCGCATCCTGGGGCCGCTCGAGACCGACCGCGAGCGCCACGAGGACCTCGCTCAGACGCTCGAGGCGTACCTCGACGCGCACGGCAGCCTGAACGAGGTCGCGCGGCGCCTCTTCCTCCATCGCAATACCGTCCGCCAGCGGCTGCGCCGGATCTCCGAGGTCACCGGAGCGGACCTCGCCGACGCCGACGCGCGCCTCGCGCTGCAGCTCGCCATCCTCGGGCGGCGCGCGCTTGTCCAGCTCGATCAGGGCGCCGCGTGAGGTCCCCCGGGCGCGCAGACCGAGGCGAAGACGAGGTCGAGCGCACCTGGGCCGCGGCGAGGGTCCAGCCCGAGCCTGCGTCGGAGCACGGAGTGCACAGTGCACGGGCACGTTGACCCGCTCGCGCGCGCGCGGCTAGGGTCTGACCAGATGAGCCGCGTGCTCCCGCTCCCGAGCCTTGTAGAGGTCCTCATTCCGAGGGCCGGACACGTGCTGGGAGGCGCGACGCACACCTAAGGGAACCCGATCAGCGGAAAGCAAGAAGGCCTCTCAGCAATGAGAGGCCTTTCGATTTGTAAGGAGAAGCGACGTGGCGAAGGTCCTCGAGCGACGCGGGCGGGCCTCCGGCGGCGCGGCCGCGCGGGCGGGCGCGGCT
>Ga0194121_10004838_pt1 | contig 19221 bp, 24 predicted proteins | sample TA2MahCa50mmetaG_FD_148609 | JGI IMG/M metagenome (GOLD analysis project Ga0194121, IMG submission 148609) | Freshwater microbial communities from Lake Tanganyika, Tanzania - TA2015020 Mahale Deep Cast 50m | ecosystem: Environmental > Aquatic > Freshwater > Lake | place: Tanzania: Lake...
TGGCCCGCCGCGGCGGCATGGAGGCCCAGCAGCTGCGCGCTGCCGCCAACGCCCCGATCCAGGGCTCCAGCGCCGACATCATCAAGCTGGCGATGGTGCAGCTCCACCACAAACTCGCTGCCAGCGGTCTGCCGGCCCGCCTGCTCCTGCAGGTGCACGATGAACTGGTGCTCGAAGCGGCCCCGGAGGCGCTCGAGCAGGTGCTGAGCCTCACGCGTGAAACCATGGAGCGCGCGGTTGAGCTGTCCGTTCCCCTGCTGGTGGAAACGGGCGTCGGCCCCAACTGGATGGAAGCCAAGTAAGCTCAGCTCGATGACCCTCAAGCTCACCAACACCCTCACGCGCCGCGTTGAGGAATTCCGGCCGATCGAGCCCGGCAAGGTGAGCATCTACTGCTGCGGGGTCACGGTGTACGACCTCTGCCACCTGGGCCATGCCCGCAGCTACATCGCCTGGGACGTGCTCCGCCGTTACCTGCGCTGGAGCGGATATGCGGTGACGTTCGTGCAGAACTACACCGACATCGACGACAAGATCCTCAATCGCGCCGCCGAGGAGGGGAGCTCGATGGAGGCGGTGAGTGAGCGCAACATCGAGGCCTTCGTGGCCGATATGACGCGCCTCAACATCCTGCCGGCGGACCGCATGCCGCGGGCGACGCGCAGCCTCGATGCCATCAGGGCCCTGATCAGCGAACTGGAGGCCAAAGGCGCCGCCTATTTCGCCGATGGCGATGTGTATTTCGCCGTGATGAAGCACGCCGGCTACGGCAAGCTCAGCGGCCGCGACCTCGAGCAGCAGCAGGACAACGCCTCCGGCCGCGTGGCGTCTGAGGAAGAAGCGCGCAAGCAACACCCCTTCGATTTCGCTCTCTGGAAAGGGGCCAAACCCGGCGAGCCCAGCTTCCCCTCCCCCTGGGGCGCCGGCCGCCCCGGCTGGCACATCGAGTGTTCAGCGATGGTGCGCGAGGAGCTGGGCGACACGATCGACATCCACCTTGGCGGCGCCGATCTGGTGTTCCCGCACCACGAAAACGAGATCGCCCAGTCGGAAGCGGCCACCGGCAAGGAGCTGGCCCACTACTGGCTGCACAACGGCATGGTGAACGTGGGCGGCCAGAAGATGAGCAAATCGCTCGGCAACTTCACCACGATCCGCGCCCTGCTGGATTCGGGCGTCTCGCCAATGACCCTGCGCCTGTTCACCCTCCAGGCCCACTACCGCAAACCGCTCGATTTCACCGCCGAAGCGCTCGATGCCGCGGCCACCGGCTGGAAAGGCCTCAATGCGGCCCTGGCCCTGGCCAGCGAGATCGTGGCTGACAACTCAACAGGCGATACCGAACGGCCAGGCCCCCTCGCCGATGCCCGTCAGCAGTTCGTCATCGCCATGGATGACGACCTCAACACGTCGGCAGCGCTCGCGGTGTTGTTCGAGCTCGCCAAACCGCTCCGCGCGCTGGCCAACCGAGTGCAGCGTGGTGACGCCAGCGCAACTGCAGAAGCAGAAACGCAGGCGATGCGGACCCGAGCTGCGCTGCTGCTCGATCTGGCCTGGGTGCTGGGTCTCAACAGCGAGAGCGAAACCGCGGCCACCTCAGCAGGAGGACACACCCAACCGAGCGATGCCGAGATCCAGGCCCTCATCGAGCAACGCAAAGTGGCCAAAGCCTCAAAGGATTTCCAAGTTGCCGATCAAATCCGAGCTGAGTTGCTAGAGGTGGGAATTGAGCTCATCGACAAACCCGGTGGCCTCACCGACTGGATCAGGCGCTGACGACGGCGGTTGAAAGCGTTACGGCAGCCAACAACAGAGGACAACCGGCTCAGAATGATCTGAGCGGATTCCTTCTCTCATGGGCGGACGCCTGCTGTTCAGCATCAGCGCCGCCGCGGCGCTGAGCCATGCCCTTCTGATCACCCCAGGCCTCATCGCCCCAGCTGGAGCCGAGAGCAAGCCCGCCCCGGGTCAGGCCACAGAACCCAACACGAGCAACTTGATTGGCGTTTGGGCACTCACCGACAACCTCAACAACCTCTTCAATGTGCGGCTCTATCCCGGTGGGAAAGCCGTGAGCACCATCGGAACCACTGGAGCACCCTCAGCGGGTGCCAAGCGGCTGCACGCCAGTGAACTGCGGGAACTCGGGAGATGGCAGCCGTGGGGGAACGGGGTGCGGATCGACTACAGCAATGGTTGGACCGATTGGATTTATGTAGGCCCCGAGGGCCTGAGCTTTGCGTCGTGGCAGCCCGGCCAGAACAAAGCCACAGTGCCGTTCAACTTTGGGCCTGCGGTGAAACTCAGTGGCCCCACTGCTGAGGTGGTTGGTGTCTACAGCTTCCCTCCAGCCCAGAGCGGCTTCAAGCCCTACACCGCCTCGCTGTTATCCAACGGACTGGCGTTTAACGACATCGACAACAAAGCTGGCGGGGTCTGGAGACTCGATGGCAGCACGGTGATCATTGACTGGATCAGCGGCTGGCGCACCACCATGAGCATCAACCCTGCAACGATGCTCGAACTACGCCACTGGGCACCAGGAGCGGATCGGCAGGGACCAGAAACCGGCGGGAAGCGTCAGGGCAAACGCATCACCTAGACGCCGGCGAAAGTCAGCCTGGTGGTTGCTGCTGGTCGGCCATCATTCGCTCGATTTTGCGAATGCGGGTGAGCGTGGTTGTCCAGATTTCAAGCTGCAGCGCACGACCCTGATCGCCCCCACTCACCGCAGCGCGGCATTGCTCGACGAGAGCTTCGATGTCCTGGCGCTGCTCATAGGCCTCCCACAACTCGCGTTCAAGGCGAGCTCGCTCGATGAAGTTCCAACGCTTCAGCAGCGACGACAGGTTGAGCATCAGGGATAACCCAATGGGGCGTGGGGCCAGCTTTGCAGAGATATCGCTGAGGCTTTGATCAACGGCTCGCAATGGGAAACTGGTCCCCAACGTTTGGAGCCAGCCCGTGAAAGCCCTCTCCGTGCTCGGCTCCACCGGTTCGATCGGCACGCAAACCCTCGAGATCGTGGAGGACTTCCCCGATCGCTTCCGGGTGGTGGCCCTCACGGCCGGCAACAACCTCGATCTGCTGATCAGCCAGATCCAGAGGCACGCTCCTGAAGTGGTGGCCCTGGCCGATGCCGAACGCGTGGCCGAGCTGCGCGCCCGCCTCGAAGCCCTAGAACCCTCTGCCAAGCCCGCCAAGCTGCCCGAACTAGTGGGTGGTCCCGATGGGATCTGCACCGCCGCCGCCTGGCCTACGGCTGATCTGGTGGTCACCGGCATCGTGGGCTGCGCCGGCCTGCTGCCCACCCTGGCTGCGATCCGCGCCGGCAAGGATCTGGCCCTGGCCAACAAGGAAACGCTGATCGCCGCTGGCCCGGTGGTGCTGCCGGAGCTGGCGAAGTCCGGCTCGCGCCTGCTGCCCGCCGATTCCGAGCACTCCGCCATCTTCCAGTGCCTGCAGGGCACCCCCTGGGCCGACACCGCCCGCCTCAGCACCGGCGTGCCCACCCCCGGCCTGCGCCGCATCCAGCTCACCGCCAGCGGAGGCGCCTTCCGCGACTGGGACGCCGCTGATCTGCACAAGGCCACCGTGGCCGATGCCACCAGCCACCCCAACTGGAGCATGGGCCGCAAGATCACAGTGGATTCGGCCTCGTTGATGAACAAGGGCCTGGAGGTGATCGAGGCCCACTACCTGTTCGGCCTCGATTACGACCACATCGAGATCGTGATCCACCCCCAATCGATCATCCACTCGATGGTGGAGCTGGCCGATTCTTCGGTGCTGGCGCAGCTGGGCTGGCCCGACATGAAGCTGCCGATCCTTTACTGCATGAGTTGGCCTGAGCGCCTGGAAACCCCCTGGCGCCGCCTCGATCTCACCGAAGTGGGCTCCCTCACCTTCTGCAAGCCCGACCCCGCCAAATACCCCTGCATGGAGCTGGCCTACGCGGCCGGGCGCGCCGGCGGCACCATGCCAGCGGTGATGAACGCCGCGAACGAACAGGCCGTGGCCCTCTTCCTCGACGAGCAAATCCACTTCCTCGATATTCCGCGCTTGATCGACGTGGTGTGTGATCGCCACAAGGCCGAGCTCAAGGCCGATCCCTCTCTGGACGACGTGCTGGCCGTGGACGCCTGGAGCCGTGAGGCGGTGCGTGAAGCTGCAGCCCGGCTCAACACGAAAACGCCGGCTGCGCTGCCGGCCTGATCGCGCGCAAGCGGAGCCCGCCCCTGATCTCACCGTGATCTCACACCACCTGCTGCTCTGCGCCACGCCGGCCAAGGCGCTCTGCTGCCCAGATCCGGCCATCGGCCAGGCCAGCTGGGACACCCTCAAGCGCCTGGTGCGCGAGTGGGGCTTAGAAGATCCGGCACGGCCGCAAGGGATCGTCCTGCGCACCAAAGCCGACTGCCTGCGCATCTGCTCAGAAGGGCCGGTGCTGCTGATTTGGCCAGAGGGCATCGTCTACGGCGGCGTTTCTCCCGAGCGGATTGAGCAGATCCTGCGGGAGCACGTGATCGGCGGCACGCCGATTGAACCCTGGATCGTGAAGCGCATGCCGTTCCAAGCCGCACCGACCTAGGCCTGCTGGCGCAGCAGACGCTCAAACCAGCGGGCCGTGAGCCGATCCCCCCAGTTGCCGGGTTCAGCGCCGCGGCCATCGCAGCGGGCATGGAAACCGTTGTGGCCGCCAGCGGCGGTGAGCAACACCTCAACACCGGGAAGCTTCAAAGCCTCCAGCTGCTGGGCAGCTTCCACCGGCACCCACGGATCATCGATGGCATGCACCACCAGGGTGGGCGGGAGCAGAGATGGCCACCGGGATTGCGCGCAGAGCTGGGGGTCGTCTGCATGGGCCTGCAACCGTTGCAGGGGGCTGGCTTCGCGGTAGTAGTGATCCACCGAGCGGTAGCCCCAACGCGGTGCCGTGATCGCTCCATCGAAGGCGCGGATGCTGTCCATGGGCCCCATGGGCCCGCGGCCGGCGAGCGCTTCACGCTCCTCCTCACTCACGCCGAAGGGATCGGCAAGGGTCTGGGCCACCAAGCGCTGCAGCAACCAGCGCTTGTAGAGGCGATTGCGGGGGCGCTCGATCTGCTCGGAGCAGGCCGCCAGATCCAGCGGTGAGCTGATCGTCACCAAACCATCCAGCAGGCCTGGTCCGCTGAGCAGCGCATTGAACAGTTTGGTGCCCCCTAGCGAGATGCCCATCCCCAGCAGCGGCCGCCCCGCCGCCAGCTCCCTGGCCCGGGCCAGGGCGGGCAACAGATCGCTGTTGCAGCTGGCGGCGTAGGTGCCGCGAGCCAGGGCACGCCCCGGGCCGGCGCCGCGCATGTTCAGCCGCAGCACCGCAAAGCCGGCGTGTTGCAGGGTGATGCCCATGCGGCGCAGACCGCTGCGGGAGCTGCTGCCGCCCAGGCCGTGCATCAACAGCACCAACCCCTTGGGCGCGGCTGAACCCAGGGGCGGGTCGAGCAAAGCCAGGAGCTGGTCATCACAACCCACCGGAATCGGCACTGTGGTGCCGCCTTCAGGAGGCAGCGGCACCGGGCGGAGGGTGTCGCGCAGGGTCTGCAGATCACCGTTCAACCAGGGCGAACGCGGCCGAAAGGGCTCAAGCCCCAGGGCCGCGGGCAGATCCGATTCAGGCAGCGACTTTTCCGACACCCTGACTGCGCAACTCCGTGCAGAGCTGCTGCAGCACCGCCTTGGCATCACCAAAGACCATGGCCGTCTGGGGCAGCTCGAACAAGGCATTTTTAATGCCGGCGTAGCCAGCTCCCAGGCTGCGCTTCACCACAAACACCTGCCTGGACTGGTCCACCTCGAGCACAGGCATCCCATAGAGGGGACTGGTGCTGTCGTTTTTGGCGTCGGGATTGACCACATCATTAGCGCCCAGCACGATCACCACATCAGTGCGCGGAAACTCGGGATTCACCGTGTCCATCTCGAGCAGCTGCTCGTAGGGCACATCGGCTTCGGCCAGCAGCACGTTCATGTGGCCGGGCATGCGACCCGCCACCGGATGGATGGCGTAGCTCACTTCAGAACCGTTGGCTTCGAGCAGCTTGGAGAGCTCCCGCAGAGCGTGTTGAGCCTGGGCCACCGCCAGGCCATACCCCGGCACGAACACCACCCGCTCGGCGTTCTCGAGGGCCATGGCGCACTCCTCGGCACTGCAGCTCACGATTCGGCTGTAGCCCGCTTCATCGCCACCGCCACCCACAGGTGCGCTGCCGCCCAGGGCCCCACCGAAGAGCACGCTCACCAGCGATCGATTCATGCCGGTGCACATCACCTGAGTGAGGATCAGCCCCGCCGCGCCCACCATGGCGCCGGCCACGATCAGCAGCTGGCTGCCCACCACGAAACCGGCGGCGGCGGCGGCCACCCCCGAGTAGGAGTTGAGCAGCGAGATCACCACCGGCATGTCGGCCCCGCCGATCGGCAGGGTGACGCCAATGCCCAAAAGGGTGGAGACCACCAGCAAGAGCCAGAGGGGCAAACCGGTGGGATCAGCCGGCAGTGCGAAGCCAGCCACCACGGCCATCAAGGCCAGAACAATGTTCACCGCATGACGGATACCGCTCTGGGTCCAGCCAGGGGTGCCGAGCCAGCCCTGCAGCTTGCCCATCGCGGCAATTGAGCCGCTGAAGGTGATCGCCCCCACGAACACCGAGATCACGATCGAGATGATCGACACCAGATCGGCGTCGGCACTGTCGTAAAGGGCGACGGCCAGGGCCACCAACAGCGACGCCATGCCTCCGCAGCCGTTAAACAGCGCCACGGTTTCGGGCATGGCGGTCATCGGCACACGCCGAGCCGTGATCAGGCCCAGCAGGCCGCCGGCCGCACTGCCGATCGCGATCCAGAGCCAGGCGATCGGATCCGGTTGCACCTGCAACAGCAACCCGAGCACCGCCAATCCCATGGCCAGGGCCGCCAGACCATTGGCCGAGCGGGCGGAGCGAACGGTGGACAGGCCCTTCAGGCCCAGAGCCAGCAGCAAGACCGCCAGCAGATCAATCGAATACCCAAACAGATCGAGCACGTTCATTGGCCGACTCCGGATGGTTTGGTGCTGGTTGCTTTCGAGCTGGATGGCTTACGGCTGAACATCGCCAGCATCCGATCGGTGACCAGAAAGCCGCCGATCACGTTGAAGAGGGCAAAACCGAGGGACACCGACCCCAGAATCAACAGGGCGGGATTGCCCTCGGCGTTGGCCACCAGGGTGATTGAGGCGAGCACCGTGATGCCGCTGATCGCGTTGGCGCCGCTCATCAGCGGCGTGTGCAGGGTGGGCGGCACCTTGCCGATCAACTCCAGCCCCAACAGGCTGCCGAGCAGCAGCACCCAGAGCGCTTGCGAGAGGTTGCTCATGCCGCACCTCCAGCGGGATTGTGGTGGGTGAACAGGCAACCGCTCACGATCGGATCCTCCTGGTCGAGTTGCAGGGCAGTGGGTTGGTCGCCACCAGCAGCCAGCAGGTGCTCCAACAGGGCGGCCACATTGCGGGCATACAGGGCGCTGGCGTGGTTGGCCACGCTGCAGGGCAGCTGATCGGCACCGATCAACTGCACGCCGTGGCGCAGCACGGTGGTTCCCGGCTGGCTGCCCTCGCAGTTGCCGCCCTGGGCCACCGCCAGATCCACCACCACGCTGCCGGGGCGCATGTGCCGCAGCATGGCGTCATCGATCAAGCGTGGGGCCGGCCGGCCAGGCACCTGGGCGGTGCAGATCACCATGTCAGCCAGGGCGAGCTGCTCGGTGAGCTGGCGGCGCTGTTCGGCCAGGAACGCTTCACTGGCTTGCTGGGCGTAACCGCCGGTTTCGCCGGGTTTCTGCTCGATCTCCGGTGGCGCAATGAACCGCCCCCCCAGCGATTCCACCTGCTCTTTGGCAGCGGCGCGCACATCGCTCACGTAGGCCACGGCGCCCAGCCGGCGGGCCGTGGCAAGGGCCTGCAAACCAGCCACACCCGCCCCCAGGATCAGGGCGCGGGCTGGCTGAATCGTGCCTGCGGCCGTCATCAGCATCGGCACGTAGCGATCCAGAGCCGCCGAGGCCAGCAGCACCGCCTTGTAGCCGGCGATGTTGGCCTGGGAGGAGAGCACGTCCATGGTCTGGGCGCGGCTGATGCGCGGCAACAGCTCCAGGGCCATGGCCGAGAGGCGACGCTGCTCGAGCTGCTGTTTGAGCGCTTCATTGCCATGAGGCTCCAGCAAACCGAGGAGCAAGGCACCGGGGCGCAGCGCCTCCAGTTCTCGGCGCTGCTGGGCAACAGCGGCCGCCTGCACCGCCAACACCACATCCGCCCGGCTCCAGTGATCGGCGGCACCGGCCTCCGGATCGATCAGTTCGGCGCCTGCCTCGCCGTAGGCCCCATCTTCAAAACCACTGGCCTCGCCTGCTCCCTGCTCCACCTGGAGCAAGCAGCCTCGAGCCATCAGGCGCTTCACGGTTTCAGGAGTTACCGCCACACGGGTTTCACCGGAGCGGCATTCCCGCGGCACCAGCACACGTACCAATCGCCCGCCGCCTTACGTCACAACGCTCCAGTGTTTGCCGGGCTTCGCGGCGGCGGCAATGGTTTGTTGAAGCGTGTGATCACATCCGCACAAGGAAGCGATCAGAACAGCGGCAAAAGCTCCTGCTCCAGGCAGCGGGCCTGGGGAGTTGAGCCCTGCTGCCGCAGTTGCCGTGCCCGCAGGATCATGGGGTCGAGGTCACAGTCGAGATCGAGGGCACGCTCAAAGTGCTGCCGCAGCTCGTCGGGCGTGAGGGAGAAGAGGGAGCGCTCGTCCATGGGCTAGCGGGTTGGGGCCCGGGAGCGGGGTGATGGCCGGAAGTTAAGGACGCCAGCGCCAAAGCGAATAGGTAGAAACCCTCAACTTTTTTCACTTCCTGCCAACAAAATGGCGGAATGGTTTCGCCGTCGTTCGATCTACGCCTACCGCGGCGCCCCCTGCAGAGCAGTCCCTCGCTCACGGCGCCGCCGATCACGCCACTCCGGCAGCCGCCGGCTGTGCAGCCGCGGCAATGGCAAACGCAGCTGATTCAGCTGTTGCGGCGGCGACTGGAACGCCCCGGCAACCACGACGTGTTGATCAACGCCGGGCCGGGCGCCGGCAAAACCCTCGGCGCCCTGCTCAGCTTCGAGCGGTTGGAGCGCGAAGGGCGGCTGCAGCATCTGCTCGTGTTCTGCCACCGCAGCTCGATCGCTAGCCAGTGGCTCGCCGCGGCTTCTCGCCTGGGGCTGGAGCTGCAGGAATGGCAGCCGGGCAGCCACCTGCAGGCCCTGGGCAGCAGCACCCACGGCCTACTGATCACTTACCAATCTGCTGGTCGGAATCTGGAACTCCTGGAAGAGCAGCTTGCGCAGGGGGGCTGGGGAGCCTGGCTGGCGATTGCCGATGAGGTGCACCACCTCGGCATGGATCCAGAGGAGCCGGAAGCCACCGCCTGGGGCCACGCCTTTAGCCGCCTGAGCAGCACGGCCAAGCTTCGGCTTGGGCTCACCGGAACCCCGTTTCGGGCAGACAACCTCGGCTTCTGCGCGGCGCGGCGCATCCAGGTACATGACGGCCTGGAGTGGGTGGAGCAGATTGCCCCGGACCTGAGCGTGGAACCGCGGGAGCTGATCGCCGCCGGGGATGTTCGCCCCCTGGAATTTCGCTTCCAGGACGGCTGGGTGGACCACGGACGCCAAGGGGAGCTGGGCGACAGCGAACGCTCACCCCTTTCACAAGAGCAACGGGAGAGCTGGAGAGCACGCAACTTGCGGCGCGCCATCCGACTCGGAGACAGCAGCAGCATTGCCCTGCGGCTGTTGCTCAATGCCCGCCGCCGCCTTGAGGCCGTGCGGCGTGAGCATCCAGGCGCTGGCGGGCTGGTGATCGCCCGCGACATCGCCCACGCCAGGCGGATCTGCGGTTTGCTGGAGGAGGAAGGTGACCGGGTGCATCTGGTGCACTCCCAGGATCCGGAAGCCTCAGAGCGGATGGAGCGCTTCAAAGCCGGTGAAGCCGACTGGCTCGTGAGCATCGACATGTGCGCCGAAGGCTTCGATGCACCGCGGCTGCGGGTGGTGGCCTACCTCACCACGGTGGTAACTCGCACCCGCTTCGTGCAGGGCATCACCCGGGCCGTGCGGATGGATGCGGAGCGCTGCGGGCTGGAAACCGTGCCACGCCACCCTTCGTATGTGTATGCCCCGGCCGATCCACTGCTGATGCAGTACGCGCGCACCTGGTCGCTGAGCGAGCCCTACGTGCTGCGGGCCCGCAGCAGCGAGGCCGAGACTGAAAGCAGCAGCAGCGGCCGAGCCGGGTCACTACCGCTTCAGGCCCTCGAGGACGGCGCCGGTGCCGTGATCCGTTTACGGGGCCCGCAACTGCCCAACCTGCCAGTGCAGCGATAAATACATTCGATTGCGGCAAAAAGTGCGACGTTGTGCGAAAGCGCACCCCAACCAGGCCACTGGCCGATCAGCGTGGTGCGATCGCGGGACAACCATGACAGGCTCAATCCAGCGCCGCCTCACCGTTGCCATCAACTGGTCGGCCGCCCGCATTGCCAGCCTCGATGATCGTGAGCGCTATGAAGACAGCTATGCGCTCACCGAAGAGTTCCGGGAATGGATCCTGTGCGCTGATCAGCACCCCGAGCTCATGGCGGAGCACGTGCTGATGGTTCCCGATTTCAACAAGCTAGAAACTTGGGGCGACAGCAGCGAGAGCGACGGACTCCTGGAAATCTGAAGAAAATCTAAATCGCTTTTGTTTCACCGTCAAACCTGCGACCAACCGCGAGATTCGGCAGCGCCATCACGGCAGCGCTAGCCTCTTAAGCGAAGTCATTCCGCATAAGTCGTGGCACCTGAGGTTGCAGCAGCTGCCGGCGCCGCTGTAGGCGCTGCCGTTGAAAACGTGGTGATCGTGGGCTCCGGTCCAGCTGGTTACACCGCAGCGATCTATGCAGCCCGGGCGAACCTGCGGCCGATCGTGATCACAGGCTTCCAGGACGGTGGAATCCCTGGTGGCCAGCTGATGACCACCACCCACGTGGAGAACTTCCCTGGCTTTCCGGATGGGATCCTCGGACCCGATCTGATGGACCGGCTCAAGGCTCAGGCTGTGCGCTGGGGCACGCGGCTGGTGGAAGCCGATGCCGACAGCATCGATCTCTCACAGCGCCCCTTCCGCATTCGGGCCGAAGGCGAAACCATCCAGGCCCATGCGGTGATCCTGGCCACCGGCGCGAGCGCCAATCGCCTCGGGTTACCGAGCGAGCAGCGCTTCTGGAATGCCGGCATCAGCGCCTGTGCGATCTGCGATGGCGCCACGCCCCAGTTCCGCAACGAAGAACTGGCCGTAGTGGGAGGCGGTGATTCCGCCTGTGAAGAGGCCGTGTATCTCACCAAATACGGCAGCCGAGTGCACCTGATCGTGCGCTCCGAGCAGCTGCGAGCCAGCAAAGCCATGGCCGATCGAGTGCTGGCCAACCCCAACATCACCGTTCACTGGAACCGCCGCATCCGCGACTGCAGCGGCGGCGAATGGATGGAGGCCATCGAGCTGGAAGACGCCAACGGCAACAGCGCCGAGCGGATCGCTGTGCGAGGCCTCTTCTATGCCATCGGCCACACACCCAACACCCGCCTGGTGCGTGAGCAGCTTGAGGTGGATCACCACGGCTATCTGGTGACCAAACCAGGCCGCCCAGAAACCAGTGTGGAGGGGGTGTTTGCCGCAGGCGATGTGGCCGATGCCGAGTGGCGGCAGGGCATCACCGCTGCGGGCAGCGGCTGTCAGGCTGCCCTGGCAGCAGAGCGCTGGCTCACGCACCACAACCTGGCGGTCACCGTGAGTCAGGAGCCGGTGGAGCCCGCCGAAGTGGGCGAGGTGAAGCGCACCGCCGTGAGCGATGAAGCCAACTTCGATCCCAACGCGCTCTGGCAGAAGGGCAGCTACGCCCTCCGCAAGCTGTATCACGACAGCGACAAGCCCCTACTGGTGGTGTACACCTCACCCACCTGCGGACCCTGCCACGTGCTCAAGCCCCAGCTCAAGCGGGTGCTCGACGAGCTGGGTGGCCGCGCCCAGGGCGTTGAAATCGATGTGGACGCCGAACAGCAAATTGCTGAACAGGCAGGGGTGAGTGGAACACCCACCGTGCAACTGTTCTTCCGCAAGGAACTGAAGCAGCAGTTCCGAGGCGTGAAGCAGCGCAGCGAATTCAAAGCTGCAATCGAGCAGCTGCTGGGAGTACCCGTGGGCTGAAGCCCAGCTTCGGCTCAGCGCCGGCGCGGACCGCCCGGGCGGTTCCCGCCGGGGCGAGGACCGCCGGCAGCGGCATTGCGTTCGCGATAGGTGATCCGGCCGCGGCTCAGGTCGTAGGGGCTGATCTCAACGAGCACCTTGTCGCCGGCCAGCAGCTTGATGCGGAATTTGGTGAGCTTGCCAGCGGCCCGGCAGAGGCATTGGTGGCCTGCAGGCTGCTCGAGGGTGACCAGGTAGAACCCGTTTCCCTGCTCCTTCTCGATCACGCCGGAGGTCTCGATCATGCGCCGCTGCCGCTGGAACGTCGAACTGCTGGCCTCACTCTAGTTCGCGCCCCTCAACAGCTAGGGTCAGCCCTCCAAGACTGCACACGCCGAGACGCTGATGATCCTGCCTCCTGTGACGATGGATCTCGGTCTGCTGATGATCTCGATCGGTGTGGTGAACCTGTGGCGCGCTCGCCAGGCGTCCTGAACACCATCCTGTTCCACAAGCCCTACGGGGTGCTGAGCCAGTTCACGCCTGAACCGGGCAGCCGCTGGGGATGTCTCGCCGACCACATCCCTGTACCCGATGTGTATGCCGCGGGGCGCTTGGACGCTGACAGTGAAGGGCTGCTGCTGCTCACCGCCAACGGCAGGTTGCAACAGCGGCTCACCAACCCGGCCTGGGGGCACTGGCGCCGCTACTGGGTGCAGGTGGAAGGCACTGCAACGGGCGAGCAGCTTGAGGCTCTGGAAACGGGCCTCGACATCCAAGGTCAGCGCACCCTGCCAGCACGGGCCGCGGTGCTGACCGATCCAGGCCTACCGGAGCGCGACCCACCGATCCGCCATCGGCTCAACACTCCCACCAGCTGGCTGGAGATCGAACTGCGGGAAGGACGCAACCGACAGGTGCGCCGCATGACCGCCGCCGTTGGTTTACCCACCCTGCGACTGCTGCGGGTGGCGATCGACCTCATGGATGGCGGCGCGCCACTGAAACTCGAGGGCCTGGCAGCAGGCCAATGGCGGGCAGTGGCTCCAGAAGAAGAGCGGCGCCTGCAGGCTCTGCTCCGGCAACCCAGACCGGCAGTTCAGAAGCGACCGATCGGCCGGCGCTCCCCTGGCCGGGGAGGACGAGCCGGTGGCGGAAAGTCAGGACGCGGCGATGGCGGCGGATAAGGAGGCTTGGCCTCAGACCAGGGCGTCCTTGAGCTCACGCACCACCTGCAGCTGCCCGTAGTAGTAATTCGCCCGAGCCCGTCGATCCGGATCGGAGAGGCTGTCGAGCGCGTCAAAGCCCACGCTCTGCCAGAGCTCGTTGCCACAGGCACGCGTGATCTCATCCAAGGCCTCCTGCTCCAACACACCGAGACGGCGCTGCAGATTCTTGGTTTGCGCGATACCCATCGGAACTGCGCCTGCGGCGCCAACACTGAGCCAATAGTACGGGCGAACCACTGGCGCTGTCGCCAGTGGAACCACTTCAGAACGGCAACTTCTTCTTGGCGTCCTTATCGAGATCGGCTTCCATCTCGCGCAGGCGCTTGAGGATCGTGTCGTAGTACTCCCTGAGGTAGCTCTCGAGGCTCGTGGTTTCAGCGGCGTCCAAACCGAAGGCGGCATAGCTCTCCTCCATCGGCGCATTCAGGGGTGTGCCACCGCCAACCACCTTGTCGAAGGACAAACGCTCGGCCACGTTCACCGCCGGCTCAAAGAAGGAGGCTGCACCCTGCATCAACCGCAGCAGGAAGGGCCGCACGCGGAAGACACGGGCGCTTTTGCCGGAATACTTCTCGCAGAGCTGGGTGATCTCACCGGTGCTCCAGGCCCGCGGCCCCACCACCGGCAGCGCCTGGCGAATGGTTTCGGGGCGGCTCAGAGCGGCAACGGCGAAGCGGGCCACGTCCTGGGTGTTCATGTAGGCAATCGGCGTGGGCGTGCCGCTCACCCACACCGTCTGGTTCTCCAGCACAGGAATGGCGATCTGGCTGATCAGGCCCTGCATGAAGGCCACGCACCGCAGGATCGTGTAGTCGAAATCCGAATCGATCAGTGCCTGCTCCGTGCAGTGCTTGATGTCCATCAAAGGCACATCGCGGTGTTTGGCCGCATCAAGCAGCGACACAAACACGAAGCGCTTCACGCCGCTGCGTTCGCAAGCGTTCAGCAGATTGAGCTTGCCGCTCCAGTCGATCTCGTAGCTGCTGCCTGGATCGCTGGCCCGCGCCGTGGCGGCATCGATGACCGCGTCTTGGCCTTCCAGGGCGTAGTCGAGGCTGTCGGGCTCCAGCAGATCACCGCGGGTGAGCTCGCATCCCCATTCCTGCAGGAAGGCAGCGCGGCGCGGTGAGCGCACCATGCAGCGGACCTGATGGCCGGCATCGAGAGCCTGCCGGGCGATCTGCCTGCCCAGCGTGCCCGTTGCACCGATCACCAGCACCTGCATGAGGCTTGTTCAGCGAGGCACGAGCCTAGTGGTGTGCCTGCTGGCCCGCGCCCGCCCCTTGCAACAGCTGGGCTGAACGATCCCGCTCAGCTGTCGCCCTGAAGCTTCAGCAGCAGGGCGCCGCCCACGAGGCCGATGGGGATCAGAACCCAGAACAGCGCTGCAGTGCCGAAGATTTCCGAGGCCATGGCCGGTGCCGTAACGGCTACCTGTTTAGCGCAGCCGCCAGCTCCAACACGCGCCTCCAGGGGGCATTGCAGCGAAACAATCCATCCATCACTCCTGATCGCAAGGCCGTGTACCCCTCGGCCTCCAAGGCCTGTAGCAGCGCATCGGTGGCTGGCGGACCACCACCCAGGCGCCGGCCGAGTTCAGCGGTGGGCCAGCAGCGGGCGGGCATCCCCGGGTCGGCCAGCAACTTGGCCAGGAGGCGACGGCTGGCTCGATGGATGCGGTCGTCGGGCCATGCATCCGCTTGGGATTGCATCGCGCGCAAGCTCGGAGCGTGCTGCAGCGGCCCCAGCCAAAGCGGGCCTGAAATCGCGAGCGGTGGGGCCTGATCAGGGGCTCCACAGGCGCAGGCCGGCCACTGGCGCAGGTTCACGAGGCTCTGCTGGTGCTGCTCTCCGCAGGCGTGGCAGTGGGCCAAGAGTCCCAGCTGCTGTTCCTGGCGGGGATCGGCACGCCGCTGCAATTGAATCGCCGTGCGGAAGGTGCGGCCTTCACTGAAGCTGAACAGCGGCCGGATCCCACGGCCCATCGCCCAGGCCGAGCGCGCCACCACGGCGATCTGCAGGCGCAGGGCCAGCTCCCAGCTGGCCGGATGGGCACGGGCTGAAGCCCCTAGAGAACGAATGGCCGCTGCGCGGTCATGGCCCGTGGGGGAGCGACCATCGGTGCTGGCCAAATACAGAACCCCCTCAAACTGCAGTGCTTCCAGGGCCGCTGGCACCAAGGCCGTGGGGCAACCGAAAGCATCGAGATCCACCAAACCGAACCGCCGCTCCTTGAGTAGGCAGCCCGCCAACAACTTCTGGGCCGTGAGCGCCGTGTTCTCCACAGAGCACGCCAGCGGAGCAAGATTTCGTTGCAGCAGCGGCAGGCGGTCGACATCGGCGTCGTTCGCCCAGACCGCCTCTGCGCCGGATTCGAGGCCGTACCGCAGGGCCCGAATACCGCAGCCAGCCATCAGATCCAGCACCTGCAGGGGAGGCTTCAGCTCCAGCGCGCCGCGCGCCAACAACACCGCCAGCAGCACCCCCAGATCGCGGGAAGGCCGGGATTCCGCCCGAAAGAAGCCAGAGCCGAGCTCCAGTTGCGCTGCACCTTCGCAATAGTGATCAGGAGGAGCGCCGATGTCTGCGCGGCGTCCCGCCTGTTCCGTCGTGTCGGCCAGCACCGTTTCCTCCACCCCCCTCGCTCAGCCCCAGCCTGCCGCCACAGGGGCCCAGTGGGGTGAGCACAGCCTCTGGACCTGGCAGGACCATCAGTGTCATTGGCGAGTGCTCGGTGATCGCAACCACCGCGCCCTGGTGATGATTCACGGCTTCGGAGCCGCCAGCGGCCACTGGCGCCACAACGCCGCCGAGCTGGCGGCCGCGGGCTGGTGTGTATTTGCGATCGATCTGGTGGGCTTTGGGGCCTCCAGCCAACCGGGGCACAGGCGTCACCGGCCGCTGGATAACCGGCTCTGGGCGCGGCAACTCCAGGCCTTTCTCGAGCAGGTGGTGCAGGGGCCAGCGGTGCTGGTGGGCAACTCGCTCGGCAGCCTGGTGGCCCTGACCTGCGCCGTGTTCTTCCCGACCTGGGTGGCCGGGGTGGTGGCGGCACCGCTGCCGGACCCGACCCTGCTGATGCCCCTCAAGCGCCGGCGGCGGCCGTGGCGAAGGCAACTCAAACGCTCGGTGGTGGTGATCCTCTGCCGGCTGCTGCCCCTGGAACTGCTGGTGCCCTTGATTGCCCGAACGCCGCTGCTGGATCTGGGCCTGCGCAGTGCCTACAACGATCAACGGGCCGTGGACCGTGAGCTCAGGCGCTTGATCGCGCGCCCTGCGCTACGGCCACAGGCAGCGCGGGCACTGCGGGCGATGAGCATCGGTATGGCGCTACGGCCCCACGGGGCCACAGCAGCTCCCCTGCTCGAGCGCATGCAACAGCCCTTGCTGGTGGTTTGGGGCAGCCAAGACCGGCTTGTGCCACCGCTGATCAGTCAGCGGCTGAAGCATCACAAGAGCGATCTGGAGCTGCGGCTGCTGCCGGAACTGGGCCATTGCCCCCACGACGAGCAGCCAGCCCTGTTCAACCACCACATCCTGGGTTGGCTGGCACGTAATTTGGGCAACGGTCAGCCACGCGAACAGCCCTGGGCATGAAGCACACCCTGTCGGTGCTGGTGGAGGACGAATCGGGCGTGCTCAGCCGCATCTCCGGCCTTTTTGCCCGCCGCGGTTTCAACATCGAAAGCCTGGCCGTTGGTCCGGCCGAACGCGATGGCGTGTCGCGGCTCACGATGGTGGTGGAGGGCGATGAACACACCCTCTCCCAAATGAGCAAGCAGCTCAACAAGCTCATCAACGTGTTGGAGGTCAACGACCTCACCCGAATCCCTGCAGTGGAGCGCGAGCTGATGCTCCTGAAGGTGTCGGCGCCGGAGGAGCAGCGCGCTTCGATCCTCGATCTGGTGCAGGTGTTCCGCGCCAAGGTGGTGGATGTGGCCAGCGACGCCCTCACCATCGAAGTGGTGGGTGACCCCGGCAAATTGGTGGCCCTCGAGAACGTGCTCGAGCCCTACGGCATCCTCGAGATTGCGCGCACAGGCCGAATCTCCCTCGAGCGGGCCTCGGGTGTGAATACGCCGTACCTCAAGGTCACCAGCCTTGATAAGCGCGTGCCGGCCTGAGCGGTTGGTCTAAACCGAACCGCTCATCGAGGCCTGGATCACTTGCTGTCCTGCACCAGCGTGCCGCCTTGCAGCACTTTGGCGCTGATCAGCTTGTCGCCCTGGGTGATCTTGTCGACCACGTCCATCCCTTTGGTCACCCGGCCAAACACGGCATAGCGACCATCCAGTTCAGGCAGCGCTCGAAGAGCGATGTAGAACTGCGCGCTGGCCGAATTGGGATCGTTGGAGCGGGCCATCGCCAGGGCACCGCGCTGGTGCTGCAGCTTCAACCGCTGGGCCTGGCCTGGGCCAACGGTGATCTCGCCGTAGCGGGGGGCCTGGTCCCCATCCAGAAAGAGCTCCAGCGGGATCAAGCGAGGCTGGCCCGTGGCGGGGTCGATGAAGCTGCCGGTGCCCAGCAGATCTACGGGAGTGCTGGGGTTGGCGCTTTGGGGATCACCGCCTTGCACCACAAACGGAATCGGTTCTTTCACCACCCTGTGGAAGAGCGTGCCGGTGTAGGCGCCGCGGCGCACCAGATCCACAAAATTGCCGGCGGTGAGAGGAGCGGCGCTGCCATCAAGGCTCACCTCCACTGTGCCTTTGCTGGTGGTGAGCTCCACCAGGGCCGTGCCCTTAAGGCAGGGAACACCCGAGCTGCCACAACCAAAGCTGGCGGAAGGACCGGGAGCCGCACATGCCACAGGCCCCAGGGGGCTGAGCAGCAACACGACGGCCAGCAGCCAGGAACGCATGGTGCTCATCACACGCCCTCCAGGGGAACACCAAGGAAACGGGCGAGCTCGGCACCGCCGCGCTCCAGATCAGCCAGAGGCATGGGCTCACCCACGCGGGTCAGGGGCAGGTCGCGGCGACCCTGAACCCGCAGCGCCAAGCGGCGGCGGGGATTCAGGCCATCGCGCACATCCACCTTCACGGCCTGGATGTCTTTGAGGGGCGTGGTTACGCTGATCAGCTCCCGGAAGCCACGACGGGTCACGGTGAGGGTGCCCGTGGCTTTGTCGAAGCGATTGGCGCCAGCGCCCACATCAAGCGCGATCACGGTCCACAGATAGGTGGCGAGCAGTGCGGCGGCAATGCCATAGAGGCCCATCACCAGCCCCTGGGGCACCCAGGTGAGGGCGGCTGGGTGCCCGATCGGCAGTAGGTCGATGCCGAGATAGCTGGAGGCGCTGGTGAGCAGAAAACCGAGGCCGCCGGTGCTCACCACGGCAGCAACCAACATGTTGGAGAGGCGGCGGGACCCCAGCACCCCCTGCTCCAGCAGCTCGGAGGAGGGGGCAGCCTTCGCTGCGGATGCCGAGGCCATGCGCGCTGAGAAACCAGGGGCCTGCCATCTTGGCGCGCCCTGCAGCCTGGCCGGCCGCAACCTGAGCACAAATACCCAAAACGCAATGGTGACGGGCCGTGTCAGCCCGTCAAAACCCGCCTCGCGGTGCGGGTCAACGTTGTTACCATCGCTCGGCAACCCACAGCCCGCGGTTTTTTCCACCCATGACGATCGCTGTAGGGCGCGCGCCGCAGCGGGGATGGTTCGACGTCCTCGATGACTGGCTCAAGCGCGACCGCTTCGTTTTTGTCGGGTGG
>Ga0194121_10004839_pt1 | contig 19220 bp, 17 predicted proteins | sample TA2MahCa50mmetaG_FD_148609 | JGI IMG/M metagenome (GOLD analysis project Ga0194121, IMG submission 148609) | Freshwater microbial communities from Lake Tanganyika, Tanzania - TA2015020 Mahale Deep Cast 50m | ecosystem: Environmental > Aquatic > Freshwater > Lake | place: Tanzania: Lake...
GGCCGGCCGGCGCGCCTCGACCTCCACGCGCGCGTCGCCGGCACCGCCGACCTCGTGCTGCGCGGCACCGTCGGCCCGCTCAGCGGACCGCTGCGCCTCGAGGTGGACGGCGAGCTGCGCGAGTTCGCGGTGCCGCGCGCCAACTCGTATCTGCAGCACCAGGTCGGCTGGACCGCGCGCGCCGGCCGGGTGACGACGAAGCTGCACGGCCGCGTGGACGGCGACGCGCTCAACGCGAAGACGGACATCCGCGTGAGCCGGCTGCAGCTCGTGCGCGCCCAGACGCCGGACACGGCGCAGGCGCGCATCGGCCTGCCGCTCGGCACGATCAGCTCGCTCATGAAGGACCGGCGCGGCGACATCAACGTGTCGTTTCCGATCGGCGGGCGCCTCGGCGATCCGCGCTTCGACTTCCGCGAGACGATCTGGAGCGCGGTGCGCGCGGTGGCGATCAACGCCATCACCCTGCCCGTGAGCTGGATCGGCCGCGTCCGCATGTCGGCGGACTCGCGGATCGAGCGCATCGAGGTCGATCCGCTGACCTTCGAGCCGGGCACGGCGACGCTGACCGCGGACGCGGAGGCGCGCGTGAGCCGCCTCAAGGCGTTCCTGGACCAGCTCCCCGAGGTGCGCATGGCCATGACGCCGGTCGTGTCGAGCGGGGACGTGACGGCGATCAAGCGGCGCATCGCGCAGACGACGCTCCCCGGCGGCACCGCGAGCGCCGAGGGCTCCGCGCTGCCGCGCGCCGATGCCGTCGACCGCATTCCGGTGCCGAGCTCCGCGGTGCCCGACCTGGCGGAGGGGCGCGCGGACGCGGTGCGCGCCGCGATGCGGAAGGCCGGCATCGACGCGGGGCGGATCACCGAGACCGCCATGGCCGAGCGCGAAGGCGCCGCGAGCCAGGTGGCGCTGCAGGTGATCGAGCCGGCGAGCGCGCGCCCGTCGAAGATCAGGGACACGCTCCGCCGCCTGCTGCCCGGCAAGAACGCCGATGAGTAGCCGCCGCGTCGCCGCCGTCGCGCTCGTGGCGGTGCTCGCGCTCGCGGGCTGCGCCACGTTCGACCCGCTGGTGGACACGCGGATCGAGTCGGAGGTGAAGGCGCGGCTCGTCGGCGAGAAGAACGCGAACCTCACGCGCATCGGCGTGGAGAGCCGCGAGGCGACCGTACGCCTGACCGGCGCGGTGGCCTCCGACGCGCACAAGCAGCGCGCCGAGGAGCTGGCGAGAGCGGTGACGGGCGTCCGGCGCGTCGTGAACGCGCTGGACGTGCGGCCGGGCCCGCGTTAGCCGAAGGTCAGCACGGTCCGCGCCACCTCGCCGGCCTTCATCGCGCGGAAGGCGTCGTTGAGGTCGTCGAGCGTGCCGCGGCGGGTCACCATGCCGTCGAGGTCGAGCCGTCCCTGGCGATAGAACTCCAGGTAGCGCGGGATGTCGGTGCGGAACTGGTTGGAGCCCATGCGCGAGGTCTGCACGCGGCACTCGGGGCGGATCGCCATCCACGGGAACTCGATCATCGCGTCCGGCGGCAGCACGCCCACGATGGTGGCGGTCCCGCGGATCGCGAGGCTCTCGATGGCCTGACGCACGAGCTTCGTGCTGCCGACCGCCTCGAAGGCGTGATCGACGCCGGCGCCGCCGGTGAGCGCGCGCACGGCCTGGACCGGATCCTCGGTGGCGCCGTTCACGGCGTGCGTCGCGCCGAGCCGGCGCGCGGTCTCCAGCTTGCCGTCGAAGACGTCCACCGCGATGATCTGCGTGGCGCCGCCGATGCGCGCGCCCTGCACGATCGAGAGGCCCACGCCGCCGCAGCCGAACACCGCGACGGTCTGTCCGGCCTGGAGGCCGGCGGTGCGCAGCGCGGCGCCGACGCCGGTGAGCACGCCGCAGCCCACGAGCGCCGCGCGATCCAGCGGCAGCGCGGGATCGATGCGCACCACCGAATGCTCGTGGAGCAGCATCGCCTCCGCGTAGCTCCCGATCGACGCGAACTGCTGGAGCGGGCGGCCGTCCAGGCTGAGGCGCGGCCGCGCGCCCCTGGGCCGCGGGATCACGCCGCCCACGCAGAGGTTCGGATGTCCGCCGAGGCACTGCGCGCACGTGCCGCAGAAGCCGGAGAGGCACGCGACCACGTGATCGCCCGGCTTCAGCGTGGTGACGTCCGCGCCCACCGCCTCGACCACGCCCGCGCCCTCGTGGCCGAGGATCATCGGCGGATCGAGCGTGTAGCGCGACTGGCCGTCGACGACGTGCAGATCGCTGTGGCACACCCCCGTGGCCGCCGTGCGCACGAGCACCTCGCGCGGCGCCGGCGCGTCGATCTCGACGGCTTCGATGGTGACGGGCGCGTGGGGCGTGCGGCAGACGGCCGCGCGGATCTTCATGCCTTCACGAACTTCATCGAGATGGAGTTCACGCAGTGCCGGGTGTTCTTCGGGGTGAGGCCCTCGCCCTCGAAGACGTGGCCGAGGTGGCCGCCGCAGGCCGCGCACACGATCTCGATGCGGTGGCCGTCGGCGTCCGGCACGCGCTTCACGGCGCCGGCGATCTCGTCGTCGAACGCGGGCCAGCCGCAGCCGGAGTGGAACTTGTCCTTCGAGGTGTAGAGCGGCGCGTCGCAGCGCCGGCAGACGTACGTGCCCTCCTCGAAGAAGTCGTCGTACTCGCCGCTGAACGGATACTCGGTGCCCTTGTGGACGATGACGCGCTCTTCGGCCGGGGTGAGCTTGTTCATGGCTCACACCCTACAATAGGCCCATGGCGGTCCGCAGCACCCCCTCCCCCGCACGCTTCCTCCCCACCACCCGCGCCGACATGGACGCGCGGGGCTGGAGCGAGCTCGACGTCGTGATCGTGAGCGGCGACGCCTACGTCGACCACCCCGCCTTCGGGCCGGTGCTCATCGCGCGCTTCCTCGAAGGGCGCGGCTTCAAGGTGGGGATCATCGCGCAGCCCGACTGGAAGAGCGCGGAGCCGTTCCGCGCGCTCGGCAGGCCGCGGCTGTTCTTCGGCGTCTCCGCGGGCAACCTCGACTCGATGCTGAACCGCCTGACCGCGCAGAAGAAGAACCGCTCCGAAGACCAGTACAGCCCCGGCGGCCGCACGAGCTGCCGGCCCGATCGCGCGAGCGTCGTGTACGCGCAGCGGTGCCGCGAGGCCTACGCCGGCGTCCCGGTCATCCTCGGCGGCATCGAGGCCTCGCTCCGCCGCATCGCGCACTACGACTACTGGAGCGAGACGGTGCGCCGCTCGATGCTGGTCGACGCCAAGGCCGACCTGCTCGTGTTCGGCATGGGCGAGCGGCCCATCTGGGAGGTCGCCGACCGGCTGCGCCGCGGCGAGCGCATCGCGGAGATCCGCGACGTCCGCGGCACCGCGTTCCTGATCAACGACGCGGAGATGCGGCGCCACGAGGCGGACCCGGCGCGCATGGTCGCGGAGCGCAAGGTGGTCGTGCTCCCGTCGTACGAAGAGGTGGCGGCCGACAAGCGCGCGTTCGCGGAGATGTCGCGCCGCTTCCAGCTCGAGACGAACCCCGGCAACGCGCGCCCGCTCGCGCAGCGGCACGGGCAGCGCGGCGTGTACTACAACCCGCCCGCGCTCCCGCTCGAGGACGGAGCCGGTGGACCGGACGCCGGTGGTACCGCCGCCGACAAGCAGCTCCGCAACGCCATCTCGATGGACGAGCTGTACGACCTGCCGTTCACGCGGCTGCCGCACCCGATGTACACCGAGCGCATCCCGGCGTACGACACCGTGAAGCACTCGCTGGTGCTGATGCGCGGCTGCTTCGGCGGGTGCACGTTCTGCTCGATCACCGAGCACGAGGGCCGCGTGATCCAGAACCGCTCCGCGGAGAGCGTGCTGCGCGAGATCCGCGCGCTCCGCCGCCAGGGCGACTTCCGCGGGACCATCACCGACCTCGGCGGTCCCACCGCGAACATGTACAAGCTCGCGTGCAAGAGCCCCGAGATCGAGTCGAAGTGCCGGCGCCTGTCGTGCGTGCATCCCGGCGTGTGCGAGAACCTCAAGACCGACCACGGCCCGCTGATCCAGCTCATGCGGCGCGTGCGCGAGGCAGAGGGCGTCAAGCACGTGTTCATCGCGAGCGGCGTGCGCTACGACCTCGCGGAGCGATCGCCCGAATACGTGGAAGAGCTGGCGAAGCACCACGTGGGCGGCCAGCTCTCGGTGGCGCCGGAGCACGTGAGCCCGCGCGTGCTGGAGAAGATGAAGAAGCCCGGCATCGAGAGCTACGAGCGCTTCCAGGCGATGTTCGCGTGCGCCAGCCGCGATGCCGGCAAGGAGCAGTACGACATCCCGTACTTCATCAGCGGGCATCCGGGCTCGACGCTCGAGGACATGGTGGAGCTCGCGCTCTGGCTCAAGAAGAACGGGCGCCGTCCGCGCCAGGTGCAGGACTTCATCCCCACGCCGATGGCGATGGCCACGTGCATGTACCACACGGGCCTCGATCCCATGACGATGGAGCCGGTCTACACGGCCACCGGGCTGCGCGCGAAGAAGCTGCAGAAGGCGCTCCTCCTCTACTGGAGCCCGGAGCAGTGGCCCCTCGCGCGCGAGGCGCTGCGCGAAGCCGGCCGCGCCGACCTCATCGGCACGGGACCGGATGCGTTGGTGCCTCCGGATCGATCGCCCCGATGAGGGCCGCGCTCACACTGGCTGCCGCCGGCCTCATGGCGGTTGCCTCGAGTGGGCCCGCCCTCGCGCAACGCGACGCCCCGCCGGCCCGGATCGGATACCTGACCGCCTCGTCGCAGCCCATCCGCGAAGCCGCCTTCCGTGACGCGCTTGAACGCCTCGGGCATACGGACGGACGGACCGTCGTGATCGAGTATCGCTCCGCGAACGGCAGCTTCGACCGCCTCCCCGCGCTCGCCGCCGAGCTCGTAGGGCTGAAGGTCGACGTGATCGTGGCGGTCGTCACGCAGGCCGCGCTCGCCGCGAAGGAAGCGACGACGACGATTCCGATCGTCATGGTCGGGGTTTCGGATCCCGTGGGCACGGGACTCGTGAAGAGCCTGGCGCGGCCCGGAGGAAACATCACGGGGACGTCCAGCTCGGCGGCGGACGTCGTGGGTAAACAGATGGAGCTGATGCGCGAGGCGCTTCCGAAAGTCGCGCGGATCACCGTCCTCTGGAATCCCGCGAACAACGTGTTCCAGCGTCAGCAGCTGGGAGAGGCGACGGCGGCCGCGGCGAAGCTGAAGCTCACTCTCCAGCTCGTCGAAGCCAGCACGCCGGACGGCCTCGACAACGCGTTTGCCACAATCGCCGGGCAGCGGCCCGACGCCGTCCTCGTCCTCGGGGATCCGATGTTCGGCACGCATGCGCGACGGATCGCCGGGCTCGCCACGCGTCACCGGCTTCGGACGGTGAGCGGCGCGCGCGAGTACGCCGAGGCCGGGATACTCCTGACGTATGGTCCCAGCTACGACGAGGCATACCGGCGGGCCGCCACCTTCGTGGATCGCATCGTGAAGGGCGCGCGGCCCGCCGACCTTCCGGTCGAGCGGTCCACCAAGTTCGAGCTGGTGATCAACACCACGACCGCCCGTGCGGTCGGTGTGACGTTGCCGCAAGCGGTCGTGCTTCGGGCGGACGAGGTGCTTCGCTGAAAGTCGGCTTCTTCTTCTGGCCGTTCACCCCGGAGCTCACGCGCGCCATGGCCGAGGCCGCCGAGCGGCTCGGCTGGGACATGGTCGGCGTCGCCGACACGCCGGGCAACGCGATGGACCCGTGGATGGCCGCGACGATGGTCGCCGAGCGCACGACGCGCCCCGACGTCGCGATCTGCGTCACGAACCTCACCACGCGCCACCCCGCGGTGACGGCGGCGGCCGTCGCGTCGCTGGACGTCATCTCGGGTGGCCGCGCGGTGCTCGGCGTCGGCGCGGGGCACAGCGGCACGAAGAACCTCGGCGTCGCGAGCGCATCGGCCGCGGCGCTTGCCGAGGGGGTCACGTTCATCAAGCGGCTGCTCACCGGCGACCCTGCGGAGTATCGCGGCGCCCGCGCGCACCTACCGTGGGTGAAGCACTCGCCGAAGGTGCTGCAGGCCGCCTCGCTCCCCCGCTCGCTCGCGGCGGCCGGCGCGGCGGCCGACGGCGTGTTCGTGAACTACGGTCTCGATGCCGCGAGCCTCGCCGCTTCGGCCGCCCATATCGCACGCGGCGCCGCATCCGCCGGACGCACCGCCGACGCGCTCGACGTGTGGCAGATCGCGTGCCTCGACTGTCACGACGATCGCGACGTCGCCCGGCGCAAGCTGGGCGCAATCCTCGCGTTCGTGTCGAGCTACGTGATCGGCAGCGGTGACCTCGCCGCGCGCGGCGTGCCCGCGGACAAGATCGAGCCGCTCCTCGAGCTGCGCCGCCGCTACAGCACGCGGCCGGGCGACGCGGACGCGCGGCTCGTGGAGGAGCTCGGGCTCTTCGACTATCTCGCGGGCCGGCTCGCGATCTGGGGCAACCCGGACGATTGCCTGCGCCAGGCGCTCGCCGCGAAAGCGGCGGGCGTGAAGCGGTTCATGTTCACCGTGAGCCTCGCCGCCGATCCGCTCCGCACGGTGGAGCTCTTCGGCAGTAAAGTCCTGCCCGCACTCAAAGGAGCCTGAACGGATGGATCTCCAACTGAAGGGTCGAGTGGCGATCGTCGGCGGCGGCAGCAAGGGGCTGGGACGCGCCTGCGCGCAGGTGCTGGCGGACGAAGGCGCGAGTGTCGCGATCTGCGCCCGCTCGAAGCCCGAGCTCGACAAGGCGGCGCAGGAGATTCGCGACACGACCAAGGCGGACGTCTTCGCGTTCGCCGGCGACCTCGACAAGCACGACACGATCAAGGCGCTCGTCGCCGCGACCGTCGAGCGCTTCGGCCGCCTCGACATCATGGTGAACAACTCGGGTGGCCCGCCCCTCGCCCGCTCGCACAACGCGACCGAGGAGCAGTGGGCGACGGCGCTGGACCGGTCGCTGCTGTTCTTCGCGCGGATGTCGCGTGAGGCGCTGCCGCATCTGAAGAAGGGCGGCGCGGGCCGCATCATCAACGTGCTCGCGAGCACGGTCTATCAGCCGATTCCGAACCTCGCGCTCTCCGGCGTGACCCGCATGGGCGTGGTCGCGTTCGCAAAGAGCCTCGCCGACGAGGTCGGCAAGGACGGCATCCTCGTGAACAACGTCTGCCCGGGCTCCCTGCTGAGCGAGCGGATGCTGTCGAACGTCACCGCGCGCGCGAAGGAGGAAGGGATGTCGGTCGAGGACGCGCTCGCGCGCCGCGCGGCGGAGACGTCGCTCGGACGCGTGGGCGACCCGATGGAGATGGCGTACCTCGTGGCGTTCCTCGCGTCGAGCCGGTCGAGCTACATCACCGGCACGACGATGCGGGTGGACGGTGGGCTGGTGCGCTCGGTGCTCTAGCGCTTTGGCCCTTCAGCGCTCGGTCTCGAGCAGCTTCTTCGCCTCGGGCGCCTGCTCGAGCGTCCATTCCGCGCGATTGCGTGGCGACTTCTCCGCGACCACGCGCCGCAGCTCGACGCGTGCTGCCTCGCGCCGGTCGGTCGCGAGGAGGACTTTCGCGAGTCCGAGCCTGAGGCCGGTGTAGCTCGGATCGAGCTCGAGCCCCTTGCGATACATGGTCTCCGCCTTCGCGTGATCGCCGCCGAGAAGCCACGGCAGCCGCCGGTACATGGCGCCGAGGAAGGCGTAGCCGTCGATGTACGCCGGGTCGAGCTCGAGTGTGAGCTCGACTTCGTGCCGCAGCATCCGCAGCGTGGTGAGCGCCCGCCAGGCGCCGCGCGCCTCGGCCCACTTGCCGCTGTTGACCGCGAACCAGAAGTGCGCGCCGGGATCGCGGGGCGCGAGCGTCCGGGCTTTGTCGGCCAGCTCGCGGCCGCGCTCGAAGGCGGCGAGCTTGTCGGCCGCGGTGGTGGCGCGCACCTGTCCCCAGAGGAAGCTCGCGCGCGCGGCGGCGACCAGGTGCGGCACGTCCTCGCCCGCGGCCAGCTTCGCGTCGAGCGCCGCGCGCACGGCGTCGATGCGCGCCGGATGCTCGTGGTAGGACGTCGCCGCGAGCTGGACCTGGTCGATGAGTGAGGATGCCGCGGCCGGCGCCGTCAACGGCGCCACCAGGAATGCGATCAGCAGCGCGATGCGCTCGAGCCGCACGCCGTCATCTTAGCGGGCGACGGCGGCGCCGCGGCGGCCTATCCGGTCGCTTCGAGTGGATTTGCCAGCGGGTGCAGCACGTCGATCGCATACACGACGTCGAGCGAGTCGCCACCCCACAGCGGGGTCATCGTGTGCGGCCCCACCTGCACGCCACTCGCGGCATTCGCCTCGCGCAACCGCTCCAGCGGATCCGCCACCTGAGGCGCGGACGGCACGTCCGGAATCGGCCACCCCTGCGGGCGAAAGAACGCGAACGTGCCGTCCGCCTTCCGCTCGATGCGGTAGCCCTCCTCGTGAACCGCGCGGTGGTGGCGTCGGCAGAGCAGCGCCAGGTTCGACAGCGTCGTCGGGCCGCCCCACGCCCAGTGCTCGATGTGATGGCCTTCCGCGATGCGGACGCCGCATCCCGGGAAGCGGCAGCCCTTGTCACGGTGATGGAGCGCGCGTCGCAGCGCCGGCGGGATCGTTCGTGTGCGAGCGCCGATCTCGCGAAGATTGCCGTCGGCATCGTGCGTCATGACCACCCGGCTCGCGTCGCACGCCAGCCGCTGCGACGTCTCCGCGGAAACGCGCGCGCCGTCCTCCAACAGCGACTGCCCGGGGTGATCGACATCCTTCAGAACGGCGGCGTCCACGTGCACGACCACCTGGTAGCGCTCACCCGGCGCACCGGGATCGAGCTCGTGATGGAGCGCGGTCTCCGCCAGCAGCGTCAGCGCGTCGGCTTGCTGCTGCGGCATCGTCGGGCGCTCCGGAAACGTTCCCGCGGGAACGTTTTGCACATTTCCCGTGGCAGTCTCGCGCCGGTAGAGCGTCTCGCGCGCCGCATCGAGCGCGCGCACCAACAGCGCGCCCTGCTCCGGCGTGAGCCGGCCCCGCACGACGACGGTGCCGTCTTCGGACGGATACACGGACAGCGCGCGGCTCCAGTCCTGACGGCGGGCGTCCTCTTGCTCTGCGTGACGATCGACGGCGCGCCAGCCGCGCACGATCCGCTCGACGTGCTCGGCCGTGCCGGCCTTCGCCACGTTGAGCAGGCGCTCCTCGGTCTCCGGCGTCGCCACGCGCGTCACCGCGCGGACCTTGGCGTACGAGATCTCGCCGGCGGCGAGGGCGGCGGCGAGGCGCGGGAGGCTGCCGAGCGCGCGCGCCACACGAACCCGCTCCCGCGCGGCGCCCATGTCGAGACCGACGCGCCAGCTCAGCCACGCGGCACAGTTCCGGAACCCGTGGTTCCAGCCCGCGCGCTCGTCGAACTCGCGGATCAGGTCCAGCAGTCGCGCGGTGGCCGCCTCGAGATGCGCGGACAATTCGGCGATCCGGTCACCCAGGCGATCGAGCTCGGTGTAATCGACCATGGCAGTCTCCCTTTTGCTGGGGCGACTCTACACCCGAGGTTTTTGCGCTTCGGAGCGGCATCAGGACGCGCGATCTCGTTCGACGACAGCGTTTTCCGGTCCCTCGCGGCTCAAGATCCCGCTGCGGGCAAGAAGGGTACCGGCAACGCGAGATTCCGAAACGATCGCCAGTCACGAGCGATCCGCATGCCGGAGCATGTCAAGCGAGAACGGTGGCGCGATCCTGTCGTGGTCAGCGCCGAACGCCCGCGGCACCGCGACATGCGTGAGGGCGCTCGGCGCGCGAGGTCGTCTCAGGCCGTCGCGACCTGCAGCCTCCGCAGCGCGTGCAGACGCTCCGGCTCGCCGATCCGCGCGCGGCGCACCGCCGTTTCCAGATAGCCGATGGTCGCGTCGTACGTGCGCCGGTCGACAGGATACGGATGGCCGTCCTTCCCGCCGTGCGCGAACGAGAACGTCGCGGGATCGCGGAAGCTGGTGGCGTGCGGGAAGCGTGAGCCGCCGCCGCTCGAATGCCAGTCGAAGCCGAGCAGGCAGCCGAACGCCTGGAACCAGTGCGGGTCGGACAGCCGCGTGACCAGCGCCGACGCGGGCTGGTCCTCGCGCATCGCGAGGACCAGCGCCCGCGCCAGCTTCGTCATGCTACTTCCTGAGCTTCAGGTCCTCGTACGGCGCCGAGTACGGGTGATACGAGATGAGGCCGAGGCCGGACTCCTCCACGCGCGGGCCGATCGCGTTCAGGAAGCCCAGCTCCCACAGCGGCGCCTGCATCACGCGCTCGTGCGCGAGACGCTGGATCTGGTGCAGGAGCACCTCGCGCCGCTTCGAATCGAGCTCGCGTGCCTGCTGGTGCACGAGGTCTTCGATGTCGGGGTGGCTGCCCCAGGTGTACGTGCCGTCCTTCGCGTAGTAGTTCTGGACGCGCGAGGCCGCGTTGCCGAGGCCGCCCGCGCCCGCCTGCATGATCGAGCGGATCTTCTTGTCCTTCCACGCGCCGAGGAACGCCGCGCGCTCCATCGGACGGACCTTGGTCCGGATACCGACCGCGGCGAGATAGTTCGCGATCGCCTCCGCCACGCTCGAGTACGACGCGTCGCCGGCGTATTCGCCGCCGTCGAAACCGTTGGGATAGCCGGCCTCGGCCAGCAGCTTCTTCGCCTGCGCCGGATCGTAGGGGTACGGCGGGATCGCGAGGGCGTACTCGAACGCCGACGGGATGATGCTGCCGGTCGGCTTGGAGTGGCCGAGCGTCTCCGCCTCGTTGATCGCGTTCTTGTCGAAGGCGAGCGCCGCCGCGAGCCGGACGCGGCGGTCGTGCCACGGCGACTTCGGGTCCCACTGCAACGGCCCGAAGTCGAGCCACTGCGTGGCCGAGATCACCGTCGGGACCAGCTTCAGGCCCTGCGTGCGCTTCACTTCCTCGCCGAGCGGGCCGCGCATGGAGTACGCCACGTCCACCTCGCCGCGCTTGAGCATGGCGAGCCGCGTGAGGTCTTCCGTGACCGTGCGCCACACGAGCCGCTTCACGGCCGGCGTCTTGCGCCAGTAGCGATCGTGCGCCTCGAGCACGATCTCGATCCCGGGGTTGAACGACGCGAGCTTGTAGGGGCCCGCCCCCACGGGCGCCTTCTTGAACCCTTCGTCGCCGACCCGCTCGACGTACTTCTTCGGCACGATCCAGCCCGCGCCGGTGGCGGGCGAGCCGTAGAACGTCATGAAGTCCGGCCACGGCTCCTTGAGGCGGAACCGCACGCGATGCGGGTCGACGATCTCCACCGCCGCGACCTTCTCCTTGAGCAGCTTCGCGGCCGCGCCGCGATAGCGCTCGAAGGTGAACTTCACGTCCTCCGCGGTGAACGGGTCGCCGTTGTGGAAGACCACGCCCTTGCGGAGCGCGAAGTCGTAGACGAGGCCGTCCTTCGAGACCGTCCAGGACTCCGCGAGCGAGGGCGCCGCGTGGTTGCCGGGCATCGGCTTCACCATCGCGTCGTGCAGCGCGTAGATCACCTTCATGATCGTGATGATGCCGGTGTGATCGCCGGGGTCGAACCACGTGGGCGCGAGCGTGATGTGGACCGCCCACGTCATCTGCGACGGGGCCTGGGCGGCGGCGGGCAGCGGGGCGAGCGTGAGCAGCAGGGCGAGGACCAGTGCGGGGAGCGAGAGGGAGCGAGCCGTCATGGGACCCTCCTCTCAAACTGGGACGGGACAGGTGCTAGAGGGTACCTCCAATCCAGTCGGCGATGTAGTCGATCCCGGCCTGCCGGTTGTCGGCCTGCGCGTGGTACGTCGAGCCGTCCGCCGCCGTGAAGATCTTCAGGTGCTTCTTCGGCGATCGGATCGCCGCGTGGAGCTTGTGCGCCGAGGCCACCGGCACGACCCTGTCGTCCTCGGCGTGGACGATCAGGAACGGCATCGCGATCTTCGGCGCGACGTCCACCAGTGAGAACGTCTCGGCCTTGGCGATCGCCGCCTCCGCGTCCGCGCACCCCATCACCCAGCGGAAGTGGAACGTGGACTGCGCGGTGGTCTTCGGGTCCGCGTCCTGCCGCCGCGTGATCTCGCGCTGCCAGCCCGCGAGGTCCCAGTGGAGCGCGGCGAACGCGACGCCCGCGCGGTAGCGCGGCTCGAGCGCCGCGATCCGCGCCGCGTAGTAGCCGCCGAAGCTGTAGCCCATGACGCCCACGCGTGAGGCGTCCACGTCGCCACGCGCGGCCACCCACTCGTATGCGGCGGCGCCGGGCACCTCGTAGTCGTGGCGCGCCGCGAGCCCGCGCAGGCGCAGCGACTCGCCCTGCCCCGGCCCGTCGATCGCCAGCGTGTGCCATCCGCGCGCGGCGAACTCCAGCCCCGCGAACAGCACGCTCATTTCCTTACAGTTGTCCATGCCGTCGAAGACGACGATCGTCGGCGCCCGGCCCGTCACGCCCGGCGCTTTCATGAAGAGCGCGGGCAGCGTGGCGCCGTCGTACGGCACCTCGACGACCTCGACGTTGGCATGCCGGCGCAGGATGCCGGCCTGCTGGAGCGCGATCGCCTTCTGGCCGAGCGCGCGCTTCTCGTCGCCCGGCGGCACGAACCGCTCGCCCGTGAACTCGTACATGCCGGCACGGAGATACGCGTTACCCGCGCTGAGCTGGTGGCCGGCGGCGGCCGCCGCATCCCCGGCGTTCTCGAGACGTCGCGCCATGCGCGACCATTCGTCCGCCCACGCGCGCCAGGCGTCCGGCTCGCCCTGACGCGCCCGGAGGCGCTCGCACACCTCGTCCATCTCGCCGAGCGCGACGGCGCCGTACGGCGCCATGCCCTTGGTGACCAACGCCGCGTTGGACCAGACGAAATTGCCGGGGAACTCTTCGATCCACGTCTTGCCGCGGGTCATCGTCCGAAGATTGTAGCGTCGCGGTTGCGCGCTGCGGTACAGTGCGTGTGTCCCCGAGGAGCGTTGCAACGGTCGCCGAAGGCGGCGCCGCCAGGCTCGGGTGTTCCTTCATGCAACGGCGCTCGCGAACCTTTTTCCACCGTGGAAAGGAGGGCGCGATGAGCGCCGCACCATCCAGTAAGTCCGAAGACTTCAAGGTCGCCGATCTGTCGCTCGCCGACTGGGGTCGCAAGGAGATCCTGATCGCCGAGAGCGAGATGCCCGCCCTCATGGCCATTCGCGCGGAGTACGCCGCGAAGCAGCCGCTCAAGGGCGCGCGCATCACCGGCTCGCTCCACATGACGATCCAGACCGCCGTCCTCATCGAGACGCTCAAGGCGCTCGGCGCGGACGTCCGCTGGGCCTCCTGCAACATCTTCTCGACGCAGGACCACGCCGCGGCCGCCATCGCGGCGGGCGGCACGCCCGTGTTCGCCTACAAGGGCGAGAGCCTGGACGAGTACTGGGAGTACACGCACCGCATCTTCGAGTTCGGCGACAAGGGGCCGAACATGATCCTCGACGACGGCGGCGACGCCACCCTGCTCGTGCACCTCGGGCAGAAGGCGGAGAAGGACCCGGCGGTGCTCGCGAACCCGAAGAGCGAGGAAGAGGTCTCGCTCTATGCCGCCATCGCCAAGCGCCTCAAGGCGCAGCCCGGCTGGTACTCGAAGGTCGGCACGGAGATCAAGGGCGTCACCGAAGAGACGACGACCGGCGTGCACCGCCTCTACCAGATGCACAAGGAAGGGCGCCTGCTCTTCCCCGCCATCAACGTCAACGACTCGGTGACGAAGTCGAAGTTCGACAACGTCTACGGCTGCCGCGAGTCGCTCGTGGACGGCATCAAGCGCGCGACCGACGTGATGATCGCGGGCAAGATCGCGGTCATCGCGGGCTACGGCGAGGTGGGCAAGGGCTCCGCCCAGGCGATGCGCGGGCTGCAGGCGCAGGTGTGGGTGACGGAGATCGACCCGATCTGCGCGCTGCAGGCGGCCATGGAAGGCTACCGCGTGGTCACCATGGACTACGCGGCCGAGCACGCCGACATCTTCGTGACGTGCACCGGCAACTACAAGGTCATCACCCACGAGCACATGAAGCGCATGAAGAACAACGCGATCGTGTGCAACATCGGCCACTTCGACAACGAGATCGACGTGGCGTCGCTCAAGCAGTACAAGTGGGAGAACATCAAGCCGCAGGTCGACCACATCCTGTTCCCCGACGGCAAGCGCATCATCCTGCTCGCGGAGGGCCGGCTGGTGAACCTCGGCTGCGGCACCGGGCATCCGAGCTACGTGATGAGCTCCTCGTTCGCGAACCAGGTGCTCGCGCAGATCGAGATCTACACGAACCCCGCGAAGTACCCGGTCGGCGTCTACATCCTGCCGAAGGCGCTCGACGAGAAGGTGGCGCGCCTGCAGCTCTCGACGCTGAACGCGCAGCTCACCGAGCTCAGCGACGAGCAGGCCAGCTACATCGGCGTGCCGAAGCAGGGCCCGTACAAGGTCGACCACTACCGATACTGATTACATGGGGGCCCGACAGGGCCCCCATGTACCCCAACGCGCCGGCCCCGGCATAGCCGCGGCCGGCGCGAGCGTCTCGACAACTCCGCGCTATCATCGCGGCCTACCGTCTGAGGAGGCTCGCGAGATGCCCACCCAAGCCGAGAAAGCCGCGACATTCCGCGCGCTCCACGAGCGCCCCGGCTGCTTCATGATTCCGAACCCGTGGGACGCCGGCACGGCCAAGCTGCTCGCCTCGCTCGGCTTCGAGGCGCTCGCCACCACCAGCCTCGGGCTCGCGAACTCGCTCGGGCGCGTCGACGGCACGAACACCGTCAGCCGCGCCGAGGTGCTCGCGAACTGCAAGGTCATCGCGGACGCGACGCCCCTGCCCGTCAACGCCGATCTCGAGAACGGCTACGCGGACGAGCCGCGCGCGGCGGCGGAGATGATCCGCCTCGCGTCCGAGGCCGGCGTGGTCGGCGGCTCCATCGAGGACGCGACCGGCGACGAGGCGAAGCCCATCTACGACTTCTCGCTCGCCGTGGAGCGCGTACACGCCGCCGTCGAGGTCGCGCGCGGGCTGCCGTTCGTGCTGACCGCGCGCGCCGAGAACCTGATCCACGGGCGCCACGACCTCGACGACACGATCAAGCGCCTGCAGGCGTTCGAGAGAGCCGGCGCGGACGTGCTCTACGCGCCCGGCCTGAAGGACCTCGCGACGATGCGCACCGTGATTCAATCGGTCACCAAGCCCGTGAACATCGTGATGACGCACGGCGACCCCGACATCACGATGGCGCAGCTCGCAGAGATCGGCGCCAGGCGCGTGAGCATCGGTGGCTCGCTGAACCGGCTCGCCCTCGCCGCGTTCCTGAAGGGCGCGCGCGAGATGAAGGACAAGGGCGGCTTCACCTGGATGCGGGAGGCGATCTCGAGCCGTGAGATCAAGCCCGTCTTCAAGGCGATGTCGTGAGCACGCCGGCGCCGAAGGACAACGCGTACCGCGCGCGCGCCGAGCGCGGCGAGGTGCAGCTCGGCACGTGGATCACCATGATCCGCACGCCCGCCGTCCTCACGCTGCTCAAGTCCGCGGGCCTCGACTTCGCGCGGATCGACATGGAGCACAGCCCGTTCTCGATGGAGACCGTGGCCGACATGGCCGTCCTCGCGCGTGCGCTCGACTTCCCCATCGTCGTGCGGCCGCCCGACGGCAACCGCGAGTGGATCACGCGCCTGCTCGATGCCGGCGTGTGGAACCTGCACATCCCGCAGGTCGACACGCCGCGCCAGGCGGCGGAGGTCGCCCGGTGCGCGCGCTACCAGCCGCTCGGCGACCGCGGCATGTACGGCTTCGGCCCGCACACCGACTATCGCCAGGTGCCGCCCGCCGAGCACATGGCGACGGCGAACGCGCGCGTGCACGTGACGATCATGCTGGAGACGCAGCAGGCGTTCGATCACCTCGACGCGATCGCGGCCACGCCCGGCATCGACGCGATGACGATCGGCCCGACCGACCTCGCGCAGAACCTCGGCGTGCTCGGCACCCCGAAGCAGCGCGAGACGCTCACCGCCTATCGCCGGAAGCTCGCGGAGGCGGCGAAGAAGCACGGCAAGCAGGTGGCGATGATCACCGACAGCGTCGAAGGTGTGCGCGAGATGGTCGCGCTCGGCGCCACCATCGTCAACTACGCGTCCGACGCGGCGGTGCTACGCGCGGGCTACGCGGCGGTGGTCGCCGAAGCGCGCCGCTGACGGCCCCGGAGGGCTTCGGCCGCGGCGGCGCGCTATCCGCGGACGACCTTGTGGACCAGGCGCACGACGCGCGACGGGTCGATCGGCTTGGCGAGGTAGCCGTCGTACCCGGCCGACAGCGCGCGGTTGCGGTCCTCGGCCCGGGCGTACGCGGTGAGAGCGATCGCGGGGATGTGGATCCCTTCGCTCGCGCACCACGCCCGCAGCTTTCCGATGAAGACGAAGCCGTCCTCGTCGGGCAACCCGATGTCCGCGATCACCACGTCGGGCCGCCACGACTGAACGCGCTCGAGGGCCTCCCTGACGCTCGACGCCCCCCGCACCTCCGCATGGTGGCCCGCGAACACCGCCTCGAGGAACTCCCGGATGTCGGCGTCGTCCTCGACGAGCAGCACGCGGACGTCGTCGAAGCGCGGCACGTCTGCCGCGGCGCCGTCGTGCGGCTCGGGCGCAGCGTCGCGGCGGGTCACGGAGGCTTCCGGCATCCGCGGCAGCGTCACCGTGAACGTCGCGCCGCGGTGCTCGCCATCGCTCGCGGCGTGGACGGTGCCGCCGTGCAGCTCCACCAGGTGGCGCACGATGGCCAGTCCGAGTCCGAGCCCTCCCGAGCGGCGTGCCGGAGTCCCGTCGCCCTGACTGAACCGTTCGAAGACGTGAGGCAGGAACTCGGCGCGGATGCCGGCGCCGGTGTCCGCGACGATGATGGCGGCCTCGGCAGGACGGCGCTCCAGCCGGATCGCCACCGTGCCGCCGGCCGGCGTGAACCGCACGGCGTTCGAGAGAAGGTTCCAGACGACCTGCTGCAGGCGTCCGGCATCGCCCCAGACCTCGCACGCGGCGGTGTCGATCGCCACGCCGACGTGGACCGCTTTGGCCTCGGCCACCGGCCGGAGGAGCTCGACGGCCGCCTGAACCACCGTGCCGAGCTCGAGGCGCTGCTCGTCGAGCCGGAGCTGGCCACTGATGATGCGGGAAACGTCGAGCAGATCCTCGATCAGCTGGGCCTGGTTCCTGACGTTTCGCTCGATCGTCTCCAGCGCTCGCTTCGCCGCCTCCGTGCCGAGCGTGCCCATGCGCAACAGCCGGGTCCATCCGAGCATTGCCGTGAGCGGTGTCCGGAGCTCGTGCGACACGGTGGCGAGGAACTCGTCCTTGCCGCGATTGGCGGCCTGAGCCTCGGCCGCCAGCGCACGGGCGCGTTGCTCACTCGCCACGACCGCCGCCTCCGCGCGCCTTCGCTCGGTGACGTCTTCGATGCCGAGGAGGACGAGCGGCGCGGTGGACTTCGCGCGCGCGAGCCGCCGCGCGTTGAGCAGCATCGTCCGGCGGCCGATCCCCGGGAACTCGGCGTCGACCTCGAACGCCTGCAGCTCGGTGCCTTTGGTGACGACGTCGTTCAGAGCGTCCCGGAGCCCGGGCACCGCCCACTGACCGTTGCCGAGCGCATCGAGATCGACGCCTTCCGTGTCGGTGCGCGAGACCCGAAACGTCTCGTAAAAGGCGCGATTCGCCGTCTGGACCTTCAGCGTGGCCGCCAGGACCACGAGGGGCTGGCCGATGGTGTTGACGATCGCCTTCGTGTATTCGCGTTCGTGGATCGCCTGCTCGACGCTCGCGCGCAGCGCCGTCACGTTGGTCAGGGACAGGACCGCTCCCGCGATCGACCGGTGGTCGTCCGTGAACGCCGAGATGCGCACGAGGAACCATGACCCATTGGGATCGCGCACTTCGCGCTGTGCCGAGGGACCGCCCGCCATGACGTGCACGCACAGCGCATCGAGGTCGGGCAGCCGCGCGAGCAGCGGGACCTCACGGAGCGGCCGGCCGACGTCTGCCGCGGTGAGCCGCAGCACCCCTGCCGCGGCCGTGTTGAAGAACGCCACCTCGACGGCGGGGCCGGTCGCGACGACGATCGCGAGATCGACGCCCTCGATGAGGGCGTGAGGGGGAACGGTCATGGCCGGGGCGGGGTGACGCGCTCCGTGCTACCCGCCGGCGGCGTCGACGTACAGATGTCGAGTCCGCTGCAAGACCGTGTCGGCGACGTCGGGCAGGACCTGCCGCAGGGCCGAGAGCAGCGCCTGGGGCCGCGGCATGGTCATCGTGGCCGGGTACCGCTCGGTGGCGATACGCTCGAGCACCCCGGCGTCGACCGAGCCGACCGTCTCCTTGAGCGCACCTTCCACCGCGCGTTGCAGCCGCACGTAGTCCTCGACCGGAATGAGGTGGGAATGGTTTTGTCCCAGCCTCGGCAGCATGCGGGTGTGGACCTCGCCGCTGAAGTTGTCCATCGCGAACGAGCAGAAGATCGCGATCTCCTGTTCCTGCGCGAGCCGGTCGAAGAGGTCCTCGAGCTGCATGCTGGCCGCGGCGTCGCCGCGCTCCCAGAGGACGTTCACCATTTCACCCCACCAGCGCACCTTGGGGTACCGGCCGTCGGCGCGGGCGCCCGCGACGACGTCGGCGGCAAGGCCGAGGAAGATCGGCGCGTCCGGCATCGCGGCACGCATGAAACGCGGCAGGAGCGTGTCGGCGTCGACGACCGTGAGCTGGCCGCGCGCCTGCGCGGCGTCGACGTCCACGCCCTCCGCCTCCAGCCGCGGGCGAAAGGCCTTCCAGTGGGTCTCGGTCGGCACCAGAATCACACCCTCGCCATGTGCAATGGCCCCCGCGGCGAAGCGGCACACGGCGCGATTCAAGAACTCCTCGTCCTGGTACAGCTGAACGATGTGATCGCGCGGTGCGGCGGCCGTGAGTAGGGTGGTCCATGGATCGCGGCTGTTGTCCGGGGATGCCATCTGGCCTCCATAGAATCGGAGTGAGGCGAGCTCCAGCCTCGCCGGGTACCCGCGAGTATAGGCGTCTCGCGCGGCGGGGCGCCACGCGAAACGGCGCACGCTGGGTAAATATTTACCCATCCGCGCGCGTGATCGGCGACGCGCCGGTCGTCGCCGGCGCGCGCCGCTGACTAGGAGGGCTTCGGCGGGG
>Ga0194121_10004841_pt1 | contig 19217 bp, 19 predicted proteins | sample TA2MahCa50mmetaG_FD_148609 | JGI IMG/M metagenome (GOLD analysis project Ga0194121, IMG submission 148609) | Freshwater microbial communities from Lake Tanganyika, Tanzania - TA2015020 Mahale Deep Cast 50m | ecosystem: Environmental > Aquatic > Freshwater > Lake | place: Tanzania: Lake...
CGCGACCCGGCGAAGACTCGGATGCATGAACCCTCCTGCGTTGTCGGTGCGCATAGCCTAGGGGGTCGAGCGTCCCGGATCAACAGGACGAACAAACATCGAAGCACGGCGGACAGGCTGAAAGACGAGAGACGAGAGACGAGAGACCAGAGACCAGAGACCAGAGACCAGAGTGACCTTCCCCATCGCACCGCCCATCGAGCCCATGCTCGCCACGCTCGCCGAAGCGCTGCCCGCCGGCGCGTTTCTCTACGAGCCCAAGTGGGACGGCTTCCGCGCGATCGTCTATCGCGGTGACCAGGACGTCTTTATCCAGAGCCGCGACCTCCGTCCGCTCGACCGCTACTTTCCCGAGCTCCGCGATGCCCTGCTGGCCGCGCTCCCCGACCGCTGCGTCGTGGACGGCGAGATCGTCATCGTGTCCGACGCGGGACTCGACTTCGACGCGCTGCAGCTGCGCCTCCATCCCGCCGCCTCGCGCGTGGCGAAGCTCGCGGCCGAGACGCCCTCGTCGTTCGTGGCGTTCGATCTGCTGGCGGGCGACGGCACGGACATCCGCGGGCAGCCGCAGCGCGTGCGGCGGGAGCGACTCGAGGCGTTGATGACAGGGGTGAAGCCGCCGGTGCACGTGACGCCGATGACGCGCGACCTGACGGCGGCGAGGGACTGGCTGACGCGGTTCGAGGGCGCCGGCCTCGACGGCGTGATGGCCAAGCCGGAAGACGGCGTCTATCAGCCGGGCCGGCGCGCCATGATCAAGGTGAAGCACGCGCGCACGGCCGACTGCGTCGTGGCGGGCTTCCGGTGGCACAAGGACGGCCGGGATCAGCGCGTGGGGTCGCTCCTGCTCGGCCTCTACGACACGAAGGGCCGGCTGCAGCACGTCGGCGTGACCTCGGCGTTCTCGATGGCGCAGCGGGCGGCGCTCGTGAAGGCGCTGGCGCCGCTCCGGACAGACGCGATGGCGGATCACCCGTGGCGCGAGTGGGCGCAGGCGAGCGGCGAGATGACGCGGATGCCGGGCGGGCAGAGCCGCTGGAGCGCGGGCAAGGATCTCTCGTGGGAGCCGCTCCGCGCCGAGCGCGTCTGCGAGGTGAAGTACGACCACATGCAGGGCGATCGCTTCCGCCACGCGGCGATCTTCCTGCGCTGGCGTCCCGACAAGCCGCCCGAGGACTGCACGTACGATCAGCTCGAGGTCGTCACACCCTATGAGCTGAAGAAGATCTTCGGGGCAGGCCGTTCAGGAAAGTAGGAAATACGTGGCGTCCGGCTTCAGCCGGACTTCTCCAGCCCCAGCAGCCAGTGCTTCCGCCACAGCCCGCCGCCGTAGCCGCCGAGCTGGCCGTCGCTGTTCACCACGCGGTGGCAGGGGATGACGATCGCGATGCGGTTCATCCCGTTCGCGCGCCCGACGGCGCGCTGCGCTCCAGGCGATCCCACGCGCTCGGCGAGTCCGGCGTACGACAACGTCTCGCCGTACGGGATGCGGCACAGCTCCCGCCACACCCGCTCCTCGAACGGCGTGCCGCGGAAGACGAGCGGCACGCCGAACGTCGTCAGCGTGCGGTCGAAGTAGCGGGCGAGCTCCTCGCGGGTCCGGGCGAGGTGCGGATGGTCGCCCGGCACGAGCGGCTGCTTGAGCAGCGACTGCAGCCGGCGCATCTGCGCTTCGAGCATCCGCCGGTCGGTGAACTCGAGGAGGCACAGCCCCGCATCGGTGGCCCCCGCCACCATCGGTCCGAGCGGCGTGTCGATCGTCGTCATCACGACGGCGGCGTCGGGGATGTTCCGTGCCGCGCCGGGGGCCGTGCCGAACGTGCGCGCGAACGCCTCGCGGAACCCGCTGTGCGACTCCCAGCCGGTGCCGAGCGCCACCTCGTCGAGCGACTCGCCCGAGCGGAGCTGGCGCAGCGCGCCCGACAGCCGCGTCCCCCGGCAGTAGGCGTGGAACGTCATCCCGTAGTGCTCGAGGAAGTAGCGGCGCGCGCGGGCCGGGTCGACGCCGAGCGCCCGCACGTCCTCGTCATGGAGGCGCCGCGTCGGGTCGGCCTCGACCGCGTCGAGGAGCGTCTTCACCCAGTCGGGCGCCGTGCCCGGCGGCGTGGCCGGGCTGCAGCGGCGGCACGGGCGGTAGCCGGCGAAGAGGGCGTCGCGCACGGTGGGGAAGAACTCGACGTTCTCCGGCCGCGGCTTCCGGGCGCGGCACGACGGCCGGCAGAAGATGCCGGTCGTGCGGACGCCCGTGAAGAAGATCCCGTCGTAGCTCGCGTCGCTCTCGAGGAACGCGCGCTCCATCTCGGGGCGAGGGGGCAGCGTCGGAGTGAAGAGGGCTGGCTGCGTGCTCATGGGCCTACGATACGGAGACGCGTGTGCGCCTGCCACCGGCATTTGAACACGGAATCCCCCGCAGAGGCGACAGCCTGTTCTTGCCAAATCCGGCAGGCGAGGTGTAGAGTCCCGACAGATCGTACGTGGCGTCCGGCCTCAGCCGGACCGGAGGTTCTATGAAGCGCATCGCTGTGTGTCTCCTCGCCGTCCTGTTTGCCGCGGTGTCCATTCGGGCCCAGGTCGAGCCCCTGCCCCTGTGGGCGTGGGCGCGGAGCACGCAGCCGCAGCCCGGCGACAAGGCCGCGCCGCAGGCGCCGCCGACGCGGAATCTGCGCCCCAACGAAGACGTGAACGAGCAGACCATGCCTCGGACCGTCGAGGGGAGCAGTGCGAAGTATTCGCTGGTGGACGTCCGCGACGGCCACAACGTGATCGACTGGTTCCCCCAGGACCATCCCGCGATGACGCCGATCATCAAGAACGGCCCGGCGAGCATGGGCGAGGTGGCGCGCGGCTGCGGGTCCTGCCATCTGCCGAACGGCAAGGGCCGTCCCGAGAACGCGCCCGTGTCGGGGCAGCCGGTCGAGTACTTCATCCAGCAGCTCCGCGACTTCGCCAACGGCCGGCGCATCAGCTCCGATCCGCGCAAGCCCAACACGCCGACGATGGGGATTCTGGCGCGGGCGATGACGGAAGAGGAGATGCGGCAGGCAGCGGAGTACTTCGCCGCGATCCGGTGGACGCCGTGGATCAAGGTGGTCGAGGCGGAGATGATCCCCGAGATGCACCTCGAAGAAGGCAACATGTACATCACGCACGGCAAGGAGCCCACGGAGAAGCTGGCCGGGCGGATCGTCGAGACGCCGGTGGACGCGTTCCAGGCCAATGGCGTGCGCAACCCGCGCTCCGGCTGGATTGCCTACGTGCCGGTGGGGAGCGTCGCGCGCGGCAAGCGGCTCGTGGACACGGGCGAGGTGATGGTGGGCGGCAAGCCCGTGCGCAAGACCACGGCGTGCGCCACGTGCCACGGCGCCGACATGCAGGGGCTCGGCGACTTCCCCGCGATCGGCAGCCGCTCGCCGAGCTACATGATGCGCCAGCTCTACGACTTCAAGACCGGGCGGCGCAGCGGGACGTATGCGTCGATCATGATGCCGGTCGTCCAGGACCTGACGAACGACGAGCTGCGCGACATCGTGGCGTATCTGGCGTCGATTCCGCCTCCGCCGGCGGCGCCGCAGACCGCCAGCGTGCGGTAGACAATCGATACGAGGGCGCTCGCTCAGGGGTGCGCAGAGGCACCCCGTGTGAGCGCCCTTTCTGTTTCTGGTGGACCGCTTCCGGCTCCAGCCGGACAGAGTGACTCAGGAGACGCATGTGACCACCACGTGGACCCGGCGCGGTTTTCTCGGGACGCTCGGCGCGGGCGTCGCTCTCGGCGACGTCGCGTCGCTCGCGGCACAGAACCAGGGGCAGGCGCCGCCCCCCAATCCCGCGCGCGACGCCGCCAACGTCGAGCGCGACGTCGTCTTCGGCAAGGGAGGCGACGTCGACCTCCACCTCGACCTCTACAAGCCCCACGCCGGCGCGCCGGCCAGGCGCATGGCCGTCCTGCACTTTCACGGCGGCGGCTTTGCCGGCGGCAACAAGAACAACCTGGCGGCGCGGCTCCAGGCGCAGTCGGCGCTCGGCTACGTGAACATCGCGGCGCAGTACCGGCTGTCGGGCGTGGCGCGGTGGCCCGCGCAGATCGAGGACGTCAAGACCGCGATCCGGTGGACGCGTGCCAACGCCGCGACGCTCGGGATCGATCCCGCGCGCATTGCGGTGGCCGGCTATTCGGCGGGCGGGCATCTCGCGCTTTTCGCGGCCGGCACGCAGAACATCCCGCAGTTCGAGGGGACCGGCGGCCATGCCGGCGCCGGCACGCAGGTGGCCGCGTGCCTGGCGTACTACGCCGTGACCGGTCCGGCGTGGGACGGGTTCCGCAAGGCGTTTCCGATGCCGCCCGGGGCGAGCGAGGAGGCGTGGACCTATGCCGAGCCCGGCACGCACATCAAGGGGTTCCCGCCGACCGTGCTCTACCACGGGCTCGCCGACGTCACCGTCCGGCCCGAGAGCAGCGAGGCGTTCCTGGCGCTGCTGCGCGCGGCGAACATTCCCTCGGAGCTGCACGCGTTTGCCGGTGTGCCGCACGAGTTCATGGGGATTCCCGAGTTCGCCGAGTCGGTGGCGCGGCTGAACGACTTCTTCCTCGATCGCCACGTCATCAACCCGAGAACGTATCCGGCGTTTGGCGCCGGGCGCGGGGGCCGGGGGAGTCAGTAGGCCTCGTCTCTCGCCTCTGGTCTCTGGTCTCTCGTCTCTGGTCTCTGGTCTCTCGTCTCTGGTCTCTGGTCGCTGGTCTCTAGTCGCTGGTCTCTCGTCTCTGGTCGCTGGTCTCTAGTCTCTGGTCTCTGGTCCTTAGTACGTGGCGTCCGGCTTTAGCCGGACCAGCGAAACCTCGGCGTAGGACCTGCGCTGTCACGCCTGCCCGGTATCGTCGCCTCCAGGAGGCGGCGATGCGCGGCACGATCGTCTGTCTTGAACGCTACCGGAGCGAGGTTACGAAGGCCGGAGCGCGTCCGCCGGCGGAGCTGGCCCCGCCAGCCTCGCCGTTTTGCGGGTACGACGGCGGCCCCGCGCGCCCGCTCAGCGACCGCCAGCTCGCGCACCGGCGGCGGATGCTCGAGCACCTGTCGCGCCGGTCGCGGGCGGCCTCTTAGGGTCCGATTTCCGGCGTGCCCCGTGGCCCGGTCATCCGGCTGAAGACGAACGGCAGCGCCGGCTGGACGTCCTCGTCCACGACCGAGGCGAACTCTCCTGACCCGTACTGGCTGTGCGCCTCGTCCAGCTCTTCGAGCACCCATTCGGTGAGGGTCGCCGGCGCGAGTACGCGCACGAACCGTCCGAAGCCGAGAATCCACTGTCGGAGCGCGTAGTCGTCCGAGACCTGCAGCGTCATGGCGAGCGAGCCGTCTGACCGCTGCCGGAGCTGCTGCGAGCCGTGCCACGTCCGCTCCGCGATGATGGGCGCGATGCGCGGATGGAAGAGCAGCTGCACCTTCGTCGTGGGCCCGCTGTACACCCCCATCGACTTGCCGAAGGGGTCGGACGACAGCTCGGCCACACGCTCGAACGTCCGGTGCTGGACCGTGAGCCGCCTGATGCGGTCGACGAGGAACGTGCGCAGTTCCGCATATGCGGGCACATAGGCCTGGAGGTAGAGCGCGCTCTGGGCGTAGACGAGCCGGTAGGGATGGACGACGTACTCCTTCTCACGCCGGCTCTCCTGCGAGTAGTACCGCATCGAAATCGCCTGCTGCCCGAGCGCTGCTTCGAACAGCCTCGTCGTCAGATCGCGCCGGTCGCTGCCAGGCGTCTTCCCGTGCGGCGCCTTTGCGGCAACGGTGAGCGGCAGGCGATCGAGGAAGCGCCTCATGCCGGTCGGCAGCGCCGCCTCGAACTTGTCGAGCGCCGTCTGGAGGTTGGCGAAGAAGTGCGAGTCGGCCGCCGCCTTGAAGAGCGCGCGGCTCGAGTAGAGGGCGCACAGCTCCGGCACGGTGAGCGCGTGGCGCGCGAGCGCGTCGATCAGCTTCCGTGCGTCGAGCCGCCACGACTTCTCGCCGTCTGTCGTGTCGTCGTAGATGGGAAAGCCCGCGGCCTGCAGCGCCACGAGATCCCGCCGGATGGTGCGCGTCGACACGCCCAGGTCGGCGGCGAGCGCCGGCACCGTGTTGCGCCGGCGCGCCGCCAGCCGCTGCAGCAGCGTCCACTGTCGAATCAGCTCACTGTTCCTGCGCATGGCTGCCTCGTCGATCCTTGATCGGTGGCCCAGAGCCCGAGCCCGGCTTCGCGCGCGCGCCGCTCGAGGGCCCGGAACTCCTCCAGGTAGCGGAACGGGAACCGCGTATAAACATAGCCGTAGCCCCGCCGGATGATCTCGGCGTTCAGAAACCCGCCATCGTCCAGGTGCACGTAGGCGAGCGTGCGGCCGTACCGGTCGCGCCGCGGACCGTCGAAGTCCAGCCGGGCGCGCCTGCCGAGCGCGAGGCCTCGTGTGAAGGCCGCCGCCTCGCGCCCGAAGAACTGCGGTGGGCACCGCGGGTGGACCGTCTCGGGCGTGTCAACGCCGATGAGCCGCACGGTGCCCAGCTGCTGCGTCACCAGCGTATCGCCGTCGATCACGCGCGTGACGAGATCTGTTGGCGCGCCGGGGTTGGTTGGAGCCGTCGGCGCGCCGCACCCCACCCCGGCGGCAACGGCGACGGCGAGCAGCGCCCTCAGAAGCGGAGCCGCAGCCCGCCTCCGATGTTCGCGCCGCCCGCGTGCACCTCGGTTGCGCCGCCGACAGCCGGCAGCGATACGGTAGCGCCCGCGTATCGGATCATGCCTCCGGCGCCGAGCTGCCGCGTGAAGAAGAACGCCACGTCGGCGCCCAGGTTCACCCCCGTCTTCGAGACGCTCGCGCTGCCCGTTATGGCCGACCGGAACGACGCTTCGTCGTACGGGTAGCCGTCCGTGTAGCTGTAATCGGCGACGAGCCCCTGCGTCACCTGGAAGAACGACGGCCCGCCGAACACCATCACCAGCAGGCGCTCGCCCGCGGGGAAGAGGCCGCGGACCTGCACGTGGACGGCCTGCTCCGTGCGCGTGAGGCCGGCGACCTCTCCGCCGATCGTCCGGTGGCGGTTGAAGAAGAACGGATGCGGCACCCGCGCGGTCAGCGCGCCGGGCGTTGCCACCGAGAAGCGGCTGAGGCCGGCGCCGATGGCGAGCCGTCCCCACAGGACGGCTCCACCCGCCACGTCGAACGCCGGCCCGCGCGGCAGGGCATAGGTGGTGTCGAACCGGCCCTCCTCAGCGTGCACGCGGGTGGACGCGCCGCTGGCGAAGTCGCCCGAGGCGAGCTGATACGCGCCGTTCATTGAGACGTAGCCGCGGAGTGGGCTGACGCCTGAGGGGCCACGGCGCGTCGGCGACGCCTCGGGCGTGTGAGGTGCCGGAGGTGCCTCGGGCCCTTCTGGGGCTTCGGGTGCCTGGGCGTGCACGGCGCAGGCGATGAGCATCGTGAGCGCGATCGCGACGGGGCAGGTGCGCGACATGGCAGCCTCCTGATCCGCGGTCAGCGGACGCTCGTAAGAAGCGGCGGGGCGAAGCGCATCGCATCCCGCTCGTGCGTCTCGTCGAGGCTCGCGGTGCCGCGCAGCGCGAGTCGATCGCTTGCGACGTCGAGGCGCGTGCCGTCGGCGAGCGTGCCGCGGAACACGAAGCCGATGGCGCCGGCGGACCGGCCGCCGAGCGCCGCGCGCGCGAACGAGCAGGCTTCGTTGTCGGGCGGCACGCGCGTGGCCGCCGGCCCGCACCGGTTGAACAGGCGGACGAAATCGCCGGCGGATCCCCGCTGGATGCCCGTGAGCCGGCCCGAGGCGTCGTAGAAGAGCACGTCGAAGGAGCCGACCGTGTACGCGATCGACGGCGTCAGGACCGACGTCACGAAATCCCAGCACGCCGGCCGGCACCCCGGCGTGGGACTGACGGGATTGGGCCAGAAGTTCACCTCGACCGTCCGGCGCGGGGCGACGCCGACGGCGTCCCAGGCCTGGGTGACGGCGCGCTCCACGCGGCTGCCCGCCCCGTAGAGGTCGCGCGCCGACCGGATCGTGGCGGCACGCGCGGACAGGAAGTTCGAGAGCGGCGCCAGCATGAAGACGAACGCGCGGTAGAAGACCCGCTCGATCTGCTCGCGGTTGGCCGAGCCCACGCCGTCGACCGTCAGCCCGGAGGTACGGTTACGGCCGCCTTCGATGGAGAGATAGAAGGCGTGATTCGGGATGCCGGAGTTGATGTGGACGCCGCCGCCGTCGTTGTCCCAGTCGCCCACGCAGCAGCGCAGACGTACGTGATCCGGCTGCCGGTAATCCGCTGGAAACTGCATCGACCGGACACCGCCCGGTGTCACCACGTCCTCGCCAATGAGGTAGTCGGCGCGAAGGAATCCTGAACCGGGAGGGTGATAGAAGAACTCGGTCCCGGTGCCAAGGATGTCGGAGAACGCCTCGTTCAGCGCTCCGGACTCATTGAGGTACACGAGGTCCGACGTGAAGTCGGTGACGCCATGCGTCAGCTCGTGGGCGACGATGTCGAGCGCGCCCGACACGAAGTTGACATCCTGCCTCGCCGTTCCGCGCGGCAGGCCGACGCCGTACACCATGGCGCGCCTCGCCGACGACCAGAACGCATTGGCGAAGAACAGCCGGTAATCGCGCCCGAGGATGGCGAACGCCTCGCGCCGCACCGGGTGCACGAGGCTGACGATCGGCAGGTTGCGGTCGTCGAGGCCGCTGCGGCCGAAGCGCTTGAAGTAGTAGTCGTAGACCCACCCCGCGTAGACGTGGGCGTCCACCGCGGCGCCGTCGGTCCAGTCATTATCCGTATCGACCGCGATGTCGGCGGCGGAGAGCGACCGCCGACCCATGAGGTAGTCGACCGTGCGGACCGGGTCGCCGCGCATGTCGTAGGTGAGGATGGCCGGCGGACGCAGCCGGTCGTCGGCGAAGAAGGCGCCGGCCGTTTGCGTCGCCGAGATCTTCTTCGTGTCGCCGAGCACGCCGGTCCCGCGGCCGACGGACGCCTGCCGCTTCAGGTTGCTGTACCGGAACACCTGGTCGCCGGTGTTCGCGTCGATCACGTACACCAGCTCGTCGTCTACGCGGACCACCGTGGCGCGGTAGCAGAGGGTATAGCCGCTGCCGCCGCCCGGAAGGACGATGAGCTGCGGCAGTCCGTCGACCGAGGCATCCGCGCCGGCGAGCCGCTCGACGACGTCGCGTGCCTCGTCGGGGGAAAGGCGGGGCGTCGTCTCGAGCGAGATGCCGGTGTAGACCGTGCCGAAGATCGACATCGTGACCGGTCCCCGGAGCTGGCGGGTCACCGCGCCGCCGAACACCGGAACGCCGTCGTGGTACTGCTGCAGCCGCTCGTGGGTGCGGTCGGGAAGGAGCGTGTCGGTCGTCACCCGCATTCGGCGGAGCTCGCCGGCCCCCTGCCACTGGTCGACGAGCGCATCCCACTGGCGGATGGCCGCATCGCCCGACGCGCTGATTCGCAGCGCCGCCGCCTGATCAGCGACCGGGTCTTGCCGCGCCGCCCCGTTCCACTGCAGCCCGAGGCCCACGATGGCCGTGGCCAGAATCGCCCGCTTCATGCGTCACCTCTCGCGTCGACTGCGCGGGAGCATGCCGCGGGGGACGGACAAGAGTGGTCATACGATCGATCTTCGCTGCGGCGGCTGCGTGAGTCGTCGAGTCGTACGACCTCTGGCTAGAATGCACCGAGGTTCATGCCCTCGACTACGTCCAAGACGCTCTCCACTGCGAATCGGATGTGTCGGTGCGAAGCGCTGTGGCGCGGACGTGGTCGGGCCTGTACGAACGAATCGGCGCCAGAAGCCGCGCGCGGGGATGGCGGGAACGGCTACGGGCATACCTTCGGGCCGCCGAAGTAAGGTTGGCGCGCGAGGAATACCGGACTGAAGGGACGCTGACGATGTTCGATGGGTTTCAGTTCTCGGAGGACAACCCGTACACGTACGGCGAGGCCAAGCGGCTCCTCAAGCTCGCAATGGGGGAGCTCCGCAAGGACCGGAGGCTGCAAAGGCTCGGTTTGGATCCAGCCGCGCCCGGTCGGAGTGCGATCACCGGCACGGGAGGGACATCCGTATGGGACTTCCTGTCCCTCGAGCACCGGCCACGGCATGGATCGTTCACGAGCTACCCGCACCTGACACTGTCGATCCGCACGGACGGCGCCGAAGTCGCGGTGACCATTCCGAACGGCGTCGCGCGCGACGTCCGGCGGCGCCTTGCCGAGCTCGGCACCGGCGGCCTCACCGACCTCAATCACCAAATACTCCGACGATCGCGTCGCATTCTGAACAGAGGTGGTTGGGTGGCCGCATACGCCGTGCAGCGTCACTTCCCCAGCCAGCGTTCGGCGGGGATCGAAGATGCCAGGCTGACCTTCAATCTGGAGACATCGTCGTCGAAACGTGGGCGGCGGATTCAGTATCAGCCGGCGTGGACCGATCTCGTCATCGTCGACGAGGCCCACCGGATGTCGGCGGGCTCCGACACCAAGACGGAGCGTTACCGCCTGGGCGAGCTGCTGCGCGACAGCTCCGACCACCTGCTGCTCCTGACCGCAACTCCTCACCGCGGCGATCCCGTGAACTTCAGCCGCTTCCTGCAGCTCCTCGACGAGGATGCCTTTGCCGACGTGTCGTCCATCAACAAGGCGATGGAGAACCGCCGGGCCCCCTTCTATCTCCGGCGCACCAAGGAGGCGATGCACTACTTTCCGGAGCGCCAGGAGGACGGCACCTGGGCCGCGCGGAAGATCTTCACGAAGCGGATTCCTCACACCGCGGACTTCGCCATCGACGGCGAGGAGTACGAGCTGTATCGGGCGGTCACCGCCTACGTGCGGCGGCAGGCCACGCGCGCGGCGCAGATGAGCGTGCTCGATCCGCACCCGGGCAGATGATGCGGTCAGTGCTCCGCTGGCGATCGCGCTGGACGGCATCGTCGACCGCAACGCCTCACTGGCGACGTGGCGAGCCCAGGCCGACCAGGAGAAGGTTGAGCACGTCTTCGCACGGCAGGCGCTACCCATCACATGGGATTTCGCCGAGGCCGTTCCAATTTCGAATGCGACAGGCAGCTTTCCTGGCCTACGTCTGGGAGATGGTCGGCCGCGCCGCGCTCAACCAGGTGCTCGGCACGGGGCAGATGCGGCCGGACGAGGCTGCCGCCGGGGCGCTCGAGGAGGACGCCCGGCTGACGGCCCTCTTCCTCTGGACGCTCCAATCGACGGCCATGAAACGGCGATCTGTCAATCAATGACGCCCCGGGCGAGGACGATGACGAGGAAGATGATGAGGAGGAGGCCGCGTCCCGGTCCAAGCGGAAGGGGCTGAGCCTCGTCTACGACGTCGCCCGGCGCTTACCGGGTCGCGCTCGGACGGTAAGACGCCGGCCGCGCATCGAGGATGCCGACCTCGACGCCCGGCAGGCCGCGACGACCCTCGACCGCGTGCACGCGGCGATGCTGCTCCAGCGAGCCGGCCGCGCCACCGCGCTCGCACGTTCCTGAACGCCGAGCAGGAGCGGGGGCCAGAGTTCCTGCGCCTCGCCAACGCGCTCTCGGCCCTCTACCCGAAGGAGAGCGAAGAGAAGCGTCTGCTCGACGCGATGCTGCTGGCGGTTCCACGATGACCGCGGCCCCGGTGGACCGCTGGATCATCACCGCGCACGCGAAGTTCGAGATGGACCGCCGGGGATTGGACGAGGCGCTGGTACGGCAGATACTCGAGGCGCCTGAGCAGCGCTGGTCGCTTCGGCCCGGCCGCGACGTGCTGCACTCGCGTGTGCGGGCGGGCGAGCCCGCGCGGACGTATCTGGTCCGTGTGATTGTCGACGTCGATCGAACGCCCCCCGAAGTGGTGACGGCGTACCGAACCAGTAGAATGGCCAAGTACTGGAGGGAAGAGCCATGAGGGTCTCCTACGACCGGCGCACCGACACGCTGAGCGTCGTGCTGAAGGAAGGCGCGCGAGTGGCGGAGAGCGACGAGGACAAGCCGGGCGTCATCCTCGACTATGACGACCATGGAGACCTGGTGTCGCTCGAGATTCTCGATGCCTCGCGGCGCGTGACCGAGGCGAACAAGGTCCATTTCGAGACGGTGGAACCCGGCACCGCCGCCCCGAGGTAGGGCTCTCGCGCACACCCATGCCGCTCGAACCGTGGTACAAGGTCGCGCTGCCGCGCCCTGAGGTCCGCGAGGGCGTTCCTTCAACCCGGACGAGTTCGCCATCGCGCTCGAGCAGGTGGTCGCGAGCCGCGCGCCGGCGGACTATCAGGATCCCCTTCAGTTCTTCGCGCGTACGTGCTTCACGCGCGCCCTCGTGGATCACTGCGGACGCGTGCTGCGCCGGCTCGCCGGCCGCACCGAGAACGCCCCTCCGGTCCTGACGCTCATCACACAGTTCGGCGGCGGCAAGACGCACACGCTCACCGCGCTCTACCACCTGGCGCGCGCGGGCAGCGGCGCCTCCGCCTATCAGGGTGTGGGGGAGGTGCTGAAGGACGCCGGGCTGGACCAGGCGCCAAAGGCACAGGTCGGCGTCTTCGTCGGCAACGCCTGGGACCCGCAGCCCGGACGAGAGACGCCGTGGATCGACCTGGCGAGGCAGATCGCGGGCGACGCCGGGGTCGAGGCACTCGGACCCGACGCCAGAACCGCTCCTCCGGGCACCGATGCGCTCAACCGCGTGATCGACCTGGCTGGCGGGCCGGTGCTGCTGCTCTTCGACGAGGTGCTCAACTCGCTGACGCGTCACAAGCATCTCGCGGAGCCGATGCATGCGTTCATCCACAACGTGATGCGCGGCTTCATCGGCCAGAAGGGGCGCGCCGCCGTCATCAGCCTGCCGCGCAGCCAGGTGGAGATGACGCCGTTCGACCAGCAGTGGCAGGACAAGATCACGCCGCCGGCTCTTCGAGAGCCTCGGCAAGGAGGCCGCGCGCAAGGCGGTGGCAAGAGCCTACGCGGACTGGTGCTTCGAGCGCCGGGCGCAGCGCCCGCCCGAGGTCATTGCCCGCGACGCGGGGAGCGACGCCACGGTCCGCGATCACCTCCGCGACCGGTGTGGGCCTCCTATCGTTTCGTCATCCTCGCCGACCGCTCCCAGCCCGAGGGTGTAGCCGTGATCGATCTTGGAGCCGGCCATGCCAGCGCCAACGACTCGCTGACCGGCCGAATCGTGACGGCGCTGCGGTCCAACGCACTCCTCAACGAATCTCCGGGAGCCGGATATCTCGATCGGCGCTGGCCCGACGCGTTCAAGGAATCGGGGGCCTGGCCGCTCAAGAGCCTGCGGCAGGCGTTCCTGAGTGGCGCCATGGAGCGTCTGCTCGACGTCGACGCCTGCTTGAACGCCAAGATTCCTGAGTTCGTCCGGCGGGGCGACTTCGGCCTCGCGTCCGGTGCCGGTCCAGGCGGCTCGTACCAGCACGTCTGGTTCGAGGAAGAGGTCGCGGCCGACGAAGTGAGCATCGATGCCGACGTGTACCTGCTGACGGAATCCAAGGCCAGGGCGCTGAGGACCGTTCCTGCAGCGTCGGGCATCGGCGTGGCGACACCTGGATCCGAGGCTCTCATGCCTCCCGTTGCACCCGGCATTTCCGAAGCGCCGCCAGCGCTGCCGGTGCCTCCGCCCATCGCCATCGGGCCGGTGACGCTGCGCGTCGTCGGAGAGGTGCCCTTCGAATCGTGGAACCGGATCGGCACGAAGGTGCTGTCGAAGCTGAAGGCAGCCGGTGTGCTGTCGCTGACGCTCGATGCGAGTGTGTCGCTCGATTCGGCGCAGGCGGCCGCGCTGCGCCGCGAACTGGCGGCGGCGCTTCAGGAGCTCGGGCTCGAGGGCCGGCTGCGGGTCGAGTGAGGTTTTCAGTGCGGCCGGTGCCCTGTCTGGCTGACGTCGGACGCCACGGGTCCGGCTGAAGCCGGACGCCACGGGCGAGGCCTAATCGAGCCCCTTGGTCACGGCCATGAACGACTGCACGTCGATGTAGTCCACGGCGCCGAGCGGCGCGAGCCGCGCCAGCAGCGCCGCGCTCACGGCCAGCAGCGCCTCGTAGGTCGGCCACTGCGGCGGATACGCATACATCATGTCGATGCCGAGCCGCGCGGCCGCCAGCTTCGAGATGTCCGGCTTGAGCACCATGAACCGCGCGGGGTCGGCCAGAAACGGCAGCATCGTCACGTTCGGCCACGTCAGCACGCGCGAGCCGCCCGCCGGCGCCGGCAGCGCGCCGACGGCCTTGACCAGGGCGTCGAACGACGCGGCACCGGGCGCGCCGAGAAACGGAAGCAGCGCCTCCAGCACCTGCGCCGCGGCCGCCCCGTCGTTCAACCCCTCGGTCGCCGCCTTGACCTCGAACCGCGAGGGAATGCTCGTGGCTTTGAACAGATCCCTGAGCCCGTCGGCGACGACATCGTGGCTTCCGGCCTCGAGGAGCCGCGCGCCGCGCCCCTCGCCGAACCTGGCCATGAACAGGTCGTGCGCCAGCCGCTTCGGCGTGACCTCGTCGCGCAGCAGCCGTTCGTCCGCGAACCGGCCGGGAAACGCGTTTTCGAACCAGGCAATCGTCTGCTCGAGCGTATGAACGGCCACCACGGGCTTGGGCGGCTGCTTCGGCCGCCGCACGGCCTTGCGCGTCTTCGACGGCAGCGAGATGTCGTCGAAGGCCGGATCGGACTGCACCGGCGAGAGCGAGAGCTGCGGCGCCGTCAGCTGCAGCTTGCGGACGGGCCCCTGCTCGGTCCCCTGGAGGCGAGGGAAGTGAACGGTGACGTACGGCGGTTGCACCTCGAGCGCCTTGCCGCGACCCCAGACGGTGTGCTCGAGGAGCACGCCCGCCGCAATAGTGGTTGTCATGCTGGTGGCTACTATAGCCCGCGGTCGGTCCGCGGCGCTCGGTCGGGCTGCAGCGGGAGGCACACGGTCCGGCTGACGCCGGACGCCACGTACGCGGGGCGAGCCTGGACGGCTCGCCCCGCATGCATGCTGGTCAGGCGCGCATCGCCTTGAGCGCCGCCGCCACCCGCTGCGGCCGGAAGGGTACGCGCCGGAGGCGCACGCCGGTCGCATCGTAGATCGCGTTGGCGATCGCCGCGATGAGCGGCTTGCACGCCGCCTCGCCCGCGCCGTAGTGCGGCAGATCCGGGCGGTCCGGGTTCGGGTCGCCGTTGACGATCGCGACGTCGATCCGCTCGGGCGTGTCCGTGTGCCGCAGCGTCGGCAGCGAGTTCCAGTCGACGCTCGTCACCTTTTCGGTGTCGAACGTCACCTCCTCGTGGAGCGCGCGGCTCAGCGTGTGGAGCATCGCGTTCTCCACCGTGATGCGCAGCGTTCGCGGGTTCACCACGAGCCCGCAGTCGTGCGCGCAGGCGATCCGCTTCACCCACACGCGCCCCGTCCGGCGGTTCAGCTCGACCTCCACCGCCTGCGCCACGACGGTCTGGTTGCGATATGCGTAGGCGAACCCGCGGCCGGTGAGGACGTCGCCGGTGCCGCGCGGTCCGGGTGAGGGTCGCGGCCGCCAGCCGAACACCTCGGCCGCCGCCTTCACGCACGCAATCGACCGCGCCCGGCGGAACCCGCCGTCGTCGCGCGCGTCGCCCTGGAGCAGCCGCAGCCGGAACTCCACGGGATCGGCCTTGGCCGCCGCCGCCAGCTCGTCGATGAACGACTCGGCCGCAAACGTCACCTGCGGCCCGTTCGGGTCGCGCAGGTTGCCCGTGCGCAGCGGCGTCTCCCACACGAGCGGCAGCGAGACGACGTGCATCAGGTTGCGCCGGTTGGGCACGGCATACATGTCGGCCGGCGCCGCGGCGCCGCCCTCGGCGGCCTTCTGCCGCCGGCGGCCCGTGAGCTGCGCGATGAGCACCGTGTCGTGCTCGTTGTAGCCCAGATGGCAGTAGTCGGCCGCGCGCGCCTCGTAGTCGAGCGCCACGAGGCTCCCCTGCGCGTCGAGCCCGCCGCGCATCCGCACGACGTACGCGGGCCCCTTGGTGTCCCACGCATGCTCCTCGTCGCGCATCCACTGCACCCGCACGGGACGCTGGAGCTTGTGCGCCAGATACGCCGCCTCGAACCCGGCATCGTCTGCCGAATGACGCCCGTACGCCTGCGCCCCCTGCAGCCAGACGACGCGGACGCGGTCGCGCGGGATGTCGAGGAAGCGCGCGACGCCGTTGCGCAGCCCGTACGACTTCATGTCGTTCGAATAGATGGTGAGCTGGCCGTTCGAGGGATCCGCCGTCGCGTGCGCGGGGCCGATCGTGTCGTGCCCCTGGTACGGCACCTCGTACTCGGCCTCGATGCGCGCCGCCGCGCTCGAGAGCCCCGCCTCGATGTCGCCGCGCACCTGCGGGTCGAGCGTGCGCGTCGGCTTCGCGCCGCGCATGTAGGCGAAGAGATTCTCGGACGACGGGAACGGCGCCGACGCCGGCTTCTGCCAGTTCACCTTCAGCCGACGCGCGGCCGCAATCGCCTGCTCCTCGCGCTCGCACACCACGGCCACGTAGTTCCCTTCGCGGACGACCGCGACGAACCCGGGCATGCCGCGGACCGAGGATTCGTCGACGCTGACGACGGCCGCGCCGGCGGTGGGCGGCCGGACGTTCCGCGCGTGCACCATGCCGGGGAGCTTCACGTCGATCGCCCACCGCGCGGTGCCGTCGACCTTGCCGGGCACGTCGTCGCGCGCCGGCGACAGGCCCACGTTCTTCAGCTCCTGCACCGGCTTGATCTTGGCGATGCCGGTGGTCTCGTTGATGTCCTTGCCGGTGAGCGTGACGTTGAAGCGCCGGCCGCCAATCAGCTCGCCGTAGGTGATCCGCCTGGACGGATCGGCCTTCACGGTGATGATGCCGTCGCTCACCGCGAGCTGATCGACGGGGACGCCGAAGTGCTTCGATCCCATCTCGAGCAGCACCCGCCGCGCCTCGGCGGCCACGCGGCGCATCGGCCAGCCGTCCACCTGCAGGGCGTCGGAGCCGCCGGAGCCGCCCTGATCGACGGTCAGGTCGGTGTGCCCCATGATGCAGGTCGTCCGCTCGAATGCCATGTCGAGCTCGTCCGACATGATCTGGCGGAAGGCCGTGCCGGTGCCCTGGCCCAGGTCGGTCTTGCCGACGTAGTAGGTCGCCGTGTTGTCCTGATGGATCACGATCCACGAGTCGAGCTGGCGGAAGTCGGGGTCGGGATACGGGCCGGCGCCCTGCGCGGCGGCGGCCTGCGCGCCCGCGAGCGACGCGAGCGGCGCCGCGTGCGCGGCGGCGGTGAAGCCGACGACGAGGCGGCCCGACGTCTTCAGGAACGCGCGGCGTGAAGGCGACGCGAACGTGTCGAGGATGTCGTCGATGATCATGGCGACCCTCAGGCAGTCTGCACCAGACCCGCGGCGCGCCTGACGGCCGCCTGGATCCGGTAGTAGGTGAAGCAGCGGCAGAGCACCGGGGCCAGCGCCTCGCGGATCTGCGCGTCGGTCGGCCGCGGGTTGCGCTGGAGCAGCGCCACCGCCGTGAGCATCTGGCCGTTCTGGCAGAAGCCGCACGCGGGCACCTGCTCCTCGATCCACGCCTGCTGCACGGGGTGGAGCGTCCCGTCCTTCGCCAGCCCATCGAGGGTGGTGATCTCGCCTTTGACCGACGAGACCGGCGTGACGCACGACCGCGTGGCCGTCCCGTTGACGAGCACGGTGCACGCGCCGCACTGGCCGAGGCCGCAGCCGAAGCGGGGGCCGTGCTGGTCGAGGTCGTTGCGCAGGACGTAGAGGAGGGGCGTCGCCGGGTCGACGTCGACCGTCCGCCGCTGTCCGTTCACGTTCAGAGTCAGATTGGCCATATCTTCGCGATTATGGCGCGCTCCACGTGAGAGTCAAGGGCGGGCGGGGAACCCAGCGGAGCGACGGTGCGGCATGCAGATCCCTCACCCGGCGAATGGGTCGACCACGTCGACGCCGGCCCTTTCAAAGTCCGTTCGGTTTCTCGTGGCCAGCGTCAGGCCGTGCACGAGCGCAGTGGCCGCAATGAGACTGTCCTTGATCGGCATCGTGCGGCCCGATGCGCGCAACGACGCGAGCAGCTCCGCCCACCGCAGGCCGGTTTGAGCATCCCACGGCAGGCACTCCAGGCGTCCGACGCCGCCCTCGAACCAGCGCTCGAGTCGGGAACGCCGCCTGCTCCTGGGGAGGAGCAGGATGCCGAACCGGATCTCACCGAGGATCACGGGATCGACCGCCAGATCGCGCTCGTGGCGCCTGAGCCAGTCGATCACGGGCGGGTGGGGCGCCGACCGGGTGGGCTCGCTGAGCACGTTGGCGTCGGCGAGGAATCTCACAGCGTGTCGGTCGATTCTGACTCAATGGGCGCGAAGAAGTCCTTTTCGGGACACGCGAGCAGCCAGTCGATGACCCCTTCGTTGGACGGCTTGGGGCGGCGCACCAGCCGGTAGTCCCCGCGATCGAGACGCTCCACGTCGAACTCCTGTCCGGGTTCAATCCCGTCCTGCTGCCGCAGCTCCGCGGGGAGTACGAGCTGCCCTTTGGACGAGACGCGTGTCTTCATGTCTAGTAAGATATCGTCTTACGCTCGACGGGGCAACCTTCGCGGCGCCGAGCGCGCGCAAAGAGGTATGGCCGCCGTCGACCGGCGGGTATACCATGTCGCCCATGACGACAGAGACTTCGCGCCGCGACGTCCTCAAGGGCGGCCTCGCCGTGGCCGGCCTCGGCCTCCTCGGCATCCCGGAGTGGGCGCTCCCCGCGCTGGCCCAGGGCGACACGCTGGTGCCCTTCACCGATCTGCCCGACAACATCAACTGGGTGCCGACCGCCGACCGGCGCCTCTTCGACGTCCGCACGATCGACGGCATGTTCACGCCGCGCGACAAGTGGTTCACCACGCAGCACTACGGGCATCCCGACGTCGACCTGGCGGCGTACCGCCTGAAGGTGTCAGGGCTCGTGGAGCGCCCGCTGTCGCTCTCGATGGACGAGCTCAAGAAGATGCGGTCGACCGAGATCGTCTTCGGCTTCGAGTGCTCGGGCAACCGGCGCCCGATCCAGGGGCTGTCGAGCAACGGGCGCTGGACCGGCGTGCGGCTGCGCGAGGTGCTCGACCGCGCCGGCATCCGAGACGACGCCCGCGAGTTCGTCTTCTTCGGGATCGACAAGGGGCCCGAGGAGGTCGAGTTCCGCGGCAACACCTTCAAGGTG
>Ga0194121_10004847_pt1 | contig 19200 bp, 29 predicted proteins | sample TA2MahCa50mmetaG_FD_148609 | JGI IMG/M metagenome (GOLD analysis project Ga0194121, IMG submission 148609) | Freshwater microbial communities from Lake Tanganyika, Tanzania - TA2015020 Mahale Deep Cast 50m | ecosystem: Environmental > Aquatic > Freshwater > Lake | place: Tanzania: Lake...
TTTTATTCAATTAGTGGATTAAGTAAATTATTTGCTGGAGCAAGTTTACAAGTAATAATAATGGCTTCTTCGCTTGAAGTAGCTAAATTAGTTATTGCTTCTTTACTTTATCAATATTGGAACTCGATTAATAAAGTTTTAAGAACATATTTAGTAACTGCTTCTGTTGTATTAGTTTTAATTACATCAATGGGAATCTATGGATTTTTATCTGCAGCATATCAATCTACTGCTAATAAAGAAGGAATAGCAACACAACAAATAAATGCTCTAGAGACTAAAAAGAAACTATACGAGCAAACTAGAGATAACATAATTGAAGAAAAACAATCACTAGCAAATTTAAAAGGCACTTTATCTAAAGGCTCAGTAACTCAGTTTACAGATAAAAAAGGCAATCTAATAATTAAATCAAATAATGCTAATGTAAAACAAATAGAATTAGCAAATAAAACTGAAGAAAAATTAACAACTAAATTAGATGCAATAAATGATTCTATATTTGTTCTAGAAAATAAAATACTAGAAACTAAAATATTTAGTGATTCTAAAAGTGAATTAGGGCCATTAAAATATTTATCTAATTTATTAGGAGTTACAATGGATAGAATTGTGAATTGGTTATTATTAATTATAATATTTGTATTCGACCCGTTAGCAATTTCTCTTATAGTAGCAGCTAATTTTGCCTTTGCTCAATTACGCCCTAAAAAAGAAGAAAAAATAATAGAAGAACCAATACAAGCTTCTGCTGAATTAAAAAATGAAGATATTATTCTTAATGATAATTTAGAAGATGAAAACCAAATAATATTACATAATAAAACTTTAGAAGAAATTCTAAATAATGCTGATTTAAATAATGATGGATATATAACTGATGAAGAAGCTAAATTAGCTGGTTTATCTCCTGAAATAGCAACCAAACTAAATGAACTAAACCAGTCTATTAAAAAAGTAGAAGATGTTAATTTAAAACAAAAATATGATTTTAATTGGAACGAATTAGATGGTGTGCAAGATGAAATAAAGAATATTAAAAAATTAAGTTTTGAATTAGGTACACTACAATCTAAACCTAAAAAAAATGATAATAATACTATAACTTATTAGTAAAATAATTTGGCTTTGTAAATTTTTGTTCGTATTTTTGAATAAAATTAAGGTTTATGTACATGTGTTATTTAGATTCATTTATTATTCATCCTAAATCTGTTGTTGAACAACATTTATCTAAATATCAAAAAATAAATTATAATAAGTTTATGTGGTGGAGAACTCATGCCGAAAAAACCACACCACTAGGCAAACGAGCTCCACTTATCGACCGCATTGACAATGGAGATTTTGAATTTCCATCCTTTTTTTGGCAAGCACAATATACTTTAATAAATGCTAAAGAAAAACTTGATTTAAAACGAGATACTTATAAAGACCAATATGACAAAACTCAATTAGATTTTGTTAGGTATAAAAAGCTTATAGAAGATTTTAATAAAGAAGAAAATAAACGTCTAAAAGAATTTGAAGAAGCATTTACTACTGCTTTTAATCTTACTAAAGACGAATTATATGATAAACTTACGGATTGGGAAGGAGATACAAGATCATTTTATAACTATCTACGTATAGCTCATCCTTTTTCACCTTGTGAAAATCGTAAAAGAATGCGTTCTCAAAATAAATCTCAAATTAAAGTTCAAAAACCCAAACCAACAACCAGCCCACAAGTAAAACGTAAAAGAGGTCGTCCTAAAAAGAATACTTTATTTGGGTTGGATATTTAAAAAATTATTCGTACATTTACACTATAAATAAAAAATAAAAGTTATGAACATTAAGTATAAATTTAAAAAATTTAAAGTTTGGCTTGATAAAAAAACCAAAAATTCTCTAGAATTAACTGAAAAAGAAATTCTTACCCAAAAAGTAATAGCTCATTTACTTGCTACTCCAAGTACTCATTATTTAATGACTCCATCTGGTCGTTATTATTTACAAACAAAAGATAGAAAATATATAGTAATATTACAGGATAATTTTGTAAAAATTACTAATCACTCTTATTCATTTGAATTTAATATTAGTTCTCCTCTTTCAAATCGATTAATTTCTTTAGTTGAAAAGAAAATAGAAAGAGTTAGAAATCAAATGGAAAATGAAATGTTTAAAAACGAAATAAATATTCTAAAACAAATGTTAAAATGATAAAAATATCACACGAAGTACCTATCTGCATGCTTGAGCACAGTCTCAAGTTTAATGATATGCAGTATTGTCTCCCTCACTTGCTAGATCAAAATGAGCAATATAAAGAATTCTTTTACCGATGTAAAGAAGAGGGACAATATATTATAATGGATAATTCATTACATGAACTTGGTCATGCTTATGATGAATCTCGTTTATTATACTGGATAAAAGAATTACAACCAAATGAATTTATAGTGCCTGATGTATGGGAAGATAAAACACAATCTATAGTTAAAGCTAGAGAATGGTCAGACTTTAAACTTCCCAAAGGAATAACTAAAGTTGCAGTAGTTCAAGGAAAAAGTTATGAAGATGCACTAACTAGCTACCAGATATATAAAGATTTAGGTTATAAAAAGATAGCATTTTCATATGGTGCTAGTTATTACAATGATATATTTCCACATATAAACAGTGATTTTAGTAAGGCAATGGGAAGATTATGGGTTATAAATTCATTATATAAAGACCGAGTAATCACGAAAAAAGACCGCATACATTTATTGGGCACTGCCATGCCTTTTGAATTTAAGTTTTATGATGGATTACCATTTATTGAATCTATTGATACATCAAATCCAATTATGGCCGCTTTAGAAGGAACTAGGTACACTGATGGTCAACACTCAAAACCAAAGCTTAACCTTAATGCAACTCAAACTTGGCTTCTTGAAGATATTGACGTAGATTTAGTATATTACAATGTTATTAGATTTAGAGATATAAACAATTTATAATATGCAATTAGAAATTCCTTTTCCCAAAGATAATGTTGTCATTGCACTAAGTGGTGGGATGGATAGCAGCACTTTACTTTTGCGCTGTTTAAAAGAATACAAAAATGTTATTGCTATAAGTTTTGATTATGGTCAAAAGCATCGAGTTGAACTTGAGCGTGCTCAAGATTTAGTAAATTATTTGAATAGGTGTTCTCAAAAAACTGAACAAGATCAATTAGGTAATATTACAATAACAGGAGAAAATTATCCTGAAATTAAATATCAAATAATTAAATTAGATGGTTTAAGCCAATTACTTAATTCAGCACTTGTCACTGGTGGAACTGAAGTTCCTGAAGGTCACTATGCTGAAGAAAACATGAAAGCAACAGTTGTACCTAATCGTAACAAGATATTTGCTTCAATTGTACAAGCAGTAGCTTTATCTGTTGCCACCCAACGAAATGAAACCTGTGATATTGCTTTAGGAATCCATGCTGGAGACCACGCTATATATCCTGACTGTAGACAAGAATTTAGGGATGCAGACAATAAAGCCTTTAGAATTGGTAATTGGGAATCAGAACGAGTAGGATATTTTACACCATATTTAAAAGGAAATAAATATACTATTTTAAGAGATGGAGAAGAATTATGTAAAGATTTTAATTTAGACTTTGATGAAGTATATTCACGCACAAATACTTCTTATAAACCAATGCAACATTTAATTCAATACGATAAGGATGGTAAATCGTGGTTTGAAAAAGAATGGTTTAGTGACTATAAATCAGCATCTTCGGTAGAACGTATTGAAGCTTTTATTAATTTAGGTAGAAAAGATCCCGTTTCATATGCTGATGAATATGGTCCTGTAAATTGGGAACACGTTATTGAACATGTAAAAAAAGTTTTAGCAGAAAATGAGAAATAAAAAATCTTTACCAAAACCACAATACTACATTGTAATGAACCAAGATGGTTTAGTATTTTCGGGTATGTCTCATGGAAAATTCAAATGGGATTATAATTGGAATAATGCTAAACCGTTAAAAGAAGAATCAACTGTATATATATTAAGAGAAAACAAATGTGAACTAATTAAACAAGAAGAAATTTTATGATATTTATAATAAAATATAAACAGTGAAAACACAAGAATTAAGACAAATTATTAGGGAAGAAATTAGTAAAGTATTGAAAGAACAGAATAATCCTACTATATCTAAAATAGAAAAGGGTCGAGATACGGGTTTTGCGTTTGGGGCTATTGGAGCTGGTTATAAAATAACACTTTCTGATGGTACAGTGATAGAATCTTACGATGAAGAACTATTAGAGAGATATAAAAAACTCAGAACAGGTGGTAGAAAATCTATCGAAGAGTTAAATAAAATATTAAAGGGAGTAGAGTGGGATTTAAATTTTGATACATAATTATTATAAAATATAAATAATATTAATCTAAACAAAAAATTTTTATGAAACAGTTATGGTATTTCACAGCCGGCTGGTGCCAGCCATGCCAACAATTTGGTCCCGTTATGGATGCTATCAAAGCACAAGGTATTCCAGTCAATAAATTAGATATTGATTATACGGCAGATGTAACAACAAAGTATAACGTCAAAAGTGTTCCTACTGTAATTTTAGTAGAAAACGGACAAGAAGTTAGACGTTTTACAGGTGCAAAAAGTTTTGAACAAGTAATGAGTTTTTACAATGGCTAATCACTGATTATTTTTCCCAAATTGATGTTTTCTCCCTTTTTGTAATATTTATAATAAAAAATGACTAAAGAAGAAATTTTAAATTATTATTATAATAATAAACATAAAGAAAGATACCAAATTGCAAGAGAATTAAAATTAAATAAAAACACATTTTGTTCCTTAATTGATAAACATTTTATTAATAGTAAAGAGATTGATATTTGTCTAGAACAAAAGATATTAGATCTAATTAAACTTTTCCCTTACACTGGTACTAGTACAAAATTAGCTCGAACACTAAAAATTTCAGGCCATTCTATAAATCAGTTATTATTAAAAACTAATAATCAAATTATTAAAAACCATTTTAATAAATCCTTATATAAATCAAAGGGTATTACCGATGAAGATATTCAAAAGATATTAGAAGGAAGCAAAAATGGGATAGGTAATGATTTAATGGGGGATATGGTGGGTGTAGATGGGTCTACAGTGCGTTATATAAGAAAAAAATTTTTGACTGAGGAAGAATATGATAAATATCATTCTTCTTCTAAATTTTTTGAACCTTGGTCTAAAGGATATAAAAATGATAGAGGAGATATATTTTTATCTTCCTTAGAAGAAAAGGTTTGTGATTTTCTCTACAAAAACTCTATTAAGTATAATGCTAATGTAATTATAGATTATAAAGAAAAAAAATATTCCCCAGATATACATTTGGTAGATACTAATGTTTTTATAGAAATTTTTGGAATGAGTAATATTCCTTATTATCAAACTAGAATGTATGAAAAGATAAAATTTTATAATGAAAATAAAATAAAATGTTTATTCTTATTTCAAGAATCTTTTTATGATAGCTTGGATTGGGAAGAAAAAGTTATTACATTTATATCGGAAATAAAAAATAAAAAATTTAATAAAAAAATCAAAATAAAAAAACATGAATAAATTTCAATCAACAAAATTATTTGATGGGTACTCTGCTTGCTTTAGACAATGGCGAGCTACGGGTACCCATTGTTAGCTCCTATCTTCATGGATATGCACTTAGCTTTAGAATATGGTTCGAAGGTAAATTAGACGAGCGCAACTGGGTGTGGGATTTTGGAGGAATGAAACGAGCTAAAGGTAAAATAGATGGCTTAAATCCAAAAGCATGGATGGATAATATGTTTGACCATACCACTATCATTGCAGAAGACGACCCTCATTTATACCAATTCCAAAAAATGCATATTGATGGTGTTATACAATTACGTATACTACCAGCAGTAGGAGCAGAACAATTTGCTAAATATATTTTTGGTAAAATAAACGAATTTGTATTAGCCGAAACCAAAAACCGCGTTAGAGTAGCCAAAGTAGAAGTATACGAAACCGAACGCAATTCAGCTACATACGAGGATTCAGTTGAAACATTAGCTACTCCAAAAGTATTATCCTTTGCTCCTGTTTGGGTTACATCCCACACATAGAATTAGATATATGAGTAAAATAGAAAGGATGACAGACGAGGAAAAAGCTAAAGTAAGTGGCATTATTGAGCTTTATCCTTGTATCCAAAGTGAAGGTAGTAGAGCAGGATTTCCTACAATAGCAGTACGCACCACTGGATGTACGCACCGGTGTTATTTTGGAGAAGGAGGTTGGTGTGATTCTTACTATACTTCAATACACCCAGAAAAAGCTCGTTATAGCTTTAATGATATTGTAGCTATGTACGATGCTCACCCCGAAATCAAAGAAATGATGCTTACTGGTGGGTCTCCTACTATGTGGCCTAAACTTGTAAACGAACTAACGCATTTTGCTAATGAAAGACAAATCATTATTACAATTGAAACTGAAGGGTCGCATTACCTAGAAACCGATTATCCAATTGGGCTTATTTCTTTTAGCCCTAAATTTAGTAATAGTGTACCTGTAGTTGGTACTACTACACCTCTCGGGAGCCCTGTAACTCAAAAATTAATTGATACTCATAATAGATATAGACTTAATAAAGAGGAAATTAAAAAATCAATGGAATATCATAGTGACTATCATATGAAAGTAGTTGTTAATCCGGTTGAAGATCCAAGTACATGGGATGAAATTAAAGCATTTTTAGATGAACTTGAAGTACCAAAACATAAAATTTGGATAATGCCTCCTGGTGACAATAGGGAAGAACTAATTAGAGTATATCCTATGGTTATAGATTGGTGTACTAAAAACTATTATAATTTTACAGGACGCGAACATATAATTGCTTTTGATACTAAACGAGAAGTTTGAGAGAAGTTTGAATTTTACAAACTTTATCATATTTATAACAAAATAATCTAAACAATAAACCCATGGCAACACAAAAAATAACATTAAATGAACTACGCAGTGTTATAAGACAGATTATTAAAGAAGAAACTTCACTATCTGAAATAGAAAAAATTGTTTCACATATATTATCACATCATTTTGTTGATTATGTTTTAGATAGTTCTTTCAAAAAAGACGAAGATGGTGATTACGGTTCTGCAACTTATGAATTTTCAATGCTAATACCTAAAGGTGATAGAATGATTAATGGGTTAACAAATCCAATAGAAGTAGAAGAATTATTTAAAAACGAATATGGTACAAAAACATATAGCGGACAAGCAGGTGGTTCATTCACAAAAACATATTATGATGTTAAAGATAAAGGAAAAAATCTTTTAATCTCTGTTATGTATCAAACAGGATATGATATATAACCCCCACCACACAAAAAGAACAAAAATAATAAAACAAAACCCATGGCAACACAAAAAATAACTTTAAATGAACTACGTAGTGCTATAAGGCAGATTATTAAAGAATACGGTGAAGATTCTGGTGGACAAGATATGACTTGGGGTATGTATGATAGGACACCTCAAAGAAAAGACGGTGGTAATAATGATTTTATACAAAAAGGTAAAGAAGATTATTATGACGGTGTTCCTTTTGATGCTTGTCCATATGGATCTGGTATTAATAAGTATTATAAAATTGATTTGTCCGAATATTGGAAAATAGGTTGGTTAGAAGCAAAAGAAGAAGCCACAGAATAATCATTTCCCACCGCACAAAAAGAATAAAATAAAAAAATAAAAATATAAAAATAAAATTATGAAAACACTAGAAGAATACGAACAGTTTCTCGAAGAAAACCCAAACTCAGAATTAACATTTAAAGAATATTATGAAGAGGAGTATGATGATTCTTGGGATCAATTAGATGATTATGATGATGATGATCCTGAGATTGATGAGTTTTCACACGGAGAAGATGAAGATGAAAACGATGTTGAAGCATTCGAAGTAGAATAGCTTTTAATATTAAATTTTTAAATTGAGTATAATTAGTCAATGACACCTTCTATTTTATATTCTGAGGATGAAATACAAGATATAGTTAAAGACATAGCTGTTAAAGTTAACGAGCTAGCAGGTGATGAGCCTCCTGTATTAATTTGTGTATTAAATGGGGCTTTTATGTTTTTTTCTGATTTAGTTAAACATTTAGGAAATTGCTATATTGACTTTATTAGAGTAAAATCTTATGATGGTATAACTCAAGGTGAATTACAAATAACTAAATACCCCGAAATCTCATTATATGGAAAAAATATTTTTATAATAGATGACATATATGATTCGGGCAATACAATGAATTTTATTACAAAAAAACTTCGAATGGATCAACCACATTCAATAACTCTAGTAACTTTATTTAAACGATATTCATCTGATACTCCTGAAAATTTTATTTTTGGGCATCTAATAAAAAACAATATGTTTTTATATGGATATGGTTTAGATGGAAATGAAGGGTTACATAGAAATTCTAAAATGGTTTATGGTTATCCAATCGAAGAATAGATTTGGATTTTTAAATAAAGGTTATTATATTTAATTAAAATAAGTTATATGCAGGAAATAGAAAATACACGACGTAAAAGATATCAAGATATTGAATGTGTACCAATAGGGTATGCTAATGGAGTAGCAGTAGGTTTCCCTCTTACTGATAAAGAAAAAGAATTAATGATTGAAGAAGCTGCTGAAGCATTTGGTCAGTTTCTTAATGCTTTAAAATGTGATTGGATAAACGATCCTAATTCAATGGAAACTCCTTATCGTGTTGCCAAAGCTTACGTAAACGATTTATGGAAAGGCCGCTATAATAATTTTACTGAAATTACATCATTCCCAAGTGATGGCTACGACGGTATTATTATTGAACGTAATATTCAACTTACATCAATGTGCTCGCACCACCACCAAACAATTCGTGGTGTAGTACATATTGGGTATGTTGCTGGAAATGAAGGTAGAGTAATTGGGCTATCCAAACTAAACCGAATTGTAGAGCATTTTGGGCGTAGAGGAGCTATTCAAGAGCAACTTACAGCAGCAATCCATCAAGCTGTAGATAAAGTTTGTGAACATAACAAAGGTGTAATTGTAACTATAGTTGCTACACATAATTGTGTAAGTTGTAGGGGTATTAATCACCAAGGAGCTGCTATGGTAACTACTAAAGCATCAGGTGTGTTTATGGATAATGATAACTTAGTACGCAAGGAATTTTTTGATTCGCTTAAAATTAATAACGGACATATTACAATTTAATATTTATGAAAGACAACAATTACGTACCATTTGTAAGTGAAGTTGAAGATTTTAATACTTTAATGAATAAACCCAATAATTATGAACCCACAATACCTGACAGAAAAGAATGGGAGTTTGTATACAACTTTGTTCTGGAAGAACTTGAGGAATATAAACAGGCATGTGAAAAAGGAGATATCGTTGAAATTTTGGACGCGTTGTGTGACATTACTTACGTATCCCTTGGGAACGGTGCTATGCTTCATGGCCTTAAGGATAAAATTTGGCCCGCTTATTTGGAAATACAGGCATCCAATCTATCGAAAGCTTGTAATAATGAAGAAGAGGCACAAGAGACTGTTAAAGTCCGTTCCCAAGAACAAGGTACAGAGTGCCATTACGAACGAATTGGTGACAAGTATGTGGTATATCGTAGCTACGACAGAAAAGTGATGAAATCAATTAATTATTTTAAACCTGATCTAAAAAAGTTTTTTTAAGTGTATCAATCAATTTATTATTCTTTCGACCCGGAAGATAAAGGTACTTGCTACTTAAGGGACGATAAGAAAGGATGGTTATCCTTTAAATACTATCCTACTGTCTATAAAAAAGATCCGGATGGAAAATATAAAACATTATTTGGAGAGCCTTGCTCTCCGGTAAATGGGAGATATGATTGGAAAAACCCATCATTATTAGAAAAAGATATACAACGAGAATTAGCAGTACTACGAGATTATTATTATAAAGAAGATTCTCCACCTTTATCTCATAATATAGTTTACCTTGATATTGAGATTGAAATGTTAGGAGCACTAACACCTCAATATATTAGAAGTGCGCCTGCTAAAATAACATCTATAGCTTTAATTGATGCTAACACTAAAGATCAATATTGCTACATATTAGATGAACTTAAAACCCTTAACCCAGCTACTGAAAATAATCGCCATATAATACCTTGTGAAAACGAGCAAGCATTATTGGGGTCATTTTTAGAAAAATGGGTTCAATTAGATCCTACTATTGTTGTGGGCTATAATAGTGATTTTTTTGATATACCTTATTTATATTATCGAATTAAACAGGTATTGGGAGAGGATTTAGTACTATTTTTATCTCCTATTCGAAAAATAAAAGAATATATTTACAATTCATATTCACCTATTACTTTAGGAGGTATTAATAGTCTGGATTATATAATGTTAATTAAAAAATACATCCCTAAAGAAGAATCGTCATATAAATTAGGAGATATTGGTTTAAAATATGCTAAATTAGGTAAAATAGAATACAATGGTACGCTAGATACTCTATTTAAAGAAGACATAAATAAATTTATTGATTATAATCTTCGAGACGTTGAAATTATAGAGGCATTAGAAAATAAACTTCAATTTATACAATTAACTATTCTTATTTGTCATTTATGTCATGTACCATACGAAAGTGTATATTATAATACTATATTAAATGAAGGTGCTATATTAACATATTTAAAACGTAAAAATATAATATCTCCTAATAAACCAACTACTGTAAATGGTTATATTAAAGAATTAATTATTGGAGATGAAATTACACACCAACGAGGAACCCCAACAATCGAAGGAGTTATTGTTAATATAAATCATGAAACAAAAAGAGCACTAATAAAAACTAAATCAGACATAGTTAAAGAAAGAAGTTTAAAAACAATTAGAAAAAGTGAATCATATGCCGGAGGATATTTGCTTGATCCTGTTCCTGGTTTATATTCTTATGTAGTAGATTTAGATTATACTTCATTGTATCCTTCTATTATTAAATCATTAAATTTAGGAGTAGAAACATTAGTAGGTAGAATTGTAACTAAAAATAACTATGAGCAATATAATTCATTAGAAAAACTTAAAGAAAAAGATCCTGAAGAACAATTAACCATTGAAAAATTAGACAAAAACAACTATCAACTTAAATCTACTATTGTTAAAGTTAAAGACCTAATCTATTTTATTGAAAAAAACAATTGGTCCATATCAGCAAGTGGAGCCTTTTTTAGAAACGATATTAAAAGCATATCTTGCGAAGTATTAGAAGATTGGTTTAAACAAAGAGAACATTATCGTGCTTTAAAAAAAGTAGCAGGTAAAAATAAAGAATGGGATAAATATAATTTATATGATTTGTATCAAATGGCTTTTAAAATTCTTCAAAATGCTTTATATGGAACATATGCCATAAATGGTTGGCGTTATACAGATGGTCATAAAATATGTTCTGCTGCTATTACAAATAGTGGACAAAGATTAACTAAAGAAAGTATTATTTATGTAAATAATTTACTAGCTAAAACACTCGAATCTGATCGCCAAGAATATGTAATTGCTTCTGATACAGACTCAATGTATATTGAAATTAAAGATTTATTAGATAAAAAATATCCTAATTTAATCGAAGAAAAAGATAAAATAGATAAATTAATAGCAATATCACAACAATTACAAATCAAAGCAAATCAAAACTTAGATGATATTTCTAAAAAAGTATTTAATATACATAAAAAACATTTTTTTGAACTTAAACAAGAAGTAATTGTAAAACGAGCATACTGGTCAGGTAAAAGAAGATATGCTATGTGGGTTATAAATAAAGAAGGAGTAACAGTAGACGAATTAGATATGAAAGGATTAGATATTATGAAATCTAATTTTCCTTCATTTTTTAGAAATTTTGGTGAAGATCTAATTAAAAAGATATTATTTGGTGCTGAAAAACAAGATGTAGATAATTATTTACTTGAATTTAGAAATTCAATACCATCTACAGATTGGAAAAAATTATTAAAGCCTACAGGATTAAAGAAAATGAAAGAGTATATTGCGTCTGCTCCTTTAAATGGTGAAATATTTTCTAAATTAGCACTTAAATGTCCTATTAACACAAAAGCTGCTATTTTTACAAATGATATTTTAAGACATAATAAACTTGATAAAAAATATCCAATTTTTCAAATGGGAGATAAAATATATCTTGCCTATTTGAAACCTAATCCGTATCATGTGGATGTCTTAGCATTAAATGGATATGAAGATGCCCCCAAAATATTAAATATAGTAGAAGAATATTTAGATAGAGATATGATTTTTGATTCTGTATTAAAAAATAAAATAGAAACAATTTACGAAGACATAAAATGGGGAAGACCTATATTTAATCAAAACATTAATAAATTTTTTACATTCTAATGATAACAATAACTTTTTCTTTAGATGAAAATAAATTAATGTTTCATTCTACTTATAAAGAGCACGTTAAAATAGATTTTATGCTATTTGATCTTAATACTTCTTTAGGAGCATTTAATTGGTGGATATCTCTTGATAATAATCAATATTGTGAATGGGTTTTAGATCCTAAATACATTAATCATTCTTCTGGGTTTAACTTAAAAGGATACATAGGAGAAGAATTAATAATAGATGAAATTTTTCAATTTAAAGAGATAGATAATAGATTTAAATTTTCAAATCCTGGTAAAGAATTAACTTATGGTTCTTGGTTTTCTTTAGTTTATGATAAAGAGTATGATAAATATAATTTAAATTTTGATTCTAATGATGTTGTATATGATTTGGGGGCTAATATTGGAGTATATTCAATGTGGGCACTTTATAATAATGTAAAACAAGTATATGCTTTTGAGCCTACCCCCAATAATGTATCATGCTTAATTAAAACATTTACTGAATATCCAAATATTCAGATTTTTGATAAAGCTATTAGTAATAAAAATGAAATATGCCAATTTTTCACTTTTCCTCATTCTGTATGTAATAGTTTATGTTATACTGAGGGAAATGCTATTAATGTAGAAAGTATTAATTTAGAAGATTTTATAAACCAAAATAATTTATTACCCCCTACTATAATAAAATGTGATATTGAAGGAACAGAATATGAATTTATAAATTCTCTTTCAGATGCTTTTTTTAATTCAATAAAATTTATAATAATAGAATTTCATTTAAATTCTGATGGTAAAATTTGGTCTCTTATATCAAAATTTTTAAATTTAGGGTTTAATATTAGTATTGCTGGACAAACTAATAATAGTATGGGAACATTAATAATAAAAAATAAAATATGATAACAAAATCTAATCTAGTATCAATTATTTCTAAATATTATTTAGGAGGCTTAAACGAAGCAGTAAAATGGGATATTAAAGATAATAATCTTACTATTAATTTTGCTTCTCCTACTCGCGAAATGATAGGAAAAGTAGAATATGGTGGTATTGAACTTGAAGATTCTACAATAGCAATCAATGATACTTCCAAACTTAATAAACTAATAGCTATTTTGGGTCACGAAGTAAAACTCGATTACCAAAAACAACGCAATATCCCTGTTAAACTAGTTATCTCAGACAATCAATTTAATATAGATTATGCATTAGCTGATTTAATGATTATTCCTAAAGCAGGAGATGTAACAGGAGAAATTCAATTTGGGATCCAAGCTAATCTTGAACCAGAAGCTATACAAGCATTAATTAAAGCTAAGACTGCTTTATCTGAAAGTGATACTGTAGCAGTTAAATCTCATGTAGGGATAGTTGAAGATGATCAAATACAATTTGAGTTTGGTGGTAATGTAGAATATGGTAATAAAACATCATATTTTGTACCGCAAGCAAAATTTGAAGATTCAAGTAAAATATTTAGAATGTATTATAACTCTGTGTTATTGAAAGAAATTTTAAATAACAATAAAGATTCTAATAAAGGAAAAATATACATTACATTAGAAGGATTAATGAAATTAGAATTTTATAAAGAAAATTTAAAAAGTGTTTATTATCTCGTGGCAAAAGAAAAATAATTTCGTATATTTATAATATGAGCAACTTAAGGGCGCTACAAATAAAATTAATGTTTAACCCGCTGATCTTTGGACAGCACAAAATTTAATGTGATATGAGTACACTATTTTTCGAGAGACACCTCTCACCATTTGATCTCTTATTTAGAGATTTCTTTAAGTCTGAATTAGACTTTCAACCGGCTATAAATGCCAAAATTTCCCATCCTGTAGATATTTATGAAACTAAAGAAGAATTATGTTTTGAAATAGCCTGTACAGGATTAACTAAAAGTGATGTTGAGCTCAAAATTGAAGGAGACATCTTAAAAATCAGTTACGATAAACAAGACGATAAAGTCCAAGAAAATTATATCTATAAAGGAATTGCTAAGCGTTCATTTAATTTAGGTTATAAAGTTGCGCCCAAGTTTGATTTATCAAAAACTGATGCTCAAATGGAAAACGGATTACTTATAATTCGAATCCCATTTGCTGAGGAAGCAAAACCAAAAGTTTTAAAAATTAAATAATCACCCGCGCCCTTAAGTTGTTATAAAAAAAGTTATGAACAAAAAAACAAAATCAGACTCAATTACCTTTATTACCGATCCTTTAATTGAACCTTTCTACATTAGTAAAGACCAATATTGCTATACTGTTTTAGAAAATATTATTTCTTCTGAAAGTAATAACCAATACCAAAAAGTAATAGGGCATTACTTAGATCTAGCTAGTTGTTTAAAACAAATTATTCAATTTAAAGTAGATAAAAAAGGAGATTACTTATCTATTAAAAGTTATATTAACGAATGGAATAAAACTAAAAATGAATTAAAACAAATGTTACAATTATGAAAAAATTACAAGCAATTTACAATGCCGTTATTGTAAAACCCTATGAGGTCGAAGAACAAACACACGGCAATATCATCATCCCAGATTTGGGCAATGAAAAAAATAAACTAGCTCAAGTTATATCTACTGGCCCCGGTTATTATTCGGCTACAGGAGCTTGGATTGAAACCCAACTTAAAGAAGGTGATATTATAATACTTCCTACTATGGGTTTTAGTAAATTAGAATATCAAGGAGAAGAATACTGGATTGGACCTGAAAATCAAGTACTTGGAAAATTAACTGAAGAATAATATGAAAAACAAACTAATTGAATTTGGGCCCGAGGCCAGAAAAAAAGTAGCTAAAGGTATTAATACGTTATCTAACGCAGTTACCGCGACATTAGGGCCAAATGGTCGAAATGTATTATACACTGATGGTCATGCGGTATATTCCACGAAAGACGGAGTAACTACAGCAAAATCTATTTCGATAGCCGATCCTATAGAATCACTAGGAGTAGAATTAATTAAACAAGCGGCTATTAAAACAGCAGATGCTGCTGGAGATGGTACTACAACATCTACTTTATTAGCTCAAGAGATGGTAAATGCTGGTTTAAAACATCTTAATAATGATGCTAATGCTGTTGAAATTAAAAGGGGCATAGATGCTGCTGTAAAAAAAGTTGTTGATAATCTTCGTCATAATATTTCTGAAAAAATATCATCTGAGGAGCAACTTAAACAAGTAGCAACAGTTTCAGCAAATAATGATCCTGAAATAGGAGAATTGATTGCTACATCAATGGAAAAAGTAGGTCGTGAAGGTGTTGTGTTTATTGAAGAATCTAAAACTGGAGAAACATTCCTTGAAGTAGTTGAAGGTATGCAGTTTGATAGAGGTTATAAATCACCTTACTTCATTACAGATAACAATAGTATGTCTTGTGTATTAAATGATGCTTTAGTTTTAATTGCTGATAAAAGATTTACACAAATTAAAGAATTATTACCTATTTTAGAAGCAGTATCAGCTCAAAACAAATCATTATTAATCATTGCTGAAGACATTGATGGTGAAGCATTAGCCACCCTTATTGTAAACAAAATGAGGGGCACAATTAATGTTTGTGCTGTTAAAGCTCCTGATTTTGGAGAAAGAAGAAAACTTATTTTAGAAGATATAGCAACTTTAACAGGAGGTCAAGTATTTAGTGCCGACAAGGGTATGAAGCTAGACAAATTCAGTTGGGATTGGTTTGGTGGAGCCCGAGTGGTAACAATAAATAAAGAAAACACAACAATTATCGATGGCAAGGGTTCAGAAGAAAAAATTGATGGAAGAATTAACGAGCTACAATTTCAAATTGAAAAAGCCCAATCGCCCTATGAACGTGAAAAACTTCAAGAAAGGCTGGCGAAATTGGTCGGAGGAGTAGCAATTATCCATGTTGGCGGAAATACAGAAGCAGAATTAAAAGAAAAAAAGGATAGGGTAGATGATGCTCTTAATGCTACAAAAGCAGCTATTGAAGAGGGAATTGTACCTGGAGGGGGGTCAGCATTATTACATGCTCGTGAAGTTTTAGAAAATAATTCAATTGGTGCTCAAATTGTATTTGAAGCATGTGGTAAACCTTTTGAAACAATTCTTAAAAATGCAGGTTATGCTGATTCTGATATTTTCTTTTACAAAAATAAAACCTCAGATTTAGGCTCAAATGAAAATGATATTTGGTTAGGAATGAATATTAAAACTGAACAAATTGTTAATATGAAAGAAGCAGGAATTATTGATCCTACTAAAGTAACCCGTACTGCTCTTGAAAATGCAGCCTCAGTAGCTGGTACAATTCTACTTACAGAAGTAGTAGTTGTTCCGCAACCTGAAGAAAAAGATAAAGAGAATAAGGATTTTGATAACTTAGATGGGCTCTACTAATATATATATTAAAAACATAATATGAGAGATACAGTAAGTCTAATAGGAAAAGCAGTTACTATAAATAATATAGAATATTTAATAAAAGATTTTTGTTACTTACCAAATAATGATACTTTACATGTTAAAGTATCAAATCTTAAAGAAAAAAATACAACAATTAATTTTTCCTATTTAGATTTACTGAAATCTTTAAAAGAACAAACTAGGTCATGTCGGTTGAGAAAGAAAACAGAATTTTAATAGCAAATAGGATTCCTCCTGGAGACAGGTGGTCATTAATAGGAGAAGAAAAAGTTTATCTTTCTATTACAGAAGTATTAAATGCTTATTTTGAAAAAGCAACTATAAAACCATTAGCTTATAGACTTGAGCCTATGAATAGCAAGTTATATGCTCTTCAAACCTCAACAGAACCTGATCCCGAACCAAAAAAATATTCAATATATGGGGATTATATAATCTAAATGAAACTTTTAGCTACACACCCTATCAAAAAGATGGATTTAGGTTTTCATGGAAATCTATTTGGAGGTAAATTATTATCTTGGGTAGATGCCGCGGTAGCAGCTTATGCTATGGAAACCTGCCATTCTAAAAACATGGTAACAATATCTATTGATAAGTGTAATTTTAAAAAATCAACTAAAGAAGGCTCATTACTTAAAATTTACAGCAAACTAGCTAAAATAGGAAATACATCAGCTACATTTGAAGTTGAAGTTCGTTCCTATAACGTGTTTACTGAAGAAGAAGTTATTATATTGACTACGTCTATGACATTTGTTAGAATAGACGATGAAGGAGGACCAATACCGATTTCAGAACAAGTCAAACGAATATTTAATTCAAAATGAATTTAGGACATATTTTACATATAAATGATTCTATGTTTCAAATATATAGAACAATAAAAGAACCAAAAACACTACCTAGTGAAATGGTTAATGAATTAAAAGATATTTGGTTATGTTCCCACACATTTAGAAAAGATGGTATATTATATTTTTGCCGAGAAGTACAAACAATTGAATACGAAAACATAAATTTACAAAATTATGAATAAACAACAACCACAAATTAACATTGACATTAAAACTACAACTCCTATTAAATCACCTGAAGGTAATATGGTGTTTCAAGAAGGAGTAATATTACGTAAAGTATCTAAATTTATTGCTGGTACTGCTGAGGATGGAGTTATTCCTGTACCTGTATTTTTTGATGTACAAACTGGTAAGGTATTAATTGAATTATTGCCTAAGGAACTTAGAGAAGAATTTCAAGAAATATACGATAAAGAAGATGCAACAAAATAAAACTAGAGAAATAGAAGTAACAGACTCTATTGTAGATACAATTATAGATAAATTTGTTTCTAGAGCTAAATTCGGTAAAAATAAATACGGAACTGATTTAGATAGAAATGATTTATCAATAATAGAATGGATTAATCATGTTCAAGATGAGCTCCATGATGGTATTTTATATTTAGAAAAATTAAAGCAAATACTTAGTGACTAAAAAACCAATACCTCAAGAGTTAAAAGCTATAAAAAAACATAAACTTTTTGAGATAAATTACGCTACTCAAAAAACTATATCTTTTAGTCAAATACAACTTTATTATCAGTGTCCTAGAAAATGGGCACTGCAATATAGAGATGGTCATGAAACTACAGAATACTCTATTCACATGACCTTTGGAACAGCAATCCACGAAACTATCCAACACTATTTGACTATTGGTTATGAAAATAGTTTTACTGAGGCAAATAAAATAGACTTAGAAGGATACTTTAAGGAAAGATTCTCCGAAGGCTATAAAAAAAATTACCAATCCAACAATAAAACCCACTTTAGCAACCCAGCTGAAATGGGAGAATTTTATGAAGACGGAGCAGCTATCTTAAATTATTTAAAAAAGAATAAAAGTAAATATTTTAGTAAAAGAAATTGGCATTTAGTAGGATGTGAGATGCCATTATTATTGTCGCCTTTACCACGTTTTCCAAACGTTATATACCGCGGTTATATTGACCTCATATTATACAATGAACCAACAAACACATATTGTATCTATGATATAAAAACATCAACCAATTCTTGGGGGGATAAACAAAAAAGAGACAAAGTAAAAACATCTCAATTACGTTTATATAAAAAATATTTTGCTCAACAGTATAATATACCTGAAGATAAAATTGATGTTGAATTTTTTATAGTAAAAAGAAAATTGTGGGAAAACAGCCAATATG
>Ga0194121_10004857_pt1 | contig 19166 bp, 18 predicted proteins | sample TA2MahCa50mmetaG_FD_148609 | JGI IMG/M metagenome (GOLD analysis project Ga0194121, IMG submission 148609) | Freshwater microbial communities from Lake Tanganyika, Tanzania - TA2015020 Mahale Deep Cast 50m | ecosystem: Environmental > Aquatic > Freshwater > Lake | place: Tanzania: Lake...
TTATACGGCTTTGGCTGGACTTTCAAACCATCCACATAGCTCCGTACGCCAGCGCTCCAGGTGTGGTAATTGCCTTCGTTGGCGCTGTAGGTGCTCCCGCGCTTGGGCATGCGGATGTTTTCGTGTGAGAGGAGAAACTCCCCGAGACTCGGGTCAAGGGTATAGCCATGCACCCCATGCCCGGTGGTATACACGAACATCGTGCTCGACCCATACACCACATAGCCTGCGGCCACCTGCTGCATACCGGGCTGTAACAGATCGCTCATCTCGGCGTCTGGGCCCTGGCTACGCTTACGCTGGATCGAAAAAATGGTGCCAATGGTGATGTTGATATCGATGTTCGACGAGCCATCGAGAGGATCAAAGAGCACAACATACGGACCACGCAAATGTTCTGGCCCCGGAGGAATGGGCTCAGGCGCTTCCTCAGAGGCCATGGCGCAGACATGCCCGCTGGCTTCCAGGGCTTCGATCATGGTCTGATGCGCAAAGACATCCAGCTTGGTGACCTGTTCGCCCTGCACATTCTTTTCACCCGTGAAGCCCAGGATATTCACCAACCCGGCCTTGTTGACCTCACGCGCAATCACCTTGGCTGCCAGCGCGATTTGGGTCAGGAGACCGGTAAAATCGCCCGTGGCTCCGGGATAGTCCCGTTGTTGCTCCATAATGTGCCGACTCAAGGTAATGCCCAGTCGACTCATAGTCTCACCTTTCAGCGCAAGAGCGTCCGAGTTGACGCGGGTTAGGCGACGCTGACTTCCATTGCAGCGGTATATTTGCCGTAGCGCGCAGCCCCATTACATTTGGCCCGTTGATAGAAGAATTTCTGCGCGGTGGGCACGTTCGCCGCATTCCCCTTCCACGATTCCAACACGGGTCCTTGCAACGCCCGTCCGTAGGAGAAACTGAGAGCCCAGGGATGCTCGCCCAGCGCATTCATGGCATTCAGATTCTCGGTGGCCTGCTTGGCACTCTGGCCGCCTGACAGAAACACAATGCCAGGTACCGCTGCAGGAATGGTCTTCCGGAAACAGCGCACCGTGGCCTCTGCCACTTCATCCACACTGGCTTGCTGCGGACAGCCTTTGCCGGCAATGACCATGTTTGGCTTAAGCAACATCCCTTCCAGAAGCACACGATGGGCATGCAGCTGCGCAAAGACTTCCTGCAACGTGGCTGTCGTGACCTCTTCGCAGCGTGCCAGGGTGTTGTCGCCATCCATGAGCACTTCGGGCTCGACAATGGGGACCAGTTCGGCGGCTTGCGACAAGGCAGCATACCGCGCTAACGCATGCGCATTCGCCTGTAAACAGAAAGGGGTCGGAATGTCTGCGCCAATGGTGATGACCGCCCGCCATTTGGTAAAACGGGCCCCCAGCGTGCGGTATTCGGCGAGACGAGCCCCTAAGCCGTCCAGACCTTCCGTAATCGTTTCTCCCGGGAAACCTGGCAGGGCTGACGTGCCTTTATCGACTTTAATGCCAGGAATGATCCCGCGCTGCTCTAAGAGTTTGGGGAACGGCGTGCCATCCTGGGCCACTTGGCGCAGGGTTTCATCATAGAGAATAATGCCGCTGATGAAGGCTTCAACACCAGGAGTCGTAAATAGCAATTCCCGATAAGCACGGCGGTTGTCTTCGGTCGAAGGGACATTAATACTGTCCAGGCGTCTTTTAATAGTTCCAGAGCTTTCGTCAGCCGCGAGAATGCCTTTACCTTCCGCAACCATGTCACGCGCGGTAGCGATCAGGACATCTGTATCCATAGTCTACCTCCATAGTCATACCTGGCAATATGGTGAAGCAAGTCTAACATAGGTTCCTGGCTGATTGTACAAATCTATGCAGGAGAAAGCGAGGGGGGCACCGCACAGAGGAGCGAGGGACAAAGAACATACGGTGACAGGCAGAGAGAGGAAGCCAGGCATCACTTCCTCTCCAGGACAGCGCTTGTCAGCTTACCCGCGCAGGTTTTTCGCCACAAATTCCCAATTCACGAGATTCCACCAGGCAGCAATGTACTGTGGGCGGGCATTGCGGTAATCAATGTAATAGGCATGTTCCCACACATCGCAGGTCAGCAGTGGGGTTTTGCCCGACCGCAGGGGGCAACCGGCATTGGCGGTGGTTTCGATGCTCACATTGCCCGCCCCGTCTTTGACCAGCCAGGCCCAGCCTGAGCCAAACTGCCCAGCCGCGGCGGCGCTAAACGCGTCTTTGAAAGCCTGGAAATTGCCCCAGCCCTTGGTGATGGCGGCTGCGACATCGCCCGCGGGTTCACCACCACCACGTGGAGAGAGAGAATTCCAGTAGAACGTATGATTCCACACCTGGGCTGCATTGTTAAACAGACCGCCTTCGGGCGCCGTACGGATCAGCTCTTCCAGGCTCTGGTTGGCTTCGGGCTTGCCCTGGGTGAGGTTATTCAGATTGGTGACGTAGGTCTGATGATGCCGGCCATAGTGGAAATCCAGGGTTTCCGCAGAAATGTGCGGCTGCAAAGCATCTTTGGCATAGGGCAGTGGGGGTAATTCAAACGGCATGCGATGTCCCTCCTTCAGGAAGAAGCACAGTCATAGTGCACCCGTACGTGTGGCGGGAGCACCTCTACAGAGCAAGCGCTTACCGGCGAGTACCGGCACGCGACTATGGCCCCCGTCACGCCAACGAGGGGTGCTCAGCGTCAGGCCCATCGCGAGCGTTCTGAGCACATTAATGCGATACTAGCAGCTTCCCTGGCATGTGTCTAGTGCTGCTGTTTTCCGGTTGCATTCCCCCTACACATGGCCTATATCACTGTCAGAGCCTAGGAGCTGGCTCTGTGCCCTTGTCCTGTGGAAGAGGGGGCGAGGGGGTGAGAGGGTGAAGGGGTGAGGAGACATCCAGTGGCAATACAGCATGATCAGGAACATACAGACGTGGTGCGCGGTGCGACTGGCCGGCCGGTGGTGCGGGGCGCGCATGGCATCGTGGCGAGCGGGCATTATCTGACGTCGATGGCGGGGATGCGCATGCTTCTAAGCGGCGGCAATGCGTTCGATGCGGCGGCGGCTATGGGCTTTGCTGCGGCAGTGATCGAGCCCACGGCTTCATACTCCCTGGCGACCGAAGGTGTCGGCATGCTCTATCACGCCGCCAGCGGCACCATGCAGGCGCTGAGCGGTCAGGGCGTGGCGCCCCAGGCGGCGACCGTGGAAGCATTCCGGGCGCGTGGGCTGACGAAAATTCCCACCGGGCCGGGTGATCAGGCGCACCTGTCGTTTACGGTGCCGGGTATTGTGGATGGGTATATCACGCTACTGGCAACTTACGGCACGAAAACCCTCGGAGAAGTGCTAGAGCCGGCTATTGACCACGCCCAGCATGGCTTTCCGATGTACGAATACATGCATCGCATCCTGCGCATTCCGCAAACAATCGAGCAGTTTCAACGCTATCCGGCAGGTGGCGCGGACGTGTTTTACCCTGGCGGTCAGGTGCCAGCAGTAGGCAGTTTGTTTGTGCAGCCACAACTAGCACAGACCCTAAGGCTCATGGCGGACGCCGAGCGTACCGCACCAGGACCACGTCGGGCCGGGCTCCAGGCAGCACGCCAGATGTTTTATGAAGGCGAAATTGCGCACCGTATCGCGGCATTTTCTGAACAGGTCGGCGGGCTCTTGCGGTTGGAAGATCTGCAGCGCTATCACGCCAGGCTCGAAGAGCCGATCCGTACGACTTTTGCGGGCTACGAGATCTGCACCCAATCCACCTGGACGCAGGCCGCTGTGCTCCTCCAGGCCCTCAATATGCTGGAGCAGGTGGACGTACGGGCTCTAGGGCACAACACCCCGGCCTATATCCATACCGTCACCGAAGTGCTGAAACTGGCGTTTGCTGACCGCGAACGCTATTACGGAGATCCGCAATACGCTGCGGTGCCCATCGCCGGATTGCTCGCCAAAGCCTATGCCGCTGAGCGCGTCAAGCTGGTGGGGCCGCGTGCTTGCTCAGCGCTGCCCGACCCGGGTGACCCCGCTCGCCCTGGCGCGACCGTGGCACCGGCAACCCTGCCCTGGGCCCCAGCCCAAAGCCAGCAGCTGGTCGGGGCCACCTCTGAGGAAGGTACCACCCATCTGGCGGCCATCGATCGCGACGGCAACATGGTCTGTATTACTCCCAGTGGCGGAGTGTTTCGCAAATCGGCCTTTGTCCCAACCCTGGGCTGCACGCTCAGCACCCGCAGCGAAATGTTTTTTGTTGATGATGATCATGCCAATGGGCTGCAACCAGGCAAGCGTCCCCGCACCACGCTGATTAATTACCTGGTCTGTCGTGATGGCGTGCCGGTGATGACGTTTGGTTGCCCCGGTGGGGACGACCAGGCCCAGGCGAATCTGCAAATGATGCTCAACGTCCTGGTGTTTGGCATGGACCCGCAGCAGGCCGTCGAAGCACCACGCTTTTCCACGCAGAGCGTGACAAATTCCTTCTATCCCCGCTCCTATTACCCAGGGCGTCTCAACCTCGAAGAGCGTATTCCCGAGGCCGTTGCCCAGCAGTTAGCCGCCCTTGGGCATCAGATTGAGCGCGTCGGGGCATGTGGTATTGGTGCGGTGGTCACTCAGCGTGATCCCCAGACTGGGGTCCTGGCGGCCGGGGCTGATCCGCGCCGTCCAACGTATGCCATCGGTTGCTAGCGAGGGAGGAGCTGCAATGGCGGTACGCGAACGCGTCGCAGTCATTACTGGGGCCGCCTCAGGTATTGGGCGCGCCACGGCACTGGGGTTGAGTCGACAGGGAGCACGTGTGGCGCTGTGTGACCTGAATGCCGCCGCCCTGGATGGGTTGGCTGAGACCATACAGCGAGCAGGGGGGCAGACGCGTGTGGTGCCCCTCGATGTCGCGGATCAGGCCCAGGCGAGCAGCGCCATGGAAGGGGTCGTACAGGCATGGGGACGTCTCGACGTACTGGTGAACGCCGCTGGCATTGCCCGCGCCGGGCAGACGAGCCGGGGACCGGCGGGCGCCATCGCGGAGGCCGACTGGGACCGCATTATGCAGGTCAATCTGCTCGGCACAGTGTACTGTGCTCAGGCTGCCGCACGCCAGATGATCCGGCAGCGCTCTGGGCGCATTGTCAACATCGCCTCGATTGCCGGGGCAGTGCCGCGTCTCAACGCTGCGGCGTACGGGGTCTCCAAAGCTGGCGTGCGCATGTTCACCAAATGCCTGGCTCTGGAGCTGGCGCAATATGGCGTGACGGTGAATGCCGTGGCCCCTGGCCCGACCGATACGCCAATGCTCGGACGCAGCCGCGAGGATGGAGACGATCCCCAGCTCCGTGAACAGATGATTCTCGGTATGCCCGAGATTTTTCGTCTGGGAGTGCCGTTAGGCAAGCTTGGCACGCCTGAAGATGTGGCCTCGGCAATTCTGTATCTCGCCTCTGACGAGGCGCATCATGTCACCGGCGTCATCTTCAACGTCGACGGAATGGCACAGCTGTCGTGAGAGGAGCGAGACCCCATGCCTTTTACCAACAAAACAGTGCTCATTACCGGGGCGGGTTCGGGCATTGGACGGGCTGCCGCCGAAACCTTTGCCCGCCAGGGGGCACAGGTGGCCGTGGCGGATGTGAGCCAGCGCAATGCCGATGACACCGTGCAGGCGATTCGTCAGGCTGGTGGCCAGGCCACGGCGTTTGTGGCGGATGTGAGCCAGCGCTCTCAGGTGGACACGATGGTTGACGCCGTGCAGCAGACGTATGGCTCCGTGCACATTCTGGTGAACAACGCCGGGATTGCCTTGCCCTCTATGTCGCTGCTCGATGTCGATGCCGCCACCTGGGAGCGGGTCCTGCAGGTGAATCTGAAGAGCATGCTGTTCTGCTGCCAGGCAGTCATACCACAGATGATTGCCGTCGGCAGTGGCCGCATTGTCAACACAGCGTCCACCGCCGCGAAAATCCCACGCTGGGATATCGGGCCTTACTGTGTGTCCAAAGCCGCCGTGTTGCACTTCACGCGTTGCCTGGCCATGGAACTCGCGCAGCATCAGATTACCGTGAATGCCGTGGGACCGGGCGCCACCGTGACCAATCTGCGGCAGAATTCAGGCGTCCCCGAAGCACCAGGCACTGCCGAGGCGCGTCGGGAGGGGCAGCTCAAGGGGGACATGGCGATTTTCCGCATAGGAGTGCCCCTGGGCCGCCTAGGCGGACCGCAGGACCAGGCCAATGCCATTGTGTTTCTGGCCTCCGATGAGGCCAGCTATATCTCTGGGCAGTGTTTATATGTGGATGGTTTACAGTCGCAATGTTAGGGGAAACCTGACTGCGCGGGACCGTATGTCAGCCTTGTCCCTCATATCCCTGGACAGGACAACTCGATGAAGGCCGACGCGATGTACCGCGCTTACTGGAGCAACATAACCTGACCCGTCCCCTCTCCCAGACGGCGAGGGGACCTACAGGGCAACCGCGCTGGCACGCAGCTCAGGCTTCGAGCACACCGTGCCAGTACGCCACGTTCAGAAAGCGTGCCCAGCTCTCGATCCGTACATTGCCCAGAGCATATAGGGGCTGCCACGCGGGGCGCACAGGCTCCTGGCGGAGCCACATGCCGGCTTGCTGCGGCGTGCGATTGGCTTTGCGCGTGTTGCACGCCACGCAGGCCAGGACGCAGTTATCCCAGCGCGACACCCCGCCCTGGGCGCGTGGCACGACGTGGTCGATGGTCAACTCGGCGCTACCAGGGCGGACACCGCAATACTGGCACGTATAGCGGTCTCGCTTAAACACATTACGCCGACTGAACGGGACCTGCCGTACTGGGACGCGGTCGTAGGGCATCAGGCTAATGACTTCCGGCACGCGGAAGCGAAGGCGTGGCGTAGTAATAGCCAGTGCTCCGTCCTCAGGCCATAAGGCGGACCGCTCCGCCCAGGTGTAGAGCTGATAATCGACAGGGTCAACAATACGCCCTGTATCGTTCCAGACTTTTAAGAGCGCGCGAGCTACCGTGGTGACCCCGACGGGGTGCCACCGGTGCGGCCTCGATGGCACGGTTCTCAGCCATTACGCAGGCTCCACGGCACGTGCCATGGCGGCAAGCGACGCCAGTGCAAAACGACGCTGGAGCCGCCGCGCCCAGGGATACCCCAACCAGAGTAACCAGTGGCCCGGGCGGGAGAAGGCCAGGAGGTCGTACCACACGGTATCATCATGACGCCACTCAATGCTAAAGCGCTCCTCCCCACGCTCCACATGGCCTGGCAAGGTCCCGTAGGCAAAGCCAAAACGGCGTACGGGCTGGAGGTCATCCAAAACATAGACAATCCGACAGGCATTGAGGACCCATACACCACACCAGGATGCCAGCACACCAACGACGGTACCACATGCAAGCCCTGCAGTAGGCCAGCAGAGTTGCACCCAGCCGACCTGAAACATCTGCCAGCGCCGTAAGGCCACGCATGCTCTCTGAAAAACACGCTGGCCCGTACCCAGACGGACACGGCGATGATCCAGGACATACCCCGCCGGGGGTACCGTACAAGAGCTGCCTACCCCTGTGTAAGAGAAGGGCTGGCACGACTGGCGGTCCAGGAAATCTCGTATCGTCGTCTCGGTGGGTCTGTGCCACGAGAGCAGTGGCCCAGGCATCATGCCATGGCTGTCTGCTGACATCACCAGCGCTCCTGCGAGGCCAGCCTGCGTCACAGGCGACCCCAGCAATGTACCAGGGACTGAGAACGGCGCAGATGCCCGGTATGCGTGGTGAGGATCGGTGTCGCCCTCTGCTGCATGACCGTACTGCGCCTCCGTGCACATCTACTGCTTGCGAGACACCCATCGTAGCACATTTGTCGCCAGGTGGGGATACACACCTGGCAGCATTGCTCGTTGCACGACGTTATGGCAGGTTGCCTGGCAGCAGGCACGGAGGCAAGACACCGTGCCTGCTGCAGTCGGCAAAGCGCGGGGTGATGGAGGGTAGGCACATCTCACCCTGCCCGGGTGAGGACATTCAGGGAGAGGGTGCCAGTTCTAGGAGATGCGGCAATGCCTCGTCCAGGTAGCGGAGATATACCTCCGCATGCCTGGGAGGTAAGCCAAGCAGGCGCAGGAGCCCGCTAATGTTAGACGAACGCGTCGTACCACCGAATCCCACGCCGTACTTATGCACCAGGGCATTGGCCAGCATGACCGTGGCCACGAGCGGGTTGGCCGCGTGCGTGGAATGGTGTGTGGCAATCACTTGCAAGATGGGAGCCGGGAAATGCCAGTGTTCCCCTAACCACTGACCTGCCACGGCGTGGGTCACTTCAAAAGTATCAAACTCAACTTTGGACATATCGACATCGGGCTCGCCGGCCATTTGGGTGAGCATACGGTGATACTCTTGTGGAAATAGATGCAGCAGCACAACACGCCCGATGTCATGCAGCAAGCCGGCACAAAAGGCGAGATCGTCATCGATATCTCGCGGGCTAGTCTTGGCAATACGCTGGGCCAGGGTCGCGACGGCCAGACTGTGCAAACGCAGGGTCTGCACCGTCGCGATCTCCTCGGTATTCTTGGTCTGAAAACAGTCAAACGTCGTCAAGTTGAGCGTGAGATTTTTGACCGCATTGAAACCGAACATCAAAATGACCCGGCGTACGGAGGTCACCATGCGGTTCGTTCCCGAGCCATAAAAAGCCGTATTGGCCATCTGGAGAAGCCGGGCGACGCATGACGGATCGGTTTTGATCACTTGCTCTAGAGCGTCAATAGAGCTATTGACATCCTCAGTGAGCGTCGTAACGGTCTCTACCAGGCTTGGGACAGTAGGGATTTCTTCATAGTCTTGCAACAGTTTACGGATGGTGGAACGACGCGTGGTTGCACTGGTTTCCTGATGGTTCGCAGGGAGACGCATAGATCGTAGCTCTCTGATGCCCCTCGTGTGACAGACAGGGGCACGTGGTCAATAGATACCCTCTAAAGAAGAGAACAGTACCTTTAAAGAAGAGAACAGTACCTTTCCTATCGGTTCCCCGGACGATTTTCTTAACGATGAGCGTAGAACAATACTCGCAGGCCAGGCAGTAGAACGTCATTCATAATGGTATCTGTCAAGAAAATGTCGCAGCCTGTGCAGTAGGCCATGCAAAAAATTGTGAGGCATGCTACACTATGGCGCGATTTCGTATCCTGCCGTCACGCCGCGCGAGAGGCAATGGGGTACTTTCCCTGGCAGATACCATAGCTATATAGCCGGATGCTGGCGTTCTGGTCCATTATTCGTGAGAGATCGACGAGGAAGTTACGCGAGATGACACCACTTTCTGCCCAAGGTCTACAAAGCCTCATCCCTCTACTTGCCGGTTTAGGAACTGCGGTGCAGGTGCTGGTGCTCGTGGCGTTAATGCTCGCTTCAGTCATGTGCTGGGGCATCGTTGCCCAGAAAATGCGCTTGTTGCGTAAAGTACGGCGTGATAATGCCAGCTTTTTACAAGTCTTTCGTACCAGCAACGACCTCGCCTTTATTGCCGCCGCCGCCCGCCGTTTCACCTATTCATCCCTCGCACAGCTCTTTCGGGTAGCGCACCAGTATGTGGAAGTCCCTGTGCCCAGCAATGGTCGACGGGCGGTGATGGAGAGTGAGATTATGCCCATGTCTCCGGCGATGCTGGAGCGGTTACGCCAGGCCTTGCGACCGCGCCAGACCGAAGAGATGGAGCGACTGGAGCAGGGCTTGCCCTTTCTTGCGACCACCGCTAGTGTCTCTCCATTTGTTGGCCTCTTTGGTACTGTATGGGGTATCATGCAATCGTTCCACGCGATTGGCCAAGGGAGTGGTGCCTCGCTGGCAGTGGTGGGGCCAGGGATTGCGGATGCGTTGATTGCCACAGCCGTAGGGCTGGCCGCCGCGATTCCGGCGGTTATGGCCTATAACCACTATCTCAATCGCCTCCGTCGGATGGAGGGCGAGATGGAAAGTTTTGTCGAAGACGTGGTGCAGCTCTTTGAGTTATATGCTCCCAGCGAAGCACCAGTAGCGCGTGGAGGGGGAAGTGGTCGTACGCCCCTGGCACACTGAGTGAGGATGATTACGCTATGGCTATGGGAGTGGGTGGCAAGTCACGCTCTACAATGGCAGAGATTAACGTCACTCCCCTCGTTGACGTCATGCTCGTGCTCCTGATTATCTTTATGATTACTGCGCCGATGTTGCAGCATGAACTGGATGTCAACCTGCCTGTTGCGACAGGCAGTCCACAGGTCACAGGGGAAAATCAAGTCGTCTTGACGGTCAACAAGCAGGGTGGCATCTATCTTGACCAGACGGCGTATACATTAGAAACGTTGCGTCCCAAATTGCAAGCACTCTATCAAACGCGTCAAAACAAAGACCTGTTCTTACGTGCGGACACAGATGTGCCTTACGGCAAAGTTGTACAGGTGATGGACGAAGTGAAAAAGGCCGGCATTCTGAAGCTGGGGATGCTGACCCAGCCTCCTGCTGAGAAACGATGAGAGCCACGATAAGTCGTCCACAATCGAGTACAAGAGTCGGGAAAAGCGTCGCAGGCACGCCATCTCCCGTAGAGCATGGTCGTGTACCATTCGCTTCCTCCTTGCTGTGGTCGCTGGGGTTGCATAGCTGCTTTCTTCTGGTGATGCTGGTAGGAGGCTGGGTAGCAGGGCGGCCACAGCCATACAGGCTTGCACCCCAAACGGTGTACCTGGCAGGGGATAGTCCCATCGGCCTGGACGGTATTCCCGGTGAAGGCGGTGGGGCGTCTGGTGCAAAACAAGAAGGCAAAGAACCGGGGAGTGGGAGCAAATCTGCCCAGGGAGGAGCTGGGGCTGAGCCGTCAGTGGAAAAGTTCGTTCCTCCTGTGGAAAAACCGACGCCACCACCTCCCAAGCCTGTGACAGAAAAACCGGTAGTGGCGCCAATGCCGAAGCCGGTCGTTAAGAAGGCGGTAGTGCCGCCACCGAAACCGTCTGTGGAAAAACCAGCCTTGCCAGTGCCACCACCCAAACCGGTGGTAGAAAAAGCGATCCCAGCGCCCCCAAAGCCACCGCCTGAGGCGATGACGTTGGCCCAAAAGCCCGTCAAGCCACAGCCACCTGCCACGCCGTCATCGACTGTAACGGAAGCGCAGCAGAAGATGGCAAAGTTGCGCGAACAACAGGCTCAGCAGGAAACGGCGACAGACGCCCGGCAGAAAGTCGCCAAATTACGTGAGCAGCAGGCCCAGCAAGATGCCGCCGAGCAGAAAGTCGCCAGTTTGCGCACAGAACAAGCGGACAGGCAGGCAGCCCAACAGCGTCTCAATGCTTTGCGAGCCAAAGTAGGGAGTGGCAGCGGTTCCGGGGGCAGTGGCACCGGTGAGGGGAATGGAGGCGCTGGGGGTACAGGGACCACCGGCAGTGGCCCTGGAAGCGGCGCTGCTGGCTCTGGTGTAGGAGGGGGGGCTCCAGGTGGGGGACGAGGCACAGGTCTGGCTGGTGCTGGAGGCGTAGGGACTGGTGGCCTTTCAGGGATCCGCCTACGCAATTATCAAGCAGAATTGCAAGCGAAGATCACCAACGCGTGGAATATCCCCGCGCAGTCAAAAGGTTTGCAAGCCTCGGTGTTCCTGATCGTGGGTCGTTCTGGCCAAGTGGAACAAGCTCGTTTAGTCCAGGGATCGGGCAATGCGCTCTTTGATGAATCGCTGCAGCGGGCCATTAAACAGGCGCAACCGTTGCCATCGCTGCCTGAGGACTACGCTGAACGCTCTCTCGAGGTGACGCTACGCTTCCGAGGCCGTGGCTAACAGGCAAGGAGATCCTGAGGACAACTATGCAGAAACACTTTCTGCGGGGTGGGGGGATACTGCTCATCTCCCTGGTAACATGGTGGGCTTGCGCTCTGGCGCAGACCCGTGTACAAATTGATATCGAAAAACAGTCAGGCGCAGAGCTCCCGGCTATTGCGGTGCCTGGATTATTGAGCGAAGGGGTCGATCCAGCTGGCCAGCAAATTCGTCTTGTGCTGCAACAAGATATGAAATATACGGGCCTCTTTCGCGTTGCGGATGCTTCAGCATACCCAGAAACGCTCCAGGCGGTAGATCAATTGCAATATCCAGCCTGGGCGTCGTCGGGTATTGTTGCTGTCATTACCGGGCGCCTAGGGAATGCTCCAGGAGAAAACCAGCTCTCCCTGCAGCTCGCTTTGCATGATATTGCCCAGCAGCGGATGCGGATCAACAACAATTTTAATGGACCCAAAATCCGCCACCGGGAAATGGCGCACCGCTTTAGTGACCTGGTGTATCGCGAGCTTACGGGTGACGCGGGTCCTTTTGACACCCAGGTCCTCTGCGTCAGTGTAGGCAAGAGCAAAGGGAGCAAAGATATCATTATTATGGACTACGATGGCCATGGAGCGCGTCCCCTGGTGGGAGACGGGGGGCTAAATTTGTCACCAGCCCTCTCGCCAAATGGCACACTTTTAGCGTATACTTCTTATCGTTCTGGCAATCCAAATATATACGTACGGAATTTGCTCACCGGAGCTGAGGAGCGCCTGACGTCTGGGGTCGGCCTGGCGATGGCTGGCTCCTGGTCGCCTGACGGGCGCTATTTGGCGCTGAGCCATACTATTGATGGGAATAGCGAAATTTTTCTGTATGATACCAGAAGTAAACAAATGAAACGGCTTACCAATGATTGGGGCATCGATGTATCGCCGACGTTTGCACCAGATGGCAAACGGCTGGCCTTTGTGTCGGACCGTTCAGGTTCGCCCCAGGTTTATGTGATGGACGTGCAGGGAGGGGCCCCAGTGCGGATCACCTACGAAGGGCGCTATAACACAGCGCCAGCTTGGTCGCCCCGAGACAATACTCTGGCTTTTGTGGGACGTGCCGATGAGGACCGCTCGTTGGGTGTCTACACCATCCGTGCGGATGGTAATGGACAGAGCCGACTTGGTGGTGGTCCGAATCCGGATGCGCCGGTATGGGCGCCCAATGGTCGTTTTGTGATGTACACCAGCACGCAGGGTGGTTCGCGGCAGCGCTATATGATGCGCGACGATGGCCAGGCGAATCACCTGCTGCCCGCTAGTGGCCCAGGCTGTCTGACGTCACAGTGGGTCGCGCGTACCGCGCGATAACCTTATCCCCCTAGGAAAGGAGGAAGCTCGATGACTCGACGTCCAGTCCAGTCCAGTGTTGCACTGGTCGCTCTGATCCTCACGTTTCTCTTTGTTGGCTGTGCCAAGGAAGAGCCCCCTCCGCCCACGGCTGATAGTGCGGCGCGGTCTACCCCCACCCCTGGTGGAGCGGGTCCTGGAGCTGGCGGCCCGGGCGCTGGTGGACCACTCGGTGGCCAGGCGGCTGCCGATTTCCAGAACCAGGATATCTATTTTGACTTCGATAAGTATGACCTGCGTGCGGATGCCCGTGCGACCCTCGACCGGAAAGTTGCGTTCATGAATCAGAATGCTTCTGTCCGGGCACAGGTTGAAGGGCACTGTGACGAGCGTGGCACCAATGCCTATAACCTGGCACTAGGTGAACGCCGCGCCAATGCCGCGAAGCAGTATATGACTACGGCGGGTGTCACTGCAGCGCGCCTGACAACGATTAGTTATGGAGAAGAACGTCCGATTGATCCAGGCCATACTGAAGCAGCGTGGGCCAAAAATCGGCGGGCTCATTTTGTCATTACCGGTCAATAGATCATTGTAAACCATGAAACGATTGTTTGTGCTGGTGAGTGTGTTCCTGCCCGGAGTCCTGGTGGGCTGTGCGAGTGACAAAGACCTGCAAGCGGTTCGTGCTGACACCCAGGCGTTGGAGCGCCAGAGTAGTGAGCGCCAACAGACGGTTGAAGGACGATTGCAGACCGTAAGTGACCGCCTGGCTCAGTTTGAAAAGGCTCAGGGTGATACACGACGTGACTTGGCGCGGACTTCCGCCACTCTTGATGAGTTGCGTATTCAGTTGCAACGCTTGCAGGGTGATATTCAGGAGACCCGGCACCGGATACGGCGTGGCACAGTTGGAGGTGAGGGATCTGGATCGTCCAAGCTCGCCGATTTGGAGACGCGCTTGGGTGATCTCGAAAAACAAGTTCCTCCTCGTAAGAGTGCTACGCTCCCACCAGTTCCACAAACAAAACCAGAGCCAGAGCCGGTGAGGTCAGAACCGGCTCCTCTGGCGTCGGGCACTTCCGATGCTGGGGCTCCGTCTCCTGGCACAGTACAGCCACCGCCAGCAGCGTCTCAGCCGGCTCCACTACCACAACCGACGCAGCCTCCTACCCCACGTGTGGCGGCTTTACCTCCCCCAAGCGCGGTCACTCGGCCGCCCAGTGCGTCGCCATCTGCTCCTGGCGAGTCTAATGTGGCAGACCAATTATATAGGCGTGCCATGAAGGATTATCAGGAGAAGAATTACGAGGCAGCCGTCGTCAATCTCAAACAGTATCTGAAGCAATCCCCGAAATCCTCGCAAGCGGGGAATGCGCAGTACCTGATTGGTGAATCTCTGTACGCGCAAAAGCAATATGAAGCAGCGATTGTGGCTTTTGACGAAGTCGTACAGAAACATGGCCAGGATCCCAAAGTTGCCTCAGCGATGCTCAAACAAGGTTACGCTTTTGCGGAACTCAAGGATGCCCGGAACGCGCGTTTCTTCCTCCAACAGGTACAGAAAAAGTATCCGAATAGCCCCGAAGCCCAACAAGCGGCAGAAAAGTTGAAACAACTCCGCTAAGGGCAAGGTATCGTCTATGCCCCACCAGCGGCGTGGGGCGGAGACCTCCTCCTACCACAGTCTCAGTTAAACTTAAACCGCATTTTCTTGGTGTTCGAAGTCTGCAGACGTTCGAGCTTGGTCATTTGATCACTATCTGGAATCAGTGTACCATTTTCCCACGCAATAACATCTGCGGGACGGACACGAAAGAGCTGAGCCATCTGGATCTGGGTCATCTCTGTATGTTCGCGCAGTGCACGAATTTCATCGGACGTGAGCATGGGGCTTTCCTTCTGCTGATAACTGGAGGCTCTGCGTTCTATTATACGCGAGTTTGGGTATGCATATCTACGATATCACCGCTCCGCTATCGTCTTCTCTCCACGTCTATCCCGGCGACCCGGCCTTTGCCTGCACGCCTATTGCCCAGGTGCAATGTGGTGATACGGCCAATGTCAGTCGCCTCGAGCTCAGTTCCCACACTGGAACGCACCTCGATGTGCCCTATCATTGTTTTGTGGATGGTATGACCGTTGACCAGGTAGATCTCACACGCCTGATGGGCCCAGCGCGTGTCTGCGTTTTCCCGCATGTGACCCATCACCTCACTGCAGAGGATTTCGCAGGTCTCGATCTGACGGGTGTTGAACGTCTCCTCTTGAAGACACCGAATACTGCGTTATGGCAACGGCAGGGTTTTCAACCAGAGTATATTGCCCTCACAGAGTCGGCTGCCCATCACCTTCTGGAAAGCGGTGTGCGCCTGGTAGGTATTGACTATCTTTCGGTCGATGCCTTTGCGCGTCCGGATCTGCCTGTCCATCGTCTCCTGCTCAACGCTGGTGTCCTCATTCTGGAAGGGCTCGACCTGCGGCAGGTGCCGGCGGGGTGGTATGAATTACTGGCCTTACCATTACGTCTTGCTCATGGGGATGGAGCTCCCGTCCGAGCCATCCTCCGGCACACCGCATAACCCTCTATACGTCACAGTTAAAGCAAACCGGCACGTCGACGCCACCACCATTCGAGCGCCAGCACGCTTAACATCAGAAAAAAGATTGGCAGCGTTTCACGCAGGCGCAGGCGGGTCTCTTCGAGCACTTGATAACTCGGTGCTCCACCGAAGAACTCGCTCACACTCGTGACGCCAGGGCGGGCCGGATCATCCAGTGCGAAAAAAAGTCCGCCAGTACGTTCGGCGATATCCCGCAAGAGGGCCGGATTGGGTGCCGCATACTGGCTTTCGTCCCCCGCCTGCTGTACACGCAAGAGCAGACGATTGGCTTCATGGGTTTTACCGCCGATGTCTGCCTGCACGTCCAGGGTGTAGATACCCTCTTCATCAGCCCGAAAGCGATAACGGTATTCGCCCGGATTATTAGTCGCCACGTATTGCACTGGGAGCTCAGCGCCCTGTGGCGTACGTAATTTCGTACTCAAGGTCGCCGTCTCAGCTGGTCGATAATCGTCTTGGAGAACTTGGACAGTACCTGTCACCTCACTCCCCACCGGAAATTCACTCGCATCCGCTACCATGCGGACTTGCTTGAGCACGGGATCCCGGATGAGCCAGCGGACCATCTGACGGATGAACTGTAGATAATGCTGGTTCGAATCCATCCGTCCGGCCATCTGGAAGTTCCACTTCCAGATATAATCACTCATCAGAGCCAGTGTACGTCCTTCCCCAAACCGCTGCATGGCCAGGAGTGGCACACCAGGGCGATCATCGACACGACTGCTACTCACCCCTAAAACCGTAGCACCTGGTTTCACGTGCCCAACGACATTCAATGCATCCAGTTCAGGCAACATATCCCAGATACGTTGATTCTCTGCAGCATCTGACGCCAGACGCGTAATTGGATGGGCTTTGCCTTCGTCCGTGAGTAGCATACGCTGGGTCACCGTGCGATAGTCACTGCGATCCTGACGCATCGAGATGGGTAAAATGTCCTCAATTGGCGTGCCAGTATACCCCCCCTGAGCAAATGACAGCATGCCACCGAGCATGGCAAAGGCCCCACCTTCATGCACATATTTGCGTACATTCTCGAGGTAATACCAAGGGAAGTAGAGTTGATAACTAAAATTTTCAAAAATGATCAAATCAAAATTTTTCAGTTCCTGGGTAAAGAGTCGTTGGGTAGGAAAAGGAATGAGGCTAAGCTGATTTTCCGGTACGTTCACGACATCAGTAGGGGTACGCAGAATCACAAAAGAAATCATATCGATACCTGGATCCTGCTTGAGCCCCTGGCGGAGGAACCGATAATTCCAGCTCGGGCTTCCACACACTAAAAGTACCCGAATCTTATCGCGCGCCACTGAGAGAGGAAAATCCGTATGATTATTCGTTGTGATGGCCTCTCCCAAATGCGGAGCAACGCTCACCGTGTAGGTAAACTCGCCCACTTCCTCTGGCTCAAGCTCAAACTGCACTTGCTGCTCGCCAACATCCGTCGTGACGTGCACCGTACGCGTGGCAACCACACGCCCGGCACGAGTCAGCACGACCGGGAGTTGTTCACCGCGATACCCCCAGGTCTGTAGCTTCACATTGACCTCGGTAGGATAGTGCACAAAGGCCAGCGTCGGTGCTTGTACTGAGGCAATACGAATGTCCCGATAGGGACTGTGCACGCCCACACCGGCAGTGACGACCCGTATCCCAGCCTGACGGAGATGTCCTAAAGCCGTGTCCGAACCGTGATGCGCCCCATCACTGAGGAGAAGCACTCCCATGGGCTGCGTACCACGCTGCTCTTCGAGCACAGTGTGCAGGGCGCTGAGTACATCGGTGCTTCTGCCACCTGGCTGCACCTCTTCCAGGCGCTCGATAGGTAACGCGCGTGCTGTTTCGTCAAACTGGTAGAGCTTAAGCTGATACTGCTGTGCCAGAGTAGCCAGGGCGGAACGCTCACCACCCCGTAGGTAGTCACGGGCCTGCTGGAGACGGCTGGGCTTTCCAGCTTCCGCCAGGCCCATACTCCCGGAGGTATCCAGCATCACCAGCAGCGGGGGCAAGATTTGCAACACTTTCTGAATTAACAACGACGGATTGAGCAGCATCCCCAGGACGAGCCCATAGACGACAACCCGTAGCAAGCAAAGCCCCCAGCACACGCGCAGTGACACACGCGGTCGGAGATCGCGCCATTGCAAATACAACAGCAGGACACACAAGACCGCTACGGCGCACGTCAAGGTGAATGACAGGGTCATTTCCCAGGTGAGACTGCTGCGGAATGTCCCGGAAGCCGTGTGCCAGAGTAACGGGTAGAAGGGCAATGCGATCATCCCAGTTTCTTACGGATAAAGGGTAGATGAATCAAATCCTGCTTATAATTCACAGTCAGGGCGTAGAGCGCACAATTCACCCCGAGCTTGAATGCTTCCAGCCGCTGCGCCTCTCCACCAGGATGGCATGATGCTACCCAGCGCCCCAGATAATCGCGCTCCCAGGCTGCTCCGAGACCGTTCTGACAGTAAAGTAAAGGGGTGCGATCTTCCACCTGGATACCTTCGAGATATGGGTTCACGATACGCACACCGCCAATGGTCCGAATCAAATAAAAGGTGCGAAATATCGTGTGTTCCGGTGGCAGAATTTTCAGCGATCGATCCGGAAAGAGACGTGTAATCTCCTGTCGTACACTCGCATCAAAGTCGCGATTTTTATTCCCACGGACATCATCAATGAGCATCAAACCACCAAACAACAGATAGCGCCGTAAGATTTCTCGCTCTTCATCGCTGAAAGGCTCAAAGCCTCGTGCGCCGGCCATATAGAGAAACGGATGCGCAAATAACGCCGGATCATGCAGGGTGATCACTTGCCGCTCATCGCGAGTTTCGACGCTCGTACGTAAACGCACCTCTTGGAGTAACGGCGCCACAGCGCGGGGATGAGGATCCCACTGTCCGCCACGATATTGCAACTGGGCTACCGTAAACATATTCGATGCTGGCAGCGCGGTCCCGGGGCGTGGCCGCGCTGCGACCAGCCCCAAGAGTGCCGGAGCACCTAGGGCCCAATGCCGTATATGACGCAAGAAAGCTCGGCGTGATTGCATCGTACGGTTGTTTCCCTCATACCAGGATCATGTCTGACCTTATAAACGATTAGCACAAACGTTTTCTACGGCGAGTACGGCTACCAGCAATACTAACACGAGTCCAGCCAGTTCACGTGCGGGCAAGGCTGCCTCCCCTGTCTGTCCTGTCGCCTCTTCCGCCTCGATGGTCACGGGCAGCGGCTGGAGACGCGCCTGCAGGTCTGCAGAGGCGATTTTCTCAAAGTGTGATTCCGCCCGTGTACCATTCACTGCCAGGAAATCCGCCCCGACAGGGGTCGTTATACGATAGATCCCAGGGAGTGTATAGGCAACATAAGAAGCCGCAGTCAGCGTCTCATTTCGGGCGTAGCGT
>Ga0194121_10004858_pt1 | contig 19159 bp, 15 predicted proteins | sample TA2MahCa50mmetaG_FD_148609 | JGI IMG/M metagenome (GOLD analysis project Ga0194121, IMG submission 148609) | Freshwater microbial communities from Lake Tanganyika, Tanzania - TA2015020 Mahale Deep Cast 50m | ecosystem: Environmental > Aquatic > Freshwater > Lake | place: Tanzania: Lake...
GCGCCGGGCCGGCCGCCGTCGCGCACGAGGAGCGCCGCGGCCGCGAGCGCGACGGCGGCGACGAGCCCGAGCGTGACGGCTGCGCGTGTGCGCACCGTGGCGCCTCGGCGGATCGACTCCAGGTCGAAGCGGGGGATCCTCATCTCCATCTCCCTCCGGCGCCGTCACAGCGGCGCACGGAGGTAGGACGTCGGACGCCTGCGGCGCGTTCCCGCACCCCGGGGGTGCGGGCGGGAGTCAGGCGATCGGGACGATCTCGCCGCCGGTAACGCGGGCCAGCTCGTCGGGCGTGAGCGGGAACACCGCGTTCGGGGTGCCGGCGGCGGCCCAGATGAGGGTGAGCGCCATGAGGTCGGCGTCGATGTAGGTCGCGACCGGCTGCGCGAGCGCCAGCGGGGGCACGCCGCCGACCGGGAAGCCGGTGACCTGCTTCACCCAGTCGGGGTGCGCGAGCTCGACGGGCTCGCCGGCGAGGCTCGCGAGCCGCTGCTCGTCCACGCGGTTCCTGCCGCTCGCGACGACCAGGAGAGGACGCTGCGTCTGGACGCCGCGGAACAGCAGCGACTTCGCGATCTGCCGCACCTCACAGCCGAGCGCCCGTGCCGCGTCCCGCGCGGTACGTGTGCTCGCCGAGAGCTCGCGCACCTCACCCGTGAGCCCCGCCTCGCGGAGCGCGTCCTGCACGCGGCGGGGTCGCCCGGCAAGCTCGTTCACGCCGGCCGGCCGATCAATGGAGCTGTTCGATCCACGCCTCCGGGCGCCCCTCGCGCACGGCGAGGAAGCCGAGCGTCCCGAGCTGCGTCTGGAGGTTGCGCGGGTAGGTCGGCGAGCCGGAGTTCACGATCAGGATCCCGTCCGAGCGCACCACCGTGGGGACGTGCGTGTCGCCAGCGACGACCACGTGCACGCGGCCGGCGAAGTGCCGCTCCATGCGCTGCGCGTGGGTCGCCCCGCCGGGATAGGGGTGCTCCGGGAAGTCGTGGGTCATGCCGACGAGCAGCCCGTCGATGTCGAGGAGCTGGTTGTAGGCGAGCCGCGGGTCGTCCGCCGGGGCGATCGGCCGTCCGCTGGAGCCGTCGTCCCCGTTCCCGCGCACGCCGAGCACCGGGGCCACCGCCTCGAGCCAGTCGAGCACGGCCACGTCGTGCATGTCGCCGGCGTGCAGGATCAGGTCGACCCCGCGCAGGGCCGCGTACACCTCGTCCCAGAGGGAGGCCCGGGCCTCCGGGATGTGCGTGTCGGAGACGAGCCCGATGAGCAGGTCGCCGTAGAAGACGTGCCGGTCGAGCCAGCGTCGGCGGTCCGCGTCGTCGGCGTGGGGGAACACGCGAGGAGCCTAGCGCAGGACGGGGCCGGCGCGCCCGCCCGGGCTCGCTCTGGGCCGGTCGGCGACGTTGGGACCGGCCGATCGCGCTACAATGGGGCCCGAATCCTCAGCACCACCCCCCGGGAGCCACATGAGCAGCAACGGCAGCAGCAACGGCGCGGGTTCGAGCGGCGGCGAGACCGCCACCTGGACGGTGAAGGCCGGCCTCGCGCAGATGTTGAAGGGCGGCGTCATCATGGACGTGGTGACGCCCGAGCACGCGCGCATCGCCGAGGAGGCGGGGGCCGTCGCGGTGATGGCGCTCGAGCGCGTCCCGGCGGACATCCGCGCCGCCGGCGGCGTCGCGCGCATGAGCGCTGTCGACCTCATCGAGTCGATCCAGGAGGCCGTCACGATCCCCGTGATGGCGAAGGCACGCATCGGCCACTTCGTGGAGGCGCAGATCCTCGAGGCGATCGGCGTCGACTACATCGACGAGTCCGAGGTGCTGACGCCGGCGGACCCTGCGCACCACGTCAACAAGCACGCCTTCCGCGTGCCGTTCGTGTGCGGCTGCCGCGACCTCGGGGAGGCGCTGCGGCGCATCGGCGAGGGCGCGGCGATGATCCGCACCAAGGGCGAGGCCGGCACCGGCGACATCGTCGAGGCGGTGCGCCACATGCGGGCGCTCTGGGACGGCATCCGCCGGGTCCAGCACTCGCCGGACGACGAGCTGGCGTCGATCGCGAAGGAGCTGCAGGCCCCCCTCGCGCTCGTGCAGGAGGTGAAGCGGCTCGGCCGGCTTCCCGTCGTGAACTTCTCCGCGGGCGGCGTCGCGACGCCGGCGGACGCCGCGCTCATGATGCAGCTCGGCGCCGACGGCGTCTTCGTGGGGTCCGGCATCTTCAAGGCGTCCGAGGATCCCGCGGACCAGCTGAAGCTCGCGAACTCGATCGTGAAGGCCGTGACGCACTTCCGCGACCCGGAGGCGCTCGCCGACGCGTCCCGCGGGCTGCGTCACGCGATGCGCGGGCAGTCGGTGGCGCAGATGCCGGCCGAGGAGCTGCTCGCCGGGCGGGGGAACTGAGTCTTCTGCAGATGACGGCCGGGGGCACGCGCCCGTTGATCGGCGTGCTCGCCCTTCAGGGCGACTTCCGTGAGCACGAGGCGGCGCTCGCCGCCTGCGGCACCGCGAGCGCCGAGGTGCGCACGCGCGCGCAGCTCGAGGCGGTCGACGGGCTGATCATCCCCGGCGGCGAGAGCACGACGATCGCGCGGCTGCTGCTCGCGTACGAGCTGATGGAGCCGCTGCGCGAGCGCATCCACGCCGGGATGCCGATCTGGGGCACCTGCGCGGGCGCGATCCTGCTCGCGAACGACGTGCCAGGGCTGGACCGGCCGCCGCTCGGCGTGATGGACATCTCGGTGGCGCGTAACGCCTTCGGCCGGCAGATCGACTCCTTCGAGGCCGACCTCGACGTCTCCGGGCTCGAGGGCGGCCCAATGCACGCCGTCTTCATCCGCGCTCCGGTGATCACGCGCGTCGGCCCGGGAGTCGACGTGCTCGCGCGGCTGTCCGACGGCCGCGTCGTCGCCGCGCGCGAGGGGCGACTGCTCGCCACGAGCTTCCACCCGGAGCTGACCCAGGATGGCCGCATGCACCTGCTGTTCGCGGCGATGGTCGCAGACGCCGCGCGGACCGAGGCCGCATGAGCAACACGCACGCGGCGCGGCCAACCGATCTCGTCGCCCTCGTGACGTTCGACGGCGAGGTGCGCGAGAACATGGCCATCACGCGGGAGCGGCTCGGCCTCGCTCCCGCCCCGCCGCGGCCGCTGAACGCCGCGATCGAGCAGTGGCTCGGCTTGGGCCGTCAGACGTGGATCACCGTGCGCGGCCGCCAGGTGCACGGGATCGCGACCGCACGCGAGCTGTCGGAGCGAACCGCGTGGCAGATCGACACGCTGATCGACGCGGAGTCCGGCGACGGCGACGTGCTCCGGGACCTGCTGCGACAGGCCGCGCGCGCCGCCGACCGCGCGCGGGTCTCGCACGTGCTGCTCCGCACGCGCGCGGGGTCGGCCGCGGTCGATGCGGCGCTACGCGCGGGCTTCGTGCCGGCGTTACAGGAGCGACTCTGGGGCACGCCGCTCGGGCACCCCGTGGCGCCCGCCGAGTCCGAGGCGCCCGACGAGGCGCCCGACGCCCCAGCGCGCGCGGCCACCGTACGACCGGCAACCGACGCGGACACGTTCCCGCTCTTCCAGCTCTCCAGCCGCGCGCTCCCGATCGAGGCGCGGCAGGTGCTCGCGATGACGATGGCCGAGTGGAAGGCGCTGCGCGAGCGTCGCTGGTGCGCGCGCGGCGAGAGCCTCGTCGCGCTGGATGGCGACCGCGTGGTCGCGTCGCTGCGCGCCGGCGGGGACGGTGACACCCTGCAGGTCGAGATCGTCGCCGACCCGGGCGGGCGGTGCGAGCCGGCGGCGGACGCGCTGTTCGACGCGGCGATCGCGGAGGTGGGCGCGCCCCGGCGCGTCGTCGCGCTCGTGCCGGCGAGCGCGACGGCGGTCGAGTCGGTCGTGCGGGCGCGAGGGCTCGCGCCGGAGTCTGAGTTCGTGCTGCTCGCCCGCCGCACCGCGCGACCGATCCGCGAGGCGGCGCCGGCCAGAGCGGGGGTGGTCATCCCGACCGGTGGCTAGACGACGGGCGCCAACGCTCGTGACGGGAGGCTGAAGATCGACGTCCACGACGACGAGATCGCCCTGCTCATCGACGTGCTCCCGTCGCGCGTCAGCGCCGCCGTGCGACAGCGCAGCGCGACCGACCTGATCGAGGTGATCGTCGACCTCGGACGCGTCCCCACCGCACGGTACACGACCGGCGAGCTCGCCCTCAGCAACGACGAGGTCGCCGAGCAGGAGATCGAGCAGGTCGTGGCGCGCGTCTCGGAGTTCGGCGAGGACAACCGCGCCGGCATCCCGCGCACGCTCCACCGCATCTCCGCGATCCGCAACCGCGCCGGGCGCATCGTCGGGCTCACCTGCCGCGTCGGCCGCAGCGTGTCGGGATCGAGCAACGTGATCCGCGACCTCGTAGAGTCGGGTCGCAGCATCCTGCTGCTCGGCGCGCCGGGCGTTGGCAAGACGACGATGCTGCGCGACGTCGCGCGCATGCTGGCGGAGGAGTTCGGCAAGCGCGTGGTGATCGTGGACACCTCGAACGAGATCGGCGGCGACGGGGATGTCCCGCACCCGGGGATCGGACGCGCGCGGCGCATGCAGGTTCCGCGGCCCGATGCGCAGCACGAGGTGATGATCGAGGCGGTCGAGAATCACACGCCCGAGGTGATCGTGATCGACGAGATCGGCACCGCGCAGGAGGCGGACGCCGCACGCACGATCGCCGAGCGCGGCGTACAGCTGATCGGCACGGCGCACGGGAACACGCTGTCGAACCTCATGCAGAACCCGACGCTCTCCGACCTTATCGGCGGGATCGAGTCGGTCACGCTCTCCGATGAGGAGGCGCGCCGCCGCGGGACACAGAAGACGGTGCTCGAACGCCGCAACCCCCCGACGTTCGACTCGTTGGTCGAGATCCAGTCGTTCTCGCGCGTGGCCGTGCACGACGACGTGGCGAGCACGGTCGATGCGCTGCTTCGCGGGTACGAATCCGAGGCCGAGGTGCGGGTCGTCGACGCAGAGGGCGAGGTGGAGCTCATCGAGCGGGTGCCGCTCGCGCCCGACACCGACGAGCCGCTGCGGTTCCACGACGAGCCGCGGCGTGCGCGCGAGGTCCCGCCCGCGCCGGGCGGCCCGCAGAAGCGCATCCTCCCGTTCGGGATCAGCCGGTCGCGGCTCGAGGCGGCGATCCAGGGAACGCGCTCCGCCGCGTCGATCGTCGACAGCGTGCGCGACGCCGACGCGGTGATGACGCTGCGGCCCTACTACCGCCGGCGCAGCGGACCACTGAAGCAGGCGGAGGAGCGCGGCATCCCGATCTACGTGCTGCGCAACAACACGACGACGCAGATGGAGCGCCAGCTGATGGCGCTGCGCGGCGAGGGCGACGTCGAGGACCCCACGACGGCCGCGCTGCGCGAGGCCGAGGAGGCGATCGCGACGATCTCCTTCCGCGGGGCGGCAAGCGTCGAGCTGACGCCGCAGAACGCCTACATCCGCCGGCTCCAGCACGAGCTGGCGACGCGGCACGGGCTGCGCACGATCTCGAAGGGGCGCGAGCCGTTCCGTCGCGTCACGGTCCTCGGGGAAGGGGTGCCCGCGGGACTCCCGTGGACCGAAGCCCGCCGGTGAGCGCCGCGGGCGACGGCCGGGGTCGCCTGGTCACGCTCGAGGGGGGCGAGGGGGCCGGGAAGTCGACGCAGATCGAGGCGCTCGCGCGGCTGGCGCGCGATGCGGGCCACGAGGTCGTCACCTGTCGCGAGCCCGGCGGCACCGCGCTCGGCGAGGCGCTGCGTGCGGCGCTCTTCGCCGATCATCCGCGGCCGCCGGCGCCCGAGGCGGAGCTGCTCGTGTTCGCCGCGGCGCGGGCGCAGCTCGTCGCGGAGGTGATCCGGCCCGCGCTCGAGCGCGGCGCGCTCGTCCTGTGCGACCGCTACGCCGACTCCACAACGGCCTACCAGCGCTTCGGCCGCGGCCTCGACGCCACGCTCGTCGCCTCCGTGAACGCGGTCGCCACCGGGGGCGTCACGCCCGATCTCACACTGCTGCTCGACCTCGACCCGACCGACGGGTTCGCCCGGGGCGAGCGTGGGGGCGACTATCTCGAGCGCGAGACGCTCGCGTTCCACCGCCGCGTGCGGCTCGGCTACCTCGAGCTCGCGGCGGCGGAGCCCGGCCGCTGGATCGTGCTCGACGCGACGAAGCCGGCACCGCAGATCACGCACGCGGCGTGGCGCCGCATCCAGCCGCTGCTGGCCGGCGCGCCGCGCTGAGGGCGCAGCGCACACCAAGCGGGCACGTCGCGTGTGGCCCCTGGGCGGCGTGGAAACGAAGCGGGACCGCGCTCGTCGCGCGGTCCCGCTTGTGGATTCGTGCTGACGGCGCGGCGCGCCCGCGCGCCCTACCGCACGCGCTCGAAGACGCTCGCGATCCCCTGCCCGCCGCCGATGCAGAGCGAGACCAGACCGTAGCGACCGCCCGTCCGCTCGAGCTCGTACATCGTCTTGACCGTCAGGATCGCGCCCGTCGCGCCCACCGGGTGCCCGAGTGCGATCGCGCCCCCATTCGGGTTGGTCTTGTCCGCCGGCAATCCGAGCGCGGTCGAGCAGGCCGCCGCCACGGAGGCGAAGGCTTCGTTGAGCTCGATGAGATCGATGTCGTTCACGGTGAGGTTGGCGCGCCTGAGGACGTTCTGGATCGCGGGGATCGGACCGGATCCCATGATCGATGGCTCGACGCCGGCCTCGGCGCGCGCGACGAGGCGCAGCTTCGGCTTGATACCCAGCTCGGCGGCCTTCTGGGCCGACATCACCACCACCGCGGCGGCGCCGTCGTTGATCCCGGAGGAGTTGCCAGCCGTGACGCTGCCGTCCTTCTTGAACGCCGGGCGCAGCCGCCCAAGCGCTTCCGGGGAGGTCTTGCGGGGGTGCTCGTCCTGGTCGAACACGACCGTGTCACGGCCCTTCCTCACCTCGATCGGCGTGATCTGGTCCTTGAAGAGGCCGGCCTCGATCGCCTTCGCGGCGCGCTCCTGCGAGCGCAGCGCGTACTCGTCCTGGACGGCCCGCGACACCTCGAACCGCTCGGCGAGGTTCTCAGCGGTGATCCCCATCGGGACGTCCTCGAACGGGTCGGTGACGAGGTCCTGCGTGCCGTCCTCGAGCACGCCGTCACCGTAGCGGTAGCCGTAGCGCGCCTTGCGGACGTAGTAGGGCATCAGGCTCATGTTCTCGGCGCCGCCCGCGACGACGATCTCAGCGTCGCCGGTCTGGATCCAGCGCGCTGCCGTGTTGATCGCCTCGAGGCCCGAGCCGCAGATGCGGTTGACGGTGTACGCCGGCGTGCCGATCGGCATGCCCGCCTTCACGGAGGCGTGGCGCGCGATGTAGCCGTCCTCGGCCACCTGTCCCACGCAGCCCAGGATGACGTGGTCGACCTGATCGGGCTTGAGTCCCGCGCGGGCGACGGCCTCCTTGATGACGTGCGCGGCAAGATCCGAGGCCGGCATCTCGCTGAGCGATCCGCCGAACGCCCCGATCGCGGTGCGGCATCCGCTGACCAGGACAATCTCTTCCATGGGGTAGCCTCCTCCGCCGTGCCCCCTCGAGGGCCTCCCGTAGGCGTTCCAGGACGTCCGCGTGCGGGCGCAGTATAGCCGACGCCCTCGCACGCCCAATCTCGCAGCCATCCGGCGCCGGGGCACGCCGGGTCCGCGTTGCCGCTCGATCAAGGCTCCCCCTAGACTGTCCGCCATGTCGCAACGCAGCGCGACGGTGCGAGTGCCCGCGACCTCGGCCAACCTGGGGCCCGGCTTCGACAGCCTCGGCGTCGCGCTCGACTGGACGATGCGGATCACCGTCACGGTGTCCGATCAGTCGCTCCCGGCGCCGGCGGGGCCAATCGAGGGGATGGCCGCCTCGGCCGCGGCCGCGCTCTACCGCTCCGCCGGGCTCGACCTCCCCGCGGGCATCACCGCCACCTACGTGGGTGACATGCCGGTCGGCCGGGGGCTCGGCACCTCCGCGTCCGCTCGCGTGGCGGGGGTGCTCGCGGCGGACGCGCTGATCGGCGGCGGGCACGCCCCCGAGGAGTTGCTCCCCACCGCCATCAAGCTGGAGGGGCACGGCGACAACGCGACGCCGGCGATGTTCGGCGGGCTGCAGGTCGTCGTCGACGACGACGGCGCGCTCGTTCACGTCGCGATCCCCCCGCCCGAGGACCTCCGCCTCGCACTCGTCATCCCCGACTTGTCGATGCCGACGCACGAGTCCCGCCAGCGGCTGCCCGATCTGCTGACGCGCAACCAGGCCGTCCACAACATCGGCAGGGCCGCGCTGCTGATCGCGGCGCTCACGCAGGGCCGGTACGAGCTCCTCGGCACCGCGACGGAGGACGTCCTCCACCAGCCCGCGCGCGCGGGCCTCTTCCCGGCGATGTTGCCGATCTTCCGCGCAGCGCGACAGGCGGGCGCGTACGGGGTCTACCTCTCCGGCGGCGGCTCCACGGTCGCCGCCTTCGTCGACGCCGCGCGCGCCGAGGTCGTCGCGGGCGCGATGCGCGTCGCCGCCGCAGCCCACGGGCTCGCGGCCGAGAGCCGCGTCTGCGCGATGGCTGCAGCGGGCGCCTCCCTCGTAGACGGCACGGGCGAGGCGGTCCCGTGACCCGCATCGTGCAGAAGTACGGCGGCTCCTCCGTCGCGACGGCCGAACACATCAAGCGCGTCGCGGGGCGCATCGCCGCGCGCCACCGCGAGGGCGCCGAGGTCGTGGTGAGCGTCTCCGCGATGGGCGACACCACCGACGAGCTGCTGACGCTCGCGTCGCGCGTCAGCGCGAACCCTCCGCCGCGCGAGCTCGACGTGCTGCTCTCGACCGGCGAGATCGTCTCTTCGGCGCTCCTCTCGATGGCGCTGCACGACCTGGAGGTCGACGCCGTCAGCCTCTCCGGCCCGCAGGCCGGGATTCGCACCGACTCCGTGTACCGCAAGGCGCGCATCGCGGGGATCGACACCGCGCGACTGGAGCGCGAGCTCGCCGCGCGGCGCGTCGTGATCGTTGCGGGGTTCCAGGGGCTCGCGGAGAACCTCGACGTGACGACGCTCGGGCGCGGGGCGAGCGACACGACGGCGGTCGCGCTCGCCGCCGCGCTGCGCGCGGATGCGTGCGAGATCTACACGGACGTCGCCGGCGTGTTCACCGCGGATCCGCGCATCTGCCCGCAGGCGCGCGCGCTGCGCGACATCGGCTACGAGGAGATGCTCGAGATGGCCACCACGGGCGCGCGCGTGATGCACGCGCGCGCCGTCGAGCTCGGATCGCTCTACGGCGTCGACATCCTCGTGAAGAGCAGCTTCGACGCCTTGGCTCCGGGCACGCTGATCCACCGGGAGACGACCATGGAACTCGGCAACAAGGTCCGCGGCATCGCCCACCAGGAGCACGTCTCGAAGGTCACGGTGCGAGGCGTCCCCGACCGCCCGGGGATCGCGGCGCTGATCTTCGAGCCGCTCGCCCAGGCGAACATCTCCGTCGACACGATCGTGCAGAACGCGAGCGTGGACGAGCTCACCGACCTCACCTTCACGGTCGAGCCGGGCGACCTCGACGGCGCGCTTCGCGTCGTGAACGACGCGGCCGCGGAGATCGGGGCGCGAGACGTCGTCTGGGAGCGCGACCTCGGGACCGTGTCCGTGATCGGCACGGGGATGGCCAGCGCGCCGGGCTACGCGGCGCGGATGTTCCGGACGCTCTTCGAGGCGGGGATCAACATCGAGATGATCAGCACCTCGGACATCCGCATCACATGTGTCGTCGCCTCGGCGCAGGTGGCGGACGCGGTGCGGGCGCTGCACGCTGCGTTCGAGCTCGATCGGGAGCCCGATCAGGTTACCGGCGCGCGCGCCAGCGGCGGAGGTGCGGGGGCCGCTTGAGGTGTGGTACCGTCCGGCTGCGAAGCCGTACGTCCGTTCGCGTAACTGTCTAAGCGGATACGCGTAACCCGCCGAGCCCGGTTGGCGCCATGTTTGCCCACCTGCACACGCACACCGAGTTCTCCCTGCTCGACGGGCTCTCGAAGATCCCCGAGCTCGTGTCGCGGGCGCGGGAGCTCGGTCAGGAGGCGCTCGCGATCACGGATCACGGCGCGCTCCACGGCGCGATCCAGTTCTACGAGACGGCGAACGCGGGCGGGGTCAAGCCGATCATCGGGCTCGAGGCGTACGTGGCGCCCGGGACCCGGTTCGACCGGAACGCGAAGTCGCGCTGGCCCTACCACCTCGTGCTGCTCGCCCAGAACGCGACGGGTTATCGCAACCTCCTCAAGCTCTCGAGCGCCTCGCACCTCGAGGGCTTCTACTACCGCCCGCGCGTCGACCGGGAGCTGCTCGCGGCCCACGCGGACGGGCTGATCGCGCTCTCCGGGTGCCCCTCGGGAGAGTTGATGCTCGCGCTCCGTGAGGGCCGGGACGCAGACGCGCGCGCAATCGCCGGCTGGCACGCAGACGCCTTTCCCGGCCGCTACTACGTCGAGATCCAGGAGCACGAGCAAACGGAGTTCAGCGCGGTCACGCCGAAGCTCGTCGCGATCGCGCGGGATCTTGACCTGCCGCTCGTGCTCACGAACGACTCTCACTACACGGTGCCGGAGCAGCGCCGTGCGCACGACACACTGCTCTGCATCGGCACGAACAGCACGATCTACGACGAGAACCGCTTCAAACTCGACGGCGACTCCTTCTACCTCAAGTCGGAAGCCGAGATGCGGCAGCTCTTCCCCGAGCTCCCGGCTGCCTCAGACAACACCGTTCGCATCGCGGACTCCGTCGACATCAAGCTGGAGTTCGGGCGCACGCTGCTCCCCGACCCCGGCGTGCCGGACGGGCTGAGCGCGGCCGAGTACCTCCGCCGGCTCGCGGAGGAGGGACTGGAGCGCCGCTACGGGCGGCCGACCGATGCGCATCGGGAGCGCCTGCGGTACGAGCTCAGCGTGGTCTCGCAGACGGGCTTCGACGAGTACATGCTGATCGTGCGCGACATCGCGCAGTTCGCGCGCAGCCGCGGCATCCTCATGGGCGTGCGCGGCTCTGCTGCCGCCTCGATCATCCTGTACTGTCTCGGCGTAACCGACATCGAGCCGCTGCAGTACGGCCTCGTGTTCGAGCGGTTCCTCAACCCCGAGCGCATCTCGATGCCAGACGTCGACTTCGACTTCGCCGACGACCGGCGCGAGGAGGTGATGCGCTACGCGGCCGAGCGGTACGGGCGCGATCGCGTGGCGCAGATCTGCACGTTCGGGACGCTCGGCGCGAAGGCCGCGATCCGCGACTCCGCCCGCGCGCTCGGCTTCTCCTACGCCGACGCCGACCGCGTCGCGCGGATGGTGCCCGACGCACTGCACATCACGATCGAACAGGCGCTCGAAGGGTCGAGCGAGCTCCAGACCGCGTACGAATCGGAGGAGCGGATCCGCGATCTCGTGGACACCGCGCGCAGCCTCGAGGGCGTGGCGCGGCACGCGAGCACGCACGCCGCGGGAATCGTGATCTCGCGCGACCCGCTGACGGAGATCGTCCCGCTGCAGCGCGCGACCTCCCAGAAGGTGGAGGAGGACGCGCTCCCCACCACGCAGTACCCGATGGGCGACATCGAGAAGATCGGGCTGCTCAAGCTCGACTTGCTCGGGCTCACGAACCTGACGATCCTCGGGCGCGCCGTGGAGCTCATCCAGCGCGAGCGGGGCGAGCGCGTGGACCTGAACGCGCTGCCGGACGGCGACCCGGCCACGGCGGAGCTGCTCGCGGCGGGCGAGACGTTCGGCGTCTTCCAGCTCGAGAGCTCGGGCATGCGGCGCTACGTGATGGAGCTGCGGCCTCGCGACATCCGCGAGCTCGCCGCGATGGTCGCGCTCTTCCGCCCGGGCCCGATGGAGCACATCCCGCAGTTCATCGACGCGCGGCACGGGCGGGTCGAGCCCCACTACCCGCACGAGGATCTCGCGGACATCCTCGACGAGACGTACGGGGTGATCACCTACCAGGACCAGGTGCTGCAGATCGCCCGTCGCTTCGCGGGGTATTCGCTCGGCCAGGCCGACGTGATGCGCAAGGCGATGGGCAAGAAGATCGCCTCGGTCATGCTGCAGGAGCGCGACCGCTTCGTGCAGGGCGCCGTCGCGAACGGGTATGCGACGAAGCTCGCCGAGCAGATCTTCGACCTGATCGAGCCGTTCGCCGGATACGCGTTCAACAAGGCGCACGCGTTCTCGTACGCCACGATCGCGTACCAGACCGCCTTCCTGAAGGCGCATTACCCGGCCGAGTACATGGCCGCCGTGCTGATGGCAGCCGGCGGCTCGCAGGACCGCATCGCGGCCGCGATCGCGGAGTGCGCTCGCCTCAAGGTGCCGGTGCTGCCGCCGGACGTGAACCGCTCACAGGCGAACTTCGGCATCGAGCGCGACCCGGCCGGGGGCGAGGCGATCCGCTTCGGGCTCGCGCAGGTGAAAAACGTCGGTGCAGGTGGCATCGCATCGCTAATCGAGCAGCGCGAGGCCGAGGGGCCGTTCGCTTCGATCGAGGACTTCGCGCGGCGCCTCAACCCGCGCGACGTGAACAAGCGCGTGCTCGAGTCCCTCGCGCGCGCGGGCGCGCTCGACTCCCTCGGCGACCGCGGCGCGGTCATCGGAGGCGTGGACCGCATCCTCTCGCTCGCCCAGCAGGAGCAGCGGCTCCGCGAGACCGGACAGGCGAGCATGTTCGATCTCTTCGGCACGGAGGTCGACACGCCGTTGCCGGCGCTCGAGCTGACGCCGATGGAGATTCCGGCGGGCCAGCTGCTCGCCTGGGAGAAGGAGCTGCTCGGCACCTACGTCTCCGATCACCCGTTCAAGCGCGCGGCCGCGGACCTCGCGCAGTGGGTGACCGCGCAGGCGTCCGACCTGAACGAGGAGCTCGTGGGGCAGGAGGCGGTCGTCGCCGGCACGGTCGTCGGGGTGCGCGCGCTCAGCACGCGGCAGGGGAAGCCCTTCGCCGCGCTGACGGTCGAGGACCTCTCCGGGCAGACCGAGCTGACGATCTGGCCGGACTCGTACGAGCAGCATCGCGGGATGCTCGTCGAGGGCAACGTGCTCATGGCGAAGGTCGACGTGCGCAGCCGGGGAGATCGCCTGACGGTCGCCGTGCAGCATCTCGCCGCCTACGACTACGACCGTGGCAGCCTGATCGACTTCGAGCCCGCGCGCTTCCAGCCGTCGGCTCGCGGGAGCACGGCGCGGCGGCCGCCCGGCAACGGCAACCGGAACGACGGCCCTCGCCCGGGCGGGCCGGCGCCGGGCGGAGCACGACCTGGCGGGGGGCGCGGCACCCTCCGCGCCGTCGGCGGCTCCGCGGCGGCGGCGGAGGTCGGCCGTGGCGCGCGCGATGACGCGGGTCAGGCTGCGGGGCCGCGCCGGCTGCAGATCCAGATGGAGGAGACCACCGACGAGGGCGCGGATCTCCGGCGCCTGCGGCGCCTGTGTGAGGCGCTCGACCGCCACACCGGCGATGAGATTCCCGTCGAGATCGTGATCCGCCGCCGTGACGCCAGCGCGGCCCGGCTCGCCCGCGGCTCCGTGTCGACGTCCGCGCTCGACCGCCTGCTGCCGGAGGTCCAGGCGCTGCTCGGCGTGCTCGGCACCGCCCATGAGGTCGGCCAGGTGCTCGCCGCCGGCCTGATCGCCGCGGGACGCTAGCCCCGCCCACACGCCCGTCCCGACCGCCCGCCGGAGCGCGCGCTAGACTGGGTGAGCGCATCGCCACCACGCGGGACGAGGACCAGATGGCACAGCAGTTGCCCGACCCCGCCGCCTCGGCGGAGCGACTCCACGCGGCCGTGGGCGCGATCCGCCAGGAGATCGCCCGCGTCGTCGTCGGCCAGCACGCCTTCATCGACCGCGTGCTCGTCGCCCTGCTCACGAGCAACCACGCGCTCATCGAGGGCGTCCCGGGGCTCGCGAAGACGCTGACGGTGTCGACGCTCGCAGCCGCCGTCGACTGCACGTTCACACGCATCCAGTTCACGCCGGACCTGCTGCCGGCGGACGTCACCGGCACCCTCGTCTTCAACCCTCGCGACGGGGAGTTCCACGTCCGGACCGGCCCCATCTTCGCGAACGTGGTGCTCGCGGACGAGATCAACCGTGCGCCCGCGAAGGTGCAGTCCGCGCTGCTCGAGGCGATGCAGGAGCGGCAGGTGTCGATCGGCGGGGAGTCGCGCCCGCTGCCCGCGCCGTTCCTGGTGCTCGCAACCCAGAACCCGATCGAGCAGGAGGGCACCTACCCGCTCCCGGAGGCGCAGCTCGACCGGTTCATGCTGAAGATCCTCGTCGGCTACTCCTCTCGCGAGGAGGAGCGGGCGATCCTTGCGCAGTCGCTCGATGGGCCGGTCCCCGAGATCACGCCGGTGGTCTCGCTCACGGAACTCTCACGCCTGCAGGATGCGGTGCGGCGCGTCGAGGTGAACGACCGGCTCCGCGAGTACATCGTGCGGCTCGTGGAGGCCACGCGTGAGCCCGCGCGGTACCAGATGGCCAGCCTCACGCCGCTCATTGAGTACGGCGCGTCACCGCGCGCCGCCGTCTTCCTGGCGCGCGGCGCGCAGGCCTACGCCTTCGTGCAACGTCGCTCGTACGTGATGCCGGACGACGTGAAGGCACTCGCGCCCGACGTGCTGCGGCACCGCCTCGTGCTCACGTACGAGGCCGAGGCGCAGGCGATCACCGCCGAGCAGATCGTGACGCGCCTGCTGGAGGGCGTCGGGATCCCGTAAGTGGTCACGACGCAGCCTCCCCGGAGTGAGCAGGACGCGGCGTCTCCCGGCCTGACGCCGGAGTTGATCGCGCGCATCAAGCGGCTCGAGATCCGCACCCGACGCCTCGCAGGCACGTTGCTCGCCGGCGACTACCGCAGCATCTACCGGGGCACCGGCATCGAGTTCGCGGAGGCGCGCGAGTACATCCCCGGCGACGACGTGCGTCGGATCGACTGGAACGTGACCGCCCGCATGGGCGCGCCGTGGGTGAAGGAGTTCGTCGAAGAGCGCGAGCTCGCGGTGATCTGCGCCGTCGACATCTCCGGATCGCAGCTCGTCGCCCGGCCCCGCACCGGCCGGCTCGGCGCCGCCGCGGAGCTGACGGCGCTGTTCGGCTTCGTGGCCGCCCTGAACCACGACCGGGCCGGGTTGCTCACGTTCACGGACCGCGTGGAGCGCTTCGTGCCGCCTCGGCACGGAAGGCGTCACGTGCTGCGGATGATCCGCGAAGTGCTGCTCCACGACGACCCGCACCGCGGGACGAGCATCACCGCCGCGACCGCCTACCTGCAGCGCGTGCTGCCGCGGCGGTCGGTGGTCTTCCTCATCTCCGACTGGTTCGACTCGGGCTACGCACCATCGCTCCGCGCGCTCGCGCGGCGCCACGACGTCACCGCGCTCGCGCTCGTCGACCCGATCGACCTCGAGCTGCCAGACGTCGGGCTGTTGGAGGTGGAGACTGCCGAGGGCGGCGCCCGTCTCATGCTCGACACGAGCGATGCCCGTGTGCGCGAGCGCTACGCCGCCGCCGCCCATGAGCGGGCCGCCCGGCGCAGTGAGCAGCTCGCGGTCGCCGGCGTCGACGAGGTGATCATCCACGTCGGCGACGAGGTGGTGTCGCCGATCGTCGCGTACTTCCGCTCACGGGCGCGCCGGCGGTGAGCGCGTGGCGTCGCGTGGGGGCGAGACACGCCCGGGAGCTCCTCGCAGCCGGGGCGCTCGCTTGCGCGCTGCTGATCGCGGTCGCGCCTCCGCTGGCCGCGCAGGCGCCGCTCCCCGCGCTCGAGGTGCAGGCCTCGTTCGACCGCCCGCAGGCGACGCTGGGCGAGCACGTGCTCCTCACGCTCGTCGTGCGTCATCCGCAGGACCTCATCATCAGCGTCTCGAAGCCGCCCACGGCCGGGCCGGACCTGGACATCGTCCGCGTCGACCCGGGCGAGACGCGGTTCGACGCCATTGGGGAGTTGGCGACGACGTCGCACACGTTCGTGCTGGCGCCGTTCGCGCTGGGCGAAGTCAGGCTCGGAACCGTCTCGGTCTCGTGGCTGCGCCGGGACGGATCCACGGGGGAGGCGACGATCGAGCTGCCGCCGATCACCGTGATCACGGTCCGCCGCCCGGACGATCGCGAGCTCCGCCCGTTGAAGCCCCAGGCGACGGTCGGCGGCGCGCCTCCCGGTTGGGTGCGGTCGGCGGCCGCCGGCACCGTGCTCGCCCTCGCGACGGCCGCGCCGATCGTGGGCATCCTCGCCTGGCGCCGGCGACGGCGGCGGGCGGCGCTCGAGGAGTACGTGCCGCCCGACGTCACGCCCGAGCGCTTCGCTCGGCTGCGTCTGAATGGGCTCATCACCCCGACGCGCGACGCGTCCGAGCACTACCAGCACTTCTACGGGGAGATCTCGCTCGTCGTGCGGGAGTACCTGCAGGCGCGGTTCGGCTTCCAGGCGACAGCGCTCACCACCCGCGAGCTCGAGAGACGGATGGTGGACCGCGGCGTCGGCCGCTGGCAGGCGCGTCTCGTGAGCGGGCTGCTCGATCGCTGCGACGCCGCCGTCTACGCGCACGACTATCCCGACCCCGCCTCGGCCGATCACGACCTCACGCTCGCCTACGAGATCGTCGAGCTCTCCCGACCCGCCGGGCTCGCGGCCAGCGAAGAGGCGGTGCCGGCGTGATCTTCGCGACGCCGGAGCTGCTCGTGCTGCTGCCGCTCCTCGCGGCGCTCGTCGCGTTGGGCGCGTACCGCGGGCGGCGCGGGCCAGCGCTGATCGTCGCCGACGCCGCCCCGGTCCTCGCCGCCGCGCGGCTGACGTGGCGTGTGCGCCTGCGCCGGCTCCCCACCGCGCTTCGCTGGATCGCCATCGCGCTCCTCGTGATCGCGGTCGCGCGCCCGCGGCAGGGGCTCGCGCTCACCACGATCCCGGAGGAGGGCATCGACGTCGTCGTGACGGTGGACGTCTCGAGCTCGATGACGACGCCGCTCCGAGGCGGCTCCACGCGCATCTCGGCGGTGCGACAGGTGGTGACGGAGTTCGTCTCGCGCCTCGAGGGCGACCGCGCCGGTCTCGTGGTCTTCCAGGCCCGCGCGCTCACGCTCTCGCCGCTGACGCTCGACCATGCCGCGATACGCTCTCGGGTCGCGTCGCTCGCCCCCGGGCTGCTCGAGGACGGCACCGCGATCGGGCTCGGCGTGTCCGAGGCGCTCAACCTCCTCCGCGACTCGCCGGCGCGCAGCCGCGTCGTCGTGCTGCTCACCGACGGCGAGAACAACGCCGGCGAGATCGAGCCCCTCACGGCGGCGCAACTCGCGAAGGCGCTCGGCGTCCGCATCTACACGATCGGCTTCGTCGGCAGCTCGGTGTTCGGCTCGGTCGACGTCGCGACGCTCCAGCGCATGGCCGCCACGACCGGTGGTCGCTACTACGACGCGCGCACGCAGAGCGATCTCGCGGAGGCCTACCGAGCGATCGGTGACCTCGAGCGCTCGCGCGTCGGCGAGCGACAGTTCACGACGTTCCGCGAGCTGGCCCCGCCGTTGATCGTGCTCGCACTCGGCCTGCTCGTGGCCGAGTTGATGCTGCGCTCGACGTGGCTGCGGAGGCACCCCTGATGCCTGCGCTCACGCTCGGTGAGTACGAGCTCGCACAGCCGCTCGGGCTGCTCGCGATCCTCGCGATCATCCCCGTCGCCTTCGCGCTCAGGGCCGCGTCCGCTCGCGGGCGCGCCGCGGATGCCGCCTACGGTGGCCCTCCCGAGATCCGCGCGGGCGTGAGCGAGTGGCGCCGTCGCGCGCGGACGGCGCTGGCGGTGGCCGCGATCGTGCTGATCGCGATCGCGCTGGCACGCCCGCGATGGGGCGAGTCAGACATCGCCGTCGAGCGACGCGGGATCGACGTCGCGATCGCGCTCGACGTCTCGCGCTCGATGTCGGCGGCGGACGCCGAGCCGACGCGCGCGCGGGCGGCCGCACGCGGCCTGCAGGATCTGCTGCGGCATATGCGCGGGGACCGCGTCGGCCTCGTGACGTTCGCCGGGTCGGCATTCGAGCGCTCGCCGCTCACCACCGACCTCGACGCCCTCGCGCAGCTCGTGGCGCGCTCGCAGGGGGAGGCGCCGCTCGTCTCCCCCGGCACCGATCTCGGCGGCGCCATCGAGATCGCGCTCAACGTGCTGAGCGTCGATTCCGCGGCGAAGACCCAGGTGGTCGTGCTCGTGTCCGACGGCGAGGATCGTGAGCCTCAGGATCGGGGCGAGCGCCTCGAGGTCGCGCTCTCGCGCGCTCGCGACAAGCGTGTGCGGGTCTACACCGTGCTCGCCGGCACGGAGGGCGGCGCGCGCCTGACCGACCGCGCCGCCGTCGGCGACGAGGTGAGCCGCGCGAACCCGTCCGCGCTCGAGCGGATCGCCCGCGAGACGGGCGGTGAGGTGCGCGCGGTCGACCAGATCGCGGGCCTCGCCGTGGACTTCCGGCGGATGAGCCAGTCGCTGTTCGAGCAGGAGCGGGACCGCGCGCCGATCGAGCGCTTCCAGTGGTTCGCCGGGGTCGCCCTGCTGCTGCTGCTCGCGCAGACCGCGCTCGGAGACGGGGTGGGGCGGCGGCGGAGCGTCGCCGCGGCCGCGCCGGCGGGCGCCGTGCTGCCCGCGCTGCTCGCGCTGGTGCTCGCCGGGTGCGCCGGGACGGCGCTGTACCGCGTGGTCACGCAGGGGAACGCGGCGTACGGGGAGCGTCGCTTCGACGCGGCGCTCGCGCTCTACCAGGAGGCCGCCGAGATCGCGCGGGACGACCCGGCGGTGCTCTACAACCTTGGGAACGCGCTGCACCAGCTCCGGCGCTTCGAGGAGGCGGCCGTGACAACCGCGAACGCGCTCCGCCGCGTCGAGGACCCGCTGCTGCGGTTCCGGCTGCATTACTCCGCCGGTGCGCACGCGTTCAGGGGCGGCACCTTCGAGGACGCGCGCGCCGCCTACGTCGCCGCGCTGCGGCGCCAGCCCGACGACCTAGACGCGAAGGCGAACCTCGAGCTGGTGCTGCGCGCGCTCGCGCCGCCGGAGCCCACGCCGCCGCAGCAGCAGCCGCAGCAGCCCACACAGGAGCCGTCGCCGCCGCC
>Ga0194121_10004860_pt1 | contig 19152 bp, 14 predicted proteins | sample TA2MahCa50mmetaG_FD_148609 | JGI IMG/M metagenome (GOLD analysis project Ga0194121, IMG submission 148609) | Freshwater microbial communities from Lake Tanganyika, Tanzania - TA2015020 Mahale Deep Cast 50m | ecosystem: Environmental > Aquatic > Freshwater > Lake | place: Tanzania: Lake...
AGTGGCAGTAGTGCGTCACGTCGCGGATCTCGGCCGCGGTGATGGTCTTGACGACGGAGGGTGCTGGGGTGGTCATGGTGTCTCATGTGGTTGGAGCGCCACGAGCACCGTTGGTGTTTGCGCTCGTCGCGCCGCATCCCCGTTGTGGGTGGCACCGCGGCCCGGTGTGGGCTCGGTTGCCGACACCTCTATTGAGGCGTCTCTTGATGCAGTGGTCAGGTTAGAGGAGGGGTGTGCGAGAGAACCTACGCTCGTGTTTGGTGCGCGACGACGTGATGAAAGAACTCGTCTTCACCGGCCGCATCTTGCCCGCCAGCGAAGGTGCCCAACTCGGCCTAGTGACCAAACTGTCGAACACCCCGGTGGATGACGCCATGGCAATGGCCGGCGAAATCGCCGGCCGCAGCCCCGACGCCGTGCGAGGTGCGAAGAAACTCATCAACCGCCTGTCGAACGCCGGCGCCGCCGACCACTTCGCCGCCGAACGCGAGATCATCTTCAAGCTGATCGGCTCAGCGAATCAGGTGGAAGCGATTACTGCGAATTTTGAGAACCGTGCGCCGAAGCTTGTGGATGTGGGGTGAGCCGGCCGAGTCATTACCTGCGCAGTAGCGTCAAGTTGTGAGTACCAGACATGACTTCCAAGCGACCGCTAAAGAAAATCGAAGAACCACACTGGAACTTCGAAGCATTCCGTAACTTCATTTCGTTCGAGGTGCTCCAGCAGGCCTGCTCTGCTCTGCGACAGCACGAAGGAATAACAGTTGGCGAAGCGGCCAGCGACCTCCGACATTTGAACAGCCTCTTGTTCGAACGAACAGGGCTCGAGTGGACTCCAGATCGTGTACCTGGTGGAAATGTGAATTGGGAAACTGAGGGCTCGCTATTCAGGAACAAGAAGCGATTATTAACCAGTATGTATCTCATTGACTTAGGTGCCTACGAGGATGCCGACAAGCTGTATCTGACCCCTCTTGGCAGAGCCTTGGGTGAGGGGCGTGTCGGTCGCGATCAGTTTTATGATTTTGTGATTTCAAAGTTCGGGTTCCCACATCCTGCGTACGAGGAGAACTGGAGTTGGTGGACGTCCAAACGAAGAGAACTTCGACCGTTGTTGTTCATTCTGAAGCTGCTTCTTCATCTGAGTCAGTTGACAGGACAACTGACGGAGGTATCCATTAAGGAAGTTGCATTTTTCGGCGGTCCGAATCCGGAGACTAAGGATTCAAACGATGTAGCAAAGGCAATAGCGAAGTATCGGTCAGCACCTAAATCCATCAAGCATAAACGCAAAGACTCTCATGATCGGAAGATCGGGGACATGTTTGGATTTCTTTCGATGACCAAATACGCCGCTCTAGGTAAGGGTGGGCTGGTGCTAAACCCAGTTCGGCAAGAATTGGAAAATAAGTGTAGGAGCTGGATTAGCTTGAGCGAAATCGAATCGGAACTCGACAATCTCGGGAGGTTATGAGTTGAGTAATGACGCGCGATTCCAACAACATCGACAGACTGCTGTTTTGGCGGGGCTTGACGAAGTGCAGGCTTCCAAGAGCCCGCTTGAATCGCTTCTTGAGTCATCTTTCAATTGCCTACCCACTGTTCTCTATGGACCCCCGGGAACTGGAAAGACCCGATGTATTGAGTTGGCAGTTGAGTCGCTGAAAGAGCAGAACCGACTCGGTCGATTCGAGCTCGTGCAGTTTCACCGACGTTTTTCATATGAAGATTTCATTGAGGGCTACGTACCCACTAGGACCGGATTTAAGCGCAAAGACGGAATCTTCAAGGACTTCTGTAAGACGGCCTCGGACAAAGAGAGAATTGATGTTTTTGTTATCGACGAGATGAATCGTGCCGATTTGGCTTCAACACTTGGAGAAGTTTTGTATGCCCTAGAAGACAGGAACACCAGAAAGGTGCGAACGGCGCATTTTGGAGAGGAGTTCACAATCCCAACAAATCTCTTCCTAGTCGGGACAATGAACACGGCTGATCGATCAATCGCACAAGTTGATTTCGCAATTCGTCGACGATTCCGCTTTGTTCCCGTCTTTCCGGACTACATCGAGCTCCAGACTTGGATTAGCTCCTATAAGTGGAATATTGAGGAGTTTCAGATTCTTGATTACATCGACTTTGCCAAGAGAACAAATCAACGTATTGCCAAGAGTAAGAATCTTGGTTCGCACATGCAGCTCGGCCAGTCGCTTTTCGTCCCCAAATTCAGCTCTGGCGGAGTAAAGACTCCAGATCTTCTCCGGAACTTCGTAGAAAGTGTGCTTGGTCAAGTTGAAGCATACGTGGGTTTGGGAAATGAGGATCAGCTTGCTGACCTATTCGGTAGATCAGTCGCCGAACGTTTTGTTAGCACCAGAGCCGTTTCTAATGCTGAGTTTGTTGGCCTCGTGCTTGAATCCGTAAATGACGAGACGTAGTCATTGATGACTCATCTAATACGACTTCGCGGACGACTTTTGATATCGGAGATATGTGGAGAAACTGACGTCAAGGAGCAAGTGCTGCTAGAGGATTTGAGGAGAGTGCTGACAAACTCATATCGGGAGTTTGGGGTACAAGCATTCGGCTTGGAATTCGACGGACGTCGAGGATGGTCGATGATTTCGTCGTCATGTGTCGGGATTCTTGCCGGGGAAGTTGTCACAATCGTACTTGAATCCCGAATCGAAGGTCTCACTACCGAAAAGTTATTGGCGATGGCGCAACTAACGGGTGGCAGTGGCTACAGAATTTCGGAGAGCACAGTACTGGCCGGCATTCAAGTCGACGGAGAGTATTCTCAAACCGATCTTCTTGGACTCTCTCTAGTCGATTCATGTATTGCAATCCGACGAGCTGGAAGGCACTTCACTTTCGTTTCGGAAATCTCACGAACTGTGCCACTACGAGGTGAAATTGACATTCAGGAATCTATCCAGACCGGTACTTTGCGACCTCCAGTCACGCGACCAGATGTGCAATCATTTGCAACACCGGTCAACAAGTTTATTCTTGGGGCGCTATCGGTAGCTCGTGACAAGTCGCGTCTAGCTGAGGCTAGAGATGTCCTCGATCAAGAACTTGAACTTTGGGGTGCGGATATTCCGAGCACTCAGTCGACGAGTAGTTCAAGGCCGCGAACCGTTACAGATCTAACCTTGGCGTATCCACGTGATGATTATCGACGAGCCCTAAGTCTTGCTAGCGCAATTCATCTTGATCTGTCACTTGACATGTTGGATGGCGAGAATCGGTTTCGAGAAGTGCTGATAGATGTTGACCGATTGTTTGAAGAGTTCTGCCAAATGAGCCTTCTTCGCCTACTGGCTTCAAAGATTTTTACTGTAAGCGTCCAAAAAGAAATGCAACACCCATCGACTCCGCAACTCAGGGGTTTTATCAAGCCGGACATGGTTGTTACCAATACCAAGACTCGGAAGACCCTTGTCCTCGATCTTAAGAACAAATACTCGCAAATCGAGCCTGGGTCAGAGCCCTCGCTTAGTAATCCGGATGTGTTTCAGATTTCTTACTACACCCTTGCGCTCGACTGTCAGTATGCGTTCTTGGTATATCCAGCTGTTGGAACGAAACTGTCGTTTCCAATCAAGAAATCCGAGAGCAAGAGATCCTATGAGCAGAAAATTGCGGAATTCCATAGATCACGCAGTAAGTCTGAACCGTTGCTTGCATTGGGAAAAAACAAGATTCGTTTGGTGCCTTACCAAGTTGAGATGGGTGGCTCATTGTTCTCAACAGAGGAGTCTCTGGCGACTCTTGCGACATACATTGACCACGTACTGAGTTAGATAACAAACAAATGAAAGTTCTATCGTTGTTCTCAGGTTGCGGTGGATTGGACCTCGGATTTGAAGCTGCCGGTTTCAGGACTCAGCTACAGGTCGATACGCTCGAACCAGCAATTCGATCCCTTCGGATTAATCGACCGAACGGTGTGATCTTTGGGCCACCGGAACATAGTGGCGACGTTCGTGACCTCAGTATCGAAAGGTTTCGAGAGTTGGCGAATATCGAACCTGGCGGTGTTGATGTCATAATTGGGGGCCCCCCTTGTCAGCCGTTCAGCGTGGCTGCGGCACAGAGGTTCCTTGCCAACGACCCTCGATTCAAGAGAGTCGGATTTGAATCATGGGAGAAGGGCCAACTTGTTTTTGAGTTCGTTAACTTGATTCGCCTCTTACGACCGAGAGCTTTTCTGATTGAGAATGTGCCGGGGATCCTAAGTTTAGATGGCGGTAGCGGAATTAGCCACGTGTACTCAGAACTAGCGCGAGCGGGTTACACACTCAGTGATCCATTTGTGGTAAACGCGAAGGACTATGGAGTGCCGCAGAGTCGTGTAAGGGCATTCGTTATCGGATCCCTAAACGGGGTTCGCGTGTCTGCGCCTAATCCATCGCACTCCTCGGAGCCAGATCTCTTCCTGAAGCGACATGTATCGGTGGCTCAAGCTCTTTATGGGCTTAGCAGAAGTGTCCCGAACTCCGAGCTAAGAGATCACTCCCTTGAGTCGATTTTGCGCTACAAGAAGCTGAAGTTTGGAGAGCGAGAAGAACTCGGACGAGTTGATCGCCTAAATCCTTCTCTGCCATCCAAGACTGTCATTGCTGGAGGATCTCGGGGTGGTGGTCGATCTCACTTACATCCATTCGAAGCAAGAACGCTAAGCGTCCGCGAGTGTGCGCGATTGCAGACCTTCCCTGATAGTTATGTCTTCCATGGCTCAATTGGTCGACAATTTACGCTTGTTGGCAACGCAGTGCCGCCATTGCTTGCAGAAAAGCTTGCTCGAGTAATCAGTGAAAGGATTTTTGGTGTCGCTGTCTCTGGCCCGTATCAGTTCGAAGTGCCCAGTGTTGACCAGGCAGAGGCCGAACAGGCACTCTTGAAGCAGTCGATAGCCCAGGCGCGCCACCTTCTCTATCAGGACGTCCAGATTCGCAGAGTCAAGTCAAGGAAAAAGTCATGACCGCGAACGAGAAACCCTCGGGTGGGGAGGCATTTCACGCGGGACTCGCCAAGTCCCAAGTGGCTTCAAACATTTCTAGTCTGACGTTGTGAATCTCGAAGTTCTGCGGAACGAAATCGCGCAGTTCGCCAAGGATCGCGACTGGGATCGGTTTCACTCGGTTCGCAATCTCGTCTTGGCAATGGTCGGCGAAGTGGGCGAAGTCGCGCAGATTCTGCATCGGAGAGAGTCAAATCGTTTGGTGCTACTCAAGAGATAGTAGGCATAGGATTCTACGCAGCGTCGCTTGAACCGATTGTCGGAAGTTCAGCAGATGGATTTGCCATTCTGAGAGTTTCTCTGTTGAGTTTCAGTCCCGGGGATTCTCCCAAGTGGCTTGACAAGTATGGCGATGATTTGTCCGCCGTTCAGAGTCTTCTCAAGAAGCGCTAGACCTGACTGCGGTAGCAGGAGGAGCCGGGCCCAAATGGTTTCTGCCCGTTCATCGGGAAGCCCTCACTTCGGTGGCAAGATAACTTTGCGAAGCTCAGCGACGGTCAACATCGGGGAGCGGACATGAATCATTCGGTGGCAGTTAGCGCATAACAAGGCGAGGTCATCAATTCGAGTGGTCGTTTCTCCGCTTTGTGAAAGCGGCACGTTGTGGTGGCACTCGATGAACCCGTGTCCACGCTCGCCGTAGCGAGTCACAAAGTCAAAGTCGCACGCCTCGCACATCAGCGTGCCGAACTCATCCAAGCGGCGCTTCTTCAGTGTCCGAACTAGCTTCTGGTTCCGCTCTCTAGCTTGATGAACGCGGGTGAGGATCTTTCCCTCCGCGGCGCTTTCTTCGCCTTCGGCAGCCGTCTCTGCCGCAGGCGTGGCCGCACCCTGACGAATCGCCTGTGCCATTTGGGCAACAAGTTCTGGATTGCTGTGATACTCGTCCCAAACTTCCTGATCCCCTTTCGAGACGCCAGCGAGCCCGCGCCCGGGGTATGCGGGGTCCAAGGCTTGGAAGTTGGCCACCTTCATACTGACGGCGTCCGGGCTCCGAAAGCTTGGGTTGCCGCGCCACCCAGTGTGAAGTGGCAGATTTTGGATCACACCACTGAGCTCTTGGACTTTCGGGTGACTGTCATCGAGCCATCCTGACGAGAGGTACAAGTCAAGTGCGAGAATCAACTCGTCTCGATTCCACGCCGGGAAACGAACCTCGTTCATTGGCCCACCCTAGTGAGCGGTCGCTCGCTGCCACTCGACACTTTGCACCCTGGTAGAGGGATAGCCTCTGCCTCGGTAACCCAGATATGCCGCATGTAACCCTGAGAAAGCGCTTCACCTACTCAACTGAAACTCGTCGCAGCGGTGGATTCTCTGATGTGTACAGAGGTGTCGACCTAGGGGTGACACCACCACGTGAAGTCGCCGTCAAGATCATTGAGGGTCGAGCCAGCGAGGATCAGGGAGTCCCATACGGCACGTTCTTTGATCGTGAAGTTGAGTCGCTGCTCTCACTGGAGCATCCGAACATTGTTCAGCTCTTTGATGCAGGGCTTGACGAATCCGGACGTTACTTCTTGGTCTTGGAGTGGATTGACAATGATCTCTCTACCTGGTTGAAAGCTAGGGGTGAAGTGCTCTGGGAGGACTTCCTCAACGAGGTAGGTCTTCCCCTAGCTGATGCGCTCTCTTTTGCTCATCAGAGAATGATTATTCACAGGGATGTGAAGCCCGGAAATGTTCTTCTCAAACCAGATGGCACTGTGCGTCTGGCGGATTTTGGAATCTCCAAGATTAAGAACAGTCTCACCGACTCGCCGCACACCACGGTTGACTTCATTTCGAGGCCATATGCACCACCCGAGCGAGATAGCACATTCTCTCGCGATGTGTTTGGGCTAGGCGTATTGCTCGTCGGTGCAATCTCTGGTCATGATTTGACTGACTATCCACAAATTGATGTCGCACTTCGCGCGATGGACGTGCCCTCCGAGATCTCCGAGTTGCTTGGTCGATGCGTAAGCCTTTCGCCCGAGAAGCGTCCGAAGGATGCCTCGATTCTGCACAATGAGCTCGATGCATTGCTCCGGGCGAGAGTCGCGGCTCGGAAGCCACGCGCCAAGATTCAGGTTCGGGTCTCGAGAGCAGTCGTCCGGAAGTGGAGTGAACTCACCGGCCGACCACCAGCAGACTGCCACGACGCAATCTTTGAGGAGCTCGGCGCCGGTGCGACGCTACGGTCGGCCGATGACACCGCCACCCTAGGTCAACTGCATGGAAAAAGTTTGTATCTTGCCGGGGTCAACTTCAGCTTTAAGGCCGTTGTTGAAGCCGCACCGGACAGCATCCCGTATCTGGACCTTGTCTTTGCCGTGCAACAACGTGTTTTTGAAGTTGACAGAGCGATGCGACAGAACTTGCAGCTCACAGGGTATGAATTCGTACCCGAATCCTCGATAAGTGCTGTAACTGCGCGCTCTACGATGCAACAACTGATTAGGGAGCTCGAGGAATTCGAGATAAAGCGCGACGAGGAACTCAACGATCGAGAAGATGGTCGATTGCTGACGCAGTGGAAGCGCCAACTTGACGCACGGGCGCAATGGGAGATTCGACGACAAGACCCAGTCCGATATCGAAGCATCCGTTACTCCGGTAGTCGTGCGACATTTGGCGGATTGAGCGACATCGCAGGTCTTGAAGTCGGTCAATTACGAAGAGTTGATATTGGAACTCCTTCAAGAATTGTCATTGGCGAAGTTGATGACATCGGTGAAGACTCGGTTGTTCTATGGTTCGAAGATTCGCCCAAAGACCTACCTACGCGCGGGACGCTGTTGCTTGACTCGACTGCCGCAGAAATCAAGATACGACGAGAACGTTCAGCAATCAACGCACTAATTCACCGAAGTCCAGAACTGGTTTCTCTGCGACTGAGGGACGTAATCATTGATCCCACTGTGCAGGAGAGCCCTGTCCGTAAAGACATCAAACGATGGTTCACCCCCGACCTTGATGATGACAAGCGGGAAATCGTCAGCACAGCGCTGGGAAATAGGGGTATGTTCGTCGTTGAGGGCCCGCCGGGTACAGGCAAGACGACGTTTATCGCAGAGCTTGTCGCTCAGACTCTCGAACGAAGTCCCGCAGCGCGAATTCTGATCTCATCCCAAACCAACGTCGCACTGGACAATGCGCTAGTGAAGACCACATCGCTCGTTAGTAGCGCTCGAGTAGTGCGACTGGCTGACAGGACGGCACAGCGCGTTGCAGACGATGCACGCCCTCTGCTCTTGGAGAGTCAACTTGAAGTTTGGTGCAAGGACACTCGCCGACGCGCCGATAAGCAATTCGCCAGTCTATGCAAGTTGAACGGGATAAAGACTGTCGATGTCGACGCAGCTGCACTGCTTCGGAGTCTTGCCCAGTGGAGAACTCAGCAGAGAGCTACCCAACAACAGCACGCGGATCTAATGAAGAAACTTGACGACAGTGAGCTACTGGCAAAGTTGCCAATGGAGGAGCGTGATTCACTCGCGCAACAGGGGCGCAAACTCAATCGTGAGATTAAGTCGAAGGAGCGTCTCATAAAGTCACGGTTGTCTGTTGCGACAGCTCTCAAGTCTGACCTGATGGAAGGCGCCGCCGAACTAACCCCTGAAGAATTGCTTAGGCGAGCGGGCTCCGTTCTTGACAAATTTGGCAAGGATGCGTGGAAAGTAGAACTAATCAGCGACTGGAAGATTCGCCTTGAAACTGCAAGCGATGGCTTTCTGGATGCAATCGTTGACAATGCACAAATCATTGGTGGAACCTGCATCGGCATTGCACGACACCGGGCCGTGGGAACCGCGCGATTCGATCTCTGCATCGTTGATGAGGCTTCAAAGGCCACGGCAACAGAGACGTTGGTGCCACTCGTGCGAGCTGAGTCGTGGATTCTGGTTGGCGACCAGAGACAGTTGCCACCATTTCAAGAAGAAGCTTTAAGTGACGTTGCCTTTCAGTCGGAGTTTGAACTCGACAAGATAGAACTTGGTCGAACGCTCTTCGATCGGATGATTTCCCACCTGCCAACGGACAGTCATGCAATGCTGAGTACCCAGCGGCGCATGACCCGAGCAATAGGGGAGCTTGTTTCATCCTGCTTTTATGACGGGAAGCTGCTCTCGAAGGGTCCGGACCCACTTCCAGCAATTTTGGGCGTATTGACAAAACCAGTTACCTGGTTCTCTACGAGCCGGCTATCCGGTAAGCATGAGTCTCGGTCCGGAAGTCAAGGCACAAGTTTTGTCAACGCACGGGAAGTAGACAGGGTCAGCAAGGTTCTGTCGGCACTCGCGTTTGCATATCGAAGTCGAAAACTTGAGGAGTCTCTCAGCGTCATAGTTGTTGCGCCGTATAGCGGGCAGATTGCGCAACTGCAAAGGGTCGTTGATACGTGCAGATCTGATTTACCTAAGTGCAACATTGAAGTCAATTCAGTCGACGCTGTGCAAGGCCGGGAAGCCGATCTTGTCATTCTCTCGACTGTCAGGTCCAACGCGGATCATCGGGTCGGTTTTCTTGACTCAGACAAGCGTGCGAATGTTGCTCTCTCACGTGCGAGACGCGGACTTGTGATTGTTGGCGATGCCGAGTTCCTGGCATCGGCAGATTCGCCTTTCCAATCCGTGCTCGGGTTTATCAATCAGCATCCTGAATTGGCGGCCATTGAGGAACTCACGTGAACATAACTTCAACCGCTACGGCATCGAGATTTGCAACATGTCGGCCTGGTTATCGCCTGTTGCGGTGTGAAGATGCGGCACTGCCGTTCTCGGTCATTACAGCAACGGCGCTGCTCCAAGTCCGTCGGTCGATGCCGCCAATTGAAGAATTCGTGCTGCGCTCAATTGAGAATGGGGTAGCGACACAGGATGGCATCACAGAACTTCTCGGACTTGACGGTGACCTTGTAGCCAAAACTCTGACACGAATGTGGCAAGCAGACCTCATTGACACCCCAGGTAATTCAAATGGTCGAGGTCTGACGCTGACCCCACGTGGTCGAGCAGCGATTACCGAACTCTCAGTGACGCTTCCCCAGGAACAGGAGATCTTCTTCTTATTTGACCGCATCTTGCTTCAGCCGTCGAGCCAGCGTCATCTGGGCCTACTCAGCCGCCGTGATGCTGAAGAGCGCGGATACCTGTTGATCAGGCCAGCAAATGCCAAGGTCGTGGAACTTCAAGCATTGAAGATTCGAGAAGTGAACGAGGCACTGCAAGCTGCCGCTGGGTCTGACTTAGCTGAGTTACTCGTCTTGAAGGAAAGTCTGCGACAGCAACTTCAGTTCCTGCCCTGCAATCTGCTCGTCTTTGAGTCTGACGACTCAACGAAGCATGCAGTGGAAGTCGTCGTCGACGGACGACTTGAGCAGGAGCTGGGAGTGGCTCTCGAGAAGCTTGGTCTTGAGAGACATCTCGGCCTGCGATTTGAGAAGTCCGCCACAGAGAACGTCGCGGAGATTGAGCCAATCAAGGCGTTCGAACAACACCTGCCAGAACCACCAAAGCGCACGGTTCGCCAGGCCGTAGACCTCTCGTTACTCATCGAAGTCGACAAGGCCGAAGTTGCCGTCAATCGAGAACCCGAGTTGGTACAGGCCGGCGCCCCGCAGCAGTCAATCACGGGCCGGCCACCGGAAGTTGAGGCAGTGCAGATTCGCAACATCGATACTTTCGAGCATCCTGACTACTTAGCTGAGGCCCTGGCAACGTGCGAGAGGCGACTCCTCATAATCTCGCCATGGGTAAAGAGCAGTGTTGTTGATAGGCACATGCTGTCTGACCTTCGAGCCGTAGCGCGACGAAACGTTCTGATTCACGTATCTTTTGGCGACGGTCGCGAAGACCAGCATGATGAGGACGCCGTCGAACGCCTGCGACGGCTCGCCGACGATTACCCCAACTTCGTGGTTGCTGATGTTGGCAGGACCCACGGCAAGGTGCTTATTTGGGACGACAATCAAATCATCACTAGCTTCAATTGGCTCTCATTTCGGGGCGACCGACACCGCACCTACCGGCAGGAAGTGGGCACGTTGGTGAAGAATCAGCCCCATTTGGTAGATCCCTTCTGGAGGGAACAGTTTGAACTGGCCGAACGTGTGGCCGGCAAGCAGGCGAGGCTCCGCTCGTAGGTCTTCTGGGAAGGCCCAGCAAGGGCGAGGCAGGCGTCGTAACACCTGCCAAAACCAGTTCGGGGATGCCAACAGTTCGTCGCCTCGAATTGGCTCGAATCCTCAATAATCTGCTGAGGGGGCTGGGAACGCCCTTCGCTGCCACGAATTCGGCTGGGACTTGAAAAGTGATGTGTCAAAGGTCACACTCCAAAAAGTTGCATCTTTGACCAAGACGTTACTAACTTGATTAGTGGACAAAACCAGCCCGATAAAAATAATGAAATTTCAAATACTTCTCGATTCGGAGGCTTTTATGACAGTCAAGGTTCCAACACACGTCAGTGGTTACGCAACGACTGACGATTACTTCGCGCAGCGTTCGCGACAGGGTGGGCGTGTTCATTACCTGATTGTGCTTCCACTACATCAGATTCCGGTGACCCTGCCAGTGCCGGATCCCGCTCTGCCGTTTGAAGACAACCGCCAGGTCCGCCTCTCGCACGCGGAAGCGTTTGCGAAGTACATACGGGAGAATCAAGGCTGGCATGCCGGGCCTATGACCGTGCGTGGGTTGAGCACGGAGCTCACGTTTAAAGAGTTTGAAGGCCAGTCCGATGGGCCGGTAACGCTGGGCATCTTGAGCGTGCCGCGCAACATGCGTACGGCATTCAGGATTATCGACGGTCAACACCGCATCCTCGGGGTGAAGTTACTTATCGATGGGCTAACTAAAGAAATTGTCGAAATTTCGTCTGATATCGCAAAAACTCGACGCGGTGGGGTAGATAAGTTTCGGGCCGAGGTCCAGGCCGGCGTTGCAGACCTTGAGCGGGAGCTAGACGAGTTGAACGCTCTCAAGAGCCGCATCGAAGCAGACACCATGGCGATTGATCTCGTAGTGGTCGATGATGAGAGTACGCACAAGCAGATATTCATCGACGTGGCAAACAATGCTTTGAGTGTTCAGCGGGCTGTCACTGTTCGATTCGATTCCAAGAAAGTCGTGAATCGTGCCGTGGTCGAGCTGATTAGCGATCCACAGACTGATCAGTTGATTAATGGTCGAATCGATGAGCAGTCAGACCGCTTGACCGGCGTGAATGAGAACTTTATTGGCTCAGGCACCCTGGCCGAAGTTGTTCGTTCACTTCGTAAGGGAATCATTGGGCGCTTCTCCGCTCAGGATGAAGAGTCGACCGAAGTTCAGTCGCTAGTGAAGGACACTAACGAATTCTTCGCAGTGCTACGCAACGGCTTCAAGCCACTTGCTGATATAGCAAGTGGCAAAGCGGCTCCATCTCAGTTGCGTTCCACGCATCTCGTGATGTCTGCAACCATGATTCGAATCCTCGCCGCGGTTTATCACGAACTCGTCAAGGATGGTGTGGACAAAGCAGTCATCACCGACTACTTCCGTTCACTCGACCGAGTCGGGCGTGCCCCCCTGAATTCGAACACACCCGTTGGTCGGATGTGGGTGAAGTCATCAAATGGGGCATTCGCGGACGGGGAGAGTGCACCGGGTTCGCGGGCACAGGCAAAGAAAGACGTGGTTCAGCAACTACTCACATGGTTCAAGACACCGCCGGTAGAACTCGGCTGGAAAGGAAGCAAATAGTAATGGCCGCCAAAATTGACCCCACATCGACTGTGGAAGTCCGTGAGCTTGCCTTGGCGCTGATGCGCGCCGACGACGAGCGCGACGTGGTATCCATTCTCGTGAAGTTCGGGGTGTGGGATAACGCTTTCGATTGGCTGCCCTACGGCGGTAATGAGAGCAATCAGTCGGTCATCGGCAGCCAGCAAAGTGACGCTTTTGCTGCGTTGGTCGAGAAGATCATTAACAGCGTCGACGCCTACCTCATCATGGCGTGTTTGCTGGCGGGCATTGATCCAGAGTCACCCGAGGCTCCGCAGACCATGGACGAGGCAATCAAGCGCTTTGGTCACATCTTCACGGGTCAGACAACGGGCATGCGCGTGCGCGAGGCGTACGAAAAGGGTGTCGACTCTCGCGAACTAACCGAACTGGCGCGCAAGATTGCCGTCGTAGTGACAGGGGAGAAGGGCGCTCCACCGTGTATGTCGATTGTCGACACCGCTAGCGGACAGTCGCCGGACGCATTTCCCGAGACGTTCCTCAGCCTCGTGCGTGGAAACAAGGTGAAGATTCCGTTCGTGCAAGGCAAATTCAACATGGGCGGGTCTGGCGTCCTACGGTTCTGCTCCGAGCAGCATCACCTCCAGTTGATTGTGTCGCGCCGTAACCCAGCACTACTCAACGCTGCGGCGACGGAACGTGACGGGATGTGGGGAGTCACCGTGGTACGTAAGCGCCCTGCTCGTCCTGGCGAACGGATGAGCGTGTATGAATACCTTGCGCCGAAGAATGTCGCTGGCGAAAATGCAATCCTGGCCTTTGAGGCTGCGACCATGCCGCTATCGCCGTCGGAAACACTGCGTACACCCTGTACGGAGAGCGTCGAGTGGGGCACATTCAACAAGATGTACCAGTACAGATGGCCAAAGAGTCTTGCGCCGTACACAACTCAGATTCAGGAGAATGGCACGGTGATGCATTTGACGGTCAATCTGCCCGACGCAGTCATGCCAGTGCGCGTGTATGAGCTACGCGGATACGCCGCAGCGAGCCCAACGATGAACGTCTACGGTCTGCGAGCCCGATTCGAGCAGAACGAAGACGTACGTGCGCGCCTCGAACCAGAGGTTCCGGTAGCCGGCACCATCGTGGTGAACGGGTTCGCGCTTCCAGTGCGTGCATATGTCTTCAAATTCGAGGAAGATCGAATGAAGACGTACCGCGGCAAATATGGTGTCGTTTTTTCCCTCAATGGTCAGAAGCATGGTCATTTGCCAGAGACTTTCTTTAGTAACAGGGATGTCGACCTGGGCGTGTTGCGTGCAAAGACGGTAGTGGTCGTCGACTGCGACGCCCTCGACACCAATGCCCGCGAGCAGATCTTGATGAACAGCCGCGATCGACTCGCCGACTCTCTTATGGCAAGTGAACTTCGTCAGCAGCTTGCTGACTGGCTGAAGAAGAACGAGGTGTTGGCAATGCTCAAGCGTCGGCACATCGAGGCTCAGCTCGCCGAGGCACTCGCTGAAGACAAGCCACTCGCAGAGATGATGCGTAACCTCGTAAACAGCAACCCTGATCTCGCGGCATTGTTCAAGCATGGCTCGCGCATTTCTGGTGGCGTTGGTGGCGGCGATGGTACGGGCGCTCCGAGTGTCTTTGAGGGCAAAGACCAGCCGACGTTCTTCCGCTACCGCGGCGGAGAAAGCACCATGAACCGCACGTCGCCCATTAATCACGCGATGAACCTCGAGTTCGAGACCGACGTGGTCAATGACTTCTTTACTCGCGCAGGTTCTCTGACGGCCGGTAAGTTCACGATCACTACCGAGCACCCAGCCGGTGGTGAAGTCAGCGGTGTCATCGGAACCCTGCACGATGGCTGCCTGCAAGTTCGTTTGAAGCATCCCACCGCAGCTGTCGTCGACGATGAATACAAGGTGCGAATGGTCATCTCCGTGCCGGACACCGAAACCGAGTTCGTCAACACGCTCACCGTGAAGGTGTTGCCGGAGGCCAAGGTTGGGGCGCCTGGCGGCGAAGGTGAGCGTTCAACTGTTACCACGGGCAAGAAGGGCGGTACGTCCCGCGCTGGAATCGACCTCCCACGGATCATCCCCGTGTATCGCGACGAATGGGCAACCCTCGGCTGGAACGACTCGACCGCACTTGACGCCAAGATGCTCGATGGCAAAGCCGAAGCATTCCAAATCAACATGGACAACCGCTACCTCGAGCAGGCACGTCGCAAGAAGCCCAGGATTGCCGAACTATTGAATCGTCGTTATCAATTCGGCCTCGCGATAACGGCGGTGTCAGTCATCGCTAATCAGGAAGCAGCTCGTAAGGAGCTTGAGATTGAAGCAACCGAAGCCATTTCGATTGAAGACCTCGTACGAGTGGTGTGCACCAGCATCTCGCAAGCTGTGCTACCCGTCATTGACGTACTGGGTCGTCTGACTGAAAAAGAGCTCGGTGACCTGGCTGGAACCAGCGACGATGAGTAAGCCGCTCCGTCTCCAAAAAGTCGATAAGACAACTTTCGCGCTCGAGAAGTGTCGTATTCAGACCGACAAACAACGCGTGCCGAGAAAGAAGGCATCATCACCAAAGACCGCGGCACGACCAAAGTCGAAGAAGGCAGACCAGGTTGCTGGAGATGTTGCCGGCCTCGAGCCGTTCGCTAACGAGTTGGTTCGCCTCGCACGCGACGTGACGCGTGAGATCGATCGCGGCCGTTTAACACCACGGTGCTTGAGTGGCTTGACTGCGATGAAGCCGCTCATCGGTTTGATTCAGGGCACCGCCCTTAAGATTCTCCGCACCACGGCAGAAGCGGAGTCGAGTGGTGACAACGGCGACCACGATGATGACGACAATGTCGAAGTGGCCTCCGATGCTGAATCCGGTGCCGACGACGAGGGGTCGGGCTTGACGCCTGGCTATCTGTAGGTGACAATGATTTTCGAACTGTCATTAGCAAACACAATCGCACGCCTCAGCACTCTCGAAGACTGCCCAGATGGCGTTGTGGATCTGAGTGCAACCATCGTGCACATCAATGAATACAAAAAGGTGGTCGACCAAGGTCGCACTGATACGCGAAGTGCGGTCGTGCGTTTGGCTGCCGGACTATACGAACATATTCAAGTTTCATTGGAAATGCCTAATGATGAAGCGTCAAGTATTGAACATGTCTGTCACCGACTTGCGCTATCAATTCTCATGACACACATCTTCCGTGACTCACATCTCGCGAACCGATATGAAAACCCACTGGACGCGATCGAAAACATTCTTCCATCGCGATACATGCAGCGACTCGAACTTGATCTGAAGTCAGTACCGTACTGGGCCAGTGAGCCTGATTCGGTCGGCATCATTCGCGCGAGCATTGACATCTCAGGCTGTGCATCTTTGGGAATCGCTGTCGCCTATATTGCCGAGCCGGATGAAGACGATGAAGAGGAGAACGATACCTTCATTCAATTCGACGGCGATGACGAATCGATACCGCTGCGGCGAATGTTTCGTCGCCCTGATCGCGACGACCGTCCCGAGCCAGAAGGCCCCGTGTATCCCTATGACGAGAACTCATGGCGCGCATGGCATGAGAACCACGAACCACCGTTTGCAGATGAGGATGAGAGCCCCCTATGACCACGGATTCACCGCGCGAAGCACCGTTCGTGTTGAAGATGTTGGTGGCGTGCATCGCCGTGCAGACAATCATGCTCGCGTACACCATCACCAGGAGTGCCGAGCGCCGCGGTACTACTGTCGTCATCTCGACGAGTAGAGAAGGCGGACCAGAGCGCGGTGCGTCGTGTCCGCGACCACGTGACCCAATGGTGAGCTTCACGGTCAATCCACTACCCCTGAACGAGAAGGTCATATAGCCCATGCAACGCATTGACGGCGTCACCATAATTAGCCCAACGGATCTCGCCAATCATCTTGCCTGCAAGCACCTTACGTGGCTGAACCTAAAGTCGCTCGACACTGGTATCGCGCCACGGAAGCTCGATGACGACCTACTTGAAGTTTTGCAGCATTACGGCGAGGAACACGAGGCAAAGTACCTTGCGGCGCTGAGGGCAGAGCTCGAGGCACTCAAGCTAACAGTCGTGAACCTCAAAGTCCCGCGTGACAAAGACTCTGTCTACACGCTCGATGAACTGAAGAAGGGAATGGCAGCAACCGTGGCGGCAATGAAGTCTGGCCGTGATGCGCTTTACCAGCCCACCTTCTATTCGGAGAGTGATGGCTTTGGCTGGCTTGGACGCGCCGACTTTCTTGTTGCGATTGACGAAGTCATTTCGAACCTCGGCAACTACGCCTTTGAGCCACGTGACACCAAGCTCGCTCGAATCGCGAAGGTCAATGCACTGATTCAGTTGTGTGCTTACGCCGAGCAGGTGCAGGGAGTTCAAGGTGCCGAATCTGAATTCATTCATGTTGTAACCGGTTCAGAAGAAGAGGGCACGGTCTCGGTTCGCCTATCAGAAGTGTCTGCTTACTACCGCCGTGTCAAGCAGTCACTTGTCGATGCTTTACTTGAATCCCCAGAGCACAGTGAGCCAGTACCCAACGAGCACTGCAATGTATGTCGCTGGCGCGCGGAGTGCAACGAACACTGGCGCAAGACCGACGACCTCACCTTCGTGGCGGGAATGTCGGCGACGAATCGTGAAAAGTTGCGAGCCGTTGGAATATCAAAGCTAGAGGATCTCGCGACCCGTGATGACTTAAAAGTTGACATCAACCCCGACGTGTTGTCTCGTCTCCGGAAGCAGGCAGAGTTGCAACATGCAACCAGGGGGAAAAAGAAGGTTAATCCAGAACAATTGCCAGAGACGGAGTTCTTGCGCCCAGTCGAGCGTGAGCGCGGGTTTAGCTTGCTGCCGGAGATGAATGCCGGCGACATTTTCTACGACATCGAGGGCCATCCTTACCGGGGCAGCAATGGTTTGGAGTACCTGCACGGGCTTGCCTGGGTCGACACCGACGAGACACCGCAATACAAGGCCATTTGGGCACATGACGCAGAGGAAGAGCGCAAAGCGTTGATCGAGGTAATTGATTTCATTAACAGTCGAATTGCGGTACCGGGTCACGAGAACCTTCGCATCTATCACTTCGGTCATTATGAGCCGTCGGCACTGAAGCGTCTTGCCACCAGGCATGCGACATGCGAGGAAGAGTTGACCAAACTCTTGCGCGAAGGTCGATTTGTAGACCTGAGCCGCATCGTTACCCAAGGCATGCGGATCGGAGTCGAGTCCTACTCAATTAAGAAACTTGAACAGATGTACGGCTTCAAGCGCAACGACCTCGTCGACGAGGGCAAGCTCAGCATTGTGTGTTATGAGGAGTGGCTTGCTTCGCGCAACGTGGCTAAGCATGCACCTAACGGCAATAGCAAGCTTCTTGAAGACTTGAAGGCGTACAACAGAAATGACTGTATTTCGACCATCGAGTTGCGCAAGTGGCTCGAGAGCCAGCGTGAGACGCTGGCCAAAACCTTGCCTGAATTGGAACTTGTGGATCTCATCCGTCCAACGCTCAAGGCTCTCGACGACGAGGGAGAGGATACGCGCAAGAAGAAGAAGGTCGAACTACTCAAAGAGAGTCGAAGATTGGCTGAACTGCTCAATGCCGGTCGATTTGATCATCTGCCCGTAGAGCAGGCGGCACTCCTCGAGCACAAGTGGCTCCTGGCTGACCTACTTGAATTCCACGAGCGTGAGGACGCAGTTTCCAAGTTTGAGTTCATTCAACTAAGGAACATGACGATGGAAGAGCTCTTTGAGAACTCCAATGCCATTGCTGGCCTTCGCTTCGAAAGCGCCCGTGAATTTGAAGAGCCGGCCGGGAGAAATAAGAAGTTCTCGGAGATTCGTCGATACCGCTTTGACTCTTCCCAAACGACCACGGTCGCCGTTGGTAAACGAATCACTGCGCAGAACTATCACCCATATACCGAACCTGGCGTCAAGAGCCAGAAGTTTCCCTCGTTGAGAGTGGTTTCGCTCGATTACCGCCGTGGTGAAATTGAGTTGGAACTGAAGCATGCCGAAAAGGACATGCCAGACCCCACGGCAATCTTCATCAACGATTTGTACCCCACGGAAGCATTCATCGAACGGCTGCAGCAGATTGCCAGGGCTGTTCTCGAGGGCAAAGAGTCCGACTTTGGGGCGTCCATAAAGTTGTTGAAGCGTCAACCGACACAGCTTGAGGAGGGTAGTGCTCCAATTGGCGACGTTGCCGCTGAACGTGGCTGGCGCGACATGACGAACATCGTGAAGGCGCTCGACAGTTCGACTCTCGCCGTGCAAGGCCCTCCTGGCACCGGCAAGACCTACTCGGCGGCAAACATGATTCTTGACCTTGTCAACCAACGGAAGCGAG
>Ga0194121_10004861_pt1 | contig 19151 bp, 18 predicted proteins | sample TA2MahCa50mmetaG_FD_148609 | JGI IMG/M metagenome (GOLD analysis project Ga0194121, IMG submission 148609) | Freshwater microbial communities from Lake Tanganyika, Tanzania - TA2015020 Mahale Deep Cast 50m | ecosystem: Environmental > Aquatic > Freshwater > Lake | place: Tanzania: Lake...
CAATGGAGAGGATGCCCATTGTTGAAATGGTCTCGACGTTCACGGAAATAACCTTTGTCCTTGAGCAGAGGCATGTTGAAAGGGCCTTTTCGATTTTGCATTCACTGCTTATTTCGAAAAGTTAAGATCTTGATTATTGGCTTAGGAAAGCCAATGGTGGACATCCTGCGAAAAAGTTTACACCGGTTGGAGGAGCTGGTGATGGGGTGGGCAGAGCAGATAAAAGCAAATGGCTTATGAAATAATTCGAGAGATTTGAGAATATTTTCAGAGCCAATTGCCGAAGGTGCTTCCGAGGGCATAAACACACCGTCTATTGCATACAGCGGCACTACTTTGTCCGCATCAGACGTGTTTAAGGCATCACGATAAGAGAAAAGTAACTTCTCAATTGCTAATTTTTCTGTATTTTTATTAGGAGCCGAGTTTGAAATTGTATTCATAGTGTTGAATAAGACAAACAAGAGTAAAATGCCCAAAGCTAATATAATTACATACTTGAAAGACTTCATAGTCATTTAATTTTTAGTTGGAAAAGATAAAGTAAACAAGCGCGAAGTGTGGTTTACCATGAGCGAGGAGTCGTTACCGCAGTAACGACGACGAGTCGAATGGTGGAAAGGATTCGGATTGAGTGGAATCATATTTCCAAATTCATACTGCGTTGCAACACCCTGTTTTCTGGTCTTGCTAGTGCTGCTTCGCAGAAACGTTTCTAAATTTCTTTGGTGTGTTCGTTTTGTAGAAATGGATGAGCATCCACACATCCGCAAGGAACGTAGCGGTGATGTCCGCAAAGGCTGGAGACGCTTTGTCATTCGGCGTCTTCATACAGATGTTGTGTTGCTCGGGTAGGGCAGAGATGAGCGTTCTCACAAAAACATCTTTGAGGTCGCCCCATTCCAAATAGGTGTACCGCGGTGACTTCTGAAATTCCTCGGTGTGCAATCCAAATTGTACGAACCGAGTGGAGGCCAGAATCCCTCGCTGCGTAAGATCCTGCGCATACATACGTGCATCATGCACAGCCATCTGCGTGAGCTGCTGCTTTGCCTGCACATTGCTGTTTTTTGCCAATTGGAGGAGTTGAGCGACGACGCCTCCTATCCGATGATCTTGGTCTGTCACATGTAGTCCTGCCACGTGCGCTGGGTCATCTGGCAGAAACAGCTGAAAGTCCTGGAGTGACAACTGGCTTGCTGGCTCGTCTTTTTGCGTAGGTTTTGGAGCGTGCGCAGCATGATGACCTTTGAACAGATGTTGTAGCAGCGTATTCACCGAAGCATTCGCTTTCGGTGCAGCGCTACCGGAAAAATATTCTGGAAACGCTTCGCGGATCATGCGTGTATAGCCAGAGTGGTCATGCTTTTCAGCCACACCATGCACGATGTGCAGAGGTACGAGCATCGCATTATCTCCAATCTCAATGATCTGCGCTCTCCGTGACGCAATCTGATCCAGCACGGTCATCAAAGCCGCACGCCCGTTGGTGTACTCTCTCGTGGGATCAATATCAATGACCTCCGACCCCTCGATAAAAATATTCTCGTCATTGGTGCTACGCAGCTGCGTAGAGCTGACGACATGCTGACCGTCTTTTCGTTGGTAGATAGCCGTTGCTAGTCCGTCGAGAGACATGGCGAAATATTATAAATATATTATTGTTTTTGTCAATGGTGGAGATGCCGGGAATTGAACCCGGGTCCAACGTGTAGAACACGTGCTTATACTGTCATGTTCGCTCTGGACTTTCGGTTCGCGAGAGAGCGAACGAGAGAAGAACCGAAAGGATCAACGCTGGTACACATTGCCTTAGCGTTATGGAGCAATGCATCTCGCTAGTGGCGCCTCATCCGTTAAGCGAGAATCCACGGAGAAGCGTGTTCGCGCTGGGCGAACTTACGCAACCGCAAGTGCGGGCTGCAAGCGGGCGAACCCGCGGGCAGCTGCATCACGGAATGCAGTCATTGCAGAGTTTGCAATTAGGTTTTGCACCAAGTGGGTACGGGAACCGGTGCCATCCCGAACAGAAACGATCGTACTCTAGAATCACGCTGTCGAAGCCTGTCATCCCCAGATTGCATGGAAGGCAAACCTACGGTTTTCCTTCCATGGACCATCCTTTCCCTATAAGGAATCGCTCCAGCCCGCAGCAAGTGCGGGCTTCGCGATACGTTTCTCTATAGGCGGAGGCCATGGGAGTTGGAAACCGATGGTTCAAACGAACGAGTCAGACGAGTCAATAGTGTAGCACGAAACAGTGAAACCCTCTTCTGTTTCCTCTGAATCTTCTGAGTCTTCTGGATCCTCTCTATCACCCGACCGGCAACGTAAACCAGAACACGCTGCCCTGCCCCTCACGACTTTCGAATCCCATCCTTCCGCCTGCGCGTTCCACGATGGTCTTGCAGACGAAGAGTCCGATGCCGTTGCCGTCCGGTTTCATGAGACGGGCGTTGCCTGCACGGGCGAGTCGGCCGAAGATGCGCGGCTTGTCGGCTTCCGGAATGCCGCACCCTCTATCCATGACCGAGACGCGCACAGTTTTTCCCTTACGGGAAACGGCGATGTGAATCGGCGTACCGGGCTCGGAATACACGATAGCGTTTTCCAGGAGCTCGATGACGACACCGTGAATCAATCGCGGGTTGATGCGCACCGTGCCGTCGATTTCCAGTCTCGTTTCGATTCTATTGCCGATGTCCGGACGCTCCGCAGCGATTTGTCGGACAGCGTCACGAACGATGTTCGACGTCGAGACGGACTCATGATGCATGCTTTCATCGCTCTGCACCACATGCTCCGCGCCGCGCAATGCACGGACGATACCGTTCATACGTTCCGCCGCCGTCACAATCTTGTCGCAGGCGTCACTCGAATCACAGGAACCTTCCTTGAGGAGTTCCGCCCACCACTTGATCGTCACGATCGGCGCACCGAGCTGGTGCGATACGAGTTCCAGCAGCGACGCGCGTTCGTTATTCACCATGCGCATAGCCTCGATTTTTCTGTTCCAAACTGCGTAACCGGCCAAGCTCGCCACACTCAGGGCAATCAGGGAAACTGCAATGAGCAGGAGCGGCGAAAACGCACGTTTGGAGAGCGCGAGGTATTCGTGCGCGTTCATGTCGATACCGAGCGTGCCGGCGACCGTACCGTTTGCCCTGAACACAGGAGCATATCCCGAAATCAACTCGCCCCACTGGTCGATCGTAATTTCTTCATCCACCGTCGGTCGTTCGAAGGCGGGACCCTGCAGTGCACTGATGTCCGAAATATCGTAGAGATCACCGGGGAATGAAGGCTCCTCTTCCGGTTCGATGACACCGTTGCCGTTCTTATCGAGCACATCCCCACTCTTCAGCGCATCGGCATCGGCGATGAACATCAGCGCGTTCGGATCCTTCGTCTTCCGCATGATGTACGCGAAGGAAATATTCGGGACGATGGTGCGGATGCGGTCGAGTTTGACCACGGTATCGCGGAATGTCTTCGTCTTCATGCTGGAAGGCCCTGTGATGCGGTCGATGTCCTCCCCGCGAAACTGCTCGGCTGCGAGCGATGCAGCGGTCATTAACCGCTGTCGGAGGAGATCCTGCATGATCGATTGGCTGCGGGCATACAGAGGAACACCCTCCGCAAATATCAAGAGAAAGAGTGCCGCACCCAGAAACAGGGCAGCCGCGTTGCCTCTGATACACCTGCGGATGCTTTTTGTGTCCATGAATCGCTCAATTATAGCAAATTTCAGGCATTTTTGCTACAGTTGTTCCATGCGAAAACAGGACGAGGAGCGCTGGCCGAAAGTCATCGGAACAGGGCTCGCCTACGTGCAGCACGGTATCGATACGGCCGTGAAAGTCGGTGTGGGATTCCTGGAGGGCTTGGGGGGCGAACAGGCAATCGTTTCCGCACAGAAGAGAACCATTCCGGAGCGCGCGGCGCACGTCGGGAAGACGTTCCTCCGGTTCGTCGGAAGGATCGGATCGAGTTACTTCGAAGAGTACGAGAAGCTCAAGCGAAAAGAGCGCTTTTAACCATCGTCACTTCGTTGCCCTTTTCATTGTAACGGACTTCGTTCATAAAACTTTTCATGAGGAGAACGCCTCGACCGGATGCCTTTTCCACATTCTCCGGATCCGTAGGATCTGGTGCGTTTTTCCAGTCAAACCCCTCTCCTTCATCGCGCAACACGATGGCTATGGACTGGGGCACTCCGATAGCCTCAATACGCTCGATCATCTCGACGCAAAAACGATCAATGAGGGTGACTTCTTCATTCTGTGTCACGGTGAGTTCGACACTGGAAGGTACCATGGGAGGCTGCTCTGCACAGACATGCTGAACGAGCACGCGAACCTCAATGGCACGCGCGTAGAGATTCTTCGTTCGACGTGCCCTCATATCCTGTATGTCGGCATTATGATCGGCAGTTTCACGAAGCTCGGAAGAACGCCCAAGGTTTCCGTGGTACACGCAATTTGAAGTCGCTTCCTTGAATGCCAATTCCACGGAGAAAATCGCTCTTGGCGGAAGAGCGAGCGAACGCATCCATCCTGAAAGTACTTCCCGGATACGCAACATTCTCCTTTCGAGAATACCGGAATATTCCAAATCGCTTTTCACCGCCTCCGGATCATCAACACGCACGTAGGCACGAAGGATCTCTATTTCTTGCAAACCGCCTTCAGAAGCAGCAGACATTGCGGACAATTCTATCCCACTTCCACATTATGTCAAATATTGTTGTCAGACCTGTGCAAAACGCTCATTCGATTGATACACTGACGCCAAAATGAAGCCTCTTTCGACCGATGAAATCCGGCAGAGTTATCTCGATTTCTTCGAGTCCAAGGGCCATGCCTGCATCCCCGGCGCGAGTTTGGTTCCGGAGAATGACCCGACGGTGCTCTTCACGACCGCAGGTATGCACCCGCTGGTCCCCTACCTCATGGGAGAAAAACACCCGTCGGGAAACAGACTGGTCGATGTGCAGAAGTGCGTGCGCACCGGAGACATCGATGAAGTCGGCGATGCGTCGCACCTCACGATGTTCGAAATGCTCGGGAACTGGAGCCTCGGAGATTATTTCAAGAAAGAGGCGATTGCCTGGAGCTACGAATTTCTGACCGAAGTGCTGCAGATTCCAAAGGACATGCTGGCAGTGACATGTTTTCAAGGAGACAACGACGCACCGCGTGACGACGAAGCGGCGGGATTCTGGAAGAGCATGGGTATTCCCGAAGAGCGGATAGGATTTCTTCCGAAAGCCAAAAACTGGTGGGGCCCTGCGGGACAAACAGGTCCATGCGGACCGGATACGGAAATGTTTTACTGGGTTGGCGAGGGTAGTCCTCTGGGGAATCCGGCAACACACGATGCACAGTGGCTGGAGATCTGGAACGACGTGTTCATGCAGTACAACAAGAACGCTGATGGAACGTTCACGCCCCTCAAGCAGCAGAATGTGGATACGGGAATGGGACTGGAGCGTGTTGCGAAAGTACTGCAGGGAGTCGAGACAGTCTATGAGACAGATCGGTTCAAACCCATCGTCGACCTCGTCGTCTCACTCACAGATCACAGTACACAGCTTCCCGCTCGCCACGTTCGCATCATCGTGGATCACCTCAAGGCCGCAACATTTGTGATCGCCGACGGTGTGAAACCGAGCAATGTTGATCAGGGCTACGTGCTGCGCCGTATCATCCGACGCGCGATTCGTTCCGCACGCCAGATCGGCATTCCGTTCGAGGGAGGATTCACGCCACTGATCGCAGGGGAAGTGATTGCGCAGTACGGACACATCTACGGAAACCTGAAGACGAACGCGAAGGACATCCGCGATGTACTCAGTCATGAAGAGCAGCAGTTCCTGAAAACGCTGCAGGAAGGCATGAAGCAGTTCCAGAAAATTACCGGCACGCTCAAGAGCAACACCATCGCGGGGCAGGACGCCTTCCACCTGTACGACACCTACGGCTTCCCGATCGAGCTGACGAAGGAAATCGCCGCAGAGCACGGCTTTGCGGTTGATGAAAAAGGTTTTGCAAAATCCTTCGAGGCGCACCAGGACCTTTCCCGCAAAGGCGCGGAGCAGAAGTTCAAAGGCGGACTCGCCGATCACTCGGCGGAGACGACGAAGCTGCACACGGCGACACATCTGCTGAATGCGGCGCTGCACACGGTGCTCGGTCAGCACATCAGTCAGAAAGGAAGCAACATAACTGCGGAGCGTCTGCGCTTCGACTTCAATCATCCGGATAAGATGACACCGGAGCAGATCAGCGAAGTCGAACGTCTCGTGAACGAAGCGATCGCAGCCGACTTACCCGTCTCCTATCATGTGACAACAGTGGATGGTGCAAAGAAGGAAGGAGCAATCGGAGTCTTCGGTGAGCGGTACGGTTCGGAAGTGAAGGTCTACGTCATGGGAGACTTCTCCAGAGAAATTTGTGGAGGTCCCCACGTGTCGAGGACCGGAGTCCTGGGGTCGTTCAAGATTCAGAAAGAAGAGAGTTCTTCGGCAGGGGTTCGCAGAATTAAGGCTATTGTGAGTGGCGGACCGGCGGAGGTGGAAGTGGCGGGAGAGGATTTGCTAAGCTCTGACGGTGTGTAGACATTCCCTCCTCATCGCGCTTGCCCTCCTGCTTGCTCCTGCAAGCGCCCTCGCTGCAACCACGACATGGAACTTCGCCGGGGAGAAGAAGATCGACGGGTGGAACTACGGAGGACTGACGACCATGCAGCTGCAACCTGAAGGACTCCTGATTCGCACAGAGACCGCAGGGCAACTGGTGAAAGTCGCGGACATCGGACACAGCGTCACCACCATCACCGTTTCCTACACCGCGTTGAATCCCAGCGACGGTATTTTCCTCTGGAAGCCGAAGGGGGCATCGCTGAACCAGGTGTACCAGCTACCGGTCAGTTTCGAAGCTGGTCACCGGAAGCTGGTGCTGGATATGCAGAGAATACAGGAGTGGGATGCAACGAGTGACAGGATAGGGCTCGGGTTCAACCCCGGCACAAACCTGATCCTCGAGAAGATAGAACTCGGCTCCCCTACTCTGACTGCACGCATCATCTACGGAGCAAAAGCGTTCTGGACCTTCGATGAGCTGCGACCCTACAGCATCAACTTCCTCTGGGGACCGCTCCTGGCAACGAGTGAAGAGCAAGTTGCGAACATGTACAACGCACTGCCGCCGGGAGCACCTTCGGCAAATGCATTCCTGTATGGCGTCATCGGCCTCGCGCTGCTCACGTACCTGATTCTGAAACGCTTCAGAGGAAAATATGCCACGATGACACGGCGCGCGTTCACGGTATTCGTCTGCGTGACCGCAGGCATCTGGATGATCTACGACCTGCGCATGGGACTGGAGTTTGTGAGCTATGCAAGTAAAGACTGGAAGACCTGGTGGTCGCAGCCGCTGGAACTGCAGGACTTCCGTGACCGCGGGAGCTTCAATGCGTTCCTGAACAAAGTGCAGCCGCTCATCAAAGATGAGAAGGCGTTTGTCTTCGTCGCGTCCCACGGGTGGCCCTACTCGGGACAAATGCGCTACAGCGCATACCCCGCACGCCCGCTCCCGAGCGATGACCCTGAAACGCCTGGTGCGACGCTCTGGGTCGTCTACGGCAGACAGGACATAGTCTTGAAGGACAAGAAACTGACGGTTGACAGCGTGCCTGTGACACCGGAGGGGGAAATGCTTCTGGAATTCGAACCCGGTGCCTTTGTCTTCCGCATCGACCAACTAGCTTCCAAACCCTAGTTCCCCATTTCCTTCGTTCCCTACACCCTACTCCCTACCCCCTCACCCTACGCCCTACCTGTGGCTCCCCATCGGCCTCCTCCTCCCCACGCTCTGCGGATACTTCGCTCTGGCTCTGCTGGAAGGAAAAACACGGGTGCTCTCTCCTCTCGAACGCGTCTGCATGGGCATGTTCCTCGGAGGGACGCTCTTGATGTACCTCACCTTCCTGGCGCATGTCGCGGGAGTGGTGGCGTTCACACGCAACGGATTCCTCGCGGTGCAGATCGTCACGACGGTGGTCCTTGGAATGTTGTTTGGGAAATTCCGGATGAAAACGCCGGCGATACACATACATGATGCGCACCACCGGTGCGCATCTACGGGGATGCAAAAAATGATTGTGTGCATCTTTGGTGCATGGATCATCCTTAAATTGATCGCCGGCTTCATCGTCCTTACGGGTCCCGCATATTTCGATGACACAGTGAATAACTGGAACATACGGGCGAAATCCTATGTGCAGATGCATGAACTGGTCCTGGAGATCGAACCGGGCAAAGGCGTCGGTACGGGTTCGTACCCTCCCACCGTGCCGATGTTCAAAGCATGGCTGACCCTCCTCAATGGAGGGCAGTGGCATGAGGGACTTGCCAATGCGATGCACGAAGTGTGGTACGTGTGTGCGCTCGCACTGCTCTTCTTTGCACTGAAGCGCATGACGGGTACAGGCTGGGCAATCATCGGGACGTACATCCTCTCGGCAATCCCCCTCTATACCATGCACGGCATGGTGGCATACGGCGACGGATTCCTGTCCCTCCATATTTTCCTGGCGGTGAGTCTGCTCTTTCATGCGGTACGCAGTGCAACAACCGAAGAACGTTCTGCATTCGTGCGGCTCCTGGCCTTTGCTGCAGCACTGCTGGTGTTCACCAAGAATGAAGCCATTCTCCTGCACCTCCCGCCGATTGTGTTGCTGCTGCTTCTCTGGCTCGGACAGAGTGTCGTGAACAACCGGATGACCAAGGCCGAAGCACTCAAGCACATCCTGACTGTCGGCTGCGCAGTGGCCGCGGTGCTTCTCCCGTGGCTCTTCTTCAAGTGGGCCAACGGACTGACCTTCGGCAATGCAAAGGGAATTGCCGGTCTGGAACTCTCCTGGCATGAGAAAGTCCTTTCAACCATCTTCGTGAATACGTTCCTCGAAGGAAACTGGTCCATCCTGCCGGGTATGCTCATCGCGCTGCTGGTGCTCCGTCCACGCGACGCGTTCCTCTCTCCTGTCTTCATCCTGACGGGATTCTTCCTCGCGGTGATCATCGGCCAGCTTCCGATCTACCTGCTGACTGCACTCGCAGTCGAAGCGGTGAATCAGACGGGGTACGCGCGTGGAATCATCCATCTGGTACCGGTCATCGTGATGGCAACGACGATTCTCCTGTGGAAGTGGTGGGAGAGTGAAAAGGAATGAATAGGGAAAAGTGTCATCCCGAGTGATCGGTTTCGTGCGCTTCGATACAATTTTGCGTCGCTTCGCTCCGCAAAATCACTCAGCGTGACACGAAACCGATTGTATCGAGGGATGACAATGCCAATACAGTGGCATCCAACCTCATTCCCCGTTATCCTTCCCCCATGCAGTACGCCGCCGTTCTGGGTCATCAACCACACTTGAGTCTCGCGGAACTCCAATCCGTCATTCCGGGATTCGATGTGAAGCGCGTCGTGCGCGGACAAGTCGCCATCTTTGATACGTCCGAGACACTGGCGCCCGGCATCCTGGAAGGACTCGGTGGAACCGTGGCGATCGCAGAGCGCATTACCGAGAATGATCTGAGTCTCGACGACATTCCACAGGTCGTCTCCAAGGAAACGGCCGGCGTGAAGAAGAAGATCACCTTCGGCCTGCGGTGCTACGGCATCATGTCACGGGATATTCGCACCATGTACAGGAAAACCAAAGATCTCCTGAAGTACCAGATGCGTCCCTGCCGCTACATCGGCAACGACGAACACCCTGCGGCGACGGCGCTGCTTCTGGATTCGGATATCCTCACTGGCAAGCGCGGTCGGGAGATTTTCCTGATCAGTGAAGAGCAGGGGCTGTGGGTCGGCCGGACCATCGCCGCACAGGACATCAACGCCTACACACACCGTGACATGAAGAAACCGGTGCGCGACACGACCGTCGGTCTTCTGCCGCCGAAGCTGGCGCAGATCATGCTGAACCTGGGCGGCTGGCTCGCGGGAAGCAGTCAGAAGTCAGCAGGCAGTGGGAAGAGAGTGAAAGCACCAGCGTTGACCGTCCTCGATCCGTTCTGCGGCACAGGTGTCATTCCGATGGAAGCGCTGCTGCGGGGCTGGAACGTCCTCGCTTCGGACAACTCTGTCAAAGCCGTGAACGGTACGCAGAAGAACATCGAGTGGCTGCGCAAAGAACTCGGAATATTCAAGAAAGATGTGAGCGATACCGTGTGGAAGCAGGACGCGACGAAGCCCTTCTCTCTCAAGACAAAACCGGACATGATCGTGACGGAAACGAGCCTCGGTCCCGCTCTCGAAAAGCGTTCGTCTCAGCGCGATGCGCAGAAACTGAAGAGTGACAGCGAGAAGCTGGAGGCGGAATTCCTCCGCAACGTGAGCAAGACCCTGCCGGGTGTTCCGGTCGTGCTGAGCCTGCCGTTCTGGCGCATCAAAGGCGCACGCATCCAGCTCGAGAAGATCTGGGATGTCATCACGGAATGCGGCTACACGCCGACACTGCCGGCCTGCATCGAACCGAGCGCGCCGGGGAGATTGTCGCTGCTCTACGAACGAAGGGATCAGTTTGTGGGTCGTGAGATTGTCATGTTGCTCTCGAAGAAACGGTAGTATCCTGTCCTCGACCCTATCCCTATCACGTCGTGTCTCTTCTGCGCCCTCTGGTAAAGATCGCGATCGCGCTGTTCTGCCTGTGGCACATGGCTGCCGTGGGCGTGTACTCATTGCAGAACGTCGACAAGCAACCGGTCCTCAAGTGGCTGGAGGGCAAGCAGTACATTTTCCGACCGTACGTCCTCGCAACGTCGCAGTGGCAGCGGTGGAACCTGTTCTCGCCCGATCCTCTCCGACGCGTGACGGAAATGCGCATCGACCGGCAGATCTTCGAAACATGGATGCCGGTGCGCAACATCGTCTTCGGAGAGCTCGGCTCCTTCCGCCGTGCATCTGAGCTGAAAGTGATGCGTCGCATGGATGAAGACAACCAATCTGAGCTGAAGGATCAGTACATTCAGGACATCTGCAGAAGCGACGGGCTGCTGCCCGGCACACCCATGCGCATCATCAAGCGCGTACAGGTGATTCCGAAGACCGAAGGACCGCAGACGGTGCAATGGTGGATGGAGTGGCAACCGGAGTGGCAGGAAACGCTGGATTTCGAGACGACATGCAAGAACACCCTCACGACATGAAGAGACTCCTCACTATCCTCGACCAGTTTTTCTTCGAACGGGTCTCGGCCTCGGGCTTCGGCCTCATGCGCATCCTGTGGGCAGGGACTGCACTCGCGTTCCTGCTCGGAAGCGCCCCCGACATCATCCGCTACTGGAGTGACGCGGGCATCCTGCCGAGGAATCTCGGTTACCTGGTATTCCGCAACGAATACCGCTTCACGCTGCTCGATACGTTCACGGAACCTCTGCCTGTGCTGCTTCTCTGGTGCACGTACGTGACGACGCTCTTCTGCACCCTCTTCGGCATCTGGACACGGACGATGACCGTCAGCGCCGTGCTTTTGATGTTCTCGTTCCATGAGAGAAACCTGCAACCGCTCGGCGGCGGCGACACGCTGCTACGGAACATCGGCTTCATTTTGATGATCGCACCGGAGATCGACGCGTTCTCGATGGACCGCCTGGAGAGGCAGTGGAAATACTGGTGGGACACCGGAAAGCTCCTGCCTGCTCTCAAGACGCACATCTGGCCGTACAGGCTCCTCCTTTGGCAATTCTTGATCATCTATTCCACATCACTCTGGGACAAACTTCAGGGCACCATGTGGCTCGACGGGACGACGGTTGCAGCCATCTTCCACCACACGCATTTCTTCCGCTGGCCGAAACTCCTGAGTGACCTGCTGTCCTTCTTCTCCCCCTACGTCTGCTTCACGTTCCTCGTCTACGAGGCTACGTGGCTCCTGCTCCTCGTGCCCCGCAACATCTGGTGGGTACTCCCCGAGAGAGTACGGAAGCACTCGCTCAAACGGTGGATTCTCTGCGGAGGTATCTTCTTCCACGGCACCATCGCGCTGCTGATGGATGTGGGGACCTTCTCGTTCGCCATGTTCACGGGGTATACGGGGTTGCTCCTCGAGAGAGATTTTGCAGTATTGAAAAACATTGCCAATGGCTGGTGGTTACGAAAAACCAGAAACTATACACGAGAAACCAACGGAAAAATTTCCGTCCTCTACGACGGGGATTGCAGGCTCTGCACGCGCAGCATCTTCACGCTGATCCTCCTCAATCACCTCGGTCGACTCTCTCCCGTGGATTTCCGCAATGCCGCCTCTCGCAAGCGCTTCGCACCGGACATCGCCCTTGGAGACCTGGACCGCGCGATGCACATCCGCATGCCGGACGGCACGACACTGAGCGGATTCGACGCGTTTCGCAGAATGACATGGCACCTCCCGGCGCTCTGGCCGTTGGCTCCTGTTCTCTCTCTTCCCGGTGTCCCGACAATCGGACGCAAGGTGTATGCGGTGATCACCGCCAACAGAAAACGGTGCGTGGAAGGGACATGCGCGAAAGATGAAAATGCAAGACGTACGCCATAGGAAATTGTGGTGATGTGTCTCTTACAGCTTGAGTCCGACAGCTTTACACTGGAAGAAGATGGACTTCACAGACGTACTTTCGGCCTACGATTACGATCTCCCCGCAGAGCTGATCGCCAACACTCCCGCGAGTCCGCGCGATAGCGCACGTCTTCTTGTGTATGATCAGAAAAATAATTTCAGCCCTGATAGGAGCCAAAAGGTATGTATGGATTCCGTCTTCCGGAACATCGGAGACTTTTTGCCGGAGCATGCGCTGCTCGTGCTCAATGATACCAAAGTGATTCCGGCAAGACTTCCTGTGCAGCGCGTAACAGGAGGGACAGTGAAGCTCCTGATGCTCGAAGCGACAGGGAAGCAGATCCGCGCACTCTCGCCGAAGATCCTGAAGGAAGGAGAGAGACTGACAGTGGATGACCAGCATGCTCTGACCGTGCTCCGGCGCGAGGGGGATGCGTGGATTCTGGAACCGCAGTTCACGATGAATTCATGGGGAGCCCTACTGGAAGCCAAAGGTGAGACTCCCCTGCCACCGTACATCAAGCACTGTCCGCTGACGGAAACCGAACGACGCAGGGAGTATCAGACGGTCTTTGCCCATGCTCCGGGATCGATTGCGGCACCCACGGCATCGCTGCACTTCACGGAGGAATTGCTCGAGCAGCTGCGGTCGAAGGGAATACAGACCGCAACCGTTACCCTGCACGTGCACCTCGGCACTTTTGCACCGCTCACGGAGGAGCAGTGGAACACCGGAACACTCCATCATGAAACCTATGCCATCGCAGATGATCAGGCGGCAGTCATCGCAAAAGCGATCAGCGATGAGCGACCGATCATTGCCGTCGGGACCACGGCGCTCCGGACACTGGAGTCTGCGTTCGATGAGAACAAAACACTCCGTAAGGCTTCCGGTGAAACGGATCTCTTCATCAGAGAAGGCTACCGCTTCCACGTCGTCGACGGACTCATCACCAACTTCCACGTCCCCCGCAGCAGCCTCCTGATGCTGGTGGCGGCATTCGCCGGACGGGAGAAGATACTGGAACTGTATGAGCACGCAATTGACCAAAAATACCGGTTTTATTCATTCGGCGATGCCATGCTGCTCCTGTAGAATGACGCTAGGGAATGTATGTCATTATTGGTTTCTTTGAGCTTTCAAATATCGTCTGATTCAATACAATAGCCCGTGCCGAAGGCAGGCTCCGCCTGCCTGGAGGCACTCCTCTCAGGGAAAGGTGGGTCCGTGGGAGGAAAACCGCAGGTTTTCATCCCACGAATAATTCCCCGATAGCTCAATGGTAGAGCATCTCGCTGTTAACGAGAGGGTTCCTGGTTCGAATCCAGGTCGGGGAGCCAAAATTCTTTCGCTTACTCCGAGGCCTGCGCTCCCGCTGCGCTCGATGTGAACCTCAACAATGGGTAAATGGGTTCGTTTGAAAAAATACTATTCAGCCAAATACAAATCATGCTGCCAACGGATATTATTTAACTTTTCTGAAACATACGGGCACTGTTCTTTAAGCTCTAGGTCTTGACCGTTTGTACCAATCACCTTCGCCTCTATGCTGCAAGCTAAGCTAATTTGAGATATGTTGGGTGAATCATCATCCATTCTTGCATCATTTATTTGATTGCTCATAGCTTGAATTGTCTGAATTAAAGAAGAGCCACAATACAGTTTGTATCTAGCCCAACTATGAAAAGTAGTACCAATTTCATCACAAACTTTCTTGATCTCTACTAAGTCTCTAACCATGACTCTAAAAAAGCGATCTATCATTGGGTGGAGATTTTCTTCTTTCATAAGCACTTCACCATCTTCAACCTTCAAGAGAGACACTAATACCTCATATCCGATTTCTCCACTTAATGAATTGAGTTGGTTACTTTCATTCACATCATCTGTTTCATATGCCTTGACTGCTGTATCCACAGCTCTTTTAAGCTGCTTGAGTGTATCTGAAAAATAACACTTTGTATCATCCTCACATTCTTCAATAACAGACTCAACATCCTCTTTCACAAACCACATTTTCTGTTTCATCTTCTTATCTGTACCTCTCCACAAACCGATGGTTTCATACATTGTGTCTGAATCTGCCATAGCTTGTAGATAAGGCAATTCCTCTGTGGCTTCAAAAAAATCCAGCGTGTGTTCCAGCACTTCCAGTCGCTGACTTACTTTCTCCTGTTCTTCTCCCCCCATTCCTGTGCAAGCAACTAAGAATAATGAGAGTAAGCCAATGCTTCTTCTGGTGGATAGCATAGTGACATTTATGGATAGTATCCTATACTACAATCTATGCAAAAGAGAATACTTATTGTGGTGGCACTCCTTGTACTCGTTGGGTGTAATGCAAAATCCAATAAAGAAATTTCTGCAGAGTCACTCATAGAGCCTTTTTTGCAAGACTTGCCTACTGACATATCAGAATCTGCAACAGTGAAACAAGCTGGAGAAGGAAATGCGAAAGCTCAACAGCTATTGGGGCTGCTGTATTTAAAGAATGAAGACTATGACTCGGCAAAAATTTGGCTTTCTATGGCTGCCGAAAATGAAGATTTTACTGCTGATCTACTACTAGGCATAATGTATTTCTACGGCTTTGGCATTGAAAAAAGCTATGTAGATGCCAAAGAGCATTTTGCGAGACCGGCACATCTTAATAGCACTATTGCCCAAGCACATCTTGCTAAAATTTTTGCAGAAGGGCTTGGGGGAGTTGAGCAAGATAATAATAAAGCATTTATTTGGGCAGCATTGGCAGCATCTGAAGGGGACGCAGAATCGAAAAACCTAAAAAACCTGCTTTTGCTTACATTCACAGGCTCCACCCTCCAAGAGCTCATTGATCAAGGAATGAAAAAGGTCACAGAAATCAACGAAAATATCGAACACTTAAAATCAGAAGCCAATAAAGTAGCTGGAGATGTAATCTTCAAGTCAACAAACAAGGGTACGTCAGATACTTATGTACCACCGCCCACTCCGATGCAGCGGGTTCCTACCTCAACTAAACAGGATTCAGGTGAGCCATGTGCTGGTAAGGGGCATGCAGCTATTTACAATGCCATGAATGGAAAATGCGAATGCAGATTTGGACAGGCAATGATTGATGGAGTATGCCAAGAGCCACCTTACTGCGGAAGCAATGGATCATATGACGAGAATCTAGGGAGATGTAAATGCAATTATGGTTATAGAGAAGTGAGAGGGGAATGTGTATATGGAAAAGAATGTACTACTGCAAATAGTACATACAATGCACTGACTGATCGTTGTGAATGTGTTTCCGGTTTCTATATCTCAAACAACACTTGCAAGAAAATACCTAATTGTGTTGATGGAAGTAGTTTTGATTTTGATGAAGAAATTTGTGTATGCAACTATGGCTATTACCTAAAAAATGGCTACTGCTACGACCTTCCAAACTGTACCTACAATGCCCACTTCGATAGTAATTTAGAACAATGCGTATGCGATGCTTCGTACGTTTCTATCAATGGAAAATGTGAATTTGAAGCGCTTGCGTGTGGTTTCGGAGCATCCTACAACAAGCAAACTGGAAATTGTATCTGTGACCCTGGCTACTATATGAAGAACGGTAAATGCACTTTTGAACCGTATTGTATCGGAGGTAGCTTTAGCCAAAGTCTTGGTAAATGTGTTTGTGATAGTGGATACTATGAGAAGTACGGTAGCTGCACACGTATTCCTAGCTGTGCCAATGGAACATGGAGTTCTGAATGGGAGCAATGCATGTGCAATCCTGGATACTACTTAATGGCTGGTGACTACTGTGGAAAAGAATATTAAATTGCTGCTGGCTTTCGGGATTCTGATCCCTTCAATAGCATTTGCTCATCCGGGCAACACCGCTGCAGATGGCTGTCACTACTGCCGAACGAACTGCGATAAGTGGGGTGTGCCATGGGGGGAGCGTCATTGCCATAGAGCGAAGGCAGTCCCCCAACCTAGCGAACCGATTAGAAGTCATTGGGATTCGAACAAGGGATACACGACTCCAGCACCGGACTATGCGATTCCAAAAGCTGAATCAAAGAAAGAAAAACCTAAGAAAGCTGGTTTTTGGAATAGAATTTGGTAACACTTCGTTGGATCACTATGAACTCTCCTGCCACACAGCCATTGCTACAACTACCGAATATTGGGAATGGTATTCTGGTTATTGTCATTATTCTTTTGGGATTCAGTATTTTAATGTGGCTCTTTTGTAATGCCGAGCATCGAAGCGTAATTCAAATTTGGATCAAGCGGATAGTATTTCTTTTTGCATCGGGTGTGGTTCTTGTGGAGCTGGCTGATGCTAGTGAATTGTTTCGGATTCATGATAGGCGAGCTAATGATTTACTAATGTTCTACATGCTCGCAGGTCTAGTTGGGTGGTCACTATTAGACACGAGGAGGAAAAAATAGTTTGCCGCACCAACATTTTGCACATATCTCAATATCAAGAAATAGTGAGTGCCGTGGTGGGGTACTGCCTTAGGACGTAGTCGTGGGAGGTGCGGATTAGTGGTGTAAGGCATGTCTATACCGTATCGAAGGGTGATACAAAGGAATTGAGCCATTACAAGTAATTGACACAGACAGAAAATAGTTTAATATTAATACTATGAAACTCGATGATGTTCAACCTGCAGATGACGGTGCTATTGATCCCGTACCTCAACACACCGGTGTCGTTGATCCGGAGTGGCTCAAGGATCACCTCAACATGGAAATTGCCCTCCGGGCCTACGAGCAGGGAGTGGCTGACCCATTCATGGGCCCTGCAGTCATCGGAGATCGAAGACAAAATACGGATACAACATATCGACGCTGCACAGTTTCCCTTGAATGATGATGAGATCAAAGAAGTGCTATGTCTTTTTCCGGAATCTTGGCTCCAGCATGCAAGACTCAAGACGGTAACGGTGCGCCCGCCTGCTCATTTCGTCACGAAACAATACGGCGATCACCATTTCGTCGCTGGCATCGAAGACTGGCATCAAGGAAAAAAACGGTATAACGGGCAAGAAATACCCGACGGTTATTATATGGAGAATGGACTCACTCCACCCGCATCTGATTTCCACTATGCACCGGGCCAGTACATGGGAAGTACAGATGATATTCTTCTCTTTCAGGAGCCATCCGGTGTACAGGAAAGCGTGAATGCCGATGCGCGAAAGCAGTACGGGCGCGAGCTCATCGTTCATGAATTTTTGCACGCAGTTCTTCGCGAAGATGCAGATCTCGTCTTTCAGATCGATGGCGTTCCACTCGATTATGCGTCGATTCTTGGTGAATTTCATAAAATTTGTCAGCGCGAACAGGCTTCCACATCTGAATACTCAGAACTTTACGCTCCGCTTCTTCATCGCCCGTTTGATTTAAAAGATTTCTGGGTAAAAATGGGGTTACAAGAGGAATTGGGCGAGCTCCTTTCTTCAACGATGTTAGGATGGGGTGCTACCCCCAAAGGCGAAGCGAAGAAACCAACTGAAAGAGATTTTGGAGGAACTGCATTTAAGAAAGTAGGGAAAAGCGAGAAAGTAGCTTTTGCGGAAAAGCTGCTCACAGCAACTGTTATAAAAAATGAAGTGGGAATGGTTCAAGGTGACATTGCCAATAGAGTCAATTCTGCCACAGACACAGCCTCCTAGCAGGACTCATGACGGTTGTAATACTTTCCAGTAAGCCGCTCCACTCAAACAATAGTGAATGCCGTGGTGGGGTACTGCCTTAGGAGCTGAAATATCGTCCGGAGTTCGGAAAACAGCCAGTTTGGGGAGCCATTTGACTAAATTACTTTTACTGGCATAATGATGCCATACCAGAGAAGCCTACTATTCAAGGGCAAAATGAAGATGCAGCAGAATCACATGGATTCAGCGAATCTATTACCAAGATTCAGAAAAATACACAGGAAAGTATAAAAAATGTTTGGCCTGAGGCATTGGCAAGCATTGATCCAAGTCGCCCAATACATGAATGGCAAGAACACGAAAAGATAAGAGTATGGCAATTCTTAAATAATTTTCCTAATAAGTTTCCTGGCTCAACATGGAAGGGCTGTTTTGTTGAGAATGAAAACAGTGACATTCCTTATGGGGAGTTTGATCAGTTTTTAAGAAAAAATAAAGCAACACTAATAAGTTCAGAGAAAGAATCCCCACTCTCCATAAAATTTTTTGAAGTCACCCCAAGGCAATTTCATTCAGATTTAACTCAGGCGCTTGTTGATACCGGAGTTAGTGTTGAAGAATTCAAACAGCAAAAACGGAAAGTCGAGCAATTATTCGAAGCTAAAGATGAGATGCCAATGGGACCGGAACGCAGTGCAATATTTGATGAGGCGATAAATGCTACCGTTAAGCTCAATATTCAAATAATGCGAGCATACTTATTATTACTCGAAAGAGGATACAATCGAAAAGATCTGGTTTGTTAATGGTATTCTGGCAAGTACCCCTTTCTTAAGACACATTGCTAGGAATGAGGAATCGTGTCGTTTCGTAGCGTAGGGTAAACGTCTGCGGTGGCATCCTGAGCGCGG
>Ga0194121_10004862_pt1 | contig 19149 bp, 17 predicted proteins | sample TA2MahCa50mmetaG_FD_148609 | JGI IMG/M metagenome (GOLD analysis project Ga0194121, IMG submission 148609) | Freshwater microbial communities from Lake Tanganyika, Tanzania - TA2015020 Mahale Deep Cast 50m | ecosystem: Environmental > Aquatic > Freshwater > Lake | place: Tanzania: Lake...
GCAACATCGACGAGTTGATTGCGATACGCCCCTCGCTTGCGCCCGAGCGCCGCAGGTTGGAGCAGTCCTTCCGCACAATTCGATCGATGAAGTACGAGTTGTCGCCGTCCGGTGCGCCCGTAATCGAGGCTGCAGCCGCGACGGTGAAGTGCCGATTAAGAGTAGAGACGAAGATGGACGGTGGCACACCACCGCCCGTCGACAAGAACGTAACCGTGAAACTTCGTCGCCAGGGAGATGGCTGGATCATCGAATCCGTCGATTGACGCGGCGAGAGCAGGGAGGCCGAAACGTAATGAATCGAATTGTGGCAATTATGGCGCTCGGCGGCGCACTACTCGCGCATGATGCAGGAAGTACCAATGTCGCTCCACGCAAGTTGGCCTACCTGTTGCCGAACCTGTTCGGACCCAGCGGATTTGTCCTGCCGAACGCCGAGCACGCCGCTCACTTTTCGAATGCATTCCAGTCGAACTTCGGGCCGCTGATGTCGTCGGTCACCAATCAGTTGACCACCGTGCCGCTGCCGTCGCCCGCATCCGGTTTTCTCTATAGTTTCGACACAACTCTCGGCGTCTACACCCGCACCGGACAAAGCTTCGGGCCAATCTTCGCCGAGCGTGCCGAAACGATCGGCAAGAATAAATTCTTCGCCGGCGTCGCCTACCAACACTATAATTTCGATCACATCGACGGCATCGACATGAAAAAACTAAGCGCTGTGTTCGAACATCAACCTGCCGCGAACATCTTTTTCCAGCGCGACATTATCACTACGCAAACCCAATTGGATATTCAAGTCGGGCAAACCGTCGCTTACTTCACCTACGGGCTGCACGACCGCGTGGACGTGTCCGTGGCGCTTCCCATGGTGACCGCCAGTATCGAGGCGTTAAGCGACGCGCAAATCCAGCGCATCGGCACCGGAACAGACGCCTCAGTTCACTTCTTCGATACCAACATCGGTGACCGGAGCCGGGCCCAGTTTTCGGCCACCGGCATGGCGCAGGGAATCGGCGATGTGACCGTGCGTTTGAAAGCGACAGCCTTGCGGTTCAATAACGCGGGCGTGGCCGTCGGCTTTGACGCTCGAATACCGACTGGCGACGAGTTCAATTTGCTCGGCAGCGGCACCTACGGCGCCCGCCCCTTCGTCGCGATTTCGGGCCGGAGGGGTAATTTCTCTCCCCACGTCAACTTCGCTTATCAGTGGAATGGCAAGTCGTATCTGGCCGGCAACGTCGTTACCGCAACAACCGGGAACCTCAGCGACCAGTTGCAGTATGCCACCGGCTTCGACCTCGGTGTGACCCCAAAGTTCACGTTGGCGATGGACTACCTCGGCGTCCAGCAGATCCAAGGCAAAAAGTCGAACGCACGCAGTTCACGGCGTTCAATGGCGCCAGGTTCGATCAATCCACCGTGCGCGATGCCCGGGTGAATCAGCACGCTCTTGCCACCGGTTTTAAAGTGAATCCCGTTCGCGAACTGCTCGTCTCGTTCAACCTGCTCTTCGCTCTGAATGACGCCGGCTTGCGCGACCGCGTATCGCCGCTAATCGGCGTCGCCTACACGTTCTAGCCCTACCGGATTTCGAACTCGAACGAACCGGAATCGGCGGGCGCGTCGAACGCTTCCACCTTCCGAACGTCGGCTTGGCGCGGGCCTTTCCACAAAGCCGCTTCCATCCGGTCGACATCTTCCATTACGCCTTGTGCAAAAGCTTCGACCGAACCGTCCGGCTTGTTCTCAATCCAACCGGTGAGGCTTAGCCGTTCTGCCTGCAATCGAGCAAAATAGCGATATCCAACCCCTTGCACCCGTCCCCGGACTGTCCACTTTCGAGCCGTAATCACGGGCCTACTCCGGCTCAGCCTCGCTCTTCAACTTCAGATACCGCGCCCGGCTTTCGATAATCGCCTTTCGCGCTTCGGGCGGGCCTTCCCAACCTTCCATCTTCGGCACGACACCCTGTAGCTCTTTGTAAATGCTGAAGAAGTACTCGACCTCGCGCCGTACGTGCGGGAAGATCTGATCCAATGTGTGGATCTGATCGTAGCGCGGATTACGGACGGGCACGGCGAGAATCTTTTCGTCGACGCCCTTCTCGTCCGCCATCTTCAATATTCCCACCGGCCGACATTCAATCAGGCATCCGGTGAAACTCGGCTCCGAGACCAAAACCAGCACATCGATCGGGTCGCCGTCGCCCGCCATTGTGCCGGGCACGAAACCATAGTCGCCCGGATAATGCATCGGCGAGTACAACGCCCGGTCGAGACGGAACACACCGAGTTTCCCGTCGTATTCGACCTTGTTCGTTGAGTTCTTCGGAATTTCAATGATCACCCGAACGACTTCCGGGCAATCGGGACCAGGGTCGAGATCGTACAAGGAGTGCAAGCGGTTCACCCCCTCCAGGGTAGCAGAACTACACCCGTGTCGCGAATGTTCGCCTTGTATTCGCCTGAAAGCGCCAGTAAGACGTGTTCTGACAGCAATTTAGCGTGTCAAAAAGAAACAAAAACTCTTGCGCCCAGGGCAAGAGAGCTTTATGATTGTCTGGTGGCGGAAAGTGTCGCTCCGTGGCAGATTCAATCCTTGACATTTTGCAGAGCACAGCAACTCGTCAGCCGCTCGGTTCTTTCGAGACGCGCTGTGACGAGAAGGGAAGAATTCGTCTGCCAAGCGAATGGCTGCACTTCATCGCACACGATTTGAAGGACACAAGAGTATTTTGCACTAGTTTGGACTCCGCGTCGACCATTCGGATTTATCCGGAATCGATCTGGCGGTACAATCTGGGGCTTTTTGAACAACAGTTGGAGCTTGCGGCGGAGGTCGATGCGTTGCTGACCAATGCGGACTACTACGGTGTACTGAGCACGCCCGATACAAGCGGACGGGTTCTCATCAAGGCCGAACTGCGCGCCAAGATGGAACTGCTCGGGGATCTGGTGGTGGGCACGGGTAAGCGGGGCGTCATTCACGTGTACCGGAAAACAGACCATCAAGCGTTGCTCGTAGCTGCGGCGCAGGCGGTTCCGGATGCAATTCAGAAACTAACTCGAGCTGGGATGCGATAAGGCGATGCATGGAACATTTTTCAGTCATGCCGTCGGAAACGCTCGAAGCGCTCGCGCTTCGGCCCGGTTATCGTGTGATCGACGGGACAACGGGATTGGGAGGACATTCGCGACTGCTGGCCGAGGCCGTCGGCGCGGATGGACACGTTTTTGCCTGCGACGCCGATCCGGAATCGCTCGCGTTGGCCAAGGCCAACTGCGCCGCGCTTGCGGATCGAATGACATTCACACATTCGAGATTCTCCGAACTACCAGAAAAGTTAGCGCCTCATCTGCCTGTCGATGCGCTGCTGGCCGACTTCGGAACCAGCATGATGCATTTCACAAGCGGCGAGCGCGGCTTTTCTCTGATGAGTGGCGGCCCGCTCGATATGAGGCTCGACAGAACCTCGGACTCGCCGACCGCCGCCGACTTCGTGAACACACTCTCGGAAACAGACCTTGCGAATTTGATCTACACCACAGGAGAAAGGGGGAGCCGCCATATAGCCAGAGCGCTGGTCAGGGCGCGACCGCTGCACAGCATCAAGCAATTTGCCGATGTTATCACAGCGGCCGTGCCCAGGACCGGGAAACTGCACCCGGCCACACTCAGTGCGCTCGCACTTCGGATTGCAGTGAATCGGGAGTACGAAGAGATCGCCACGCTGATCGCGTCGTTGCCGCGGCTCGTAAGGCCCGGCGGACGAGTGGCGCTAATCGCCTTTCATGGGGGCGAAGATCTGATCTCGAAGACCGAAACGAAAAATCTTGCCAAACAAGGCAAGGCTGTGTTGATCAACAAACACGTATGGACACCCTCGGCGGAGGAGGTCCGGAGGAATCGAGCGAGCCGCAGCGCCAGAATGCGGGTGCTCGAAATTTCAGGAACATCTGGCGAATCGTAAGATTGGCGCCTCGGCGCTGGGGGAGAGAGTAACCATGGCTACATTGGCATGGATTTTTGAAAAGACTGCCGCCACGGCGCCGCGCGATGCGCGCAACGTCCAGCGGGACCGCTTCCGGCTGCGTCCGCTGCCGAACGAGGAGATCCACGTCTTCACCAAACGGATCGACAACACACGCGTCGTTCGGGAGCACGATCCTCGGGTCACCGGCGCCGCCATAAAGACACTTTCCATGGCGTGTTTGGGCGCGCTAGTGATGATCGGGTTGATCGTCCCGGCCGCCAACAGCTACCTGGCCGGCTACACGCTCACCGAAATGAACCGGCAGACCGCCGCGATGGAAACCGAGTTCGCCAAGCTTAGCGCGCGCGAAGCCGAGTTGACGAGCCTCGACGCCCTCGCCCGCGCGGCGAAGAACCAGAAGTTCATCGACCCGTCGCCAGACAACATGGTCGTGTTGAACGATCAACGCTCCGGCGCGGTGGCCTTGAACCGCGAGGACAAGCCGTAGCCCAAGTTTCCGCGGCGAGCCAAGCGGCGCCGCCCGTGGCGAAGGGGCAACACCTCCCCCGATGCCTCTCCGCCGCGGGCAGCGATTTCCCTGCCGCTGCATGACCGAAACCCAGTAACACCTCCCCCAAAACTACACGCAAGACAAGAAAGGAGCACGTATGGAAACGACGGTTGAGCCGCGCACGCAAAAGCGGCTTGCCCTCGTGGCGTGGTCTTCGTTGTTCTGGGGAGGCGTTTTGGTTTTCCGTCTGATCCAGCTACAAGTCGTCGATCATCTCACGCTTCGGCGGCACGCGCAAAAACAGCAGGAGCATGTGGTCGAGCTACAGGCGCCGCGAGGGACGGTGTATAGCGGTGGCAAAGGCGGCGGCCCGCTCGCCATCAGTGTGCCGGTGAAGCGCGTGGTGATCAACCCATTGCGGATTCCAGAGGATGGCGAAGCTTTCGTTGTCGCCGTTATCGAACAGTTACTTGGCGTGGATTCCTCCGCACTGTCGAAGGAAATCGCCGAAGCGCGCGCAATGCGAAAAGGCTATCTGGTGCTGCGCGAAGACGCTACGGCCGAAGAGATCGCGCGCCTCCGCCGCAGCAAGCTCGACGTCTTCACGTTTGAAGACTCTTATCGCCGCGAATATCCGAAAGGCCAACTCGCCGCGCACGTCGTCGGCTGGGTCAATCACGACGGCCACGGCGACGCCGGTCTCGAACGCGGCCTCGAAGAGGAACTGCGCGGCGTTCCTGGTAAGATGCGCATGCTCCGCGACGCGCGCAATCGCGACTACTTCGGCGAAATCGTCAATCAAGAGAAACCCGAACCCGGTCTTAGCGTCCGCGTCACCATCGACGAAGCCATTCAACAAGCCGCCGAAACCGCGTTGCGGAACGCCATCGAAAAGGAAAAAGTACCTTCCGGCACCATCGTCGTCCTGAATCCGAAAACCGGCGACATTCTCGCCATGGCGAGCTACCCTTTCTACGACCCGCGCGACAAAGTGAACGGCGAGGCCGACATGCTGCGCCGCATGAACCTCACCGTTTCGGCGCCTTTCGAACCCGGATCGGTGTTTAAGGCCGTTACCGCCGCCGCCGCGCTCGAAACCACGCGCCTCCGCCCCGACACGATCATCGCCTGCGGCAACGGCGTCATACGGCTCGCGGGCCGCGTCATTCACGATCACGATCCCTACTCCGCTCTGCCGATGACCATGGTCATTGCCAAGTCGAGCAATATTGGCGCCATCAACATGGGACTCATCGTCGGCAACGACAACATGGCCGAGTACCTGTCGAAGTTCGGCTTCGGCGAGCGCGTCGGATTGCCGCTGCCCGGTGAATCGGCCGGCCAGGTGTATCCGGTGCGTGAATGGACCGCATCGTCGATGGGGTCAATCGCGATGGGCCACGAGTTTATGTCGACGCCGCTTCAGCTCGCACAGGCGTTCGGCATCATCGCCAACAACGGCGTGCTGGTGAAACCGCGCGTCGTCAAAGCGCGCCAGCATCCCGGCCACGCCATGGAGCCGGTCGCCGTCGAGCGCGGCGAACAGCGCATCAAACCCGAAACCGCTATCGAACTCCGGCGCATGTTGGAGCAGACCGTCCTTGCCGGAACCGGCAAGACTGCGCGTATCAAAGGCTACACCGTCGGCGGCAAGACCGGTACCGCGCAAATGGTCGACCCGCGCACGGGCAAATACATTCACCGCTACAACTCGTCGTTTGTGGGATTCGCGCCCGTTGCCGATCCCGCCGTCGTTGTCGCCGTCACCTTAAACGCGTCTACCAAATACGGTGGCGTGACTTCGGCCCCGGTCTTCGCCGAAGTCGCCTCGGCCGCGCTACGCACGCTCGGCATACCGAAGGATCTTCCCGAACAGGAACAGCAGCATCCTGCCGTAAAACCGGCCGCCGACGACCCGCCGCGCGTGCCGCTGCAAGTCGCCGAAGCGCAGACGCCGGAGTCCGCGGCCTTAGTTGAAGGGCCCGTCGTACCGGACTTCTCCGGCATGACGATGCGCGGCGTGATGGAGAAATCGGCCGCCGAAGGATTGCATGTCACAGCCGTCGGCCGCGGTATCGCGCGCGTGCAAATGCCGCCAGCTGGCACGGCGATGCCCGCCGCCAAGCGCATTCGCGTGGTGTTTCGTCCCTAGACGGCCATGACGATACGCGAACTACTCGGCGGGATGGAGATCATCGCCGCTTCGCCGCCCGGCATCCTCGATTCCGAGATCGCGGGCGTGGCCTATCACTCAAAGCAAGCCGCACCCGGCTTTCTCTTCTTCGCATTCTCGGGCGCCGAGGCCGACGGTCGCCGTTTCGCCGACGACGCGGTTGCGCGCGGCGCCGTCGCCGTTGTCTACGAACAATTACCGGCCGAGCCCCCGCCGCACGCCTACATCGCCGTCGCTCACGGACGCCGCGCGCTGGCCCGCGTCGCACGCAATTTTTTCGGCAAGCCCGATGAGGTCGTCGCCGTCACCGCGTTCACCGGAACCAACGGAAAATCGACCGGCACGATGGTGGCCGATGGCGTGCTTCGCCACACTGGCCGCCGAACTTCGCTGATCAACACGATTGGCTATCACATGTGCTGCGAGCCCCGGCCAGCGGTCAACACGACGCCGGAATCGCTCGATGTCTATCGCATGTTGGCCGAGACCCGCGACGCGGGCGGCACGTACCTGACGATGGAGATTTCCTCGCACGCGCTTGCGCTCGGGCGAGTCGAAGATCTGCGCGTTGCCGTCGCGGTCTTTACGAACCTCACGCGAGATCATCTCGATTTTCATGGCTCCATGGAAGACTACTTCGCTTCGAAAGCGCGTTTGTTCGGCAAAGATTTTCGCCCCGGTGCGGCCGTGCTAAACGCCGACGACGAATGGACCTCGCGCCTCCGCATCGCCAACGGCACATGGCCAATCACCTATGGCATCCGCAGCGAAGCGATGCTGCGCGCCGTGAACATCGATTCGGGCTTCTTTGGCTTGCGCTTCGAGATCGACGGACTCGCGCGCGTGCAGTCGAAATTGATCGGCGAAATCAACGTCTACAATATTCTCGCCGCCGCCGGCGCGTGCCACGCGCTCGGGCTGACTTGGGACGAAATCGCCGCCGGCGTCGAAGCGTTCGCCGGTGTCCCCGGCCGTTTCGAGCGCGTCGACGCCGGACAGGATTTTCTCGTTGTCGTCGACTACGCGCACACCGACGCCGCAATTTCCAGCGTAATCTCCGCCGCGCGCGGACTACTCCGTGGCGCGGGCCGAGTGATCACTCTATTCGGTTGCGGCGGCGACCGCGACCGCGCCAAGCGTCCGCTCATGGGTATGGCCGCCGCCAAGGACAGCGACTTCGTTGTGCTGACCAGCGACAACCCGCGCAGCGAGGATCCCCTCGCGATTCTGAACGACGCGCTTGTCGGCGTGCGCCGTTTCGACACGCCGCTGCATGTTGAAGTCGACCGCGAAAAGGCCATCTTCGCGGCGATCGCCGAAGCGCGCGCCGGGGATATCGTACTGCTCACGGGCAAGGGTCACGAAGACTACCAGGTGCTTGCGGATCGCACCATTTCATTCGACGACCGCGAAGTCGCGCGCCGCGCGCTGGAGGCTCGCCGTGCATCTTAGCCTGCTCGACATCGCGCGCTTGTGCGGCTCTGTTTCACCCGTGCCAGACCTTTTCGTGTCCGAATACAGCATCGACTCCCGCACCGCGGGAAGAGGTCTCTTCATCGCTCTACACGGTGATGTTCACGATGGCCACAACTTCCTCGCCGATGTTGCGGCCAAAGGCGCAGCCGCCGCTCTCGTCGACGATCGTGGCTGGACATCGGCGATGCCGCTCATCACTGTGAAGGATACATTGCGTGCGATGCAAGATCTCGCCCGTGGCGTGCGCGACCGCCTTGGCATGACCATCGCAGGTATCACCGGCAGCGCGGGAAAGACATCGACGAAGGAGACGGTCGCCGCGCTTTTGGCCGCGCGATATCGCGTCGCGAAGAACGAGGGTAATCTCAACAACCACATCGGCATGCCGTTGTCGTTGTTGCGGCTCGACGCCACCGCCCAAATCGGCGTGTTGGAAATGGGCATGAATCATGCCGGCGAGATTGCGCTGCTGGCCTCCATAGCCAAGCCCTCGATCGGAATCGTTACCAATGTCGGCACGGCGCACATCGAACACTTCAGCGGAATCGACGGCATCGCCGCGGCTAAGCGTGAGTTGATCGAAGCGCTGCCGGACAACGGAACGGCGATCCTTAATGCGGATGACGAGCGCGTTCGGGGCTTTGCAAATACGCATCGCGGCCGATCGATACTATACGGCTTCGCCGAAGGCGCCGATGTGCGCGGCGTCGACGTATCGATGACAAGTGACGGCGCCGTGTTCAGCGTCGACGGTGCGCGCTTCGCGATTTCGCTCGTTGGCCGTCACGCCGTTTCCAACGTATTGGCCGGCGTCGCGGCGGGCCTGCTATTCGGCATTCCGCTCACCGAGTTGGCCGAAGCCGCCGCGCAACTGCGTCCCGCAAAAATGCGCGGCGAGCGCCTTGTTCACGAGGGAATCACGATTTGGAACGACTGCTACAACAGCAACCCCGAAGCGGCGAAGGCGATGATCGATACCCTGCTGCTCGCAACGGGAGGCCGCAAGATCGCCGTGCTTGGCGAAATGCTGGAGATGGGCGAGTGGGCGGAAAGACTGCATCGCGAAGTGGGTGTCCACGCCGCGCGCGCCGACGCCGTCATCGGAATTCGCGGCGCGGCGGAGCACTTGGTTGATGCCGCGCGCAATGCCGGCCTGCGTGGCGAAGCTCTGTTCTTTGACGACCCGGCCGAAGCCGGCGCCGCCGCTCGCGCGATCGCGAAACCAGGCGATGTCGTTCTCTTCAAAGGTTCGCGCGATACGCGCGTCGAAAAAGCCCTGGAAAGGTTTATGGCGAACTGATGCTCTACTGGCTGCTATTTGAACTCCTCAATCCACACTTCGGCCCCGCGCGTCTGTTCGGCTACGTCACGTTCCGTACCGCGTTCGCGAGCCTCACCGCACTGTTTCTTTCGATCTTCCTTGGCCCGTGGCTCATCCGCAAACTGCGCGAATTCCAAATCGGCCAGCACATTCGTGAAGAGGTGACTGGGCATCAAAAGAAGGCCGGCACGCCCACAATGGGCGGACTGCTCATCATCATCTCGATCGTCGTTCCCACGCTGCTGTGGGCCAATCTGACAAACTCCTACATCTGGATCGCGCTTTTCGGCCTTGCCAGCTTCGGCGCGATCGGCTTTTACGACGACTTCACGAAGGTCAAGAAGATGCGCAATCTCGGCCTCACCGCTCGCAAAAAGTTCGCGCTGCAAGTACTCTGTTCCGTACTTATAGGCATCATGCTGCTGTCGCTCCACGCGCGCGGGGGCTATGCGACAAGCATGAACATTCCGTTTCTAAAAACGTTCAAACCGGACCTGCTTGTCGAAGCGTGGCTCGCCAATCCGTGGACCTATCCGTTCGCGTTCGTGTTCTTCTTCTTTTTCCTCGTGATCGTTCTCGCTGGCTCCTCGAATGCCGTGAATTTGACCGACGGCCTCGATGGCCTCGCCATCGGACTCATGGTGATCGCCGCCGGCGCGATGACGATTCTGACCTACCTGAGTGGTCACCGCCAGTTCGCCGAATATCTCGACCTCGCGCGTCTGCCCGGCGCCGGCGAACTCACCATCTTCTGCGGCGCGATGACCGGCGCGTCGCTTGGCTTTCTCTGGTACAACGCGCATCCGGCCGAAGTGTTCATGGGCGATGTCGGCGCGCTTGGCCTCGGCGGCGCGATGGGCACGGTCGCCGTGCTAATTAAGCAGGAAGCGCTGCTTTTGTTCATCGGCGGCGTCTACGTCATGGAGTTGATGAGCGTGGTTCTGCAGGTCGGTAGCTACAAACTGCGCAAAAAGCGAATCTTCAAGATGGCGCCGCTGCATCACCACTTCGAACTGCTCGGCTGGCACGAAGCGAAAGTGATCACACGCTTTTGGATTATGGGACTGATCATGGCGCTGTTCGCGCTGACGACGTTGAAATTGCGGTAAATGCACATGCAAACATTCGCGGGGAAAAGCGTTCTGGTCGTCGGCGCGGGGAAATCGGGCCTCGCCGCCGCGGCGTTCCTGCGTGCGCGCGGCGCCACGGTTGTGTTCTCGGACACGAAGCCCGATCTGGACTTTCCCGTCGTTGGCCAGCACGACGAGGCCAGCGATGGCTTCGACCTTGTCTTTCAATCGCCCGGCGTGCCGCTGGAACTCGGCCTTTTTGAACGCGCGCGGCAACGCGGCGTTCCCGTGTTCGGCGAACTGGAATTGGCGGCCGCCGAGTTACTCGGTGCGACGGTCGGCATCACCGGTGCGAACGGAAAAACCACGACCACCGCGCTCGTCGGCCACATCTTCACCGAAGCCAGTCTCCCAACACTCGTCGGCGGCAACATCGGCACGCCAATCACGTCACTGGTGGATAGGAGTCGCGCCGATGGGTGGAACATTCTTGAGCTCTCGAGCTTTCAACTGGAGACGATCGCCGAATTCCGCGCCCGCATCGGCATCGTGCTGAACATCACGCCCGATCATCTCGATCGACACGGTACGATGGAACGCTACACCGACGCCAAAGCGCGCCTCGTCGAAACGCTCGAAGGCGACGGTTTCGCCATACTCAACGCCGCCGAGCCCAACACCCGCGCTCTCGTCAAGCGCACCAAAGCACATACCGTGTGGTTCAATCTCGACACGCCGTCGTCCGGAAGTGTCGCCTTTGACGGCGAACGCATTTGGCTTGGCCAAGTGCCGCTGATGCTTGCCTCCTCGATTCCGCTCGTCGGCCGCCACAACGTTGAAAACGTAATGGCCGCCGCCGCCGCCGCGTGGTTGGCCGGCATCAAGATGGAGGTGATCGCGCGCGCCATAGAGAGTTTTCCCGGCGTCGAACACCGCATTGAATTCGTGCGCGATCTCGACGGCGTGCGTTACTACAACGATTCGAAAGCCACCAACGTTGACGCCGCTGAAAAAGCGATCGACGCATTCCCTGGCAATCTCTGGATCATCCTCGGAGGCAAGGACAAACACTCCGACTACACCCCTCTCGCCGCCCGGCTCGCGACCAAGGCGAAGGGTATCTTATTGATTGGCGCCGCCGCGCCTATCATTCGCGAGCATCTCACCGCGGCCAACGCCACACTTCCGCTCTCCGATTGCGATACCCTCGAAAAGGCTATTCGCGCGGCCCGCCACTTTGCGGCGGGGGGTGATGTTGTGCTGCTTTCCCCCGCCTGCGCCAGCTTCGATCAATTTCAAAGCTACGAACACCGCGGGCGGGCCTTCAAGCAACTCGTCAAGGAACTATAGAGGTACGCGCATGGCTAAACGCATTTCAATGGATTGGACGTTGTTTTCGGTGATCGCCGCGATGGTCGCCGCGGGCATGGTGATGATCTACTCGACGTCGTCGATCACGGCGCAATCGCTTTACAACAAGCAGCCATATTATTTTCTCGCCTCGCAGTTTGCATGGGCGATCATCGGCTTCACTGCGCTGCTGATTATGCGGCGCTTCCCTTATCGCCGGCTGCAGCGGCCCGCGTGGGCCTTCGGCGCGATCGGCGTGGTGCTCTTCCTGTTACCGGTCGCCTACTTTGTCGACCCGCGCCATCGCTGGATTCCGCTCGGTATCGGCAACGTGCAGCCGTCGGAGTTCGCCAAGCCCGCGCTCGTTATCTTTCTTGCGTACTTTCTGACGTGGCGCGCCAACGCGATCAATGACGCGAAGTTCACCCTGCGGCCCGCGGCGCTCCTACTCGGTCTGCTGTTTCTCTTCGTCGCGATGAGCGATCTCGGTACCGCGGTTGTGCTCGGCGTCGTCGCCGTCGTAACATTCTTCGTCGCCGGCCTCGACCGCAAGTATTTGTTCCTGGCCGGTGGAATGGCGACGCTATGTATTTCCGTTGCGATTGTCGCCGCGCCGTACCGGCTGCGCCGCGTGGTTGAGATGGTCGATCCCACCTACGAACTGCTCGACAAGTACGACTTCACTGGCAAGATCAAACCGCGCATCCTGAGCTCAGCGACAGTCAGCGACACCGGTTATCAGGCGCGCCAGGCAAAGATCGCGATCGGCTCCGGCGGCCCGCTCGGACTCGGCCTGATGCACGGGCGCCAAAAGCACTTCTTTCTGCCCGAGTCGCACACTGACTTCATTTACGCCATCATCGGCGAAGAGTTGGGCCTGTGGGGTGCGAGTGCGGTGCTGTTCGGATACTTTGTCATCATCTGGAGAGGCCTGCGCATTTTCCTATTGACGCCCGACGAGTTTGGACGCTATCTCGCGCTTGGACTCACGGTCGCCATCGGATTTCAAGCGCTGATCAATATCACCGTCGTGCTCGGCCTCGGCCCGACAAAAGGCATTCCCCTACCGATGATCAGCTACGGTGGCAGTTCGCTGCTCAGCACGCTTTTCTCGCTCGGCATCCTTCTCAGCATCAGCGAGAACGCCGGCTGATGACTCGAGTGTTCGTCATGGCTGGCGGCGGCACCGGAGGGCATGTTATTCCCGGCATCGCGGTCGCGCGAGAGTTGCAATGGCGCGGCCACAGCGCTGTGTTCGTCGGCACACGCGAAGGCATGGAGGCGAAGCTCGTTCCGCAGGCCGGTTTTCCGATTGAATGGATCTCGATCGGCGGCATGAAGAGTCTCGGCCTGCTCCGCAAGATGCGCACTTTGCTTGAACTCCCGCGCAGCGTTTGGACGGCGCGCGGAATTCTCCGGCGCCACAACGCCGCCGGCGTCTTCAGCATGGGCGGATACGCGGCCGCTCCCGTCGTGATGGCCGCCGCTCTCACCGGAACTCCGGTTGTGTTGATGGAGCCCAACGCGATGCCGGGGATGACGAATCGGCGCCTGGCGAGATTCGCTCGCGCGGCGCTTGTGAGCTTCGACGATGCGCTGCGACACTTCCCTGAAGGCCGCGCCGAACTCGCGGGCCTGCCTGTGCGCGATGAATTCTTCCGCATTCAGCCGAAGCCGCTCGCAAAACCGGCGCGTGTGCTCGTCACCGGTGGAAGCCGCGGCGCGCGCACGCTCAACCTCGCCGCGAAGGGTCTGGCTGGTGTTTCCGACATCGCCGTCACGCTCCAAACCGGCCGCGATATGTTCGAAAACGTGGCCGCCGATTGCAAAGGAACGTGCATCGACGTTGCCGCCTTCATTGACGATATGCCGCTCGCCTTCGCCGAAACCGATCTTGTCGTCTGCCGCTCCGGCGCGGGCGCGGTGGCCGAGTTGGCCGCTGCTGGCAAGCCCGCGATCCTCGTGCCGTATCCATACGCCGCCGACGATCACCAGATGGCAAACGCACGCGCCATGGAACGCGCCGGCGCAGCGCGCGTAATCGCCGATAAAGAATGCACGCGCGAGCGCCTCGCGCGTGAAGTCGAAAATTGTTTGCAGCCGCAAACGCTCGCCGCGATGTCGGCGGCCGCGAAGTCCCGAGCCATGCCCGGCGCCGCCGCCCGCGCAGCGGACCTGCTCGAGCAGTACGCCGGGACAAAGAAGTGAGTAAAACAATACCATAAGAGAATGTTTTATAAACCACAGCGCTTGCATTTCACCGGGATCGGAGGGATCGGTATGAGCGGTATCGCCGAGATCCTGCTGAACCTCGGTTATGAAATCACGGGCTCGGACTTGAAACTCACGCCCGTCACCGAGCGGCTGCGGTCCCTGGGAGCGCGCGTCTTCGAAGGACACAACGCCGCCAACGTCGAAGGCGCCAAAGCGCTCGTTGTCACCAGTGCCGTCAACGAATCGAATCCCGAACTCCGCGAAGCCCGCCGCTTGGGCATTCCCGTAATTCCTCGCGGCGAGTTGCTCGCCGAACTCATGCGCTTGAAGTACGGCATCGCCATCGCCGGCAGCCACGGCAAGACATCAACCACTTCGATAACGGCGACGATGCTCGCCTATGCCGGTCTCGATCCGACGGTTGTTGTCGGCGGCCGCGTTTCGACGCTTGGCGGCTCCAATGCGCGCATGGGCAAGAGCGATTTCCTCGTCGTCGAATCGGACGAAAGCGACGGGTCGTTCCTGAAACTTGCGCCGATCGTCGCCGTCGTAACCAACATCGACCGCGAGCATCTCGATCACTACCGCTCCATCGAAGAGATCCGCTCGGCCTTCACCCAGTTCGTCAACAAGGTGCCGTTTTACGGCTGTGCTATCGTCTGCCTCGACGATGAGAACGTACAGCAGATTCTCCCCGATGTGAAGCGGCGAACCGTGACCTACGGCGTCAGCGCGCAAGCCGACCTCGCCATTACCAACGTCGAACTCGGCCACTTAAGCAGCCGCTTCCAATTACGCTTCAAGGGCGAAGACCTCGGCGAGTTTCGCCTGAAAGTGCCAGGCATGCACAACGTGCTGAACGCCACTGCGGCCGCCACCGTCGCACGCGAACTCGAGGTGCCGGTCGAAAAAATCCGAGAAGGCCTGCACGAGTATCGGGGCGTCGACCGCCGCTTTCAAAATCGCGGTGAAGCGGGCGGTGTCACTGTCATCGACGACTACGGCCATCACCCGACCGAAGTCCGCGCCACGCTCGCCGCCGCGCGCTTGTGTCAGTTCGAGCGCGTTCACGTCATCTTTCAGCCGCACCGCTATACGCGTACGCAGCACCTGATGGACGACTTCGCGCGCAGCTTTCATCAGGCCGACTCTGTGTATTTGATGGATATCTACGCCGCGTCGGAGCCGCCCATAGAGGGCGTTTCCAGTCAGGCGCTCGCCGAGCGCCTGCGCGGGTTCGGCCATCGCGGTGCGCACTTTGCCGGATCGATGGATGAGGCCGTCAAGCAAGTTGTCGCCGCCGCCAGACCGGGCGACGCCGTTGTCACGCTCGGCGCTGGCAGCGTCTGGCAGGCGGGAGAAAAAATCTTGGAGAAACTCAGGAGGTAAAAAATGGCCAAGCGACAGAGCGAAGAGAACGAGCAGAGATTTCTTTCGATTCGCAAGGGACTGTGGATCGCCGTATTCGTTTCGATGGGACTCGTCGTGCTTCTCTGGAGCGCGATCCAGTTGGAGGCGTTCCTGATTCGCGACCCGCAGTTCACCCTCGCCTCGCCGCCCGATCCAGGCGACGAGAGCGCAGCCGTCGAGATCGCCGGCGTCAAGAACAGCGCGCGATCGAGCGTTTCGACCGTCTTTGAGCGCGATCATGGCCGCAGCATCTACCTCGTTCCGCTACGTCACCGCCGCGAGGAACTCCTCCGCCTGCGTTGGGTCAAGGATGCCACCGTCACGCGGGTGTGGCCCAACCGCATGCGCGTACAGATCGTCGAACGCGAACCCGTCGCTTACGTGCAATTGCCCGGCGAAGAAGACATGCCCCTCATCGATGTCGATGGAAACATGCTCCCCCGCGAGACCCAAGCCGCCCTCGACGTTCCCATCTTGACCGGCGTTACCCGCCAGATGGACGACCAACAACGCCGCAGCCGTGCGCAGCGCCTGGCCAAGCTGATGCGCGATACCGGCGAACTGTCCGCGCAAATCTCCGAAGTCGACGCGACCGATCCGGATAATCTAAAGGTAGTGCAAGATGCAGGCGGTAAAGCGGTCACCCTCGTTGTCGGGAACCGTCACTTCAAGCGTCGTTTGGAAAAGTTCCGGCAGAACGCCGCGGAGATGTTGCGTCGCGAGCCCGACAAGACTGTCTTCGATCTTCGCCAGGACAACAGCATATTTCAACGCGGCGAGCACGCCGTCCGCGCGGAGGGCAACGGACCTGGTGAATAATACCCAACACGAGGCGTCGCGTAATGGCCGCTAACCGCGTGCGCCTGGCCTCCGGCCTCGACATTGGCAGCGCCCGCACGCGTTGTGTGATCTGCGCCGTCGAAGACGGCCGCATCCGCTTTCTCGGCGCCGGCGAAGTCGAATCGCGCGGTTGGTCCAACAGCCGTGTTGCTCACCGAGAGCAGATGTCGGAAAGCGTCCGTCTCGCCGCGCGCGAGGCCGAACGCCAGGCCGGCATCTCCGTCGATGCCGTTGTCGTCGGACTCGGCGGCGACAGTATCGCGGGCCACGATCAGGTCGGCAAGTACGAATTCGGCCGCCCGCGCGAGATCGATCAATCCGACATGGCCTACGCCGTCGAAAAGGCGTGCCGCCAGCAACTCGACGCCGACCGCGTTCTCCTGCAAGTATTTCCGCAAGACTTCACGCTCGACGGCAACCCTGGCCAAATCAATCCGCGCGGTTCGAAGGCCTCCCGGCTCGAAGCCAACGTCCACATCGTCACCACCTCGGCGTTCGAACATCAGTCGCTCGTCAGCGCCGTGCACGAGGCGCACCTCGCTGTCGAGGAAACCGTCTATGAAGGCATGGCCGCGGCGTACGCCTGCGTAACGCAGGAAGAGCGTAAGCAGGGCGTCGCCATCGCTGACATCGGCGCGCAGTCCACCGAACTCGTCATCTACGCTGGCGATGCCATGGTCCAATCGGTCAGCCTCCGCGTTGGCGGCGAGCACTTCACCAAGGACATCGCCCACGACTTCAAGGTCCCTTTCGACGATGCCGAAAAACTCAAGCTCGAGTACGGCTGTGCGATCCTCGGCCTGACCGCCGATAACACGTTCATTGAAGTGCCTTCGGGCGAGGGCCGCCCCTCGCGCGAAGCGCCGCGCAAGCGCCTCAACTTCGTGCTCGAGTCCCGTGCCGATTACCTATTCCGCTTTATCGAAAAGAAGATTCAAGAGTGCGGCATGGATCGCCATTTACTCGAAGGGATTCTGCTCACCGGCGGCGGCGCGTGTTTGAACGGCATGTGTGATGTCGCCGAATTGGTGTTGAACTGCCCCGCGCGCAACGGACTTCCGGTCGGCATCCAGGACTGGCCCGAAGCGTTGAACAATCCGGCTTGGACGACAGCGGCCGGTCTGGCGATGTACAGTGGACGATTGAAGGAACAACGGTATCAGAAGCGGACTTCGCCAGGGTTTTTGAGCCTGCTGATGTCAAAGTGACAAGGGAGATCGGAGAATGAGCGAATTGAAATTCCAAATCGAGGAAGAGAATCACATCGGCACCCGCATCAAGGTAATCGGGGTTGGCGGCGGCGGTTGCAACGCTGTCGGCCGCATGTTGAGCGCGGGCCTCGGCGGCGTCGATTTCTATGTCGTCAACACCGACGTGCAGGCGCTCAACGCATCGGCGGTAGTCAATAAGATCGCCATCGGCCGCGAACTGACCCACGGGCTCGGCGCCGGTTCCGATCCCGAACGCGGCCGTCAGGCGGCGCTTGACGACACCAACCGCCTTGTCGAAATTCTCGAAGAAGCCGACATGGTGTTTCTCACTTCCGGTCTCGGCGGCGGCACCGGTACCGGCGCAACGCCGGTCGTGGCGTCTCTTGCCAAGGAACTCGGCGCGCTCACCGTCGCCGTCGTCACAATGCCATTCAAGTTTGAGGGACCCAAGCGCATTCGCCAAGCCGAGCGCGGCCTCGCGGAACTCGCCGCGACGGTCGACACCGTCATCTCGATCCCCAACGATCGGCTGATGAAACTCGCCCCCAAGGGCACGAGTTTTCTCGAAGCCTTCAGAATGGCCGACGACGTGCTGCGGCAAGCCGTACAAGGGATTTCGGAGATCATGTTGACACCCGGCGTCATCAATCGCGACTTCTCCGACATCAAGGCAATCATGTCCGGCATGGGCCACGCGATGATGGGCACGGCCACGGCGACGGGCGAAGGCGCCGCGGTTGAAGCCGCCCGCGCGGCCATCAGTTCGCCGCTTCTCGAAGAACACGGCGTCGAAGGCGCGCGCGGATTGCTCATCAATGTCGCCGGATCAAGCAACCTCACTCTGGATCAGTTCGCAGACGCCTGCTCGCTGATCTTCGACGCCACTAAGAACGATGAAGTGCACATGAGCTACGGACTTGTTCATGATGAGTCGCTCGGCGAGGAAGTGAAAGTCACCGTGATCGCCACCGGCTTCTCGCGCGAGAGCCTTCCCGTCGCTAAGCCGGTGATGACGCGGCACGTCGAGCCGCCGGCGCCTGTTTCGCAGATGACTATCGAGCCTCTCGCTCCGGAATCCGAACCCATCGAACTGCTCCCCGCGCCGGTCGCCGAAGAAGCCGTCGACGTCACTCCTACGGTGGAATTCGTCGAACCCGTTCCGCCGCCTCCAGCGCCCGCGCCTCTTCCCGACGCCGATCCCTTCGACGATGTCGACACTCCCGCCTTCCTGCGGCGCGAAAGAAAGTTGTTTAATTAATCATGCGACTCACTGCGATTCTCTTCACCGCACTTGCCCTGTTCGCCGCAAAGGATCCGGCCCCGCAAGGCAAGCTGCTTATGTCCGACGACTTCGAAGGCACGGCCATCGACAAGGCTTGGCGCGTCGCCAACGGCGAGTGGAAGCAAGCCGGTGGCGCGCTCACCGGCGCTGAACTGGAAGCCGACAAACACGCAGCGGTTGTTCGCCGTAAGGTCGACTACAAGAACGCGACAATTCAACTTCGCTTTAGGCTCGACGGCTCTCGACAAACATCACTGAGCGTCAATCACGCCAAGGGCCATCTGTGTCGCGTGATCGTCCGCCCCGAGGGCTTTT
>Ga0194121_10004863_pt1 | contig 19135 bp, 21 predicted proteins | sample TA2MahCa50mmetaG_FD_148609 | JGI IMG/M metagenome (GOLD analysis project Ga0194121, IMG submission 148609) | Freshwater microbial communities from Lake Tanganyika, Tanzania - TA2015020 Mahale Deep Cast 50m | ecosystem: Environmental > Aquatic > Freshwater > Lake | place: Tanzania: Lake...
CGGGCGTGACGCCCGCCGTCGCGACGCGGCCCGCGGTCGTGCAGCCGGCCGTCGTGACGCAGCCCGCGGTCGTGACGCCGGTCTCCGCGCCGGTCGCCACGGACTGCGCGACCGGCGGTCAGCGCGCGATGAAGATCGCCAAGCCGGGGCTCATCGGCACGCTCGCCGGCGCCGGTCTGGGCGCGGTCGGCGGCGCCATCATGGACGGCGGCAGCGGCGCCGGGAAGGGCGCGCTGCTCGGCGGCCTCGCCGGTGCGGCGGTCGGCGGCGGCTACGGCGCGTACAAGACCAAGCAGGAGTGCGGCACGATCTTCGGCAGCGCGACGCCGGGCTTCGCGAACGTGCCCGCGACGATCGCCGGCGTGCCGGCGGCGGCACCGCAGGCGTTCCGCGGCGCCAACGACAACGGCATCGCGGTCTACAACGCCCGCTGAGGATTCCACGCACCCGCGGGCGCCGGACGGCAGCAGCCTGCCGTCCGGCGCCCGCGCCGGGCGACCGAAACGCTCGTGATATGGTGGCCGCGATGCGCTCCCGCTGGAACGACGCCGAGGCCGCCGGGCTCTCCGGACTCGATCTCCTCGTCTACGCGTCACGCCTCGTCGGCGCCGAGACCTCACTCGTCGTGTGGGGCGGCGGCAACACCTCGATCAAGACGCGCGAGCAGGATCATCGCGGCCGCGCGATCGACGTGCTCCGCGTGAAAGGCAGCGGCTCCGACCTGAAATCCGTCCAGCGCAAGGATTTCCCGGGCGTGCGCATGGACGACATCCTCGCGCTCCTTCCGCGCGACGACATGGGCGACCACGAGATGGTCGGCTACCTCGCGCACGCGCTGCAGGATCCGGGCGGCGTGCGGCCGTCGATCGAGACGTTGCTGCACGGGTTCGTCGCCGCGAGCGCCGTCGTGCACACGCACGCCGACGCGATCGTGTCGCTCACCAACAACGACCGCGCGCGCGAGACGCTGGGCGACGTCTACGGCAAGGACGTGATCGCGCTCGAGTACCGGCGGCCCGGCTTCCGCATCTCCCGCGACGTGGCGGACGCGATCCGCGAGCATCCGGAGGCGAAGGCGCTCGTGCTCGCCAAGCACGGCACGATCTGCTGGGGCCCGACCGTGAAGGACGCCTACGAGGCGACGATCGCCCTCATCAGCCGCGCCGAGGACGCGATCGCCGCGCGCCGGCGCGGCCGGCAGGTGTTCGGGCCGCCGCGCGTCGCCACGCTCGACCCCGCCGCGCGCCGCGAGGCGGCGCTCTCGCTCGCGCCGAGGCTGCGCGGCCAGCTCGGCCGGACGAAGCGCGTGGTGATGAGCTTCGACGACTCGGCGCCGGTGCTCGAGTTCGTCTCGTCGACCGAGGCGCCCGCGCTGTCGCAGGTGGGCCCCGCGACGCCCGATCACACGATCTACACGAAGCGCCTGCCCGCGTACGTCGAGACCGACGGCGCGCCCACGCGCCTGGCCGCGGACGTGAAGGCGGGCGTCGAGAAGTTCGTCGGCGAGTACACGCGTTACTTCGAGGCGCACCGTCAGGAGGGCGCCGAGCTGACCGACCCGATGCCGCGCGTGGTGCTGGTGCCGGGGCTCGGCATGTTCACCGCGGGCAAGGACACGCGCACCGCGGGGATCGTCAACGACATCTACCACCACACGATCGAGGTCATCGGCAACGCGTCCGCGTTCGGCCGCTACGCGTCGCTCTCGGCACAGGACGCGTACGACGTCGAGTACTGGCCGCTCGAGCTCTACAAGCTGACCCTGGCGCCGCCCGACAAGGAGCTCGCGCGCCGCGTGGCACTCGTCACCGGCGGCGGCTCGGGGATCGGCAAGGCGGCGGCGAAGCGGCTCGCGGCCGAGGGCGCGCACGTGGTGGTCACGGACATCGACGCGGGCGGCGCGCAGGCGGTCGCGGACGACCTGGTCAAGGTCGTCGGCGCGGGCCGCGCGCTCGGGCTCGGCATGGACGTCACGAACGAGGCATCGGTGCGGGCGGCGTTCGAGGAGACCGTGCTCGCGTACGGCGGGCTCGACATCGTGGTGTCGAACGCCGGGATCGCGCACGGCGCGGCCGTCGCGGACATGCGGCTCGAAGACTGGGAGCGGTCGTTCGCGGTCAACGCGCGCGGCCACTTCCTCGTCGCGCGGGAGGCGATGCGCATCCTCGTCGCGCAGGGGCTCGGCGGCGCGCTCGTCTTCGTCGCCACCAAGAACGTCATGTCGCCCGGCAAGGACTTCTCGGCGTACTCGGCCTCGAAGGCGGCGGAGGCGCAGCTCGCCAAGGTGCTCGCGCTCGAGGGCGCGCCGTACGGCATCCGGTCCAACATCGTCAACCCCGATGCCGTGTTCCAGGACTCGAAGCTGTGGTCGGACGACATCCGCCGCGAGCGCGCCGCCGCGCAGGGGATCACCGTCGAGCAGCTCGAGGACTTCTATCGCAAGCGCAACCTCCTCGCGACCCGCATCCTGCCGGACGACGTCGCCGAGGCGGTGCTGTTCCTCGCCTCCGACCGCTCGGCGAAGACCACGGGCTGCACGCTCACGGTGGACGGCGGCGTGAAGGACGCATTCCCCCGGTGACCGGAGCGACCGCCGCGCTCGGCTTCGGCGCGCAGCTGAAGGCCACGCACGCGCCCGCCGAGCAGTGGGAGACGGTGCGGGCGGTGGAGCGCGCGGGCTTCGACTCGGTGTGGACGGGCGACCACGTCTCGTTCCACAGCCCGCTCTACGAATCGCTGACGCTGCTCGCCTCGTACGCGGCGATCACCAGCCGCATCAAGCTCGGCACCGGCGTCTACCTGCTCGCGCTGCGCCCGCCCGCGATCGCCGCGAAGATCACCGCCACCGTCGACGCGCTCTCGAACGGGCGCCTGATCTTCGGCGTCGGCGTCGGCGGCGAGAACCCGAAGGAGTTCGAGCTCACGGGCTCGCCGCACACCGAGCGCGGCGCGCGCGTCACCGAGGGCATCGAGGTCGTGCGCGCGCTGTGGCGTGACACCCCGGCCTCGTTCGACGGGCGCTTCACGACGTTCAGCGGCGTGTCGATCGATCCGAAGCCCGTGCAGCGCCCCGGGCCGCCGATCTGGATCGGCGGGCGCTCGGACGCCGCGCTCGCGCGCGCCGGCCGCCAGGGCGACGGCTGGATCTCGTACGTCGTGCAGGCGTCGCGCTTCGAGCAGAGCCTCGACAAGGTCCACGCCGCCGCCGCCGCGGCGGGACGCTCGCTGGACGCCTTCACGCCCGCGCACCTGACGTTCATCACCGTCGGCCGCGACTACGAGACCGCCCGGGCGACGTGGGTGCGGCTGCTCACGAAGCGGTACGCGCAGGACTTCGGACCGCTCGCCGGCAAGTACGGCGTGATCGGGACGCCCGCGCAGTGCGCCGAGCAGCTCGCCGCGTTCGTGGAGGCGGGGTGCCGGTACTTCGTGTTCGACGCGATCGTCGACACCGCGGAGGAGCGCGCGCAGCTCGAGCTCATCGCCGCGGAGCTCGTCCCGCTGCTCCGCCGCTGATTGAGGATCACGTTCCTCTGCCCGCACGTCCGGATCGCGGGCGGGGTCCGCGCGATCCTCACGTACGCCGACCGGCTGGCGCGGCGCGGCCACGTGGTGACCGTGCTCGTGCCGGGCACGCGCACGTGGTGGGGCGGCGTGCGTGCCGGCGCGGCCCCCGCGTGGATGGGCGACTGTCGCGCCACGATCGAATGGGTGGCCGCCTGGAAGCCGCGCGGGCTCCCCGACGCCGACGCGCTCGTGGCCACCGCGTGGGAGTCCGCGCCGGTCGTCGCGGCCGCGCCCGCGCGCGCGGGCCGCAAGTTCTACCTCGTGCAGCACTACGAGAGCCTCTATCACGGCCGCGCCGCGCGGGTGGACGCGACCTACCGTCTGCCGCTCACGAAGATCGTGATCTCGAGCTGGCTGCGCGAGCTCATGCACGACCGCTTTCAGAGCGAGGCGGCGCTGCTCGTCACGCCGGTCGACCCCGCGCTGTTCCACCGGATCGAGGACGCGAGGCCGACGGGACCGCCGCGCGTGCTGATGCTGCATCACGAGTACGCGTGGAAGGGTGTGGCCGATGGGCTCACCGCGGTCGCGCAGGCGCGCGCGGGCGGCCGGACGTTTCGTCTCGTGGGCTTCGGCGTGAAGCCGCCGCGCGATGCTGCCGCGTACGACGAATTCCACGCGGATCCGCCGCAACCGGACCTGGCCCGGCTCTACAGCAGCGCCGACGTCTATCTGTGCCCCTCGTGGGACGAAGGCCTCGGGATGCCGTCGATGGAAGCCATGGCGTGCGGCGCGGCGCTGGTCACGTACGACAACGGCGGCTCGCGCGACTACGCCCGCGACGGCGAGACGGCGCTGGTGGCGCCGCGGCGCGACGTCGTCGCCCTCGGGGCCGCGCTCGGCCGGGTGCTGGACGACCCCGCGCTCCGCCGGCGGCTCGCGGAGGCCGGGCGGGCCCACGTCCGGACGGCCTTCGACTGGGACCGGGCCGTCTCGCGCATGGAGAACCTCTTTGGCCGCTGCTAGAATCCCAACGTCATGCCGATCTACGAGTACGAGTGCGGCGACTGTCGACGCCGCGTGAGTCTTCTCGTCCTGCGGCCGTCCGTCGCGCCTCCGCCCACCTGTCCCCGCTGCCATGGCTCCTCGCTGACCCGCCTCATGTCGCGCTTCGCGACCGTGAAGTCGGAAGAGGCGCGGCTGGACGCGCTCGCCGACTCGTCGAGCTTCGGCGACGTCGACGAGAACGACCCGGGCAGCGTCGCCCGCTTCATGAAGAAGATGGGCAAGGAGTTCGGGGACGACCTCGGAGAGGACTTCGATTCCGCCGTCGACGAAGCGATGGCGGAGGCGGCCGACGACGACGCGGGCGGGGCGTCGGCGGATGCCGGCGGCGCCGGCGACAGCGGCGAGCCGTGAAGGTCGTCCTCCACCATCGGCTCGAGGCCGTGGGCCGCGCGGCCTGGGAACGGCTGCACGCCTCCGCTGCCCTGCGCGCGCCCTTCCTGTCGTGGACGTGGCAGACGGAATGGGTGCGGGCGTTCGCCGCCGATCGCCGCCTCGAGATCCGCGCGGTCGAGGACGCCGACGGCTCGCTCGTCGGCGTCCTCGCGCTCTTCGAGGCCGAGCCCGGCCTGCTGCGCATCGTGGGCGGCGCCGACGTCTCCGACTATCTCGATCTGCTCGCGACGGCGGGCCGCGAAGAGGAGGTGTGGGCCGCGCTGCTCCAGGCGCGCGCCGCCGAGCGCGACGTGTGGCAGCTCCACGCGGTGCCCGCCGGCTCGCCCAGCGTCGCGCTCCTGCCGGGCCTCGCGACCACGTGCGGCCTGACGGCCACGACGGCCGTCGAGGAGCGGTGTCCGGTCCTCGACCTGCCGCCCTCCTGGGACGAGTACCTCGCGAGCCTTCCTTCCAAGCACCGTCACGAGCTCCAGCGCAAGACCCGGCGCCTCCGGCGCGAGTCGCCCGACGCGCGCGTCTCGGTGGCGCGCCGCCGCGACGAGATCGAGACGCGCTTCGGCGATTTCTTCGACCTCCACCGGCGCTCGCGGGTCGGCAAGGAGCGGTTCATGGACGCCCGCATGGAGACGTTCTTCCGGCGCGCGGTGGGCGAGCTGGCGGACGCGGGCGCCGCCGCGCTCTGGTTCCTCGATCTGCCGAGCGGGCCCGCCGCGGGCTTCGTCGTGATCGAGTGGGACGACACGGTCGGGCTCTACAACTCCGGGTTTCATCCCGACCGCGCCATGCTCGCGCCGGGCCTCGTGCTGCTCGTGCACCTCATCGAGGACGCGGTCGTGCGCGGCAAGCGGCGCTTCGATTTCCTGCGCGGCGAGGAGCGCTACAAGTACGAGTTCGGCCCGAAGCCCGAAGAGGTCTTCGCGGTGCGCATCGCGCCGGGGAGCGGGGCATGAGCCTGCGCGTCGCCATGCTGAGCGTGCACACCTGTCCGCTCGCCGCGCTCGGCGGCAAGGAGACGGGCGGCATGAACGTCTACGTGCGCGAGCTCAGCCGCGAGCTCGGACGCATGGGCCTCGCCGTGGACGTCTTCACGCGCTCGCAGGACCCGACGATCCGCCGCGTGGTGCCGCTCGGCGAGGGCGCGCGCGTCATCCATCTGGCCGCCGGGCCCGAGGCGCCGATGGCGCGCGAAGCGGTCCACGACCACCTCGACGAGTTCGTCGAGGGGGTCGACGCCTGGCGCATCGCGCGCCGCGTCGAGTACGACCTCATCCACGCGCACTACTGGCTCTCCGGCGTCGTCGGGCTCGCGCTGCGCGAGCGCTGGGGCGTGCCGGTGCTGCAGATGTTCCACACGCTGGGCCGCTTCAAGAACGGCGCGGCGCGCCGGCGCGCCGACCTCGAGCCGTCGTTGCGGCTGGAGGAGGAGCGTCGCGTCGTCGGCGGCGTCGACGGTCTCGTCGCCGCGAGCATCGTGGAACGGCGGGCCCTCGTCGACGTCTACGGCGCGGCGCCCGCGCACGCGAGCGTCATCCCGTGCGGCGTCGACACCGCGCTCTTCCGTCCCGGCGACCGCGACGAGGCGCGCGCGCGGCTCGGCGCCGGGGCCGCGCCCCTCGTGCTCTACGTCGGGCGCATCGCGCCGATCAAGGGCCTCGAGACCCTCCTGGACGCGTTCGTGCGGCTCCGCGCGCGGCGCGGCCCCGGCGCGCGCCTGTTCATCGTCGGCGGGGAGGCGGACGAGCCGGCGGACGGGCACGAGGCCGACATCCGCCGCCGCGTGGATGCCCTCGGGCTGCGCGACGCCGTGCGGTTCGTGGGCGCCCAGCCGCAGGACGCGCTGCGCGACTTCTACGTGGGCGCCGACGTCACCGTGCTGCCGTCGTACTACGAGTCGTTCGGCATGGTGGCCCTGGAGGCGATGGCGTGCGGCAGCCCCGTGATCGGCTCGCGCGTGGGAGGCCTCGCGACCACCGTCCGGGACGGGGTCACCGGGTTTCTCGTGGCCGACGGCGACGCGGAGGCGCTGGCCGAGCGTCTGGACACGGTCGTCGGCGACGCCGACCTGCGCTTCCGGCTGGGCCGCGAGGGCGTGCAGTGGGCGGCGCGGCACCGCTGGCCCTGCGTCGCGGAGGCGATCTGCCGGGAGTACGCGCGCCTGGAGGCGCGGGCCGCGCCGCACCTCGCGGCGGGCCGCTGCCAGGAATAAGCGCGAGACGTCCGGCACGCTCGCCGGAGGGCCGACTTCACGTCGGCCCGGAGGCGCTGGGGGGCTTGGGGGGCGCCCGGAGCCCCCTATGTCAGAAAGCCCCCGTGATACACTCCCGCAACCGTGGCAGCCACCCTGCTCGATGTCCGTAATCTGCAGACCCAATTCGCGACGCGCGGCGGAGTCGTGAAGGCGGTCGACGACGTCTCGTGGGACGTCATGGAAGGCGAGACCGTCGCGCTCGTGGGCGAGTCGGGCTGCGGCAAGAGCGTCAGCGCGCTCTCGATCATGCGGCTCGTCGCCGAGCCCGCGGGCCGTGTCGTGGGCGGGCAGGTGATGTTCAAGGGCCGCAATCTCCTGACGCTCTCGGAAGAGGAGATGCGCCACGTGCGCGGACGGGAGATCGCGATGATCTTCCAGGAGCCGATGACCTCGCTGAACCCGGTGCTCACGATCGGGCGCCAGCTCACCGAGGGCCTCGAGATCCACCTCGGCAGGACGCCGCCGCAGGCGCGCGTGCGCGCGGCCGAGCTGCTCGCGATGGTCGGCATCCCCGACCCGGAGCGTCGCCTGCCGCAGTACCCGCACCAGTTCAGCGGCGGCATGCGGCAGCGCATGATGATCGCGATGGCGCTCGCGTGCGAGCCCGCGCTCATCCTGGCGGACGAGCCGACGACCGCGCTCGACGTCACCATCCAGGCGCAGATCCTCGAGCTGATGAAGGACCTCTCGCGCCGCCTCGGTGTCGCGATGCTCATGATCACCCACAACCTCGGCGTGGTCGCACGCTACGCCGACCGGGTCAACGTCATGTACGCGGGCAAGATCATCGAGCGGGGCACCGCGCGCGAGATCTACGCGGACCCGCGACATCCGTACACGCTCGGGCTGCTGCGCTCGGTCCCGCGCCTGGACGAGCCGCGCAAGAGCCGCCTGGCGCCGATCGAGGGGCAGCCGCCGGATCTCACGCGGCTGCCGCCGGGGTGTTCCTTCGTGCCCCGCTGCGCCTTCCGCGTCGATCGCTGCTCGACCGAGCGCCCGCCGCTGCGCGAGATCGGCGCCAACGGCGCCACCGGGCACGTGAGCGCGTGCTGGGAGGCCGAGCGGCTCTCGCGCGAGGCGGTCGCCCGGTGAGCGCGCCGCTTCTCGAGGTCAGGAACCTCGTCAAGCACTTCCAGATCGGCCGCGGGCTCGTCCGCGCGGTCGAGGACGTGAGCTTCTCCATCGAGAAGGGCGAGACGCTCGGGCTCGTGGGCGAATCCGGCTGCGGCAAGACGACGACCGGCCGCTGCATCCTCCAGCTCGAGCGGCCCACGAGCGGCGAAGTCATCTTCGAAGGCCGCGAGCTCACGAAGCTCGGCCAGCGCGACCTGCGCGCGGTGCGCCGCAAGATGCAGGTGATCTTCCAGGATCCGTACAGCTCGCTGAACCCGCGCATGACGGTCGGGCAGATCGTCGCGGAGCCGCTCTCGGTGCACGGGCTCGTGCGCGGGGCCGGCGCGCGCGCCGCGCGCGTGAAGGACCTGCTGACGCGCGTCGGCCTGCTGCCGCGCCACGCGCAGCGCTATCCGCACGAGATGTCCGGCGGCCAGCGCCAGCGCGTGGGCATCGCGCGTGCGCTCGCCATGGAGCCCACGCTGATCGTGTGCGACGAGCCGGTGTCCGCGCTGGACGTCTCGATCCAGGCGCAGATCATCAACCTGCTCGAGGACCTCCAGGCGGAGTTCGGGCTCACGTACCTCTTCATCGCGCACGACCTCGCGGTGGTGCGGCACATCTCCGACCGGGTCGCGGTGATGTACCTCGGGAAGATCGCGGAGATGGCCGACCGCAAGTCGATCTACGACGCGCCGAGGCATCCGTACACGAAGGCGCTCCTGTCCGCCGTGCCGATTCCCGACCCGGAGCTCGAGATCCAGCGCGAGCGGATCGTGCTGGGCGGCGAGGTGCCGAGCCCGCTGAACCCGCCGTCCGGGTGCGTGTTCCATCCGCGCTGCCCGATCGCGATCGAGCGCTGCCGTACCGACGTCCCCCTCCTCACCGACCTGACGCCCGGCCACTCGGCCGCGTGCCACCTGGCGAGCGTATGACCAAGTACATCGTGAAGCGCATCCTCCTCATGATCCCGACCCTGCTCGGCGTCGCGGTGCTGATCTTCTTCCTCATGCGCGTCGTGCCCGGCGACATCGTCGAGCTGCGCATGGCGGGCGAGGGCGCCGCGGTGTCGCAGGAGTCCATCGCCATCGAGCGCGCGCGGCTCGGCCTCGACCGGCCGCTGTGGCAGCAGTTCCTCTCCTACATGGGCGGCCTCGCGCGCTTCGACCTCGGCACCTCGATGTGGACGGGGGCGCCGATCCTCGAGGAGATCAAGCTCCGCTTCGCGCTCAGCATGCAGCTCGCGATCATGTCGACGATCATCGCGGTCGCCCTCGCGATCCCGCTCGGCGTCATCGCGGCGCTCAAGCAGGACACCTGGATCGACTACGTGGTGCGGCTCTTCTCGATCGCGGGGCTCGCCACGCCGTCGTTCTGGCTCGGCATCCTGTTCATCCTGGTGCTCCTCGTGTTCTTCAAGTGGCTGCCGCCGATGGTCTACACGCCCTTCTGGGTGGACCCCTGGCAGAACATCATCCAGCTCATCTGGCCCGCGCTCGCCGTGGGCTACCGCTACTCCGCGGTCGCGATGCGGATGACGCGCTCGGCGATGCTCGAGGTGCTCCGCGAGGACTACATCCGCACCGCGCGCGCGAAGGGCCTCTGGCAGAAGCTGATCCTCACGCGGCACGCGCTGAAGAACGCGATGCTGCCCGTGCTCACGGTCGTGGCGCTGGAGTTCGCGTTCCTCATGGGCGGGCTCGTCGTCACCGAGCAGGTCTTCAACCTCAACGGGCTCGGGATGCTGTTCGTGGAGTCCGTGGCGCACCGCGACTACACGCTGACCCAGGCGCTCGTGCTCCTCGTGGCCACGTCCTTCATCGTCGTGAACTTCTTCGTCGACCTCGCGTACGCGTGGATCGACCCACGGATCAGGTTCCGCTGATGGCGACGCTCGAGACCTTCGTCGAGGCTCCCGAGGCCACGTCCGCCGCCGCGCGCTGGCGCCGGGCGGTGCTCGACTTCTGCAAGCAGCGGCCGCTCGGCGCCATCGGCGCCGCCGTGGTGCTGCTCAACATCCTCGTGGCGATCTTCGCCAACCTGATCTCGCCGTACGACCCGCTCGCCACCGACTACGGCGCGATGCTCGCCGCGCCGAACCGCGAGCACTGGCTCGGCACGGACGCCTTCGGGCGCGACGTGCTCACGCGCATCCTCTACGGCTCGCGCACCGCCATGCTGGTCGGCTTCTCCTGCGCGTTCGTGGGCGCCACCGTCGGGGCGGTCATCGGCGTGACCAGCGCGTACTTCGGCGGCAAGGTCGACCTCATCATCCAGCGCGTGATGGACTGCTTCCTGTCGTTCCCGCTCATCATCCTGGCGCTCGCGGTCGTGGCGATACTCGGCAACGGGCTCGAGAACGTCATCGCGGCGATCACCGTGCCGATGATCCCGCGCGCGGCGCTGGTGGCGCGCTCGAGCGCGCTCGCGATCCGCGAGATGCCGTACGTCGACGCGGCGCGCGCGGCGGGCTTCAAGCACGGCCGCATCATCATGCGCCACATGCTGCCCAACGTGATGGCGCCGTACCTCATCATGCTCACCGCGTTCCTCGGGCAGGCGATCCTTCTCGAGGCCTCGCTGTCGTTCCTCGGGCTCGGCGTCTCGGAGCCGACGGCGGCGTGGGGCCTCATGCTCCGCGGCGCGGCCGTGCAGTTCGCGGAATCGGCGCCGTGGATGGCCGTCTTCCCCGGGCTCGCGATCAGCCTCGCGGTGTTCGCGTTCAATCTGTTCGGCGACTCGCTGCGCGACGCGCTCGATCCGCGGCTCAGGACGCAGTAGACGCGCGCGCATCCTTGACAGGCTTCCGGGCGACGCGGTAGAAATCTGTGGTTAGACCGGACGGCTGGCCGCAGGATATTTCGAGGACCGGGAGGCTCTCATGCCCTATGTGATCGCGGAGCCCTGCATCAACGTGAAGGACAAGGCGTGCGTGGAGGTCTGCCCCGTGGACTGCATCTACGAGGGGAAGGACCAGCTGTTCATCCACCCCGACGAGTGCATCGACTGCGGCGCGTGCGAGCCGGTGTGCCCGGTGAAGGCGATCTTCGCCGAGGACGAGACCCCGGATCAGTGGAAGAGCTTCATCGAGCTGAACAAGACGTTCTTCAAGGACAACCCGGGAGTCACGCCCGCCACGAAGTCCTGAGGCTCCGCTCCGGTCCGGTCAGTCGAGAGGGCCCCCATGTGGGGCCCTCTTTTTTGGGCACACCGCCGTGGCGGCAGGACAGCGGCGCCCGGTACGGCGCGCGAACGCCCGCGTTTCCGCGGCGTCAGCCGTGGCATACCCGTTGCCTCCGTGCCCCGCGCATGGCGATACTTCCTGAACCATCCGCGGCCTCGGCAGTGCGCGCCGACTATCACGGCGCGGTGTCGGAGTTCAAACGGCGCCTCATCGAAGCGACGCTCCGCGAGGCGCAGGGCAACCGTACCCACGCGGCGCGCTCGCTCGGGCTCCAGCGCACGTACCTGCTGCGCCTGATCCGCGACCTGCGCGTGATGGCGCCGCCCCCGCCGGATCGCCGCCGCCGGATACCCCGGGAGCCGCTCGCGCCGTCCGCGTAATCGAGGCGCACTCCGGTGCGCCCCGCCCAAGTAAAATGACCCGACATGCCAGGGGTTTGGGTGGCCGGCGCGGGGATGACGAAGATCGGCAAGCGCGGCGAGTCGCTGCCCGACCTCATGGCGGAGGCGGCGCACGCGGCGCTCGCGGCGGCGGCGCTGGAGGCGCCGGACTTCATCGTGGTCGCCACGATGAACCCGGAGGAGTTCCTGGGCGACGGCAACTTCGCCTCGCGCGTCACGACGCACATGGGCTTCGCGGAAGTGCCGGCGCTGCGCGTCGAGACCGCGACGTCGTCGGGGGCGGCGGCGTTCTACACGGGCTTCGCGCAGGTCGCCGCGGGCCTGCACCGCCGCGTGCTCGTGGTGGGCGGCGAGAAGATGACGCATCTGGCGACGCCGCGCGTGTCGGAGCTGATCGGACGCTCGATCGACCCGTACGAGCGGTCGTACGGGGCCACCATGCCCGCGCTCGCGGGGCTCATCGCGCGGGCGCTCGGCGCGCACGGGATCGGGTCCCGCGAGTACTCCCAGGTCTCGGTGAAGAACCACGCGAACGCGACGCAGAACCCGTACGCGCACCATCAACAGGCCGTCACCCTCGCGCAGGTGATGGAGTCGCGGATCGTCGCCGATCCGCTGCGCCTCCTGCACTGCTGCCCGATCTCCGACGGCGCGGCGGCGGTGGTGCTGACGGCCGCGCCCACGCCGGTGCGCATCGCGGGCATCGGGCAGGGGACCGACACGCTGGCCGTGCGTCACCGCCACTCGCTCACGTCGTTCCGCGCGACGCAGGAGGCGGCGAAGGCCGCGTACGCGATGGCGGGCTTCGGGCCCGAGCGCGTCGACTTCGCGGAGCTGCACGATGCGTTCACGCCGTTCGAGCTGATCGCGCTGGAGGACACCGGGCTCGTGCCGCCGGGCAAGGCCGGGCGCGCCACGCTCGACGGCGACACGGCGATGGACGGGCGCCTGCCGATCAACCCCTCCGGCGGCCTCAAGGCGCGCGGGCATCCGCTGGCGGCCACCGGGATCGCGCAGATCGTGGAATGCGTGTGGCAGCTCACCGGCGGGGCGAGCGGCCGCCAGCTCGACGGCCGCGTGGCGCTCGCGCACTCGATCGGCGGCCTCGCGACCAACAACTGGGTCGCGCTCCTGGAGAAGCAGCGGTGATCGAGACGATCGCGGCCTCCCGGTGTCCGCGGTGCGAGGCGGTCGTCGCGCCGCCCGCGCCGTTCTGTCCGCGGCACCCGGTCGCCATGACGCCCGTGGCGCTGCCCGGCGTCGGTGACGTGGTGACGTTCACCACGCTGCACTCGGCGCCCGAGGGCTTTCGTTCGCCGCTCCACATCGCGCTCGTCGAGCTCGAGGAGGGCGCGCGCTTCGTCTGCCACGGCGCCGAGACGAAGGGGCTGAAGGTCGGCGCGACCGTCGCCATCGAGGCGATCGACAACGTGTACTATTTCTCGCACCTGGGCACGCTCGACCGCGCGCGCATCTTCTGGCGGCGCACCGGACGGGCGGGCGACCGGGTGAACGCGATCGCGCGCAGCCTCGCCAAGCGCGTCTGGAAAGGACGGACCCGTGCCGACTCGGCCAGCAACAGTTGACGGCAGCCGCCGTCAAGGTCTGAAGCCTCTCGACGGCATCCGCGTGCTCGACCTCACCCGCGTCCTCGCGGGGCCGTTCTGCGCCATGATCCTCGCGGACATGGGCGCCGAGGTCATCAAGATCGAGGAGCCCGGCAAGGGCGACGACACGCGGAGCTGGCCACCCTTCATCGAGGGCGAAGCCACCTACTTCATGTCGGTGAACCGCAACAAGAAGAGCATCACGCTGAACCTCAAGGCGCCCGCGGCGAAGACGATCTTCACCGACCTCGTGAAGAAGAGCGACGTGGTGCTCGAGAACTTCCGCCCCGGCACCATGGAAAAGCTCGGCCTCGGGTACAAGAGCCTCGCGAAGCTCAACCCGAAGCTCGTGTACTGCGGGGTCTCCGGCTTCGGCGAGTCCGGTCCCGAAGGCGGCCGAGGCGGCTACGACCTCATCGTGCAGGCGGAGAGCGGGTTGATGGACATCACCGGCTTCCCCGACGGGCCGCCCGTGAAGATGGGCACCTCGATCGCCGACCTCGTCTCCGGCATGTCGGCGGCCCACGGCGTGACGCTGGCGCTGCTCGCCCGCACGAAGACGAAGAAGGGCCAGAAGGTCGAGATCGGCATGCTCGACACGATGGCCGCGCTGCTGACGTACCAGGCGGGCATCTACTGGGGAACGGGCCGCACGCCGGCCCGCCGCGGCAACGAGCACCCGTCGATCGTGCCGTACGAAGTGTTCAAGGCGGCGGATGCGTACGTCACGCTGGGCGTGGCGAACAACTCGCTGTGGGAGCGCTGCTGCGCGGCGATGGACCGGCCCGACCTCGTGAAGGATCCGCGCTTCGCGACCGACGCCGCGCGCGTCGAGCACCGCGCCACGCTGGTGCCGCTGCTCAACGAGATCCTGGGCGAGCGCAGCGCCGACGAGTGGATGAAGCGGCTCGAGGCGGCGGGCGTCCCGGCCGGCCGCATCCGCACGGTGCCCGAGGTGTGCGAGAGCGAGCATCTCAAGGCCCGGGGCATGATCCGCACGCTGAAGCACCCGAAGGCGGGCGCGATCACGGTCATGGGCGTGCCGATCAAGCTGCACGCGACGCCGGGCGAGGTGAAGACGCCGCCCCCGACGCTCGGGCAGCACACGGATCAGGTGCTCCGCACGCTGCTCAAGCTGACGCCGGCGCAGATCAAGAAGCTGCGCACCGAGCGGGCGCTCTAGCGCATCCTAGGGAGCGGGATCGTAGGGAGAGGGGAGGGGACAGCGACATGGCGAACGGGATCACGGTCTACACGAACATCGGCTGAGGGCCCTGCCATCGCGCGGTAGAGTATCTATCGCAGAAGGGCGTGGCCTTCACGGAGAAGAACGTCGGCAAGGACCCGCAGGCGCGGCAGGAGCTCATGGAGCTCGGCCTGCTCTCGCTGCCGGTCATCCTCATCGGCGACCAGAAGCTCACGGGCTTCAACCCCACCAAGATCGAGGAAGCGCTCAAGGCGCTCAGCGGCTGAGCGGAGGTGATTCAGTGAGCGTGGTGAAACCGTCGCAGGCGAACATCGACAAGATGTGGAAGTACGCCGAGAAGTACGCGGAGAAGTCCGGCACCTCGCTCCACCCGGACCGCGGCGTCACCGAGGCCGTCGTCGAGGGCCTGGCGCGGCACATCGAGCTCGTCGGCCGCCCGCTCTGCCCGTGCAACTTCTACCCCGACCCGGCGGCGGAAGCGAAGCTGCGCCGCTGGATCTGCGCCTGCGACGAGATGCAGAAGTACAAGTACTGCCACTGCCTGCTGTTCGTCACGCCCGAGGGCGTCCCGATCACCGAGTACCTGCCCGAGGACCACGAAGGCCGCCAGGCCTACGGCGTCGTGAAGGACCCGACGCCCGACAAGGGCCGGGCGACGGGCAAGATCCTCGAGCGCCGGGAGGGCGAGGCCGGCTAGCTGCCGGGCTGTAGTAGACTCGGCTGGCGCAGCTCGTACGGTCGTCCCGACCGCGCCGAGCCTGCGGGCTCCTTCGACCGGAGTGCCGCCAGCGATGCGACCGTCGAACGCGAGCTCCCGCCCCAGGATCCTGATCGTCGACGACAACCGCAGCGTCGTCGACATGCTCAGCGACACCGTCATCTCGCTGGGCTACGACGCCGAGATCGCGTTGGGCGGCCGTTCCGCGCTGGCCTCGTTCGCCGCCCGGCGGCCCGACGCGGTGCTGCTGGACATCCGGATGCCCGGGATGGACGGCCCCGAGGTGCTGGCCGAGATCCGGCGGATCGACAGGGACGTCCCGGTGCTCATCGTGACCGCGACCTGGGACCAGACGACCGCCCGCGCGCTGCTGCGCTCCGGCGCTTTCGACTTGCTGCACAAGCCGGTCGATCGCGAGTACCTGGCCCTCGCGCTGGCCGCGGCCCTGGGCGGCGATGCCGCCGCGCTGACGGCCGCGAGCGCGGCCCGCCTGCGACCCTAGCGGCGCCCGCGCGCGCCGGCGATCAGCAGGACCACCCCCGCCGCCACGGCGATGCCGCCCAGCACGGGCGGCAGCGGGATGGTCTGTTCCCTCTTCGCCTCGACCTTGAGCGGGCCCAGGTCGACGACGTTCTCGGTCGTCGTGTAGCTGATGCCCTGGTACGCCAGCGCGACCACTCCGAGCACGATCAGCACGATCCCCACGATGGTCAGCGGCTTCATGGCCGTCCCCCGTCCTGCCCCTGTTCCCAGCGTACCCCGATTCTTGACACCCCCCGCCCGGGACGCGCATCATGCCTGAATCCCTCGTAGCGGCGCGGGTTGCGCCCATGGAGACAGTGGTGGAGAAGCGGCTCATCAGGATCTACGACACGACCCTTCGCGACGGCACCCAGGGCGAAGGCGTGTCCTTCTCGAGCGAGGACAAGGTGCGGCTGGCGAGCCGGCTGGATGCGCTGGGCATCCACTACATCGAAGGCGGCTGGCCCGGCTCCAACCCCAAGGACCTGCGCTTCTTCCGGCGGATGCAGGACGTCCCCCTGAAGCAGGCGAAGCTGGCCGCCTTCTCCATGACCCGCCGCGCGGGCGGCCGGGCCGACGGTGACGCGAACATGCAGGCCCTGATCGACGCCGGCGCGCCGGTGGCCACGATCGTCGGCAAGTCGTGGGACTTCCACGTCACCGACGCGCTCGACACGACCCTGCAGGAAAACCTCGCGATGATCGCCGACACCGTCGCCTATCTCCGTCCCAAGATGGACGAGGTCCTCTTCGACGCCGAGCACTTCTTCGACGGGTTCCGCGCCAACCGCGACTACGCGCTCGCCACCCTGAAGGCGGCCGCGGACGCGGGCGCGCACTGGCTCGTCCTCTGTGACACGAACGGCGGCACGCTGCCCGCCGACCTCGTGCAGGTCATCCGTGAGGTGAAGCGGCACGTGACGACCCGCCTCGCCATCCACGTCCACAACGACGCCGAGTGCGCGGTGGCGAACTCGCTGGCCGCGGTGGCCGAGGGCTGCGAGCAGGTGCAGGGGACCATCAACGGCTTCGGCGAGCGGTGCGGGAACGCGAACCTCGTCTCGGTCATCCCGGCGCTCGTGCTCAAGATGAAGCTCGAGTGCATCCCGGAGGCGAACCTGCGCGAGCTGCGCGACGTCTCGCGGTTCTGCTCCGAGCTCGCCAACAAGAAGCCGTGGAGCTCGCAGCCCTACGTGGGCGACTCCGCGTTCGCGCACAAGGGCGGCATGCACGTCTCGGCGGTGCAGAAGCATCCCGAGACCTACGAGCACGTGCTGCCGGACGCGGTCGGCAACCATCGCCGCGTCCTCGTGTCCGAGCTCTCCGGCAAGTCGAACATCCTCTGGAAGGCCAAGGAGTTCGGGATCGACCTCGACAAGGACACGCCGGACTCCCGGCGCATCCTCGACCGGCTCAAGGAGCTCGAGGACCAGGGCTTCCTCTTCGAGGGGGCCGAGGCCTCGTTCGAGCTGCTGATGGAGCGCGCGCTCGGCCGGCACCACCCGTGGTTCGAGCTCGTCGCGTACCGGGTGATCGTGGAGGAGGAGACCGCGGCGGAGGAGCCGGTGGCGGAAGCCACCGTGCGGGTCCGCGTGAAGGGCATGCTGGAGCACACCGCCGCGGCGGGCAACGGCCCCGTGAACGCCCTCGACCACGCGCTCCGCAAGGCGCTCGAAGAGTTCTACCCGACGCTGAAGACCATGAAGCTGCTCGACTACAAGGTCCGCATCCTCGACGAGAGCGCGGGCACCGCCGCGAAGACCCGGGTGCTGATCACCTCGGGCGACGGTGAGGACACCTGGGGCACGGTCGGCGTCGCCGAGAACATCATCGAAGCGTCGTGGCGGGCCCTCGTGGACTCGATCGAGTACAAGCTGCGCCGCGACCAGCGCCGCCGCGCCTGAGCGCCGCGCTCACTTCCCGGTCAGCGTCCAGACACCGTCCCACGGCGCCGGCGGCGGCTCCACGCTGAAGGCGCGGGCGCGCGCCGCCATGGCGAGGGCGGGGGCGTCGCCGAGCGCCGCCCACGCGTCCGCCGCCTTCTCGAACCGCATCGCCCGGTAGTCCGCCAGCGCCGCCTCGTACGCGTCCTTCCGCGCGATCGCCGTGTCCCCGGCGGTCGCGCGCTCGCCGAGCGGCTCGAAGATCGCGAGCGGCGCGTCGCGGCCCTTCACGCGGATGCGGTCGAGCTCCCGGAACAGCAGCATGTCGCCGGCGAGGCGCGCCGTCTCCTCGCCGACGACGAGCGAGCACCCGTAGAGGCTCGGCACGCTCTCCAGGCGCGCGGCCACGTTCACGGTCTCGCCCACCGCCGTGTAGTTGTACCGGCGCTCGGTGCCCACGTTGCCGACGACCGCCGAGCCCGAGTTCACGCCGATCTTCACCGCGAACGCGACCTCGCCGCGCGCCGCAGCGGCCGCGCGCGCGGCGTCGATGCGCCCCACCGCGTCGATCGCGGCCTGGACCCCGCGGGCGGCGTGCGCACGCTCGGGCACCGGGGCGCCCCAGATCGCCATCACGGCGTCGCCGATGAACTTGTCCACGTAGCCGCCGGTCTCCTCCACGGCGTCGACGATGTACGCGAGGTACCGGTTCGTGAGATCCGTGAGCGCTTCCGGAGCGACGCGCGACGAGAGCGCGGTGAAGCCCGAGAGGTCCGCGAACATCACGGTGACGTCGCGGCGCTCCCCGCCGAGCCGCAGCGCCGCCTGGCTCGTGGCGAGGCGCTCGACGACGTGGGGCGAGAGGTAGCGGCCGAACGCGTGCTCGATCCGACGGCGCGCGCGCTCCTCGACCAGATAGCGCACGACGTAGGCGACGGCGGGCATCGTGACCAGCGCGCCGAACGGAAGCGCCAGCGGCACCCAGATCCCGTGGTCGAGCGCCACCGTGGCGAGCGCGAACAGGGCCGCGGCGGTGGCGACGCCGAGCGCGGTGGTCCGCCACGGCGTCCATGCGAGCCCGGCCATGGCGCCCGCGGCCGCGACGAGCGCCGCGAGCGCGGCGATGAGCGGCGCCGGTGCGGCGCGGGTCAGGTCGCCCCGCACCACGGCGTCGATCGCGACCGCGTGCAGATGGACGCCCGGGACCGACGCGGAGCGGCCGACCGAGGGCCCGAGCCGCCGGAGGCCGCACGGATGGAGCCGAGGGCCGGCGGCGGCAGGCCG
>Ga0194121_10004865_pt1 | contig 19132 bp, 11 predicted proteins | sample TA2MahCa50mmetaG_FD_148609 | JGI IMG/M metagenome (GOLD analysis project Ga0194121, IMG submission 148609) | Freshwater microbial communities from Lake Tanganyika, Tanzania - TA2015020 Mahale Deep Cast 50m | ecosystem: Environmental > Aquatic > Freshwater > Lake | place: Tanzania: Lake...
GCCAGACGCGGGTCGCCGCCGGCGCCGAGCAGTGCCAGCGCCGCGTCGAGGGTCGCGGCCAGGCCCGGATCACCCGCGAGCCGTCGCAGCACGTTGGGCAGCCAGGTCCCGAGCGTCTGGTCGGCGAGCGCGAGCGACTCGGGGGTCGCGCTGGCGACGGCGAGGCGCAGCACGTGCATGCTGGCGCGCAGCACCGCCGGATAATCGCGGCGGGCGCCCTCGAGGCCGCGCAGCTGCACCCAGCCCTCGAGGTGGACCGGCGAGAGCTCGACCGTCCGGCGCAGCAGTCGCAGCGCTTCGTCGGCATGGCCGGCCTTCGCCTCGATCACGCCGAGGTAGAAGCTGGCCGCGACCAGTCGCTCCTCGCGCGCCAGCGCGGCGCGGAACTGGGGAGCGGCCTCGCCCGGGCGGCCCGCCTGCATCAGCACCTTGCCCAGCGTCTCGCGGAAGAGCGCGTGGTCGGGCCGGCGCGCGACCGCGCCCTGGAGCGCCGCGATGGCGCCGTCGAAGCGGCCGGCGGCCGCCTCGCCGAGCGCCCACTCGATCTGCAGCGCCTGCGGGTAGTGCTCGCGCGGGTCGCCGTCGCCGTCGCCGGCCACCTCGCCGCCGACGCTGCGGGCGATGTAGCCGAGCTCCATCAGCCGCGCGACCTCATCCGGCGGCAACGACTCGACGGCGGAGTCGAGTCGGCCGACCGGTTCGGCGAGCAGCGCCTCCATGCGGGCGGCGAGCGCCTTCGTGACGTCGGGTCGCGCGCGCGCGAGGTTGGTCCGCTCCAGCTCCGGCGCGCGCGGATCGGAGATCTCGAACAGCTCCTCGCGCACGTTGCGCACGTACTTGAAGCGGCCGGCGACGACGCCTTCGAGCTTGCGCCAGCCCCAGGTGTGGAAGCCGGCGTGCGTCTCGAACCAGATCGTCCGGTCGGCCAGGGCGTCGGCCGCCGCGGCATCCGCCTGTTCCGCGGCGAACGCCGCCACCAGGTCGCGCCCGTGCATCGGTCCGGCCGGGAGCAACCCCGCCGCGGCGAGCAGCGTCGGCGCGACGTCCGCGGCGGAGGCCGGCGCGGCGAGCCGCCCGCGCAGGCCGCCGTCGGGAGGCCGCACGAACAGCGGGATCCGCAACGTCCCCTCCTCGACCAGGTAGGAGTGGGTGGCTTCCAGCTGGATCCCGAGCCCCTCGCCGTGGTCGCCGCAGACGACGATCCACGTGCGCTCGAGCGCGCCCGACTCGCGCAGCGCCGCGATCACGCGCGCGAACTCGCGGTCGACGTAGCGGACCTGCGCGTCGTACTGCTCGCGCAACGGGGCGTCGCGCGGAGTGTCGGGCGCGACCAGCGGCTGATGCGGATCGAAGTAGTGCAGCCAGAGGAACCAGGGCCGCGGATCGGCCACGGCGAGCCGTTCGATGGCCAGCGCACTCACCTCCGCGGCGGGGCGGCGGATGTTGATCAGCGTGTTGTGGGCATGACGACGGTCGAGGTCGACATAGCGTTCGAACCCGTGCGCGAGGCCGGTGGCGGCGCGCAGCACCGTGGAGGCGACGATCGCCTCGGTGCGCCAACCGGCGGCGCTCAGCGCACGGGCGACCGTCGGCGCGTCCGCATCGAGCTGGTAGAGGTCGTTGTCGCGCACGCCATGGGCGAATGGATAGAGGCCGGTGAACATCGAGGCGTGCGACGGGAACGTCAGCGGCGTGGGCGCCCACGCCCGCTCGGCGACGAGACCCTCGGCGGCGAGCGCATCGAAGGCCGGCGCGACGTCCCCGTTGCCGCCCCAGGCGGAGAAACAGTCGGCGCGCGTGGTGTCGAGGCTGACGAAGAGGAGGTTCGGTGGCGGGTCGGTCGGGGGGAGTTGCACGGCCGTCCCCGCGGTCACGGCCGGAGCCATGAGCGACAGGGCTGACCACGCGACAGCGACCTCGAGGGTGCCGGCCATGCGACCTTCATAGACGGGAAACGGCCGGATGAGCGGTCTTGCGCCCCCCGGGGAGCCGCGGCCGACGGGCGGACGCCGGTCGTTCAGCGCGGCGCGTCGAGCGGCGTGACGGTCGCGCCGCGGATCTCGACCCGGGAGCCGTCGCGCGAGAGCTCCTGGAAGCCGAGGTGGCCGCGGCGCGGCCGCTGCGCCAGCGGCACCGCCGGTCGGCCGTCATGGCGCAGCACGTCGGCCGTCGCGTGGTCGAGGTCGACGTCCTGGATCAGCTCGCCGTTGAGACAGACCTGCAGCCGCGGCCCGATCGCCGTGACCATGAGCCGGTTCCACTGCTCCGGCCGATACGCCTGGACGCTCGGCGCGAGCGCGCGGTAGATCCCGCCGGTGAGCTCGGACGGTTTCGCCTCGGGGTTGTAGCGCAGGTCGGCCATCTGGATCTCGATGGCATCGAACGCGGGATCGCCGGCCAGCGGCGTGCGCAGGGCCAGCCCGCTGTTGCCGCGCGCGCCGAGCCGGAACTCGAACTCGACGCGGAAGTCGCCGTACTCGCGCTCCGAGAGCAGCCAGCTGCCGCGCGGCTCGCCGCCGAGGAGGACGCCGTCGCGCACTTCCCACCGCGTCTCCCGCGCCGGCGCATCCTTCACGTCGGCCCAATGGCGCACGAGAAAGCCGACCGGTGCGCCGTCGGCGGGGAAGAGGGGCAGCGCGGCCGGAGCCGGCGACCCGGGCGGCGCGGCGCACGCAGCGCACGCGGCGAGGAAGAGCAGCGCAAGACCGCCACGGCGGCGGCGATCCGCCGCATCGCCACCGCTCGACCCGGTCTTCCGCGCCTGCCTCATCGGTGCATCTCCCGCTCGCCACGGCTGCCACCCGGCTGAGGATCTTCCCGGACCCTTCGGACGACGCAAGCGCCACTAACTTCAGCGGCCCATGTTCCTGCTCCGCAGCATCGACCTGATCGCGCTCGTGTCGCTCTTCTTGCAGACGTTCGTCGCGTGGATCTTCGTCGCGATCCTCACGGCGGTGCGGACGGACGGCCGCCGTTCGGCGGCGTTCCGTGCCTTCCTCGGGGCGTTCGGCGCGCTGGCGCTGGCGCTGACGTTCGTCAGCATTCGTTTTGCACGGACGCATGACGAGGTGGACCGCAGCCTCTGGTTCGACGGCGGCGTTCGGGCCACCTCGTGCTACGTCGGTTACCTCGCGGCGAAGGCGCTGTTCGCGTGGCAGCTGCTGCGCGGCGCCGCCGCCATCGCGGGGGCGCCGTCATGGCCGCCGCTGACCGCTGCGGTGGTTCCGCTCGTCGCTCTCCACGCCGCGCTCCCGCTGGCGATCCGCGACGTGCATGGGCTGCTGCTGGCGCAGGCGCCCCTGCTGGTCGCCGTCGGCGGCTTCGGCTTCCTGCTGCTGCGCGGCGCGAGCGGAGCCGGATCCGGTCGCCGACTGGTGCGCGTCGCCTTCGCCGCACTCGCCGTCACCTGGGTGCTCTATCCGGTGGCGGTGCTGCTGCAGCCGCACATCCCGGCAGTGCGCTACCTGCTCGCCTGCAATTCGCTGCTCGACCTCGCCGTCCAGATGGTGCTTGGCGCCGGCGTCCTGCTGTGCGTGCTGGAGGAGGCGCATCAGCGCGCGCGAGCGGCGGAGCAGGAGCGCGAACGGCTGCAGCGGACGCTGGCGCGCGACGAGCGGCTGCGCGCACTCGGGACCCTGGTGTCGGGCGTCGCGCACGAACTCAACAATCCGCTCACCGTGATCCTCGGCCACTGCGACCTGCTGCCGGGGGGCGACGCCGCCGATTCGCCGGCGCGGATCGTCGCCGAGCAGGCGCAGCGTTGCCGCGGCATCGTGCGCGACCTCTCGGCGCTGTCGGGGCAGGTGCGCCGCCATCGCGACGCGCTCGATGCGCGCGAGGTGGCGGGACGCATCGTTCGCGGGATCGCCGCGGCCCACTGCGCCGGCGGTCAGCGCGTCGAGGTCGAGGTCGCCGCGGGACTCGCCTTCCATGCCGACCGCATCGGGATCGAGCAGGTGCTCACCAACCTGGTGGTGAATGCGCTGCAAGCCAGTCCGCCGGGCGGGGTCGTGCATCTGCGCGCGAGCGCCAGCGCGGCAGGCGGCGTCGAGTGGGAGGTGGAGGACGAGGGGGCGGGCATTCCCGATGAGATCGGCGACCGCCTGTTCGAGCCGTTCTTCACCACCAAGCGGCCGGGCGAGGGGACGGGGCTCGGCCTCTCGATCGCGCAGGCCATCGTGGGCGCGCACGGCGGCACCATCGTCGTCGGCAGCGGCGCGCGTGGTCGCGGCGCGAACTGCCGCGTCACGCTTCCCGCCGTCGATCCCGCGGCGGATGCCGCGCCCGGCGGCAAAGTCGAGTCGGCGCCGGCCCCGCGGTGATCGATGCCGTCGCCTGCGACGTGCGCATGGCCGGCATCGGGGGCATCGGCTTCCACGATCGCGCCGAGACGGTGCGCAGCGGGCTGCTGGAGCGCACCGTCTTCATCACGGGCGACCTCACCTCGCGCGCGGCGTCCAAGCTTCGCCGCTCGCTGCCGTCGGCCGATCCTGCAGAAACCGTTCGACTACGACGAGTTGTTCGCCTTGCTCACGGCGTCTTCGGCTGGCGCCCGAGCGTCGTGATGCCGTCGGTGAAGCGGTCGACGCGCAGCTCGAGCAGGGTCGTCGTGTCGGGGTAGAGCCAGGAGACGCTGCCGGCCCGCTTCGGATCGTGGACCAGCACGCCGGAGAAGCGACCGGTGTCGTAGTGGATGTCGGGGTCGCCGCTGCGCGCCACCATGTCGAGGCAGAGCACGAAGTCGTCGCCGAGCAGGCGCGTCACCTCCGTCGGCTCGACCAGGAAGCGGCGGTACGACGGCGCGACGGAATGGGTGTGGACGTTGGCGCCGAAGTGGCGCTTGAGCGCGGCGGAGACCTCGGCCTCGCGGCGGTCGCGTGCCGGAAGGCGGCCATTCACGCGCGTCGGGCCCGGGAACTGCGCGGCCGGGTCGATGCGATCGCGCCGCCAGGCGCCGAACTCGAGGAACCAGTCGTCGATCGGGTCGCCGCGGTCGTCCTCGGCGCGGACGAGGAACTGCTGGCAGACCTGGCGCGGCTCGCCGCCGGCGACCGGCAGCGCCTTCTGCGCCTCGGTCAGCTCGGCAAAGTCGTCGAGCAGCGCCTGCCAACTGGCCGGCGTCGAGCGGATCGAGCGACGCACCATTCGCGCCAGCTCGGCATCCGCCTCGAGGTCGAGGATGGTCGAGTGGTTCGGCGCGGCGAGGATCAGCGTCGGCACTTCGGGCTTCCGCTTCTTCTCGCGGATCCAGCCGGCGTAGGCCGAGCCGGCGGCGAAGTCGACGGTGAACTTGCGCGAGGAGAGGCCGGCGCCGGCGACGACGATGGTGCCGTCGGTCCCGTCCTCGTTGACGAAGGCGCGCAGGCCGCCGTAGCCGCTGCCGCCGGTGATCACCGTCGCGCGGACGCCGTTCGCGCCGTACGGCGTCCCGGCGTCGCCGAACAGGTCGAAGTCGGCCAGCTCCCACTGCGCCGGCGCGGCGAGTTCGAGCGCCTCGAGCGTCCGCCGGCCCGTCTCGCCGAGATCGCGCATGCCGCGGATGCCCTTGGCCAGATGGCCGAGCAGGCTCTTGCCCTTGTGGGCCAGCGGCGAGCCGAAGTTGGCCGGAGCGAGGAAAGTCACGGTGGCGACGAAGTCGGCGGCGCGCGCCCACGCGAACTGGCGGAGCCAGCGGCGCACCACCAGCGCGCCGGTCGAGTGGGTGACGAAGTGCAGCGAGCGCGGGACCGCCGCGCCGCTGGTCGGCGCGGCCCTGGGCAGCAACTGATGGTGCTGCAGCCAGAGGTGCAGCCCCTCGGCGTAGTCGGCCAGCGTCGCCTCGTCGTCCTGGGAGCGATAACCGAAGTACCAGTCGTCGAAGGCGAGGCCGGTCGCCCGCAGCCCGGCCGCGACGCGTCGCATCGACTTCGGCTCGTCGCTCCAGCCGTGCACGAAGATCACATCCATGCCGGTCCTTCCCGGAGGAGGCGGCAGCGTCCGGCACCGCCGGGCGCTTACCATCCGTCGCGTCCTGATCCTGCCGGAGGGAATCATGCCGAGGCGCGGACCGCGAACCTGGCTGCTGGCGCTGCCGTTGCTGCTGCCGGCGTCGTGGTGGGCCGCGACCTCGGGCGTGCGCGGATGGGTGAACGTCCAGCTTGCGGCCACGCACGGCAGGCTCCTCGACCGCCCTCTGCGCGACACCGCCGGCCACGAGTGGGGCCCGGCGGAACTGCGCGGGAAGACGGTGGTGCTGGCGTTCTTCCGCTCGCGCTGCGAAAGCTGCCGCGCCGAGCGCGAAGCGATCGTGGCCTTGGCCGGCGCGCTCGATCCGCAGCGCGCCGTGCTGCTCAGCGTGATGATGGATGCGGTGGAGGGGTACCCGCAGGACGAGACCGCGCGGACGCTGGCGACGCTCGGCTATCGCCATCCGGTGGTGATGGCGGATGCGGCGCTGGTCGACGCGTTCCACGGCTCGCGCTGGGCGCACGTGACTCCGGTCACCTACGTCCTCGACGGCGACGGCCGCGTCGTCACGCACCTGCGGGGCCACCAGCCCCTCGCGACGCTCGCGGCGGCGCTGCCGGCCGACGCATTGCGGCGCTGAGCCGGGCGGCGCGGGCGGAACCCCGCCGGCGTTTCGAGGCTGGCAACCCCGGGGCGGGGGCGGCAAAGTCGCGCTCCCATGAGCCAAGCCACGCCGCCTGCGCCGCCGTCGGGGACGGCGCCGCGCCTGCCGAGCCTCGCCGAGTGCGGGCTCTTCGTGCTGATCGCGGTCGCGCTGATGTTCGGGATGCTGACCGGCGAGACCCGGATCAGCGAGGGCTTCGTGATCCATGGGCTCAACCTGAACGGGTTGGCCAACAACCTGGGCTCGACCGTTCCGCTCTTCGTGCTCCTGTGCGTCACGGCGCTGATGGCGCGGCGGCTCGGCCACTCGTTCAAGACCATCGAGGAGGCGATGCGCACCGGCATCGGCCTCGCGCTGCCGGCGATCCTGATCCTGATCGTGGTCGGCGGGCTGATCGGCGTCTGGATCGGCAGCGGCACGATCTCGACGCTGATCTGGTACGGCCTCGACCTGCTCTCGCCCGAGTGGTTCCTGCCGGCGACGCTCCTGCTCTGCTCGGTGGTGTCGCTGGCGTGCGGCTCGTCGTGGACGACGGCGGGGACCATGGGGATCGCGCTGATCGGCATGGGGCGCACGCTCGGGCTCGATCCGGCCATGGTGGCGGGCGCGGTGGTCAGCGGCGCCTATTTCGGCGACAAGCTGTCGCCGCTCTCCGACACCACCAACCTGGCGCCGGCGATCGCCGGCACGGACCTCTTCTCCCACATCCACTCGATGCTGTTCACCACCGTCCCGGCCTACCTGCTCGCGCTGGGGATCTACACGTGGATCGGGCTGTCGGGGCACGGGGCAACCGCCGTCGAGGCGAGCGACATCGCGGCGATGCAGGGCACGCTCGAACAACTCCACCACGTGTCGCCCTGGCTGCTCCTGCCGCCGGTGGTGGTGCTGGTGCTGGCGGTGATGAAGCAGCCGGCGCTGCCGTCGCTGGTGGTGGGCGTCCTGGTGGCGGCGGTGATGTCGCTCCTGCTGCAGGGCGGCGCCGCGCCGCTCAGGGAAAGCCTGACGCGCGTCTCGCTGCAGTTCCTCCAGGGTTTCGTCGCCACCAGCGGCAATGCCGGGGTCGACAAGCTGCTGTCGAACGGCGGGATGGAGTCGATGCTGCCGACCATCCTGCTGGTCACCGTCGCCACCGCCATGGGCGGCGTGCTCGAGAAGGCGCGCTACCTCGACGTGCTGATGGCCGCCCTGCAGCGGCGGGTGAAGCGGGCCGCCGGGCTGGTCACCTCGACGATCCTCTCCTGCGCCGGCGCCAACGCGCTGCTGTCGGACCAGTACCTCTCGATCGTCCTGCCGGGCCGCCTGTTCAGGGCGGCCTACCCGAAGTTCGGCATCTCGCCGCGCGTGCTTTCCCGCTCGCTGGAGGACGCCGGCACGCTGACCTCGCCGCTGTTCGGCTGGAACTCCTGTGGCGCTTACATGGCGGTGACCCTTGGCGTGGCCACCGGCGACTACTGGCGCTACGCCTTCTTCAACCTGTTGAATCCGCTGGTCGCCATCCTGTTCGCTTGGACCGGCTGGTTCGTGTTTCGCCATGATCCGGCCAAAGAGGGCAGCGGCAACGAGCCACCCGCGCCGACGCCGCATTGACCCACGACGACTGACGACCCCCCGCGATCCTGCTGAGGTCACGTGCATGCGCCACATCCCCGGAACGCCCGTTCGCCTCGCCACCGGCCTGCTCGGCAGCCTCCTGGCCGGGGCTGGCGCGCTTGCCGCCACCGGTTCGATCAGCTTCGCCAGCGACCCGGCTGCCGCCGGCTCGAAGCTGCCGGCCGTCGTCCGCTACGGCCGCGACATCCGGCCGCTGCTGGCGGACCGCTGCTTCACCTGCCACGGCCCCGACGAGGGCAAGCGCAAAGCCGACCTGCGGCTCGACGACCCCGCCTTCGCGCTCGCGGCGCGCGAGCACGGCGCCGCGCTGGTGCCGGGCGAACCCGATGCGAGCGAGCTCTTCGCACGGCTCACCCACGACAACGAGAAGAAGCGGATGCCCCCGGCGGCGAGCCGCAAGAAGGCGTTCGACGCCGACGAACTCGCGCTGATCCGTCGCTGGATCGAGCAGGGCGCGCGGTACGAGGAGCACTGGGCCTTCGTCCCGCCGGTCCGCCCGGCGCTGCCGGCGGTGCGCGCCGAGTCGTGGGTGAGGAACCCGATCGACCGCTTCATCGCGGCGAAGCTCGAGGAGGAGGGATTCGCGCCGGCGCCGGAAGCCGATCGCTCCACGCTCGCGCGGCGCGCCTTCCTCGAGCTGACCGGATTGCCGCCGACGCCCGAGGAACTCGACGCCTTCCTGCTCGATCCGCGCCCGGACGCGTTCGAGTGGCTGGTCGACCGGCTGCTCAATGCCGAGCCGTGGCGGACACGCACGGCCGAGCGTCTCGCGACGCCGTGGCTCGACGCCGCGCGCTACGCCGATACTTCGGGCATCCACACCGACGCCGGACGGCAGATCTGGCTGTGGCGCAACTGGCTGCTCGAGGCGCTGCGCGACAACGTGCCGTTCGACCGTTTCGTGATCGAGCAGCTCGCCGGGGACCTCCTGCCCGAAGCCACCGATGCCACGCGGATCGCCAGCGGATTCCACCGCAACCACGTGACCACCGACGAGGGCGGCGCGATCGACGAGGAGTACCTGGTCGAGTACGCGGTCGACCGCACGGCGACCACCGGCAGCGTCTTCCTCGGCCTGACGCTCGGCTGCGCGCGCTGCCACGACCACAAGTACGACCCGATCACGCAGCAGGACTTCTATTCGCTCTACGCCTTCTTCAACTCGAACGAGGAGCCCGGGCTCTATTCGCAGGCGTCCGACCCCAACCGCGCATTCGAGCCGGCGATGAGGGTGATGACGCCGGAGCACGCGGCACGGCTCGCCGCCCTCGACGGCGACCTCGCCGCCGCCCGCATCGCGCTGACCGAGGACCCGCCCGCCGAGCGGGCGCAGGAGGAGGCGTTCTTCGCCGAGCAGGCGGCCGCCGCGCAGTGGGCGCCGCTCGAACTCGCGGGCGCCACCGCTGCCGGCGGCGCGACGCTCGCAGCGCAACCCGACGGTTCGCTGCTCGCGAGCGGCCCCAATCCGGCGCGCGACGACTTCGTGCTGCGCTACCGGACCGCGGCGGCGGGGCTTTCCCTGCTGCGCCTCGACGCGCTCAGCGATCCGTCGCTGCACGGCCGCGTCGGACGTGCGCCGAACGGCAACGCGGTCCTCTCCGGTGTCACCCTCGAGGTCGCTCCGCTCTCCGATCCGACCCGACGCGAGGCCATCCGCTTCGACTGGGCGTGGGCCGACGTCGAGCAGGCGAACAGCGACTATCGCGTGGTGAACGTCCTCGACGGCCAGACGGGCGGCCTCAGCGGCAGTGCGCGCGGTTGGGCGGTGGCCGGCCACGAGCAGGAGGGCGACCGCACGCTGCTGCTGCTGACGGAACAGCCGTTCGGCCACGCCGGCGGCAGCGAACTCACGGTCACGCTCCGCTTCCAGTCGCTCTACGACCAGCACACGCTTGGCCGCGTCCGCATCGGCGTCGCGGCGCTGGCGGGCGACGCGGTGCGGGCGAAGCTGCCGGTCGCCTGGAGCGGCACCTACGTCGCCGGGCCGTTCGCGGTGGTCGACGGCCGTGACGCGGTCTACCCCAGCGTCTTCGGACCCGAACGCGCCACCCGCTTCGACTTCGCGGCGCGATTCGGCCCCGGTCCGGACGGCAGCGGGCCGAAGGAGCCGATCGGCTGGAACTTCGCGCCGGCGATCCGCGACGGCCAGGTGGCGAGCCTGTCGGGCGGCATCGGCGCGAACTACCTGGCGCGGCGGCTCTTCGTGCCGAGCGCGCGCCGCCTCGAGGCGAGCCTCGGCAGCGACGACTCGTGGCGCCTCTTCCTCGACGGCGTCGAGGTGGGGGGCGCGCCGACCGATCGCGGCGTCGCGCCCGACCAGGAGAAGGTCGCGTTCGACGTGACGGCCGGCGAGCACCTGCTGGTGCTGAAGATCGGCAACACCGGCGGCCCGACCGGCTCCTACTGGCGGCCGCTGCCGGGTGCGTCCGAGTTGGCCGGCCCGCTCATCGCGGCGCTGCTGCCGCCGTCCGAACGGCCGTCCCGCCTCGCGGCGCAGCTGCACGACACGTGGAAACAGTCCTTCTCTCCCGGCTACCGCGAGCGGCGCGAACGCGTCACGGCGCTGGAGGCGCAGCGTGCGGCGATCGATGCCACCGTCCCGCAGGCGATGGTGATGCGCGAGCGGGCGATGCCGCGCCCGACCTTCGTGCTGACCCGCGGCGAATACGACAAGGCCGATCCGAGCCGCCCGGTGGAACGCGCCGTCCCGCCGGCGCTCGGCCGCCTCGCGGATGACGCGCCGCGCGATCGCCGCGGCCTCGCGCAGTGGCTGATCTCCGCCGAGAACCCGCTGGTGGCGCGCGTGCTGGTCAACCGGCTGTGGGAGACCCTGTTCGGCACCGGGTTGGTCGCCACCACCGAGGACTTCGGCTTCCAGGGCGAGTGGCCGAGCCACCCGGAACTGCTCGACTGGCTGGCGGTCGATCTGCGCGAGAACGGCTGGGACGTGCGCCGCACGCTCCGCCTCATGGTGACCAGCGCGACCTTCCGCCAGTCGTCGCAGCGGCGCGACGACGTCGCCGCGCGCGATCCGGCGAACCGCTGGCTCGGCTGGTACCCGCGCCGCCGCCTCGACGCCGAGCAACTGCGCGACCAGGCGCTCCATGTCGCCGGCCTGCTGGTCGAGAAGCTCGGCGGGCCGTCGGTGAAGCCGTACCAGCCCGACGGCCTGTGGCAGGAGGTGGCGATGCCGGCCTCCAACACCCGCTTCTTCGTGCGCGGCGACGGCGAGCAGTTGTGGCGACGGAGCCTCTACACCTACTGGAAGCGCGCCTGCCCGCCGCCGGCGCTGCTGACCTTCGATGCGCCGACGCGCGAGTACTGCACCATCCGGCGCACGCCGACCAGCACGCCGCTGCAGGCGCTGGTGCTGTGGAACGACGAGCAGTTCGTCGAGGCGGCGCGGGCGCTGGCGACGCGCACGCTGCAGGAAGCGGGCGACGACGCCAGCCGGATCGCCCGCATGCACCGCCGCTGCACCGCACGCGAGCCCGACGACGACGAACGCCGGCGGCTGCTGGCGGCGCTCGCGAAGTTTCGCGCCCGCTATGCGGCCGACGAGGCGGCCGCGCGCGCGCTGGTCGAGGTGGGCGAGGTGCCGACGCCGACCGACCTGCCGGCGGCCGAACTCGCCGCCTGGACGCTGCTCGGCAGCGCGCTGCTCAACCTCGACGCCACCATCACCCGCAGCTGAGACGAAGGAGGATCCGACGATGGACCCGATCCGCGAACGGCAGCTCCACCTCACCCGGCGCCGCTTCTTCGCCCGCGGCGCGTCGACGATCGGCCGGGCGCTCGGCACCACGGCGCTGGCGCAGCTCCTCGCGCCGACGCTGCGGGGCGCGCCGGCCGGCGCCGGCACGGAAGGCGCGGCCCGGCTCGCTCGGCCGCACTTCGCGCCGAAGGCGAAGCGGGTGATCTACCTGCACATGGAGGGCGCGCCGAGCCAGCTCGACCTGTTCGATTACAAGCCGGGCCTCGAGGCGCGCTTCAACGAGGATCTGCCCGACTCGGTCCGCATGGGCCAGCGCCTGACCGGCATGACCAGCGGCCAGTCGCGCTTCCCCGTGGCGCCGTCGATGTTCCGCTTCACCCGCCACCCGAATCGCGCCGAGGGCGCGTGGATCTCCGAGCTGATGCCGCATCTCGGTCGCTCCGCCGGGAAGATCTGCTTCATCCACTCGATGCGCACCGACGCGATCAACCACGAGCCGGCGATCACCTTCTTCCAGACCGGCCATCAGCAGCCCGGCCGGCCGAGCTTCGGCGCGTGGACCAGCTACGGGCTCGGCTCGCTGAATCGCGACCTGCCGACCTTCGTCGTGCTGATCACCCAGGGCTACGGCAACATGCAGGCGCTCTCCGCGCGCTTCTGGGGCGCCGGCTTCCTGCCGAGCGACCATCAGGGCTGCAAGCTGCGCAGCGGCGGCGATCCGGTGCTCTACCTGAACGATCCGCCGGGCGTCGCGCGCGGCGATCGGCGCGCGCTGCTCGACCTCGTGTCGGAGCTGAACGCCGGCGAGGCGGCGCGGACGCTCGATCCCGAGATCGATGCGCGCATCGCGCAGGCGGAGATGGCGTATCGCATGCAGGCGTCGGTGCCCGACCTGGTCGATCTCTCCGGCGAGGACGCGCGCACGCTCGAGCTCTACGGGCCCGAAGTCGGCAAGCCGGGGACGTTCGCCGCCAACTGCCTGCTGGCGCGGCGCCTCGCCGAGCGCGGCGTGCGCTTCATCCAGCTCTACATGCGCGGCTGGGACCAGCACGGCAACCTGCCGGGCGAGATCCGCCAGCAGTGCCAGGCGGTCGACCAGCCGATCGCGGCGCTGCTCGAGGACCTCGAGCAGCGCGGGCTGCTCGAGGAGACGCTGGTGATGTGGGCCGGCGAGTTCGGGCGCACCGTCTACAGCCAGGGCACGCTGGCGCGCGACAACTACGGCCGCGACCACCATCCGCGCTGCTTCACCATCTGGCTGGCGGGCGGCGGCATCGCGCCCGGCATCACCTGGGGCAAGACGGACGACTACTCCTACAACATCGTCGAGAATCCGGTCGAGGTGAACGACCTGCACGCGACGTTGCTGCACCTGCTCGGCCTCGACCACGAGGCGCTGGTCTACCGCCACCAGGGCCGCGACTTCCGCCTCACCGACGTCGCCGGCCACGTGCTGAAGCCGTTGCTGGCGTGACGGGCGGACGCGGCGGCGCGCTCAGCGCCGCAGCGCGGAGTCGATCGCGCGGAGGTCGTGCATCAGTGCGGCGAAGTCGGCCGGCAGCAGCGCCTGCGGGCCGTCGCACAGCGCCGCCTCGGGGCGGACGTGGACCTCGATGAGCAGGCCGTCGGCGCCGGCGGCGACCGCGGCGCGGGAGAGCGGCGCCACCAGCGAGCGTCGTCCGCTCGAGTGGCTCGGATCGAACAGGATCGGCAGGTGTGACAGCTCCTTGACCAGCGGGATCGCGGCGAGGTCGGGCGTGTTGCGCGTCGCCGTCTCGAACGTCCGGATGCCGCGTTCGCAGAGGATCACCCGCGAGTTGCCGCGCGCCAGCACGTACTCGGCTGCGAGCAGGAGCTCCTCGATCGTCGCCGCCAGCCCGCGCTTCAGCACGACCGGCTTGTCGACCCGGCCGACCTCGTCGAGCAGCGGGAAGTTCTGCATGTTGCGCGCGCCGACCTGCAGCGCATCGGCGTGCTGCACGAAGAGGTCGATGTCGGCGGGGGAGAGGATCTCGGTCACCACCGGCAGTCCGCAGGCATCGCCGGCGGCACGCAGCATCCTCAGCCCTTCGGCCCCGAGGCCGCGGAAGGCGTACGGCGAGGTCCGCGGCTTGAAGGCGCCGCCGCGCAGCAGCCGCGCGCCGGCCGCCTTCACCGCGCGAGCGGTGCTCTCGAGCTGCTCCCACGACTCGACGGCGCAGGGCCCGGCGATCACCAGCGGCCCGCCGGCGCCCCTCTCGCCGCCGATCGCCACGCCGCCGACGTCGACGACGGTGGAGGTGCCGCGCCACTCGCGGCTGGCGAGCTTCCACGGCGGGGCGACGTCGACCACGCGCTCGACGCCCGTCAGCGCCGCCAGCGGCTCACGCAGCTCGGCGGCGCCGCGGCCGAGCACGCTCAGGACCGCACGCCCCTCGTCGCGCGTCTCGTGCGCGGTGCAGCCGGCCGCCTCGACGCGCGCCACCACCGCCGCCACCGCGTCGCGTCCCGCCCCGACCTGCATCAGCACGATCATGGCGGCGCAATGTAGCGCCGCCGGCGCCGGTCACCGCGGCCGTGCAGCGCGACGGACGAACGCCTCGGCGAGCCGCTTGCGCCGCAGCTTGCGCACGAGGACCTGCAGGCCGTGCAGCTCGATCGTCTCGCCGCCATGCGGCGACCGGCCGAGCTCGCGCTGGATCCAGTCGGCGAGCTGCAGCGGGCGGTTGCCGGTCGCTGGCGCCGCCTCGCCTGCCGGGGCCGCCGCGCCCGCCGGCGCCTCCGCGCCGAACTTCCTGCGCACCAGTTCGAACGCGACGCCGCCGCCGACGATCGCCCCTTCGCCGGTGGGCACGAAGTGGCTCGGCAGGCGGTCCCATTCGTCCTCGATGTCGCCGACCAGCTCCTCGAGGATGTCCTCCAGCGTGACCATGCCGGTCACGTGGCCGGCCTCGTCGACCACCAGCGCGATGTGCGTGCGGCCATGCACCATCTCGTCGAGCGCCAGCGCGATCGAGCGCGAACCGCAGATCCGCTGCAGCGGCCGCGTGATGGCGCGCAGGCCGGTGGCGCCTTCGCCCATCTTGAGCAGCGCAATCAGGTCCTTGAACGTGATGTAGCCCTCGATCGTCTGCGGGTCGCGGTCGTCGCGCGCCACCGGGAAGCGCGTGTGCATGTCGAGGTGGGCGCGCACCAGCGCCTCCTCCAGCGTCATGGCCGACGGGATCAGCGAGATGTCCGCGGCGGGCAGCGCGATCTCGCGCAGGTGGCGGCTCGAGAGCTGCGCGGCCGCCGTCACGATCCGCTCCTCGCGCGCGCCGATCAGCTTCGAGGTGCGCGCCAGCGCCGCCGCGGCCTGCAGCTCGTGCAGCGAGGACGCGTCTTTCACCTCGGGGCCGCGCTTGCCGCGCAGGCGCGTCAGCAGCGCGAGGAGGAGCCGCACCGAACCCTCGAGGACGGTGACGGCCGGCGCCGCGATCCGCGCGAACAGCGCCATGCCGGGCGACAGCGTGCAGGCGACCCGCTCCTTGTAGCGGATGGCGAGGACCTTCGGGGCGAGTTCGGCGAAGACGATGGTCAGGACCGCCAGCGGCACGACCGCGGCGACCAGCGCCAGCGTGTCGGCCGCGCCTTCCGACAGCCCGAAGCGCCGTTCGAGCAGCGGCGCCAGCTGCTCCCCGACCTCGGCGCCGCCGTACACGCCGGTGATCGCGCCCATCAGCGTGATGCCGAGCTGCACCACGGCGAGGCTGCGCTCGATCTGCTGCTTCATGCAGACCGCGGCGGCCGCTCCGCGCGTGCCCTGCTTCTGCAGCGAATGGAGTCGCGCCATCGAGACGGCGGAGAGCGCCATCTCGTAGGCCGCGAACAGGGCGTTGAAGCCGAGCAGGACGGCGATGACGAGCAGATCGGTCCAGTGGAGCATGGGGGGCGCGGATTATGCCGGCGGCGGACGCCGCCGGCGCCACAGCGCGAATCCGCCTGCGAGCAGCGCCATGCCCCCGAGGAAGAGCAGGGCGATCCGTGCCGCGTGCGCCGGCTCCGTGACGATGCTGGCGCCCGCGAAGCTGTAGACCAGCGTCGCGGGCGCCTGGCCGAGCCCGGTCGCCGCGAGGAACGGCAGCAGTCGCATCGAGGTCAGCCCGCCGACCCAGCTGACGAGGTCGAAGCTGACGTACGGGATGAGGCGCAGCACCATCACGGCGAGCAGGCCGTCCCGCTCGAAGAAGTGGTCGAGGCGCGCCACCACGGCCGGCCGGAACAGACGGGTGACGGCCGGGCGGCCGAGTGCGCGCCCGAGCGTGAAGCAGAGCGCGGCGGCGAACTGCGCCGAGCCCCACGAGATCAGCGCGCCGAGCCACGGACCGTAGAGCAGCGCGTTCACCAGCGTCAGCGGCACCGCCGGGATCGGCGCCGCCAGTGATTGCAGGATCATCAGCGCCGACGTCACCAGCCACGCGCGCCCGGCGAACGGCGCGAGGAACTCGCGCAGGGCCGCGACCGCAGCCGGGAAGTCGAGTTTGTGCCGCCACAGCAGCGCACCGCCCTCGGCGAGGAACGCGCGGGTGGACGGGCTGAGGAGCAGCAGCAGCGCGAACGCCGCGGCGCACAGCAGCGCCATGGTCCGTGGCCAGCGGCCGGCGGGCGCCGGCGCCTCCGCTTCCACGGGCAGCGGCCGCCCGTCGCGCAGCGCGTCGATCCAGCCGAGCGCCGCGGCAGGGGCGAGCGAGTCGGCGAAGTGACGCCCGTAGCGGACGGCGCGGAGCCGGCCGTCGGCGCCGATCAGGAAGTCGGCCGGACAGCCGCCGATGCCGTCGCGCAGCGCGTCGCGCCAGCGCGGCGTCAGCCCGTGCGTCCGCGCCTCGCGGATCCGCGCCAGCGCCCCGGGTCGGAGCAACGCGAACAGCGAGCCGCCGACGCCGAAGGCGCGATAGGCCACGCGCTCCGGATCGGCGACGATCGTGAACGGCACGGCGCGCTCGCCACGGACGAGCTCCTGCAGCGCTTCGGGCGGCGAGTGGAACAGCCGCACGAGCGCGACTCCGCGGGCGGCGAACTCGGCGTGGCGCGCGGCGAACTGCCGCGTCGAGAGCACGCAGGTCGGTCAGGTGGCGTAGCGATGGAACGAGAGGAGCCAGTCGCGGCCGAGCAGCGCGCGCGAGTCGAAACGGAGCCCGGTCGCGCTCATCCGGTCGATCGGCGGCGCGAGTTCGCCCTGGGCGAGCCGTTTCAAGGCGCGGCCCCCGCCGCGGCGGGCGCGAGCAGTCGCGGCGCCGCCTTGGCGACGAGGAAGGCGGCCAGCGCCAGCAGCAGCAGCGCCGCCGCGCCGTTCGCCAGCTCGATGCCGCCGGCGCCGTCCGACCACTTGGCGGCGGCCGCCGCCAGGTTGGTCCACGCCAGCTGCACCAGCGCGATCGCCGTCGTCGCCAGCACGAACAGCATCGGCGCCGCCACCCAGCCGATCGGCCGGCCGAGCCCCTTGAGCCACGCCGACAGGGTCAGCAACGTCAGCGCCGCCAGCAGCTGGTTCGAGGTGCCGAACAGGATCCAGAATCGGAGCGAGTCGCCGCGCTCGGCCAGCAGCAGGATCGCTGCCGGCGCGGCGAGCGCCAGCACGGTGGCGAGGGCGACGCTGCCGGACCCCTTCCGCCCGAGGAGCTCCTGCACGAGGTGGCGGGCGAGCCGCGTCGACACGTCGAGCGTGTCGAAGACGAACGTGGAGAACGCCATCGCGCCGAACGTCGTCACGAAGCGGCGATGCTCGTCACCGACCAGCAGCGCGAGGAAGCGGCCGATGCCGTCGCCGTAGATCTTGCCGGGCGTCGCGCCGGCGGTCTCGGGCGCGGCGGTCATGACGATCGCCAGTGCGACCAGCGCGACGAACGCCTCGGCCAGCATCGCGCCATAGCCGATCGGGCGGGCGTGGCTCTCCCGGTCGACCTGCTTGCTGGTGGTGCCGGAGCAGACCAGGCCGTGGAATCCCGAGCAGGCGCCGCAGGCGATGGTCACGAACAGGAACGGGAACAGCAGTCCGGTCGGGCCGCCGACGTCGAACCCCTTCCACATCGGCTGCGTGATGACGTAGCCGCCCTTCGCCTCGCCGAGCAGGATCCCGACCGCGCCGGCAGCCAGCGCGGCGAAGAGCACGAATCCGCCGAGGTAGCCGCGCGGCTGCAGCAGCACCCGCAGCGGCAGCAGCGAGGAGAGAGCGCAGTAGCCGAGGATCAGCAGGCACCACGTTCGGTAGCCGTCCGCGCCGTCCAGCGCCAGCCAGCGCGACCACGCCGGCAGCGAGCCCGACCAGCACAGGAGGAAGGTCGCCGGCACGAACAGCACGGTGAGCAGCCAGAGCGGTGCGCGCGGCGCGAGCCGTTGCACCAGCCCGAGCAGCAGCCCGAGGCCGAGGTAGAGCACGCTGGCCAGCGCCACCGCGCCACCGGCGTTGAACGCCACCGCCTCGCCGGCGAACGCCTCGTCGCCGGAGAGGAACGTCTGCGCGGTCATGTCGGTGAAGGCGACGACGACGTAGGCGAGCGAGATCAGCAGGAACCACAGCAGCGTGCGCCCGGCCGGTGCCCCGAGCTGCGCCCGCGTGATGCCGGCGAGGCTCTGCGCGCCGTGGCGCAGCGAGGCGGCGAGCGCGAGGAAGTCGTGGACCGCGCCGATGAACACCACGCCGAGCGCGATCCAGGCGAGGCACGGCAGCCAGCCGAACGCCTTGCACGCGGCGATCGGCCCGGCGATCGGCCCGGCGGCGGCGATCGCCGAGAAGTGCTGGCTGAACAGGTAGAACGGCCGCGTCGGCACGTAGTCGACGCCGTCGCGCTGCGCGTGCGCCGGGGTGACCCGGGCATCGTCGAGACCGATCGTCCGCGCGATGCGGGCCGAGTGCCAGCGATAGCCGAGCGCGAGCAGCGCGAGGAAGCCGATGGCGATCAGCGGCAGCGTCATGGGGCGGCGATGGTAGCGCCGCCGCTCCGCCGTCGGCGTGCATGCGACAGCGGGTCCGGCGCCGGTCGTAAGGTGGCGCAGCCGAGTGCGGGAGGTCCCGCGCGCGGACGGTCGACGCGAGTCCTCCATCGAACGGAACGTGGCGCTTGAGCGTGAACCTTCCCTGGCTCCTGCTGCCGGCAACGGGCGATCAGGCGGCGCCTGTGCCGCTGGTGGCGGCGCTCTCGGCGCGGTCGGCGGGCCGGGTCGCCGCCGCGGGCGCG
>Ga0194121_10004868_pt1 | contig 19115 bp, 17 predicted proteins | sample TA2MahCa50mmetaG_FD_148609 | JGI IMG/M metagenome (GOLD analysis project Ga0194121, IMG submission 148609) | Freshwater microbial communities from Lake Tanganyika, Tanzania - TA2015020 Mahale Deep Cast 50m | ecosystem: Environmental > Aquatic > Freshwater > Lake | place: Tanzania: Lake...
CCAAGGCTGTGCAGGAATGGATCACAGCCGTTGGTGCCAAGACCGCCTACATTACGCCAGGCAGCCCCTGGGAGAACGGATACGTCGAGAGCTTCAACGCACGCCTGCGCGATGAATTGCTCGATGGCGAAATCTTCTACTCGCTGCGCGAGGCTCAGATCATCATCGAAAGCTGGCGGCGTCACTTCAACGCGATCAGGCCGCATGAATCGCTCGGCTACAAACCGCCTGCACCGGAAGTGTTCGTGCCTGCATTCGCCGCATGGCCGGCTGCGCTACGCCGATCGGCTTCGCCGGCCACGCTCCAACTAGCGCAACGGCCAACTCTGAACTAACATTCTATCTGGACCACTCGATGGGGGCCGATCAACGGCATGATCGCCACCGGGCCTACCCTGAAGAAGGCGATGTGGTTGGCGGTCGAGGTCGAGAATCTGGCCGCCCAATATTGGCGAGCGTTGCAGGTGGGAGAGCCTTGCCTACTCACCGACGAAGAGGTCGCCGCGACCGTCGCGCAGTTCAAGAACTACGGCCAGGGCGATCCCAACGCGTCCCCGCGATGCTGTTGAGCTAGACTTCCCGCATGTTCGTCGGCGTCGACATCGGCACGCAGAGCCTCAAGGTCGTGGTGACCGACGAGCACCTCATGCCCAAAGGCACGGCGCGGCGATCCTATCGCCCGGACTTCCCGCAGCCCGGCTGGGCGGAACAGGACCCAGGGGTGTGGGAGCGCGCGCTGGGGCCGGCCATCGGCGAAGCCCTCACCGCGGCCGATGTCCGATCCGGCGATGTCCGTGGGCTCGGCATCTGCAGCCAGCTCGACGGCTGCGTCGCCGTGGACGAGGCGGGGCGAGCGATCGGCCCCTGCCTTCTCTGGATGGATCGCCGTGCGACCGACGAGATCGCCGACATTCCGGCCGACCTCGTCCGACGCCGCACTGGCATCGTGACGGATGCCGGGCACATGGCCGCGAAGGGGCGGTGGCTAAAGCGCCATCGCCTGAACGGCCGTCCCGCTCGTTTCCACCAGCCTGTCAGCTACATGGTCGAGCGGCTGACAGGAAGCTTCGTCATCGACCATGCCCTGGCGTCGACGACGATGGTCTGCGCGCTCGACCGGCCGCACTACGACCCGGAGCTGATGGACCTGTTCGAGATCGACGCGGCCGAGCTGCCGCGGATCGACCACGCCGGCGCCCTAGCCGGACGCCTTCACGAAACGGGCGCCGGGCTGACTGGACTCCCGTCGGCGCTGCCCGTGGCGGTCGGCACCGGCGACGATTTCTCGACGGTCATCGGCGCCGGACTCCTCGCGCCCGGCCGCGTCGCCGTCGGATTGGGCACCGGCGAGGTCGTCGGCGCCCTTCACCCCGACCCGCTCATCGATAAGGATGGGCTGGTCGAGACTCATCCCTATCCCGGCGGCGGCTTCTTCATCGAAAACCCCGGATGGCTCGGAGGCGGATCGGTCGTTTGGCTGATGTCGATCTTGGGCCTGGGAAGCCCGTCCGACCTGGACAGTCTCGCCGTATCAGCCCCACCGGGAGCGGACGGCGTGATCTTCCTTCCCTGCCTCAGCGGAGCAATGGCGCCCCGGTGGCGGCCGAAAGCGCGAGGCTGCTTCTACGGCCTGACCTCCGCGCATGGCCGAGCGCACATGGCGCGCGCCGTGCTCGAAGGAACGGCCTTCGCGATGCGCGACGTCGTCGTGCGCCTGGACGCGATGGGCGTCACCGCCGAGACGATCCTGCTGCTGGGCGGCGGCGCCCGCAGCCGATTGTGGGCGGAGATCCGGGCCGATATCGCCGGCCGCATTGTCAGGGTGCCCCGCCATGTCGACACCTGCCCGATCGGCGCGGCGATGCTGGCCGCGATGGCCTCCGGCACCGTCGCAAGCCTTGCCGAGGCGGCTGCGTCGGTTGGGAGCGAGAGCCTGATCTTCACCGCCGATCCGAAGCGGAAGGCCGCCTACGACGACGCCTACGCTGCCTATCGCGGTCTATTCGATACACTGGAGCCGATCTTCTCATGACCAGCCAAGATCCGATCGACCGCCTGCTGGCAGGCACCTACCCCGATCCGGATGGCGGACCGGCCCTGCGCGTCTCGACCAAGAAAGTCGTCATCGCCCCGACCCTCACCGGCGCCGAGGACTCCTGCCTGGACGGGCTCGAGCTCGGAGGCAGGCTCGCCGTGGTGAGCGATCCGATCACGCATGATCTCATGGGCGCGCGCATCGAGCGCGCGCTCGCCGGTCGTGCCAAGGTCCAGAGCCTCGTGCTGCCCGACCATCCGCATGCCGACGAAGTGACGTCGCAGCGCATCGCCGAAGCGACGAAGTCGGCGGATGGGCTTGTCGCGGTTGGTGCCGGCACGATCAACGATCTCTGCAAGTTCGCCACGGCAGGCGCCGGCAAGCCTTACGTCGTCTATGGCACGGCACCGTCGATGAACGGCTACGTCTCGACCACCGCCGCGATCACGGTTCATGGCCACAAGAAGTCGCTGGCCGCCCAGGCACCGCTCGGCGTCTTCCTCGACCTCGGCGTGCTGGCATCGGCGCCGCCGCGCATGATCCGCTCAGGCCTCGGCGACAGCCTCTGCCGGACCACCTCTCAGGCCGATTGGCTGCTCGCCCACCTCCTGTTCGATTCACCCTATCGTCTGGCGCCCTTCGTCCTGCTCTCCGACGACGAGGAACCGCTGTTCTCGCAATCCGACGCGCTGATGCGCGGCGATCTCCCGGCGATGGAGCGTCTCGTCCGCACGCTGCTGCTCTCGGGCTTCGGCACCGCCATCTGCGGCAGCAGCCATCCAGCGAGCCAAGGGGAGCACCTGATCAGCCACTTCACCGACATGCTGGGCGACCCGGCTTGGCCGCCAGCCTTCCACGGCGAGCAGATCGCGGTGACGACCCTGACCATGGCACGGCTGCAGGAGCACATACTGCGGGAGCGCGCTCCGCAGGTTACGACGGATGCCGCGGATGAGGCCAAGGTGATCACCGTTTTCGGCGAGGATCTCGGCCGTTCATGCTGGAAGGACTTCGCTCAGAAGCGCCTGGATGCCCGACGTGCGGAGGCGGTCAATGCGCGTCTCGCCAGTGGATGGGACCGCATCCGCGGCGAGATCGAGCGCATCATCCGCCCGGCAACTAATCTCGATCGCACCCTGCAGCGGGCCGGCGCGCCGAGGACAGCGGACGATCTCGGATGGCCCGGCGCATTCTATGCGAAGGCCGTGGAGAACGCCCGCCTGATACGGAACCGCTACACCTTCCTCGACTTCGCGGCGAACAGCGGGATGGCGGTCGCGCCGTGAGCACTCGTCGCGACTATAGCCTCGTCGGCCTCGACGGAGAGCGCGCCCAAAGGAACGGCCTCGCAGGGGCCCAGTGGTACGCCTGCCAAGCCCCTCGGAGGACGCTAAAGGAGCTGATGCAGCGAACGGACGGACCCGCGATCCGCGACACTCTGCTGTGGTTCGGCCTTCTCGGCCTGTCGAGGACGCTCGGCTGCCTTACCTGGGGTACCTGGCTCGCGGTGCCTTGCTTCCTCGTCTACGGCGTGCTCTACGGTTCCGCGTCGGACAGCCGATGGCACGAATGCGGGCACGGCACCGCCTTCAAGACACACTGGATGAACCAGGCTGTCTACCAGATCGCGTGCTTCATGATCCTGCGCGAGCCGACCGTGTGGCGATGGAGCCACGCGCGCCATCACACCGATACGCTCGTCGTCGGGCGCGACCCCGAGATCAATGTGCAGCGGCCGCCGAGCGTCTTCAAGCTGCTGGTCAACTTCTTCGCGCTGAAATCAGGCGCCGAGACCATCGGCAAGCTGTTCGTTCACGCCGTAGGCCGGGTGACGGCAGAGGAGGTCACCTTTATCCCAGAGACCGAGGGCTGGAAGATCGCCATCGTCGCCCGCGTCTATCTCGCGATCTTCACTGGCGTGATCGCGTGGTGCATCTGGGCGGGGTCGATCCTGCCGGCGATGCTGATCGGCCTACCGACGTTCTACGGTGCGTTCCTGGCCGTGTTCTTCTCGCTGACCCAGCATGCCGGCCTCGCCGAGGACGTGCTCGACCATCGCCTCAACAGCCGCACCGTCTACATGAATCCGATGTTCCGCTTCGTCTACTGGAACATGAATTATCACGTGGAGCACCACATGTTCCCGCTCGTGCCATATCACGCCCTGCCGAAGTTGCACGAAGCGATCAAGGCCGATTGCCCGCCGCCCTACAGGGGATGCCTCGAAGCCTATCGCGAGGTTCTCCCGGCGCTTGCCCGCCAGATCCGGGACCCGAACCACTTCATCCGGCGTCCGACGCCGACAGCGACACCGACATGACAGCTACCTGGGTCGACGCCTGCGACGTGAACGATGTCGACCCCGAGGATGTCCGTCGCTTCGACCATGGCGGACGCACCTACGCCGTCTATCGCACGGCAGAGGACGAGGTCTTCGCCACGGACGGGCTCTGCACGCACGAAAAGACCCACCTCGCCGGCGGCCTGGTGATGGACGGCATCATCGAGTGCCCGAAGCACAATGGCCGCTTCGATTTCCGCACTGGGAAGGCCATGGGCGCGCCGGCCTGCATCGACCTCAAGACCTACCCGGCCAAGGTCGAGAACGGGCGCATCCTCGTCTCACTCGATTGAGCGTCTAGATGAGTATGCCTCAGTATATTTATCGTCTTTCCTACTAAGAGGCTCTGGACACGACTGTGCCAGACGTCCGTTTCTAGGCATGTGAGGATGGCGCCTCATTGACTGGAATCTCGAGCAATCCTTGGACGCCCGGCCGGCAGCTGAAAAGGCTTCCTTCTTCCGGTCTTGATTTCTTAACATCCGTTGGCTCTGTCGTGCGTGCCGAAGTGACTACCAGAGTTTCCAGCCCCGGTCCCGCAAAGGCGCAGCTGGTGACGAGACGCACCGGCAGCTCGACCCGCCCTATCCGCCGTCCGTCAGGCGCGAAGCGGGTAACGCACGCGCCGCCCCAGTGGGCGCACCAGAGACAATCCTCGGCGTCAACCGTGAGGCCGTCAGGAACGCCGTCGGCTTCATCGAAAGCCGCGAATACACGGCGGCGTAAAAGCGGCAATCCCGCCGCGGGCACGTCGTAGGCGAGGATTTGACGCCCGACGGAGTCGCTGAAGTAGAGGATGGATCCGTTGCGGCTGAAGGCGGGGCCGTTGCTGACGGGGAAGCCCGAATCGGCGATGCGGAAGCTACCGTCGGGGGACCGCATGTAGAGCGACCCTTTTGGTTCGGATTCCAGCGCGTGCGATGTACCGAGCCAAAGCCGGCCGGCGCGGTCGACCTTGCCGTCGTTGAAGACGATGTCGGTCTGTCCCTGGCTCGGATCGGCGAGGAGAGACGCTGCGCCGGTATCGACGTCGAGCCGGTAAAGCCCGCCACGCGCGGTAAGGAATAGAGACCCGGGATGATCGCCGAGCGCGATCATGCCGAGTGGCGGCGGCATCGGCAACACGGTCTGCCGGAAGCCGCTTCCGTCGATCGCGACACGGTTGAGGCCTGGCCGGAGCAGGTCGAGCCAATAGACGGCTTGGGTGCGGGCGTCCCAGAGAGCAGACTCCCCAAGCGCATCGCCCGCCGCGACGAGCGTCCCGGCAGTCCACTGACGGAATCCCGTGGCGCTCAACGGCGATACTCAGACGCGCGTTTCAACCGACCTCGCTGTCGCGCGCAGGGCGATCAGCATCCGTGCGCCCTCGTCGAGAGCGACCGCGATCCCGTTCGGCTCGAGGCCTGCGGACACCGTCTCGTAGCGCACGAGCGCATCCGGCTCCGCGAAGTTCGACACCCACGGCAGATACATTAAGTGGCTGTTGGCGAGCCCGATGATGAACGCGGTCTCCGTGCCGGCGCGCCGCGACCATTCCAAGCCGACCTCCACCAGCACCTCGCCGGGCAACGTCAGTAGCTCGAAGTCGTTGATGCGAATCACCTGAATCGGGACGTCAACTGGCGCCAGCCCCTCCGGCTTGCTCAGCCGCGGCGCGACGCGCCGCATCAGGCAGCAGGCGATCATGAACCGCCGCATCTCGGCCTCGCTCAGGTTGCGGTCGATGACCTCCTTCGATGCCGCGGCCCATAGATGTGCGAGCGGGATCCGGGTCTCGTAGTCGCGCCCCAAGAACTCCTGGATCGTCGACACGCTGGTGTCCATCAGGCGCCGGGCCTCGTCTGCCGGCATGTCGGAGAAGCTCGGGCGGACCTTGATGTCGGCGCGCTCAGCGCCGAGCGACAGCGAGGGTCGCGCCTCGGTCGCCTCGACAACCCGCGTGACCTCGTTCGCAAGCTCGACGCCCAGGGCCATCGTCCTGGTGTAGTCGCTGCCGATGTATCCGCGCGGGTCGAGCGCGTCGAAACGCGGGTTGCTCGCCGGGACGACGTTGCCTTCGGTCGTGTTGAAGAACAGCGCGACGGCACCAGGGAAGCGCGACTCGATCTCACTCTGGGCACAGCCCGTAAAGTCGCCGCTGATCTCCATGTTGTCCCAGCCGAGGCTGACGGGGTGGCAGCCCACGCCAAACAGGACCGACGCGATGCCGCCAGTCGACGCGTCCTCGACGGCAAGAACCGCAACCCGATCGTCGACCAGGTTGGGGGAGCCGTGCTTACGACGGTTGAAGAAGAAGCCGCAGCGGCCGACGCCGCTCCGAAACCGTGCCGGCCGCGCGCCGGCGATCGCCGCGAGGCCGACCTCGACCAGCGCGGCCTTCAGGAAGGCGACGTAGTCGGAGACCCCGGTCGCCCCGTCGCCCGCGTCGGTCGGCGAGGGCGCGGAATGAGTGTGCGACGCGCAGACGCAGATCTGCCGGGCAGCAAGCCCGGCCCGCGCCGCGATCTCGTCCGACACAGCCTCGCCCACCGCCTTCGGCACGCAGAGGATGTCTGCGGTAAGGATGAGCAGGCATTCGCGGTGGTCGGAGAGATAGAGGGCCTTGGCGTGGATCCGGTCCCGGATGCCGGTGTTGGGCTTGGTCCGCTGCCCGAAGCCGGCCAACATCACCGGCCAGGTGGGGGTGATGTCCTTGGAGGCGGCTCCGGCGATGGGATGCTGGCTCATGATCGTCTCCTTCTCCTCACGCGGGCCGGCGGCGGCCGTACCTCTCCAGGATGGCCTGCTGGCCTCCAAACCGGACGACGCGGAACTCTTCAGCCGCCGTGAGCCCGTGCTTGGTGCCGACGCGGCGGGCGCGCTCCGTCACCGATACTTCGAGAAACGGTCTGAGGTCGCCGCCCGCGGCGATCTCGTCGAGGCCGGACAGGTCCCAGCCGCCGGTCCGCGCCTGCAGCCGCAGCTGGTTGACGTAGTTCCGCATCGCGGCTTCATGGCAGGCGACCGCATCGACCTTGCGCGCGATCACGGCCGAGATGTCCACCACGTCGGTCACGTTCATGACGGAGCGACCGAAGTACCAGCGCTCGAAGCAGCCATGCACCTCCAGGCCCTCGCGGAGATGCTCGGGGTGATGGAGGTCGAACTGGCTGGTCCAGAAGGACTCGTCGACGGCGGCGGCGACCTTGACGTGGTCTTGGTTGTCCTCGCCATACATCGCATAGGGATCGAAGCTCACCAGCGCATGGGGTCGGTGGGTCCGCACCTGGCGGATGATCTTCTCCCGGAGCGCCACTTCGCTGACGTCGCCGAGGACATCGGTCGGATATCCGAGCTCCACGAGGTGCGCGATGCCGAGGATCTTCGCGGCGGCCTCGAACTGCCGGGCATTAGCCTCCATCGCCTCGGACTCGGTGAGCCCGACTGAGTCCCAGCGATCGTCGGTCACTCGTATGCAGACGACGTTCCAGCCGGCATCGGACCAGCGTATCAGTGTCCCACCGAGGAAAAGCGCCGCGTCGTCGGCATGGGCGATCACCAGCAGAATCGTCCTGCCCCTGCCCGGTTCGATTTCCAATGGAGGCATCATCCGGCCCTTGCCTGAGAAAGCGGAGTCGATCATGGAACGTCGTCGCGGATGCAAGCCTTGGCGTGGCCCGGCGCGACCTCGACCAGCGGCGGAACCACCGAGGCGCAGTCGCCGATCGCATAAGGACATCGTGTCCGAAAAACGCACCCGGACGGCGGATCGATCGGGCTCGGGATATCGCCTTTCAGCAGCATGCGGTCTCGAATGTGGCCCAACTCCGGAACTGGAACAGCGGAGAGAAGTGCCTTGGTATAGGGATGACGCGCGCCGGTGTAGAGACGCTCGCGCGGCGCGCGTTCCATGACGCGGCCAAGATAGAGAACGACGACGTCATCGCAGAGGTACTCGACCACGGCAAGGTCGTGGGCGATGAACAGCATCGTCAGACCCAGCGCCTGCTGAAGGTCCAGCAGAAGGTTCAGGACCTGCGCCTGCACGGACACGTCGAGCGCTGAGACCGCCTCGTCGGCGACGATGAACTGCGGCTCTACCGCGATCGCCCGAGCGATGCCGATGCGTTGGCGCTGGCCGCCCGAGAACTCGTGCGGGTAGCGGTCCATCTGTGCGGCGTCGAGGCCGACCCGCTCCAGAAGCTCCGCCGTGCGCGGCCGCCGGCTTTTCCCTGGCGCCAGGTCATGGGTCAGGAGGGCTTCGCCGATGATCTCGGCCACGGTCATGCGCGGGTTAAGGCTCGAGAACGGGTCCTGGAAGATGATCTGCAGCTGTCGGCGAAATCCCCGCATCTCGCGCTCGGATAGCGCCAGGAGGTCGGTTCCGTCGAAGATCACGCGACCCGACGTCGCCTGGACGAGACGCAGGATCGAGCGGCCGATCGTCGTCTTGCCTGAGCCCGACTCCCCGACTAGGCCGACGATGCGACCGGCGGGAACCTCGAAGGTGACATCGTCGACCGCGCGGACCACGCGCCGCCGGTCTCCCCGGACCGGAAAGTGTGTCCTAAGGCTTTCGACCCGGAGAAGCGCCTTGCTCACGTCACCGCCCAATGAATGCAGCGAGCCTGATGGTGCGTGCCGGTCTCTACGAGCTCGGGCATCGCTGTCCGGCACTCCGCGGTTGCGAGGGTGCAACGCGGCTCGAACCCGCAGCCCGGCGGACGGGCGAGCGGCGAGCCGATGCTGCCCGGAATCGCCGAGAGGCGCCCGCCGGCGCGCCCGCGCCCCAGCCGCGGGACGCACGCCAGGAGCCCGCGCGTGTAGGGATGGCGCGGGTGACGGAACATGTCGGAGACCGTCCCGGTCTCGACGACCCGGCCGGCATACATGACCGCGACGCGATGCGCGAGCTCGACCACCAGCCCGAGGTTATGGGTGATGAACAGCATCGCCATCCCGATCTCGGCCTGCAGGCGCCGCAGAAGGTCGAGGATCTGGGCTTGGATCGTCACGTCGAGCGCGGTCGTCGGCTCGTCCGCGATCAGCAGATTCGGCCGGCAGGCGAGTGCCAACGCGATCATCACCCGCTGGCGCATTCCGCCAGACATCTGGTGCGGATACTCGCGCGCGCGGCGCTTGGCATCCGGAATCTCGACCAGATCGAGCAGCTTGGTCGCCTCGAGAAGCGCCTTGCCGCGATCCAGGCCTTCGTGGAGTCGAAGCGTCTCCGCGATCTGTTCACCGACCGTGAAAAGCGGGTCGAGGCTTGTCATCGGCTCCTGGAAGATCATCGCGATCTCCCGGCCGCGGATCCGGCGCATCGCTGTGCGGGGAAGCGTCGCCAGGTCGACCAGTGATCCGTCCCTCCGCGTGAACGCGATCCTGCCCTCGACGATCCGTCCCGGCGGATTCTGGATCAGGCCCATGATCGAAAGACCCGTCACGGACTTCCCCGATCCCGACTCGCCCACGATCGCCAGGGTTTCACCTTGACCGAGAACCAAGTCGACGCCGTCGACGGCACGCACCGAGCCCGCCCTGGTCGAGAACCACGTCTTCAATCCGTCGATTGCGAGCAACGGCTCGCCGGCGTTGACGGCGAGCACGGTGTTCATACGGATCGCCGGAGCTTGGGATCGAGGACGTCACGGAGCGCGTCGCCGACCATCTGCAGGGACAGGACCGCGATCATGATCGCCAGTCCCGGATAGAGGGCCAGCCAGTCGGCCTGGCGATAGTAGGAGCGGGCGGCGCTGATCATGGTGCCCCAGCTCGGCCGCTCGGGCGAGGCGCCGACGCCGAGGAAGGAAAGGCTGGCCTCGGCCAGCATCGCGTAGGCGAAGACGAAGGTGCCCTGGACGATGATCGGCGAGACGAGGTTCCTCAGCACGTGAACCCGAAGGATGCGGCCCGAGCTGACGCCGAGCGCGCGGGCCGCCTCGACGTAGGGAAGCTCGCGGATGACCAGCGTCGAGGCGCGCACAGTTCGCGCGATTCTGGGCGTGTAGACGACGGTCAGAGCCAGAACGACATTCGCCACCGACGGGTTGAGGGCGGCGACCAGCGCTATCGCCAGCAGTATGTCCGGGAACGCCATCATCGCGTCGATTACGCGCGACAGGGTTCGGTCGAGCACCGGGAAGAAGCCGGCCAGAAGTCCCAGCGTCACGCCGAAGATGGCGGAAAAGAACGCCGTCATCGCGCCGATGCCGAGCGACAGGCGGCCGCCATAGACGAGCCGGGTGTAGACATCGCGGCCGAACTCGTCGGTACCCATCCAGTGATCGGAAGATGGCGGTCGCATCCGGCGGCCGATGTCGAGGACGTCGGGCGGCCCCGGCGTCAGGAGCGGCGCGAAGATGGCGGCCAGGACGAAGACAGCCAGGACTGTGAGACCGATCGTGAGGGTCGAGCGCCTCATCGCGTGGGCGAAGCCGACGCGAAGACCCGAAAGGATGGCTGTCGTCACCGGAGGCGGACCCTGGGATCGACCAAGGCGTAGAGCAGGTCGATCGCGACGTTGACGATGACATAGACGCTGGCAATGACCAGGAGCGCCCCCTGGATGACCGGATAATCGCGCCTGAGGACGGCAGAGACGACGAGGTTGCCCACACCCGGCAAGGCGAATACGGTTTCGGTGACGATGGCGCCGCCGAGAAGAAGAGCGAGTCCCAATCCGATAATGGTAAGGATCGGGATGAAGGCGCTCCTGAGCGCATGCTTCATGATGACCGCCCACTCCCCCAGCCCCTTGGCGCGGCATGTGAGGATGAAGTCCTCGTGCAGGACATCCAGCATGCTGCTGCGGGTGAAGCGGGTGATCAGCGCTGATTTGATCAGCCCAAGGACCAGCGCCGGAAGCACTAGGCAGTGCAGCCGCTCGGCCAGGCTAGCACCGGGCGCGCCGTATCCCGAAACTGGAAACCAGGGGTGGGCGACGGCGAAGGTCGAGATAAAGATAAGGCCGAGCCAGAAGCTCGGCACGCTCGCAATCATCATCGCGAATGCGAGTACCGCCCGATCGATCACGGTGTTGCGGAATACGGCCGCGACTATTCCCGCCGGCAGGGCGATCAAGACGGAGATCATGACCGCCATGAGAGTCAGGAAAAGCGTCGGCTCGGCGCGTTGCGCCAGAACGGTCAGAACAGGCTCGCCGAGGAAGATTGACTGGCCCAAATCGCCCCTAAGAAGGTTCCGGGCCCAGATGAGGAACTGGACCGGGATAGGCTCGTCGAGCCCGAGGGTTTCCCGCATCAGTGCGGCGGCCTCGGGTGACGCGTTGTCACCGACGAGGATCGTCGCCGGATCTCCTGGCAACACCCGGACGACGACGAAGACCATGACGGCGACGACGATGAGGATCGCCAGCATGTCCCCGAGCCTGTGGGCAAGGAACCCGATCATGCCATAAATGGGTGAGCCGCGTCGTCCCTCGAGGGATAACGAGCTCGCTTTGCTCCTGACGCGCGATCTGCAACCATTCTCCCTACTTGTCCACCCAGGCGTTCCAGAAGTAGCTCCAGGAGCTTGGGATCACGCCTTGAAGGCGGTTCGACTTCGCTCTGAGAACGTTGTAGTCGCCGACCTTGATGTACGGAACCTCGGCATAAATCAACTTCTGGACCTGGCCGAACATCGCGGCGCGTTTGGCAGGGTCGCTTTCCGCGTTAAAGGCACCGACAACGCGGTCCTTTGCCTCGGACGACCACCAGCCCGGACGCTCGGACCCTGCAGTAAAAGTCAGGCTCGGCTCGGCGAGGAACGGCGCGCCGACTGTTGACATCTCGTAGAGCGCCGGGTTGTTCCGACGGGTCAGCAAAGTCCCCCAGTCGACAACCTGGAGATCGATGTTGAACCCGGCCTTCCTCCAGGTCTCGGTCGCGACCAACGCGATCTTGTAAAAATGGTCGAACTGGGTCGTGGTGAGGAAACGGATCGGCTCGCCCTTATAGCCGGCCTTTGCCGCCAACTCCCGGGCCTTCGCCGGATTGTTCTGGTTGAACGCCTCGATCCCCTCCTTGGTGTGGAAACGGAATCCTTCCGGATAAAGCGACCCGCTCAGCGTGTAGAACTCAGTCGACCCGAAAGCGGCCTTCAGCATGTCTTCGTTGTTCACCGCGGCGAAGAGCGCCTGGCGAAGCGTCATGTTGGTCAGCAGGCCGCCCTTGTTGTTGATCGAGATCGTCGGGTATCCGAAGTTCTTCTGGAGAACCGGCGTCACCTCCTTCTGGCCCTGCAGTCGCGGCATTGCCGCGACCGGAAGCGAGTCCGCGTAGTCGTACTGACCGGAAAGCGAGCCTTCGACCCGTGTGTTCGGATCCGGCACGGGCACATAACGGATCTCGTCGATATATGCCGTCCGCCGCCCGCCGTAGCCCGTCGGCTTGTCGCTGCGCGGCGTGTAGTCGGGGAAGCGCGCCAGCACAACGAACTGGTCGGGTCGCCTCTCCTTGATCGTGTATGGGCCGGTGCCGATGTACTTGGTCATCGGATTGGCTTGGTTGGACGCCGGCATGATCGCCGCGGCGTTGTTGTTGAGCGACAGGAGCGCCAGTAGCGGGGCGTAAGGCTCCTTGAGCTTGAGTTCGATCGTGTGCGCGTCAGGAGCGGTGACCGAGGTCAGGTAGGACCACGCGGTCTTGCCGCGATCCGCAACCGCCTTCCACCGGTCGAAGGACGCCAGCACGTCGGCGGATGTCATGACAGAGCCGTCGTGGAACTTGACGCCTTGGCGGAGCTTGATGGTGTAAGTCTTGCCGCCGTCGGTGATGATCGGGTCGCTCTCGGCCAGCAGCGGCACGATCGTGAGGCCGTCGCCGAACGTATACAGGGTCTCGAAGACATGCATGGTGATAGCGCCGACGAGGTCGGCGGTGGTCACCATCGGGTCAAGCGTGGTCGGCTCGCCGACCGTGGCAACGGTTATGGTGCCGCCGCGCTTGGGCTCTTGGGCAAGGGCTGGATCGAGCCCCAGCGACGCGACGACGGATCCCAGCAACGCGAGACGCAGGAACTTTGTGCGCATGCTCATCGTTCGTTCCTCCCTTGGTTGACTTGACTACGAAGCTCCCGACAAAGTGACGTGATCCGGTTCTCTATCCGACCGCCATGCGCCGTAAGCGCCCTCGACGCCCGCGCGCACCCGGTCGACGAACTTGGCGTCGACCTCGGCATCGTGCGCGATCGAGTACCAGAGCCGATTGCGGTGGACGAAGTCACGCATGTGATGGAGGGCGGAGCCAACCTCGTCCCAGCCGACGCCCATCGCTTCGGGCCGGATATCGAGCCCGATCCTGCGCATCGCCGACAGCATCTCTTCCGCCCTGCTGTCGTGGAGCAGGCAGGCGACGTAGACGCCGAGCCCGACCGGCTGGCCGTGGACGAACTTCTTTCGGGTCTCGTACTCGAGCGTATAGAAGAAAAAGTGCTCGGTTCCCTCGACATGGCGTGGATTCCAGCCGTTGCCGTGGAAGGACGTACCCCACCGTAGGCCGTCGATCAGGACCTCGATGCCCTTGTCGGTCAGGCGGCGGATGTCGTCGACGTGGCTCAGGACATTGTCGACCTTGCGGAGCGACGCTGCCGCGGCCTCCTCGTCATAGGGCCACTTCGCCTCGCACTTTCCGATCCTGGTCGCGTAGCGCCAGTCGAGAACGCCGGTGTGATTGCAGAGGATGTCGCCGATGCCCGAGTAGTTGAGGTGCGGCGGCGCCGCCTTGATCACGTCATAGTCGATGTATACGGCTTCGGGCATCGCCCAGCCGATATAGTGCACGACCCCGTCGATCCGGATGCCGGCCCGGTGGCCAAAGGCGGCGTCCATGCTGAGCGCGGTAAGGACCTGGAACAGCGGAAGCCGCCTCTTCCAGGAAAAATACTTCGCGGTGTCGATCGCCATGCCGCCGCCGAGGCCGACGACTGCTTGTGCGTCCGGAAACTGTGCGAGGTCAGCGAGCAGCGCCTTCTCTTCGACCGAGCGCACGAAGTAGACGCTGCACTCCGCTCCCTCGAACGCCGCATTGAACTTCGGCCACATGTCCTCCATCGTGACCAGCAGGAAGGGCCGGTGGACGAAGTTGCGGAGCTCGCCGACCAGGTTCCGTCCGAGGACGGTCTGGAAGTCATGCATGAAGCGCATAGGACGCCCCTTGCCTGATATGGAGTCGGTCGAGCGACATGGATCAGCCGTTGGTGTAGGAGATGGACGGACCGGAATTGACCGAGGCCATCAGCCCGCCGTCGACGGCGAAGCAGCTTCCGGTGACAAACGACGCGTCGTCGGAGGCTAGGAAGACCGCGACCTTCGCAACGTCCTCCGGCTGCCCGAGCCGGCTTATCGGATGCGCTTCGGCGAAGCGCTTCAGCTGCTCGACTGGATCGGGAGAGAAGGCGGCCTCGCGATGCAGCATCGGCGTCTCGATCGCGCCCGGCAGAATCGCATTGGCCCGGATGCCGAAGGGCGCGCCCTCCAGGGCCAGCGCCCGCATCAAGGCGACCTGACCGCCTTTGCTTGCCGCATAGGCGGCGATCTCGCGCGAGGTCATGAACGCGTGCGGCGAGGCGGTCAGGATGATGCTGCCCTTCGTGCCCTTGCTGCGCATGTCGCGCATCGCTTCGCGCGCGGTGAAGAAGGCGCCACCGAGATTGACTCCGAGCACGCGGTGCCAGTCTTCATCGGTCGTGTCCCAGACCGACTTGCACAGCTCGATACCGGCGTTGGCGTGGAGGATGTCGACCCTCCCGTAGGTGGAAGCCGCATCGGCGATCAGGCGGGCGCACTCTTCGCTCTTGCCGACATCGGCCGCGACGAACCGGGCAGTACCGCCGGCTGACGCGATCTCGCCAGCAGCAGCCTCGCCGCCCGTCCGGTCGATATCGCTTACTACGACCTTGGCGCCGGCAGACGCATAGGCCAGCGCGCAGGCTCGGCCGATCCCGGCGGCGGCGCCGGTGACAACGGCGATCAGGCCGGCGAGCCGGAGCGCGCTCGAAGCCAGGCTCTGGGGAGAATCCGGCATATCAGGCCGCCCTCGCGGATGCGGTCGAGAAAATCTTGTCCTCAGCGGTCTGCACGCCAACTTGCACCGCGCCGAGCGCCACCGCGTCCTCGCCGAGGGAGGACAGGATGAAGTGACGCGGAAGCCGGGGCACGAGCGAAGCGACGCCGGCGCGAAGCGGCTCGATCAGCGCCGGCCCCAGCTGAGACACCTCGCCTCCGAGGATCAAGGACGCCGGATTGAACATGCAGATCACCGCGGCGAGACCTTGCGCCAAGCGTTCAGTGAGTTGGAGGAGTATCCGCTTGGCCTCGCGATCGCCCTGTTGGGCCGCCGCGAGGATCGTCTTCGGTCCGATGGCCTCGACGTTTCCGTCGACCGCTTCGCTTAGCCTAGCGCCGTGGCGGCCGCGGGCGGCTCGCTGACCCAGCCGCGAGAAGGCCGAGCTCCCTGCCGACCACTCGAACATCCCGAACCCGGCTTCCGGCGGATCCTTCGGATCGCCGATCGGAAGATTCCCGATCTGGCCGGCGGCGCCATCGGTGCCGGGATAAACCTTGCCGCCGATGAGGATGCCGATGCCGATGCCGACCCCGAGATGGACGTAGACAACATCGCCGTCGCCCTTGGCCGTGCCGAGCCGGCTCTCGGCCAAGCTTGCGAGATGAACGTCGGTGTTGACCAGGACCGGGCAGGAGAAGCCCGCCTGCAAACGGCTCACGATCTCGATGCCCTCCCATCCCGGCAAGGCGGGCACCATGCTCACCCGGCCGGAGACAGGATCGATGATGCCGGGGAGTCCGACGCCGACCGCCATGAGCCTTCCGCGCGGGACTCGGGCCATCGCGAGAGCGCGGTCGATGGCGTCGTGCAGCTGCTTCAGAAGAGGGTCTGGACGGAGCGCCTCGCGCGGGCCGACATCCTGGCGCTCGCGGGCGATGACGCGGCCGGACAGGTCGCTGACGACAACGACCAGCTTCTCCGCGCCTAGATCGACGCCAAGCACGTGGCCTGCAGCTGCATTGAACGCCAACACGGCAGCTTTCGGGCCGCGCCTGACCGGCCTTTGCCGCGGATCGGACGCAATCTCCAGGGCCAGGCGCCCGGCAAGCAGCACGGCGGCGATCTCGTTGACGGTCGGCTGCGAGAGCCCGGTGGCGAGCGCGAGCTCCGGCCGCGACAGGGGACCGCGTGATTGCAAGGCTTTCAGCACGAGGCCGGCATTCACCCGCCGCATCAGGGCCGGGGACCCAGCCTGACCGGCTTTCGGCTGCATTCCGCGCGCGAACGGTTCGAGGTTCATCGCAAATTAATTAACACTCCTTTTTGTTATTGGCAACCGCATCACGCGCCGTTGAGGCTGATGCACATGGGCCTGTATCAACTAATGCGGATTCAGATATTAGTAATATTTAGTATTAAGTACCGTACGATGCTGACGTCAGCTCCCATGAAAGCCAGACCAGATGCGTGACTTCGAACGCCCCGGCCGCTCCCCTGTGCGCGCGTGCAACGGGATGGTCTCTACGTCCAATCCCCTGGCCTCGCAGGTCGCTGTCGCCGTCCTGAAGGACGGAGGCAACGCGGTCGATGCGGCGGTCGCGGCGATGGCGGTTCTGGGCGTGGTGGAGACGCTCAACGTCGGGATCGGCGGCGATTGCTTCGCTCTCTATGCGCCGGGAGGAACCAGACATATCGTCGCCTACAACGGCTCGGGCCGTGCGCCGACGGCGGCGTCGGGCGGCTGGTATCGAGAGCGAGGCTACATCGAGGTGCCGAAGGTCGGCCCGCATTCGGTGACAGTACCGGGCGCCCTCGACGCTTGGTCGCGGTTGGTCCAGGACCATGGCACGCGCGCGCTCGGCGATCTCCTTGCCCCCGCCGTCGCCTATGCCGAGGACGGCTATCCCGTTCATGACGTGATTGCGACCCTATGGCGCCGGTCGACCGGTCGCCTCAAGACGAACCCGGAGGCGACGCGCCTGCTCCTATGGAACGGCCGGGGGCCGGCGCCCGGCGACATACACCGTCAACCGGATCTTGCGTCGACATTGCGGACGATCGCGCGCGACGGGATTGACGCCTTCTACCGAGGCGCGATCGGCGAGACGATCTGCCGGAACCTCACCGATCTCGGCGGACTTCACGCCATGAGCGACTTCGCCGCTCACCGTGGCGACTACGTCGAAGCGATCAGCCTCGACTACCACGGTCACGTCGTTCACGAATGCCCACCCAACGGCCAGGGGATTGCAGCCCTGCTCATGCTTGGGTTGCTTCGCGGAGTTCCGCTCGGGGAAATGGATCCTCTCGGTGCCGACCGGCTGCATGTCGCCATCGAGGCCGGAAAGCGCGCGATCATCGCCCGTGACAGGCTGGTCGGCGATCCGTCGACGGCGGGCACCTGGGAGACATTGCTGACCGAAGAGTCGCTCAAAGCTGAAAGAGAACAGCTCGATCCGGACCGCGCCGCGCCGGACCGGTCGGAGACGCGGTCCCCTGCCATGGGTACCGACACATGCCACGTCGCGGTCGTCGATCGCGACCGCAACTGTGTCAGCATGATCGCCTCAGTCTTCGAGGACTTCGGCAGCGGCATCGTCGTCCCCGGCACCGGCATTCTCCTGCAGAACCGCGGACACGGATTCGTCCTAACGGAAGGACACCCGAACGAGATCGGCCCGGGTAAACGTCCTCTGCACACGATCATACCGGCGCTCGTGACAGAAGGCGGCCGCGTCACTTACGCCCTCGGCGTCGTCGGAGGCCACTATCAAGCCTGGGGCCAGACCCACGTCATCACCAACCTCTTCGACTACAGCATGGATGTTCAGGAGGCGCTCGACACACCGCGCGCGTATCACAACGGGCGGCTTGTCGAGATCGAGCGCGGCTTCAAGGATCATGTCGTCTCGGAGCTGGAGAGACGCGGTCATCGCATTCTGTCGCATGCGCGCGTCAAGGACGAGTGGCCGCTTGGTGGTGGTCAGCTGGTCGCGATTGACTGGAAGAACGGTGCCTTCGTCGGAGCCGGCGATCCGAGACTGGATGGGTGCGCGCTCGGCTACTGAGGGGCTGGATGGTCAGAAATCACTCAATTGGGCAGACCCACGGCAAGTACCTTCGGAAGATCACCCACGAGACCGGTCACCAGTGTGACGATCTGACTCCTTCCTACCGAGTGGCCATTCGATTGCCGCTCGACTTCCGGTAAAATGACTCAGTAGCTTTCTCGCGATTCATACTGAGTGGCTCTCGCGGCCCACGAACTCAACTGTCAACACCGGAGTAAAAATGTATCGGCTGGCCGGAGTAAAAATGCATCACGGCTGACAGCATGAAGGCCCCCCCGCGGGGTGCCTTCATGCGCCCTGGTTTATTCCTCGGATGGACTGTCGGGTAGGTCGGTGGCCCGTTTGGCGCGCTGGCGGCGCCTGCTCTGCTTGAGGCGGTAGCTGTCGCCGTTCATCTCCAGGATATGGACGTGGTGGGTCAGCCGGTCGAGCAGCGCGCCGGTCAGCCGCTCGGAGGCGAACACGCTGGTCCACTCGTCGAACGGCAGGTTGGAGGTGAAAATGGTCGAGCCGCGCTCGTAGCGCTGGCTGAAGACCTCGAACAGCAGCTCGGCGCCGGTCTGCGACAGCGGCACGTAACCGAGCTCGTCGATTACCAGGAGCTTGTAAGCGGCTAGCTGGCGCTGCAGCCTCAGCAGCCGCTTCTCGTCGCGGGCCTCGAGCAGCTCGTTGACCAGGGC